>Ga0255338_1000120_pt1 | contig 349385 bp, 287 predicted proteins | sample MeOH1_35cm_T4_19_FD_203715 | JGI IMG/M metagenome (GOLD analysis project Ga0255338, IMG submission 203715) | Sandy soil microbial communities from University of British Columbia, Vancouver, Canada - MeOH1_35cm_T4_195 | ecosystem: Engineered > Artificial ecosystem > Sand microcosm >... | reverse complement strand
CGTGAAGGGGCTGGCGTTCACGGTGGCCGCATATCGCCTCGATCGCAGCAACGTCTCTGTGACCGATCCGCAAGACCCGACTCGCTCGATCCTCGTGGACGCGCAGCGGATGAAGGGCGTCGAGGCCGGCCTCGACGGACGCATCACGAAACGGTGGACCCTCACCGGTGGCTACGCCTTCCAGGACGGCGAGATCACGCGATCGATTTCCGCCACGGCGCAGGCGGGTGCGACGATGGCGCAAGTGCCGCGGCACTCGTTGTCGCTCTGGAACAAGTACGACCTCACCCCGAAGGTGGCGGCCGCCGTCGGTGTCGTTCATCGCGGCGACCTCTTCGTAGCGACGGATAACCTCGTGACGCTACCCGCCGCCACCCGCGTCGATGGCGCGCTGTTCTGGAATGCCACTGCCAAGTGGCGGGCGCAAGTGAACGTCGAGAACGTCTTGAATGCCCGGTATTTCGCGTCGGCCAACAGCAACAACAACATCCTGCCGGGATCGCCGCGCGCCCTCAAAGTCGCCCTGACGACACGGTTTTAGGCAACCGGTCGGCGCTCGTGGCATGATCCACGGGACATGTCCAAGAGCGCCGACACCCGTTTCAACTGGAGCGACCCGCTCCTGCTCGATTCGCAGCTGACCCACGAGGAACAGATGGTCCGCGAGACCGCCCGCGCCTATGCGCAGGACAAGCTCGCGCCGCGGGTGCTCGAAATGTTCCGCCATGAAAAGACCGACCCGACGATCTTCCAGGAAATGGGCGCGCTCGATCTGCTGGGCATCGTCATTCCCCAGGAATACGGCGGCGCCGGCTTCAACTACGTCAGCTACGGCCTGGTCGCGCGCGAGATCGAGCGCGTCGATTCCGGCTTCCGCTCGATGATGAGCGTGCAGGGATCGCTGGTGATGGTGCCGATCAACGAGTTCGGCACCGACGCGCAAAAGAAGAAGTTCCTGCCGAAGCTCGCGACCGGTGAATTCATCGGCTGCTTCGGCTTGACCGAGCCCGGTCACGGTTCCGATCCCGGCGGCATGACCACGCGCGCGAAAAAGGTGGATGGCGGCTACGCGCTGACCGGCTCCAAGTCGTGGATCAGCAACAGCCCGATCGCCGACGTGTTCATCATCTGGGCCAAGGATGATGACGACAAGATTCGCGGCTTCATTCTCGAAAAGGGCATGAAGGGTTTGAGCGCGCCGCCGATCCACGGCAAGGTCGGCCTGCGCACCAGCCTCACCGGTGAAGTGGTGATGGACAACGTGTTCTGCCCGGAAGAGAACGCGTTTCCAGACGTGCGCGGATTAAAGGGCCCCTTCACCTGCTTGAACAGCGCGCGCTACGGCATTTGCTGGGGCGCGATGGGCGCCGCGGAGGATTGCTGGCATCGCGCCCGCAACTACGTGATGGAGCGGAAGCAGTTCGGCCGTCCGCTCGCCGCGAATCAGTTGATCCAGAAAAAGCTGGCGGACATGCAGACCGAAATCGCGCTCGGCCTGAACGCGTGCCTGCGGCTCGGCCGCATGAAGGATGACGGCACCGCCTCGCCAGAAATCACCTCGATGCTGAAGCGCAACTCCTGCGGCAAGGCGCTCGACATCGCGCGGATGTCTCGCGACATGCTCGGCGGCAACGGCATCGTCGATGAGTTCGGCGTGATTCGCCACCTCGTGAATCTCGAGGTGGTCAATACCTATGAGGGCACTCACGACGTGCATGCCTTGATTCTCGGCCGCGCACAGACGGGTATCGCGGCCTTCGCGAACTGACGTTCGCTACGACGAGCTCAGCGTGCGATCCGGCGCGCCGCCGTGCGCGGCGCAGAACGACGCGAGCTTTTCCTTGTCGGGATTCACGAACTCGATGCCGGCGCGGTAATGAATCGCGCCGGCAGCCGGCACCGCGATCGCCCACGCAACCGTGCCCTGCAGCCGAAGATCGCCATCCGGCACGACGATGCGCGCCACCTTCAACGGCCGAAGGGCGGTGGCGGACTGCACTTGCGCGCCCGAGACCGAGAGGTCGATGAGTTGGCCGGCGTCGCCATTGATCGATACCAGCCGCCGATCCATCGGATACCGCGCTGCCTGGCGCGTGCCCGCGCGATCGAGCGGTCGCGACGTCTCGAGCAACGCTTCGCCAGCCGCCAGCACACCTTCCGCGAGCAGCAGCGGCGCCTTCACCTCATCCTCGATGAACACGCGGACGGCGGTGCCCGTTTCGCGCGGTTTCAACTTCAGCGCCGAGATCAGCGAGGCGCCGCGTGACGTGGCGGCGAACGCCGAATGCATCACCAGCAGCTCCGGCGCCCGCGCGAGGATCGTTTCCTGCATCAACAGGACTTCCGACTCGGAAATGACCGCCACCAAGGTGGCGTCGGCGAGGCGCTTTCGGACGGAGACTACGTGCTCGGGCCGGACAATCACGATCGACGTCGCAACGGGCATCTCAGTAGATGCTAAACGATTTCACCGGTGCCGAAATGGCCGCCTTATTGCAATTGATGAAGCCAATGTCCGCTCGATTCACAGCTCTGCTCTTTGATGTCGATGGCACCCTCATCGACAGTAACGACGCGCATGCCGCGGCCTGGGTCAGGGCATTCACCGAGCACCACGTCGGGGTGGATCCGGCACTCGTGCGCCGGTGCATCGGCATGGGCGGGGACAAGTTGATGCCCGCCGTCAGCGGCATCGAAGAGGACTCACCCGACGGCAGGGCGATCGCGAAACGGCGCGGCGAGATCTTCACCAGCGAATTCCTGCCCACCCTCCGCCCCTTCCGGGATGCGGGGGCGCTGGTCAGCGCGATCAAGTCGCGCGGTCTCACCGCGGTGGCGGCCAGCTCCGCTCAGAAGGATGAGCTGAAGAAGCTGCTGGCGATCGCGGGCGCGGACTGGTTGATGGACGCCGCGACGTCGAGCGACGACGCGGATGAGTCGAAGCCGGCGCCGGACATCATCCACGCGGCACTGGATCGGGCGAAGGCCTTGCCCGCACACGCCCTGATGATCGGCGACACGCCGTACGATGTCGAAGCGGCACGGCGCGCCGGCGTGAAGACGATCGCGTTTCGATGCGGGGGATGGAGCGATCACGACCTGGACGGCGCGATCGCGATCTACGACGGTCCGTGGGACCTGCTGAAAGAGATCGAGGCGTCGCCCATCTTGCGATGAACGAACGCCTCGGAGTCCGTGAACGCGGGCGTTATTTCTTGCGGCGGAGGTAGTTCACGTGCGTCACGCCCGTGATCTTGCCATCCTTGTCGAGGCGAACGTATTCGTTGTAGATGGTGTTGTTGTCGTCCGACAGCGTGTTGATAACCACCTGGTTCACGACGCCATTGCGCTTGTTGATGATGCGAAGGGCCTTCGGGCTGATGATCTCGACCGCGGTCTCGGCGCCCTGCTGTCCGGTCACGGGGCGGAACACGCCGTCGAACTGCGTGACGTAGCTCCAATCCGACTTCGGATCGCTGGGGTTGCTGACCGTCAGCTTGCTGCCGTCCTTTTCGAACAGCTCATAGGTCATGACGTTGTTGGGATTGGTCGAGTTGTCCCACACGCCAAAGCGGGCCGTCCGCGGGTTGGTGTTATCGGGCTTGGCCGCGGCGCCTCGGGCCGGCTCCGGAGTCTGGGCCATCGCCGTGTTGGCGGTGAACAGTGCGGCGCTGAAAACGGCAGTGCAAACGAGCAGATTTCGAATTCGCATCGATTCAATCCTCTGTGAAGCGTCGGGTACGCGGAAAACCGAAGTGAGCATACTCAATGCCGCAGGGCGCTGCAACGATTCCGGAGAGCCGCTGGAGACGTTTGGAGACGACTGACGTGGCACCTGAGTTGCACCGTGGGTGACCGTGGCTATCGATCAAAAAGAGGCGCTCAGCGGCGACGAGGCGCTCGAGAAGATTCGTCAACTCCTGGGCGACTTGCCCATTGCCTTCATGGTCACGGTCCTCGATGGCGAGGTCGAAGCCAGGCCCATCGGGGTGGTCGGCGATGCGAAGGATTTCAACGGCTCGCTGTGGTTCATCACCGACCGGCGCAGCCGAAAGGTCCAGGCCATCGAGCGCGGCGCGACCACCGCCCTCGTGCTTCAAAACGATCGCGATGGCATCTACCTGCATCTGACCGGTCACGCCGCCGTCGTCGAGGATCCGCACAAGCTGAGGCAGCTCTACACACCGGTGCAGCGCACCTGGTTTCCTGATGGCGTTGACGATCCGCAGATCACGCTGCTGCGTTTCGATGCGGAGTCGGCCAGCTATTGGGACGGCCACGCCAGCATGCTGCGACTGGCGGTGGCCTTTGCCAAGTCCGTGGTGACCGGCGCGCCGGGCGCAAGCGGCAACGCCGGCACTGCGGACCTGCACTAGCCTTTCAACTTCGAGGCGGTGTGCTCGGCGTGCAGCTGGTGACTCTGGAACAAGCCAAGCCCCTTCTGCAGCAGGCTCTTCAGCTCGGCATTCGTCGACGAGGGAATCAAGGTCGTCGTCAACGCGCCATTCACGATGTTGTGGTACGCGACTTCGTTGTCGATGTACGCCTCGTCAAAGGCCGCGCCCTTCAGCTTGGCCAGCTCCGCACGCTTCGCCGCCGCCTGCGTCGCGAGCGCCTTGCTCGTCGGGTTGTCTTCCGGCGTGACACTCAGCTTCTTCACCAGCGCCACCGCCTGATCGTTCACGGCGGTGTGATCCTTGATCATCTGCTCGGCAAACGCGCGAACGTCGGCGTTCTTCGAAATCGCCAGCGCCTGCCTCGACGCCTCGATGTCGAGCACGCCGGCGGTGTAGGCGATGTGGGCGATCTGCGGATCGGTGGGCCTGGCCGTTTGCGCGAGCACGGGGAACGACACGAGACACAGCGCGGCAACCATCGGACTCAATCGAGAAAACATGGGCACTCCTCTGCCAGGAGCGAGTCGGCATGACCCGCGGCCGTATCGGCTCTGGCAGAGAGTTGGATGGATCAGATCAAGAAAGGTTCCCGCCGCGAATCAGTGCGGCAACTGCAGCTGGTCGATGACGCGCTGGGTGAGTCGCGCGCAGCGCGCACCGTCGAACGAGAAGGCCTCGCTGACCGTCGTGCCCACCTGCTGCTCGAGCGAACGTCGCATCGCCAGCCGCGCACGATGCAGGCGGGTCTTCACGGTTTCAGGACGGATGTGAAACAGCTCTGCCGTCTCCTGGATGCTCAGGCCTTCCACCATCCGCGCGACGAAGACGACGCGGAAACTCTCCGGCAGTTCGTCGATGGAGCGTTCGATCAACGTGCGCAATTCGTGTCGGGCCATCAGGGTTTCCGGATCTGGATCGGTTGACGGCGTCGGCCGGTCGGCGATGTCAACGGTCGGGCGATGCCGCCGTAAGCGGCCGAGCGCCTGGTTCATCGCGATGCGGACCAGCCAGGTGCCCACGCTCGAGTCGCCGCGGAATTGTTCAAGATGTGTAAAGACGCGGACGTAGGTTTCCTGGACGACGTCCTCGGCATCGGCGTCACTGCGCAGGATGCCGCGGGCAATGCGGAACAGGCGCTGGTTGTAGCGCCTCGTCAGTTCACGGATCGCCACCTCGTCCCGCTGCTGGCAGCCGCGCAGCAGCTCGTCATCCGACAGGCTTCCGCCGGCTTCCTCGTCCATCGAAATCGTCGAGATTGGCGCCGTCACTGCCCTATTGGATGTTCCAGGGCTTGAAAGGTTCCCGGCCTCTGGCATCGTGCGTGCAACGCTGCCCCCCATGCCACTCCCGGCGCGAGGTACCGCGCTGCTCTTAATCGACGTCATCAACGATCTCGATTTCCCCGGCGCGGAGGACCTGATCGCCGAGGCCGAGCCGATGGCTCGACGACTGGCGCGCCTCAAGCAGAGGGCCACGCGCGCGGGTGTGCCTACTATTTACGTCAACGACAACTTCGGGCGCTGGCGATCGGATTTCCGGCAGACGGTGTCGCATTGCATCGCGAAATCGTCCCCAGGGCGCCGGGTTTCTCGAGCCTTGCGGCCCACCCGGCGCGACTACTTCGTGCTGAAGCCGAAGCATTCGGGTTTCTTCGACACCACCCTCGACTCGCTGATTGGGCAACTGGGGATTCGCCGCGTGATCCTGGCCGGGATCGCGGGAAATATCTGCGTCCTGTTCACCGCCAACGACGCCTACATGCGCGACCTGCAGCTGTTCGTGCCCTCGGACTGCATCGTGTCGAATACCGCGGAGGACAACGCGCACGCGCTGCGCCAGATGAAGGTCGTCCTCAAGGCGAAGACGACGCCATCCACATCACTGCAATTCCGGAGCGTCCGCCAGTCATCGCGACGCTGAGTTCATGACTAGCGACGGTCGACGTGACGCCGCAAACAGGGCGACGCCGATCACGGCGACAGCGGCGGCGAAGGTGATCCGCATCGCGGCCGCGATCGCGCCGGCCGTCGCGGTCAGCGGGTCGCTGGATCCCAGGGCATGCGCGAAGACGCCGCCCATGAACGCCGCGCCGGTGATCAACCCGAGATTGCGCGCCAGGCTCACCAGGCCGGCGATCACGCCGCGTTGATCGACGTGCGCGCCAGACATGATCGCGGTGTTATTGGCGGCCTGGAACGATGCGTAACTGGCGGTCATCACCGCGATCGGGCCGACATATCCGCCGATGCCGAATGTCGCGGGCACCACCACCAGCGCGGCGGCGCCGGCCGCAATGCCCATCAGGCCGAGCACCGTCATGCGCTGCGCGCCGATCCGATCGACGAATCGACCGGCCGGCACGCCTGTCAGAGCAGTGACCACCGGCCCTGCCGACAACACGAACCCGGCGGCCAGCGCGTCCAGCCGCAACACCCGGGACAGATAGAACGGCCCGACCACGAGCGTGGTCATCATCACGGTCGAGACGAGCGAGCTCATCACCAGCCCGCTGCTGACCACGGGATCGCGCATCACCGCCAGATGGATCAGCGGAGACTTCGTTCGTGTCTCGACGAAGAAGAACACGCCGCCGGTCAGCAGCGACGCGGCCATCAATCCGATGTTGAGGGCACCGGACGATTCGGTCCTGAGGGTGGCCGACAGCGCGTAGGCGAGGAGCGTGCCCGCCAGCAGCACCGTGCCGGCGAGGTCAAAGCGCCGGGCAACGGCAGCGGTGCGGCGATGATCCACGGGCACATGACGCCGGACCAGTTCGAAGGCGACGAGCCCCACTGGCAGATTGATCAGGAAAATCGACGGCCAGCCGAAGCCGGCCATCAACAATCCGCCCAGCGATGGGCCTGAGGCGGTGCCGATCGCCGACATCGACCCGAGCAGCCCCATGGCCTTGCCGGTCGCCCCGGCCGGAACCGTGTCGCCGACGAGCGCGATGGCCAGTGCCAGCATGGCGGCGGCACCGAGGCCTTGCGCCGCTCGCGCGACCAGCAGCATCCACAACGACCACGACATTGCGCACGCCGCCGACGCCACCGTGAACACCGCGATGGCGGCCAGCAGCAGGGTGCGGCGGCCGAACAGATCACCGAGCCGGCCCGCGGACACGATCAGCGTCGTGACGGCGAGCAGGTACGACAGCACGATCCATTGCGCCTGGTGGAACGGCGCGTGAAACGCCGCCGCCAGCAACGGCAATCCGGCATTGGCGATGCTGGTGTCGAGCGATGGCATCAGCACCACCAGCGACAGACCGGCGAGCATCCAGCGCGCCGGCGTGCGCGTCACGACCGAGGGGCTGAACGCTGACGACATCGACATGCCGCCACAGTAGCGCCGCGGAAGGACGGGCGGAAGACGCAACGGTTGCACTCTATTCGTGCGTTTGACGCCATGTCCCAACCCGTGTCATGGTCCCGGCATGGCGACACCCGACCTCAACCTGCTGATCACCCTGAACGCAGTCCTCAGCGAAGGCAGCGTCGTGCGCGCCGCCGAGCGTCTCCAGCTCAGTCCGTCGGCGATGAGCCGGGCGGTGGCGCGCGTCCGGGAAGTCACGGGCGATCCCTTGCTGGTCAGGGCAGGCCGCGGCCTGGTGCCAACGCCCAGGGCCGTGGAGTTGCGCCGCCTGGTCGCCGATGTGGTCAACGAGGCGGAATCGTTGCTGCGTCCGGCCACGGCGCCCGATCTCAAGGGAGTCACCCGCACCTTCACGATCCGTGCGCGAGAGGGGTTCGTGGAGAATTTCGGCGCCCGCCTGGTGACCCGGCTGGCGCGGCAGGCGCCCGGCATCCAGCTCCAGTTCATGGCGAAGCTGACACGCGACAGCGCGGCGCTGCGCGATGGCACGGTTGATCTCGAAACCGGCGTGGTCGGCCAGGACACGAGCCCGGAATTGCGTGAGTCAGCGTTGTTTGGCGATCGCTATGTCGGCGTGGTGCGCAAGGGCCATCCGCTGTCGAAGGGCAAGAGCACCCTGGCACGCTATGCATCCGCGGATCACATCCTGATTTCCCGAGGCGGGTACGGAAAGGCCCGCGTGGATGAAATCCTGGCACCGTTCGGGATCGACCGGCGAATCGGTGCGATCGTGAGCGGGTTCGGCGGCGCGATCGCGCTCGCGCGCGGAACGAATCTGATCGCGACGGTTCCCGAGCGGCACACCGGAAACCTGCGAGCGGGGATGCATACCTTCGCACTTCCGTTCGAGATGCCGCCATTCACGCTGTCGATGTTGTGGCATCCACGCGTGCAGGCCGACACCGTGCATCAGTGGTTTCGCGCCTGCGTGCATGAGGTGTGTGGCGACAAGGCCAGGACCGACCCCCGAGGCGTCAATCGGACTTAGGTGCCTTCCTGATTCTTGAGATCGTCCGGCAGGTGTGAACGGTCGCCGAAGATGCTCAATTGCGCCGTGCTGTTCGTCACTACGAACATCGTCACGGCGCCGACCGGCTGCGCGAGTCGCTGCCGGAAGAGCCGCACGTCGAGACCGAGCAGTGCGCATGTGATTACTCGCAGCGTGGCTTTGTGCGACACCAGCAGGACGTTGCCATCGACGTGCCTGGCTCGGACCGCTTCCACGACCCGCATGGCGCGCGCCGCGACGTGAAAGGCGGTTTCTCCACCCGGCGTGCCGCGACTGGCCACGTCGTTCGCCCAATACTCGAACGCTTCCGGCCACCGCGCCTTCACCTCATTCTGCTTGAGACCTTCCCAGTCGCCGTAGGCGATTTCTTTCAAGCCGTCCTCGATGGTCGGTTGGAGATCAACCAGTTGGCAGAGCGGATCCGCCGTCTGGCGAGTACGCAGCATCGGGCTCGTATAGATCGCATCCCACTTCACCGACGCATACGCTTTTGCAAAGGCCTGGGCCATCGCTTCGCCGGCCGGCGTCAATGCGGGGTCGGAGCTGCCGCTGAACCGGTTGTCGCGGCTGGCTTCAGTCTGACCGTGACGAACCATGTAGAGATTCATGCCTTAGTTCTTTCCCGACAGCTTCGCAAATGCCTCGGCAAACGAGGTGGTGGGCGCGGCAGGGCGTCGAGGAGACGCAGTCGGCGTCGTCTTTGCCGGTTCGACTTTGCGGCGTTCAGCCGGCGCGGCGTCGTCAAGCTTCATCGTCAGCGCGATCCGGCGGCGCTTGAGATCGCACTCGACAACCTTCACCTTGACAATATCGCCCGCCTTGACCACTTCCCGCGGATCCTTCACAAAACGGCTGGCGAGTTGCGAGACGTGCACCAATCCGTCCTGGTGAACGCCGACATCGACGAAGGCACCGAAGTTGACGACGTTGGTGACGACGCCTTCGAGGAGCATCCCGACTTCGAGGTCGCCGAGTTCATGGACGTTCTCTTTGAACGTCGCGGTTTTGAACTCCGGCCGCGGATCGCGGCCAGGCTTCTCGAGCTCGGCCAGGATGTCCTTGACGGTCGGTACGCCGAATTGCGTGTCCGCGAACGACTCGGGCGTCAACGCACGGAGCACGCGGCTATTGCCGATCAGTTGTCGCACCGGAACGCCGGTATGCGCCGCAATCCTCTCAACGACCGGATACGCCTCCGGATGCACCGCCGACGAATCCAGCGGGTCGTCGCCGTTCATCACGCGCAGGAAACCCGCCGCCTGCTGGAACGTCCGGTCGCCGAGGCGCGGCACATCGAGGATCCGCCGCCGATTGCGAAACGGCCCATGTTCATCACGGAACGACACAATGTTGGACGCGATGGTTGGGCTGAGACCCGAGATTCGCGACAACAGCGGCGCCGACGCCGTGTTGACGTCGGCCCCGACCGCGTTGACGCAATCCTCCACCACGGCGTCGAGTTTTCTCGCCAGCAGAAATTGATTCACGTCGTGCTGGTACTGCCCCACGCCGATGGCCTTCGCATCAATGCGGACCAGTTCCGCGAGCGGATCCTGCAACCGGCGGGCGATTGACACGGCGCCGCGTAGCGACACGTCGAGATTCGGAAACTCCTTCGCCGCAAGTTCTGATGCTGAATACACCGACGCCCCTGCTTCCGACACGACGACTTTTGCCGGCCGCGGCTCATTCAGGCGCGCAATCAAGTCGCCGGCGATCCGGTCGGTTTCGCGCGAAGCGGTGCCGTTGCCGATCGAGATCAGCTGCACCCCATGCCGGACGCAGAGCTGTTGAAGGGTCCGCAGTGCGCCTTCCCGATCATTGCGAGGTTCGTGCGGATAGACGGTCGCGCTGTCGAGCAACTTGCCGGTGCCATCGACGACCGCAACCTTGACGCCGGTCCGAATGCCCGGATCGAGCCCCATGGTGACGCGCTGGCCCGCGGGTGCCGCCAGCATCAGGTCCTGCAAATTGCGCCCGAACACCCGGATCGCCTCGGTCTCCGCTTGCTCGCGCAACCGCTGCTCGATATCCATCTCCAAGGTGCTCATCATCTTGATCTTCCATGTCCAGCGCACGGTTTCAGCCAGCCACGCATCGCCGGCGCGCTGCCGGTGTTCGATGCCGACGCGTGCGGCAATGCGGCGCTCGGGAACACTGGGCCCGGTGGCGCCGGTTTCCTCCGGCAGCACCACCGCCAGCCGAAGAAACCCTTCCTTGCGGCCACGCAGCTGCGCCAGCGTTCGATGCGACGGAACGGTGCGGATCGTCTCGCTGGCGCTGAAGTAATCAGAGAACTTCGCGCCTTCTTCTTCCTTGCCGGGTACGACCTTCGACGCCCATTCACCCCGGTCCCACAACAGCTGGCGGAGACCGCCGACCAGTTCAGCGTCTTCCGCGAACGTCTCCATCAGGATCCACCGCGCTCCTTCAAGCGCAGCCGCGGCATCCGCGACGCCCTTGTCGGCATCGATAAAGGCCGCCGCCTCGCGCTCTGGCACCAGCGTCGGATCCTGCAACAGGCGGTGGGCCAGCGGCTCGAGCCCTGCTTCGCGCGCAATCTGGCCTCTGGTTCGCCGTTTCGGCTTGAACGGCAGGTACAAGTCTTCGAGCCTCGCCTTGGTATCCGCCTCCGTGATCGACGCGGCCAAGGCCGGTGTCAGCTTGCCTTGCTCCTCGATGCTTTTCAGTACGACGGCGCGGCGGTCCTCGAGCTCGCGCAAGTACGTGAGCCGTTCTTCGAGCGCGCGCAGCTGAGTGTCGTCCAGCCCTCCGGTGGCTTCTTTCCGGTAGCGGGCGATGAATGGCACAGTGGCCTTGCCATCGAGCAGCGTGATGGCGGCTTCGACTTGCGGCAGGCGCGCGTTGATTTCTTCAGCGATGCGTTGGGCGATGGATGTCATCAGGAGGCATTAGCCTACCAAGCCGTCGGCTGGTAGTCTTTCAGGAACTGTCCCCACACGTGCGTGCCGGTGTTGAAGCCGGTGATGATCGGCGCGACGATGCGGGCGCCGCCGTCGACGATGTCGAGCGGCGGATGAAAACGCTGCTCTTCGGTCTTGCGCATCGCAATCTCGATCGGATCCTCGTCAGTCACCCACCCGGTGTCGACGCTGTTCATGTGGATGCCGTCGTTGAAGTAGTCGGTGGCGGACGTGCGCGTCATCATGTTCAGCGCCGCCTTCGCCATGTTGGTGTGCGGATGGCGCGTCGTCTTGGCCAGGCGATAGAACTGCCCTTCCACCGCCGAGACGTTGACGATGTGCTTGTCGCGCCCGGGCGCGCGCAGCATCAACGGCTTCAATCGCGCGTTGAAGAGGAACGGCGAGATGGCGTTCACCATTTGCACTTCGAGCATCTCGATCGTCGGGACGTCGGCGAGCAGCATCCGCCAGGAATTCATGTCGCGGAGATCAACCTGCTGCAGATCCTCGTCCAACTGCCCGACCGGGAAGAGGCCGGTTCGCGCGGACAGTTCCTCATCGAGCAAGCGGACCTGGGACAACTCTGGAGCGAGCAGGCCACGGACATGCGCCGGCAATTCGCGCGTGGCCTTCAGCTCATCGGCCATCATGTGCGCGTAGAACTCGGGTGGCCGGCGGACGGTCTGGCACGCATTGTTGATGATGAAGTCGAGGCGATCGCGCGTGGCCACCATGTCGCGGCAGAACGCCTCCACGCTGGGCAGGTGGCGGAGATCGAGCCCGAAGATCTCGAGCCGATCGCTCCAGTCGGCGAAGTCAGGTTCCTGCGCGTAGCGTGAGGCCGCATTCTGCGGAAAGCGGGTCGTGACGATCAGTCGCGCGCCGCAACGCAGCAGCTTCAACCCCGCTTGATAGCCAATCTTCACCCGCCCGCCGGTCAGCAGCGCCACCCGGCCATGTAGATCCGCCAGCTCGGTTCGCGCGGCGAAGTTCACCGCAGCGCAGCCGGGGCACAGCTGGTCGTAGAAGGCATCGAGCTGTGTGTAGGGTTTCTTGCAGACGTAACAGACACGGTCGACCGGCGAAGCCGCATCGTGCGAGGAAGCCGTCTCAGCGACGGGGGGAGGAAACACATTCGGAGTGGTGATCACGGGCCGGCGGCGCCGCGTGCGGATACCGGTCTCGTTCAGGCGGGCTTCGTCGCGCTGCACCTGTTCCGCTTTCGCCGACTGCCGCCGTTTTCGATTGGCGGTTGAATCCGGCGTTGACAGCGCTGCGATCGCGCGATGCAGCCGGTGGCGCTCTTCGATGGGCAGCGTCTCGAGGAGGCGCCAGTCGCCGGCCAGGCGCTCGAGCCAGGCGATGGCGTCGGCCGCGCTACTGACCGCCGTGGGAATTTCGTTCGCGGACATCCCTTCCAGCGTAGCCGAAGACGCGGGGATCGCTCAGGTCCGGGAGCCGGTCGATCAGCGCCCACGGCTGCTGGCAGTCGGCGCACCGGTAGGTCAGGGTCCGCCGTGTCCCCGTCAAGGAGACGCTGAACAACGTCCCACTGCCAATGGCGCACCACGGGCACCGCGGCGGGGCGGCGGTGGCGATCTGCATCACAACACTGACAGGCAATTGCTCAAAGTACGTCGCGGACTGTCGCGCCGGATCCGTGTGCTTCATGCTTGAACAGTAGCCGTCGGACGCTCGTACGGGTCACCTCTTTTGGCGGCGAATCGGCATGGCTTTAGCAAAGCGAATGGGTGTGCCTAATGGATGGTTTTCGCGGGGCTCGGGGCTGTTAGATTTCGTCAGTTCTGCGATACTTGACGAGAGGTTACGTTTACGATACGTTAGTTTAGCGTTAGCAATGACCCATTCGTCGAGGAGGATGCCGTCATGAGTGCCCGTAGCCCCAAGGCCGCGATGAACTTCAAGGGGATGCCGCAATCCGAGGTGCCGCAGGGCCGCAACGGCAAACACAAGGGAATCGTCTCCAAGATCCTGTCGGACCTCGACCAAATCGAGAAGGGTGTCGCGCTGAAGGTGCCGCTCGATCAGTTGTCGGACACCAAGGAGAATGTCCGCTCGGCGCTGAATCGCGCGACGCGCAAGGACGGCCGCCAGGTCGCGACGGCGAGCGATGACGCGTTTCTCTACGTCTGGAACGCATAGCCGCGACCGACTCGGCGCTCAGCCGCCGAGAACTCCCGGCAGCGCTCGCAGATACCGGCGGATCGACTCGATCTGCCCGGGCTCCGAAATGAACTCGAACGACTGAACGTCGAAGCTCCGCATGCGCGGGTCGAGTGATGCCGTCAAGCCGGCGGGCAGCACCGGACACTCGGCAATGAGTCCAGCCAACACCGTCGACGCAGCCACGTCGAGGATGGTGATCACGTCGAAGCGCTCCCCGGCGCGCCACGGTTCGCCGGCATCGGCCCACTTCGTCAGTTCCGCTCGAAGAATGTTGATTCCCGATTGCGTGTCGGGATCGTCGGTGCGCAGATCGGTCAATACCTCGATCAACGCCAGGGCCGCCGGCATCGCCACGTCACGATGGAGGGTGCGCCAGCCTTCCTGGAACGCGGCCATCACATCGTGATCGGTTGATCCGGACGCCAATCGGCGCTGCCACTGCTGCAGTCCCAGCTTGCAGACCGCTACGACGGCAGCGGACGCTTCGCGCGCGGTGACGGCACGGCCCTGGACCGCGCAGCCGGACATCATCACGTTGGCCAGAAACGCGATCGCCGCCTGCGAACCGTCCGGCAACGGGACCACTCGCCCGTCCGCATCCTGGCGTGACAGCTTGAGGAAGGCACGGGCCTCTGCCGGCGTCACATAGCCCCGTGCATCGCGCCGCTCGTCGCGGCCGACGCCAAGGTCGAACATCATCTGCTCGCGGAAGTCGGCAAGATCGTCGAGCCCGTCCAGCTCGCGCTCGTGATCGGACAGGTCGAGCACGCCGCGCATGATGCGATCAAAATACGGGCGATGAGATTGATCTAATGCGATCAACAGCTCGACGATCGCATCCCACGACGCTTCACTCAGGGCAACCACGTGGTAGCCGCCAATCACGCACGTCACTCCAGGATCGGTCGGAACCTCGATGCGAGCGCCGTCGGTGGTTTCATACGCCGCGACGCTGCCGGGATCGTAGACGCGGGTGTGTTGCACGAGACCGGCGATAATCAGGTCGGCCGGCATCTCCGACACCTTGGCCGCCGCCAATTCGACGCCGGCCGAGATCAGCACTTCGAGCCAGAGGCCAAATCGTTCCGCATCAAACTCTTCGTCGCCACCGGGCGCGCCGTGCCAGAGGTCGAGATCGAAGACACGCGTGAGTTGCGCGGGTGTGGCGAACGCAATGATCTCGACGCAGTCAGCGAGGCCGTGGTCGTGAACAATCTGTTGAAGGAGTTCGGGGCGCAGCCGTGGCACGACCCGCTCGAGATTGGGAGCGTGGAGAATCCGCGCGAGCGATTGTTTTGGCAAGCCGGCGACTGTATCGAACAAGCGGACAGCGCGGTAGTCTGTTTCTTGCTTGACAGGCGTCGTACAATGGAAATGGGAGCGAAGAACGTCCGCCTCCCTATCGGCCCGCGACGCTCATCACATCAACAGCCGGCACACCATCAGGCAGGCGAGTCACGATCAGCGGATCGCCCTCGACTGTCTTGTTCGCCGCCGCATTCGCGCTGCGCAATTGCGACTGGTGCGACGCCCACCATTGCGACGCGCGCAGGTTGGTCCAGCGCCGCGCCGCATGACACGCGGCCAGTTGCGCGCGGAGGGCGTGCGCCGACGCCGGCCGGTCCTCCGGCCGCTTCTGAAGACAGCCGAGTAATATTTTTTCCAAGTCGCGCTCGACGGCGGCGTTGAGGCGAACGGATGGCGTCTCCGGGGCGGAGTGCAGGTGGTGAGCCAGCACTTCCATCACCGTCTTTCCCGGAAAGACGTGCGTGCCGGTCAGCAGCCAGTATCCGACGGCGCCAACGGCATAGATGTCGGCACGCGCATCCACCGTCTCGGGAGACGTGATGGTTTCCGGTGCCATGTAGTGCGGCGTGCCGGTGATCGAGCCCTCGGTCGTGATGGTGGCGTCCGTCGCGCCGGTTCCACGGACGTCTTTTACCAGGCCGAAATCCACAACCTTCACAAGATCGGCGATGCCGCCCCGATCCACCACCAGGATATTGGCGGGCTTGATGTCACGATGAATCAGCCCGGCGTCGTGAGCCTCCGCCAGCGAGCCCGCCACTTGCTCGAGCAGGTGAATGACCCGCTCGGCGGGCTGCGGACCGTCGACCTCGATGATCTGCTGAAGGGATGCGCCTTCGAGCAGTTCCATCGCGTAATAGAACACCCCCTCGGTGGTCCGGCCGTAATCGAAGACGGTCACCGTGTTGGGATGCGTCAGCATCGCGGTGCGGCGCACTTCCCGCTCGAACCGCGCCGTCGCCTCGGCGCCGGCGCGATCGGGTCGCAGCAGTTTGATCGCGGTGGGGCGCCGGAGCATCGCATGGGAGGCGCGGTAGACAACCCCCATCCCGCCGGAGCCGAGTTTTTCTTCGAGCGTGTATTGCCCGAGCCTCCGAATATCGCGCACGGCCTTGCGCAGCCCGTAAATGGTCTGAGAAAAACCGGCGGCCATCGCCACCACGATGGCCCAGAAGAATGCGGTCACCAGCGTTGCCGGGTAGGCCATGTCGCCCACCTGGCCTTTGGGCCAAGGGGCGGCGGGCGGATCGTGCAAGGCCGGATCCCACGCCTGGAACGCCAGGAAGATGCTGCCGAGCAGCGGCACGGTCATCAGCCCGGCGACGAGCAGCGTGTGCTTGGCCGTCGACGGCACGTAGACGGCATAGACCAGCAGCATGTAAGTCAGCAGCGTGCGCACGATCATGTCCGGGTTCGCCAGCATGTTCAGGATCAACGCCACCGACGAGAACGCGGCGGTGCCGACAAACAGCGTCAACAGCTCGACGGCCCGCACGAATCGCGCGGAGCGCGGCGCTCCGCGAAGCAACAGCCATAACGTCGCGAATGCCACACCCGCCACGAGCAGGGGCACGCTGCTGCGGTTGAACGAGAGCCGCCCGAGCCAGATCGACAAGGCCAGGTTGAGGACGACGAAGCCAAGGCTCATCAGGGCCAGGACCAGGCCGAACCTCGAGAGCCGGAATTGCCTTAACGTGTGATCGGCAGCGCCGCCAGTCGAATCCATGAGGCCCTCATCATACGATTCTCCCGTTGAGAGGGCTCACGCCTGGCGAGAAATGGCGGGCCGCCGCCTACGCGGCCTTCGCGATCGACTCCGGTTCGAGGGCCAGCGCCAGTACTTCGTGAACCGAGCTCACCGGATGGAAGGTCATGTGCTCGCGCACGTCGGCCGGAACTTCGTCCAGGTCGGGGGCGTTGCGCGCCGGGAGAATCACTTCGGTCAGCCCCGCCGCATGCGCCGCGAGGACCTTCTGCTTCAATCCGCCAATCGGCAGCACCAGCCCCTGCAGCGTGACTTCACCGGTCATGCCCACCGTGTTCTTCACATTGCGTCCGGTCAGGAGCGATGCGAGCGCCGTCACCATCGTGACACCCGCGCTTGGACCGTCCTTGGGCACCGCGCCGGCGGGCACATGGACGTGGAACTCCTTCCCGAAGAAGGCTTCGTCCTTGATGCCGAGTCGAGCCGCGTTGCCGCGGACGAAGGTCAACGCGATGCGCGCCGATTCCTTCATCACGTCTCCCAACTGCCCGGTCAGCACCAGGCCGGCAGTGCCGGTCATGGTCGCGGCCTCGACGAAGAGCACATCGCCGCCGACGCCGGTGACGGCGAGCCCCGTCGCCACGCCCGGTGTCGCCGTGCGTGCCGCCACTTCGTGGAACACCTTCGCGCGGCCCAGTGCGTGTCGCACGAACGCCTCATCGATCACCACCGGCTTCGCTGCGGTCGCGGATGCGACCGATGCTGCCGTCTTGCGCAACAGCGTTCCGATCTCGCGCTCGAGTTGACGGACGCCGGCCTCGCGCGTGTAGTCATTCACCACCACGCGCAGCACCGCATCGGTGATCGTCACGTCATCGGACACCAGGCCGTTTCGTTCCACCTGTCGCGGCCACAGATAGCCGCGGCCGATTGCGACCTTTTCGTCGATGGTGTAGCCGTCGAACGGAATGACCTCCATGCGATCGAGCAGCGGACCGGGGATCTTGTCGGCCACATTTGCCGTGGCAATGAACAGCACGTGCGACAGGTCGAGCTCGATATCGAGGTAGTGATCGCCGAACGCGTGGTTCTGCGCCGGGTCGAGCACCTCGAGCAGCGCGGACGAAGGATCCCCGCGCCAATCGGCGCCGAGCTTGTCCACTTCGTCGAGCATGATCACCGGGTTCATCGTCCCCGCATCGCGCAGCGCGCGAACGAGGCGTCCGGGCAGCGCGCCGATGTAGGTGCGCCGGTGGCCGCGAATCTCGGCCTCGTCACGAACGCCGCCGAGCGACATCCGCACGAACTGGCGGCCCGTGGCCCGCGCGATCGATTCGCCGATCGACGTCTTGCCGGTTCCCGGAGGGCCGACGAGCGTGAGGATCGCGCCCGAGCGCTTGTCGTCAGCGAGGCCACGGTCGGCGCGGAGCTTGCGCACCGCGAGATATTCGGTGATGCGCGACTTCACGTCATCAAGGCCGGCATGGTCGGCATCGAGCACCTGTCTCGCGTGGACCGGATCGAGCCGCTCTTCCGATCGCTTCGACCACGGCACGGCCAGCAGCCAATCGAGGTAGGTCCGAATCATCGCTGATTCGGCGTTCGAATCGCCCATGCGCTCGAAGCGCGACAGCTCGCGTTCCGCCTGCTGCTGCACCTTTTCTGGCATGCCCGCCGCGGCGATCTTCTTGCGGTATTCCTCGGCCACCGACGCTTCGTTCTGGCCGAGCTCCTTGCGAATCGCGTCCATCTGGCGGTTGAGGAAGTACTCGCGCTGCTGTTTCTGCGCGCCGGAATCCACGTCGTCTCGGATCCGCTTGCGCAGTTGCAGTTCGGTGAGGCGTTCTTTCTGGAGGCGCACCGCCAGCGTCAGCCGCTCGACGACATCGAGCGTCTCCAGCAGGTCGATCTTCTGCTCGATGCTGATGTCGGGCGAGTAGCCGGCCGTGTCGGCCAGCGCGCTCGCGCCGCTGATCGATCGCAGGAACGCGCTGATCCGGCCATCGTCGCCGCGCAACTGCAGCAGTTCTTCGACGACGGCGCGGTATTCGCGCTCGAGTTCATGGGTCAGTGTGGCGGGCGGCGCGATATCGGGCCGCTCGTCCACCTCGACGCGCAGGTGTCCGTCGCGGTCGGTGGTGGCGGCGCCTGGCAGCGCGCGATGGAGGCCCATCAGCGCCACGGCGTAGCCGCGGCCGCCGAGCTTGACGCGCTCGGTGACCTCGGCGACAACGCCGACCTTGGCGTATCCGTCGCCGCGTCGCGGCACCAGCAACACCCGGGCTTCAGTGCCCGGATCCACGGACAGGGTCACCGGCATGCCGGGGAACACGACCGTGTCATCGAGGGGAATCAGTCGATAGGAAGTCATGTTTCGACGTTACGCTCATTACTTGATGATGTCAACTATTGAGATGATGAACTATACTCAGGCCGATGTGCGCGAAGTCCAAGGGCCCGACGTGTGAAGCGTGGCAGCTTCTCGTCCGGTTCTCGTTCACGCAACGGGCGACGCTCCCGGCGCTGGCCGCCGAGTTGGAGCTGTCGCCGGCGCAGTGTCATCTTCTGAATTTGATGGAGCCGAATCGGCCCATGACGATGGGCGAGCTGGCGAGCGCGCTGTCGTGTGATGCCTCGAACGTGACGGGACTGGTCGACCGCCTCGAATCGCGCGGTCTCCTGCTGCGCAGTCCGTCGGAAGAGGATCGCCGTGTGAAAGTCCTCAGCCTCACGCCGCTCGGCGTCAAGGTCAGGGCGGCGTTGCTCGAACGCATGACGTCTTCCCCGCCGACGCTGGGGCGGCTGTCTGAAGCCGACCAACGCGCGCTCGCGCGGATCCTGAGGCAACTCCTCGAGTAATAGCTGGTGCAATGGGTGTCATGATGCCGGTGGAGGCTCGTGTGAGGAATCGAAGTCTGCTGAATCTTGGGTTGGCCGCGCTGGTGGCCGTCACGGCGGCGTGCGTGAAGGAACCCGCCAAGCCTGCCGACACGCCGGCTCCGGCGGCCGCGGCGGTTCCAGCTCCCGCGGCCGCGCCACCGGTCGTCGTCGCCGACGAGCCGCCCGAGCAGCGATTCAAAGTCGCCGACCTCAATGGCGACGGGCAGCTGGACGAGGCGGAAATGCGCGCCGAGGCGAAGAAGATGCGCGGCGCCGATGCGCCGCCGGCGGGCGAAGAGGCGTTCTTCCAGGAAGCCAGAGCCATGCTGCTGCCCGCCGACACTGACAAGGACGGCAAGATCTCGCGGCAGGAGTACCTGACGTGGTCGAAAGCCGACGCCCCGAAATAACCGCTCCCCTGCAGTTGATGCGTCGCTGCTACGGTGACTCGGGCGGCCGTCGAATCGCGTGCGGCGACAGCAAGTACGGCTGATCGCGCAATTCACGGCTCAACTGCGAGTGCCGCTGCCGCCATGGTTCAAAGCGGCGCGCGATCGCGTCAAGCAGCTTCGCCTTCCTCGTCGAGCGCTCGTGCGCCGCGGCGCGATCGTAAAAACCCGCGCCCAGCTTCGCGTACCAGTCGATCCGGTGCCGCACTTTCATTTGATCTTCAAAGAACCCTGCCAGCAGCAAACACTGCGCGCCCGCGGCTTCCATCATCGTGCTGTCGGTGACCAGGCTGGTGTCGAACACGAACGTGTCAAAGACTTCGCTGAGGGTCGCGGGCGTCGGCAGCCCGGTGGCCGATCGCGTCGAGACTTGCGCGTGGTGCGCCAGCACGCTGGCGTTGTAGAGCAGTTCCTCGCGGTCGACGTCGGCGTCGCACAGTGGTTGTAGCCCGACGACGAAGAACTCGAGTGTCTGGCGGTGATCGCTCGCAAGCAATTCCCGAAGTGGTTCCATAACCCCTCGGTTGATCACAAGAGCAACCCACGTGCCGTACCAGCAGCCCGGGAAACCGGCGCAAAAGGGGGCGCCGCACGGTAACCCTGCCCAGATTTGTCCAGACTTGGCGACAACATTCGTCGCAGAACCGGCCTGGGGCCGGCCATCGATGCCTATGACAGGGCGTCGAGGGCTTGTTCGACGTCGTGCATGTCGTTGTAGACAGACGGCGAGAAACGGAACCAGTAGTCACTGACGCGAACGGCGACCTTCCCTGCCGTAAGTTTCTTCTCGATCAGCCGTCCGTCCTTGGCACCGAACGTGATGATCGGCGAGGTGCTGCCGGGCGGCGTAAGTAGCGGGTAGCCTAGCTTCGGGACTTCTTCTTCCAGTCGCCGCAACAGTGGCTGGCGGTGCGACTGGATATTGGCGACACCGAGCTGCTGGAGGTATGCGAGGGAGGCGCTGTAGGCGAACGCGCCCGCGGCGTTGCCGCCGATCGATCCCGCTTCAAAGTGGTTGGACGCATCGCGCCCCAGGTTCCAGGACAGCGGCGTAGTCGCGGTTCTTGGATCGAGCGGTGAATCGTGCACCTCCACGCTGCCCGAGTAGTAGCCGATCTGGGTTCTCTGGATCACGCGATCGAGCAGATCTTCACGCGCGTAGAGAAAACCGAGCCCGAAATCCGCCATCAGCCACTTGAATCCCGAACACGCGGCAAAATCGAGACCGATCGCACGCACGTCGAGCGGCACGGCGCCGGCAGACTGGACGATGTCGGCGTAGACGTAGGCGCCGCTGGCGTGGGCGAGGTCGCAGACCGCCTTCAGGTCGTGCTGGAATCCGTTGTACGACGCCACCGACGACACTTCGACCAGCCGCGTCTGCTTGTCGACGAGCCGCTCCATGTCGCGCAGGTCGATGCGGCCATCCGCGGTTGGCTTGACGATCCGCACGTCGAGGCCCTTCTTCTTGAGCTCGAGCAAATGCATCAGCGCGCTTTCGAAGTGCAGCGCGTCGGTCACCACATTGCCGCGGAAGTCACGATCGAGTCCCAGGCCGTTGACGACGAGGTTTTCGCCGGTGCTGGTGTTGGGGACATAGGCGATCTCGCTCGGTTTGGCGTTGATCAGTGCGGCGAAGGTGTCCTTCGGCAGCGGCTTGGCCCCGCCGCCCGCGAAGCTCGGGACCGTCGCGCCCGACAGGCGCAGCTGCATCCCGCGCGCGATGGCCTCGACGGCGACGCGCGGCATCGGGTGGATCATCGCCGCGTTGAGATACGCGGTTCCCGGGGGAATCGCGAAATCGTCTTTACGAGGAAAGCCCGCGGCCGCCTTGATGCCAGGCGCGATCGCCGAATGCGCGGCGACGGCCCCCAGGCCGGCCAGGATCTCGCGTCGATTGAGTCTCATGAGCGGATATCTTAACCACGACCGTGGGTGGCGTGGCACCCGGACCTGATTCCGAGTCACACTAGCGGCATGGCATTCAAAGAAAAAGCTGTTGTCCGCCACAAACTGCGCCCCGAGTGGGGCGTTGGACGCATCCTGACGCGTACCGGTGACTATCTGCAAATCGACTTTACGGCGGGCGGCTTGAAGAAGTTGAAGGCCGAAATCGCGGATGAGCATTTGGAAGCGGCGAAGGAAGACGATGCCGACGCCGCCAAACTAAACCGCAGCGGCAGACGAGCCAAGACCTAACGCCTCGTATCTCGCGCGGCTTCCAAGGCGCACTCCAGTTCGCGGGAGTTGGTACTTGACGTGCCCCATTCACGATCCACTCGCAGTGGAAGTCCGACCGCAGCTAGCGTCGTTGATTTCCGGTCTTCGGTCTTTCCATCAGCGTGAGCCGGCAGCGCCGGCGGGCGCCCCTCCGAGGCCTGAGCAAACTCTTCAGGCGTGCGGCCACCGAGCGCGCTGTGCGGACGAGCGGTGTTGTAGTCGATGCGCCAGGCGTCGACGATCGTGCGCGCATCGGGGAGCGAAAGAAACCAGTGCTGGTTGCGGCATTCTTCGCGGAAGCGCCCGTGGAAGCTTTCGACGCGCGCATTCTGCGTCGGTTTCCCCGGCGCGATGAAGTGCAACTGCACACCGTGTTGATACGCCCGCTGGTCGACGGCGCGACCGGTGAATTCGGGAGCGTTATCGCAGACCAGCGTCGTTGGGTACCCGGTGCGCCGCGCAATGCGCTCCAGCACGCGGACCAGGCGCCATCATTTTTTTCCGGGGCAGCGTCAGGTCGGCGACGAGATGTTTGAGCCGCCGGATTCTCGTCTTCGAGCTGGCGCAGCCGCCGCCTTTCCTGCAGTTGTAAGCCGCCATATTTCGCTTTCCAGCGATATAGCGTCCTCGCCGTGATCCCGTGGGCTCGCGCCACGTCCGCCGCCGGCCGTCCGGCCTCGGCCTCCTGCAGTTCGGCTGAAGCTCGCCCGTTCGGCTCCTTATTGAGGCACTTACCAACCGCCACCGAGAGCTCGGTAGAGATCAACGACCGCCAGACGCTGTGTCGTCAGAGCAACGTTGGCATCGAGCGCGCTCGCGACGGCGTCTCGCTCGGCCTGTGTCCGGGCGAGTGAGTCAACGAATCCCTCCCGGTACTGAACAAAGATGATGCTCGCAGCGTCTGCTGCCGCCACGGCGCGGCGTTCCTGGGCCTGCAACCGTTGATTGGCACTCGCGTAGGCGTCGACGGCAGTGCGCGATTCCTCGATTGCCTGCAGCACGACTTGTTCGTAATCCGCAAACACGGCATCCGCAAACGCACCGGCGGCCTTCATTTGCCTGCGCAGCCGTGGCCAATCCAGGACGTTCCAGACCAGGCGCGGGGCAACGAACCATGAACCGGCCGCCGCTTCCGTTAACCGTCCAACACTGCCGGCAACCAGACCCACGGCGCCGCTAACCTCTACCCGCGGAAATAACTCCGCCCGAGCGACATTGGCTCGGGCCGCTGCGGCGAGAACCTGTGATTCGGCCGCTGCCACGTCCGGGCGCCGCCCTAGCAACGTCGCGGCGGTTCCGATGGCGAGCTGTGTGACTCGCAAGGGCGCATCGGTATCAGCCGGAATATCGAGCGCTTCTGCCGGCCTGGCGACGAGCGTGGCAATCCGGTTTCGCGCTCGCGCGACGCGATGACGCGCAATAGACGCGGCTGATTGGAGTTCCTCCTGCACTTGCTGCGACCGCAACAGGTCCAGACGAGTGACCCGCCCGGCGTCGACCAGCGCGCGTGTGACGTCCTGCTGTTTCCTGTTCGTTCCCTGCAGGTTCTCGATCAGCACAAGGTCTCTCTGCGCGCCGCGCAGTTCGAAGTACGCGGACGCCACCTGCGCCGCGATGGCGACACGTGAAGCACGCACGTCCATTACCGATGCATTTGCTTCGGCTGCACGAGCCTGCGCCTGCCCTCGAAGTCGGCCAAAGAGATCCACCTCCCAGCTAATCCCAAGGCCAGCCTGGAGGACAGACCGGGAACGATCGCCGCCGAACGCTTCCGTCCCACTGAGATGCTGTCGAGACGCGGATGTCGAGACGCCCCCGCCTGGCAGTTGCAGCAGCACCGACGCTCCGGCCAGTTCCCTTGCGGCTGCGTAGCGCGAGGCCGCAGCTTGCAAGTTGCGATTCGTTGAGTGGGCAGACTCGATCAGCTGATCGAGAACTGGATCCTCAAATTGCCGCCACCACTGCGACACGACTTCGCCATCGGATGTATCCGCACCGTGGATCGTACTGGGGACGCTTATCGTGGTCTGCGGCACCGCATATTTCGGCGCGCATCCAATCATCCCGACCGATCCGATCGCGAACACCACGATTGCACTACGCATCGATGGCCGCGCCAGAAATTGCGCGGGCGCTGCTGCAGTCGATCGACTCGTGACACGCCGGATCACGTAATAGGCGACGGGGGTCAGGAACAGCCCAAAGAGTGTGACGCCCAACATTCCTGCAAATACTGCGATGCCCATCGCCTGTCGCATCTCGGCGCCGGCGCCCGTCGCCGTAGCCAATGGAACGACACCCATGATGAATGCGAGTGACGTCATCAGGACAGGTCGCAGTCGCAGTGCGCACGCTTCACGAACGGCGTCGATTAGAGATGCACCATCAGATTCACGTTGTCGGGCAAATTCGACAATCAAGATCGCGTTCTTGGCGGCCAGTCCGATGAGGACCACGAGACCGATCTGCGTGAAGATGTTGTTATCGCCGGCACTCAGCCACAGGCCCGCCATCACGCTCAGCAGCACCATTGGGACCGCAATCATCACGGCGAAAGGCAGCGTCCAACTGTTGTATTGAGCGGCGAGAAGCAGGTAGGCCAGGACGATGGCAAGGGCGAAGACCATCACGGGACCGTTTCCCTCCTGCATCTGCTGATAGGTCAAATCGGTCCACTCGTAACCAAAGCCCGGCGGCAGGTTCGCATCAAGAATGCGGGTCATCTCCGCCACCGCCTGTCCCGAGCTGACGCCCGGCGCCGGACCGCCGTTGATGTCAGCTGAGAGAAATGCGTTGTAACGCGATACCGGGTCAGGGCCCGACTGCGGGCGCACTGAGGCGATCGACGACAAGGTCAGCATCTCGCCTCCGCCGCCGCGAACCTGAAGCCGGCCAATCGTTTCTGAATCGTTGCGGTACTGTCCATCCGCCTGAACCGTCACCTGATAGGTACGGCCCAACATGTTGAAGTCGTTGACGTAAAGCGACCCGAGGTAGACCTGCAACGTTTCGAACACACTACCGAGCTGGACGCCGAGAAATTTGGCCTTTTCGCGGTCGACGTCGATGAATGCCTGCGGCACGTCAACCTGATAGTTCGAAAACACTTGTGCGAGTGCCGGCGACTCATGGGCTTTGGCAATGATTTTTTGCGTCACGTCAAACAGTGCGCGTTCGCCGCTGGCATTGCGGTCCTGGATGTGCAGTTTGAACCCGCCGATGGTTCCGAGCCCTGGCACGGGCGGTGGCGGGAACATCGCTGCCATCGCGCCGCCGATCGACGCGAATTGGCCATTCAGTGCATTGGCAATCGAGACCGCCCCAAGGTCGTCGGACGTCCGCGTTTCGAAGGGATCCAGCATCGCGAAGAGCACGGCGGAGTTCGGGCTTGCGACGAACCCGTTGATCGAGAACCCGGGAAACGCGACAACGCTTTCCACGCCCGGCTGGTCGAGTGCGATTTGCGTCATCTTTCGCACCACCGCCTCCGTGCGATCGAGGGACGCGCCGTTCGGGAGCTGCGCGATACCCACGAGATAGTACTTGTCCTGCGCCGGCACGAAACCCGTGGGGATCCACGTAAAACTAGCGGCGGTCAATCCCAGTAATCCGACGTAAAGCACCCCGGTCACACCCGCGAAGCGCGTCGCACGAGTGACCGCGCCAATGTATGAGCCAGCACCGCGGTCTAACAGCGCATTGAATCGGCGGGTGACCGGTCCCACGACGCTATTCAACAAACGAGTCAGGCGGTCTGCAGGCGCTTCATGTGAGCGCAGCATTAATGCCGCGAGAGCGGGCGACAGTGTCAGTGAGTTGATCGCCGACAGCACGGTGGAAATCGCGATCGTCAACGCGAACTGGTGATAAAACTGACCGGACAGCCCACTCAGGAACGCGGTCGGAATGAACACCGCGCAAAGCACCGCCGTGATAGCGAGAATCGGCGCCGTTACCTCGCTCATGGCCGCCAGGGCCGCTTCCCTCGGTCGCAGTCCTTTGGCGAGATGTCGCTCGACGTTCTCGACCACAACAATCGCATCGTCGACCACGATGCCGATTGAGAGAACGAGCCCGAACAGCGACAAGGTGTTCAGGGTGAATCCGAATAGATTCATGACGGCGAACGTGCCGATGAGCGAGACGGGAACCGCGACGACGGGAATGAACGACGCTCGCCATGTTTGCAGGAATAGCAGCACGACGACCACGACCAGCGCCGTCGCTTCGAACAGCGTCAGGATCACATTGCGGATCGAGGCGCGTACAAAGATGGTCGGGTCATACACGATGCGGTGCTTGACCCCTTCCGGAAAGGTGGCGGCGAGGCGCTCCATGGCTTCCCGCACAGCGGTTGACACCTCCACCGCGCTCGCGGTCGGATCCTGGAGGATTTGGATCGCGGCTGCCGGCTGATTGTCGAGCAAGCTGCGAATGGCGTATTGATTTGACCCCAGTTCGACACGTGCGACATCGCGCACGCGCACGACGCCGCCGTCTGGACTTACACGAACAATGATGTCGGCGAACTGCTCTGGATCGGACAGGCGACCGGTAGCGTTGACGGACAGTTGAAAAGCGTTGCCGGTCGTTGGTTGCTGGCCCACGGATCCGGCAGCGACTTGCACGTTCTGTTCGCGGATAGCTGCCACGATGTCGGCAGCGGTCATCGACCGTGCGGCAACCTTGTCCGGGTCCAGCCACACGCGCAGGCTGTAATCGCCGGCGCCAAATATCAGCACGTCGCCAACGCCTCGGATGCGCGCAAGCTCGTCACGAACACGCAACGTCGCAAAGTTGGAGAGGTAGAGGGGGTCGTAACGGTTGTCCGGCGACAGCAGGTGCACCACCATCAGGATGTCCGGCGAGGCCTTCTGCGTAGTGATGCCGATGCGTTGAACCTCCTGCGGAAGTTTCGGAGCGGCGCGAGAGACGCGGTTCTGAACGAGGACCTGGGCCATGTCGACGTCCACGCCGGCTTCGAACGTGACCGTCAGCGCGAGCGACCCGTTACCCGAGGCTTGCGAGCTCATATAGAGCATGCCTTCGACGCCGTTAATCTCCTGCTCCAGCGGGGCGGCGACGGTCTCGGCGATGACCCGCGGGTTCGCCCCCGGGTACGCGGCGCGGACGACGACGGTGGGCGGCGTGACCTGCGGGTACTCGGTCAACGGCAGGCTGCCAAGGCTCAGCGCTCCGGCAATGACTATCAACGCCGATAGGACGACGGCGGCGATGGGTCGATCGATGAAGAAACGGGAGAGGTTCATCGGACCACCTCCTCAAGCGTCGCGACCTTGAGCCCTGGCCGTAAACCCGGCAGACCCGGAAGGATGACAAGGTCGCCGGCACGGATATCACCATCGACGACGCGCCAGTTCCCGGCCTTCGCGCCGAGTTGCACCCGGCGGTACTCGACGGTCCCGTCCGCGCCTGCTGCCAGCACGTAACGAGTGCCCTGCTCGGTGCCGATCGACGCATCGGGAACCACCGACGCATTGCTCGCAACACCATATCGGAAGGCCACTTTGACGACGGCACCTGGCAAGAGACGGCCGCTCGAGTTCTCGAGGCGTGCCCGCACTCTCAACGTGCCGGTGTTCTGACCGACGCTGTTGTCGACAAAATCGATTGGGCCTTCTATCGGAGCACCGCCATCGTCCAAGGACACCGACGCTTTCCAGTTCGCGCGGCGCTGGGATTGAGCGGCAGTTGCCGTGGCCGGATCCAATTCGAAATACACGACGATTGGATCAATCGAATGCAGGACGGCCAACCGGGTAGCCGATGCGGTTCCTCCGGTGATGAGGTTGCCCTGTTTAACTTCGGCGCGCCCGATTCGGCCGCTTACGGGCGCGGATACGGTTGTGAATTCGAGATTCAACGATGCATCCTGCGCGGCGGCTCTGGCGACTTCGACCTTCGCCGCCAACGTCGCCACTTCCGCCCGACGACGTGCGAGTTCCTCTGCTGAAACGGCATCTGCCTGCACAAGGCGTTCTGCCCGCGCAAACTCTTCGCGCGCACGAGTCAACAGGGCTTCAACTGTCGCCATTTCTGCTTCCGCTCTTCGAAGCGCGATAACGTAGGGCCGCGGGTCGATACGGAACAGCGGCGTACCCCGTCCGACGGTTGAACCCTCTCGAAACATCACGTTGTCGAGAGCGCCGCTGACGCGGGCGCGTAATTCAACTGTTTGCAGCGCTTCAGCGCGGCCGGTAAACTGCGCTTCAAGCGCGACATCTCGACGCTCGGCTTTTACGACCGGTACTGTGGGTAATGCGGTAGGTGCGGGTGATTGCGCCTGTGTACTGCACGCGACGGTAAACGCAAGAAGCATCCCGACGATGAAAGCGCCCGCTGGAATGTCGGGCAGCGCGGCCCGCTGGATCCCCACGCTCAGTCCGAGAAAGCCCACGATGCGGTCGTCAACGGCGACAAACAGCATACGTTGACCATTACGTCGCGCCCTCTCGGGCCAATCGCTAAGCGTGGCCGGTGACAAACCCGCTTTCTCCAGGAACACGTCGTCGCCGACCATGATCCGTTGACCATTGATCGAAGCTGAGGCGCCCGCGCCTGCCACCGGTGGCAGCTCGTTCGCATGCAGCGTCGTAATGGCGCGCTCGCGAGCGCTTTCAAGGATGGCCGCAGCGGCGGGGCCATCGAGGTCCTTCACGACGCTCGCCGCAAGCATGAGGACGGTTGATTCGTCGAAACCGTCAACGGTAACGACAGACACCAGGCGTAGGCCGCGTGAATCGTTGGACATGTTCTGCTCTCCGAGACGCCAGTCATTCAACATGTCCACAAAGTAGCGGCGGCCCCTATTCAAAGTCCTTCCAGATGTCTGGAGATTTCCTTGTAAAATTCTTCCTTCATGCCACAAGCTGCGCCAGTCCTCAGATTCGGGCCATTTACGCTCGATCTTGCCGACCGGTCCCTCAAGCGGCAGGGCTCGCCTCTCGCCCTGACCCCTAAATTGTTCGACTTATTAGCAACCCTGGTGGCGCACCGCGGCCGACTTGTGGAGAAAGACACGCTGTTGAAAGCGGTCTGGCCGGATGTGGCCATCGAGGAAGGGAACCTGACCAAAGGCGTGTTTACCCTGCGGCAGGTCCTGGACGAAGCACCAGGCCTTCGCTACATCGAGACGGTGCCCAAACGCGGCTACCGATTCGTCGCCGATGTCACCGAAGTCGCCAGCTCGAACGCGTTCGACGCGTCTACCGCGCAACAGAAGCCGCACGAGAATGCGATCGCCGTTTTGCCCTTTACGGACATGAGCGCAGCACGCGATCACGAATTCTTCTGCGAAGGTATGAGCGAGGAGATCATCAATGCGCTCGGCCGCATTCCGGATCTCAGGGTTGCCTCCTACACGTCGTCTGCCCAATTCAAGAGCAAGCAAGCAGATGCCCTGGCAATCAGCCGGGAGCTGAATGTTTCGTGGCTTCTTGAAGGCAGCGTTCGAAAGTCCGGCGACCTGGTCCGAATCGCCGTTCAACTGATCCGCGCCGGCGACGGATTCAGCGCGTGGAGCGGCAGGTTCGATCGACGACTCGACGATATTTTTTCCGTTCAAGATGAGATCGCCGGCATGATCGCGGAGAAACTGACGCATCAAGTCGGTCGCTCCGCCGCGGCCCTGGTGACCTCGACCACGGCACATAGCAACGCCTATTCCCTGTATCTCGAAGGCCGTTACTTATGGAACAAGCGGCCCGGTGATGTGATGTGGCAGGCGATCGATCGATTTGAGCGTGCGATCGGCATCGACCCGAATTTCGCTCCCGCGCATGCTGCACTAGCCAGCGCATACGGGACCCTAGGCGCATGGGAATCCGGCGTGCTGCCTCCCTTAGAGGCGCTCTCAAAGGCCAAAGCGGCGGCAGAACGCGCACTCGCTCTCGATCCACAGCTGGCTGCCGGTCACACCGCACGGGGTTATGCCACTTTGCACTTCGATTGGAACGCCGACTCCGCAGTGCGGGAGCTCGAGCAAGCTATCGCTCTAAATCCAGCGTGGGTCGACGCGCATCATTGGCATTCACATGCACTATGTGCTGCTGGGCGCTTCGATGAATCGATGAAGGCGTGTCGTCATACGCTGGAACTCGATCCACTGAACCCGCTGATGCACGCACATTTCGCTTGGCATCACTACATGGCTCGGGATTTTGCGCAGGCGCTCACTGAGGCCGAGCGCGTAGTCCGCATGGAATCTTCGTTCCACTGGGGTTATTTCTTCGCCGGATGGGCCCTCGACAAGCTCGGACGACCTGCCGAGGCGATCGATTCGCTGGAGAACGCGGTTCGGCACGCTGGTAATAGTCCAGTGATGCTTGCGGGCTTGGGACACGCCTACGCTTCAACAGGCGAGACACGTCAGGCCGCTCGCGTCGTTCATGATCTCGAGCAACTACGCGGTGACAAAGGAATGTTCGCCTACGAGATTGCCGTCATCCAAGAAGCTTTGGGCGATCGAGATCGAGCCTTTGAATGGTTCCATCGAGCGGTTCAGGAACGCTCCGGCTGGATAGCCTATTTGCGCGTCGATCCCCGACTGGACGGTTTGCAGAGCGATCCGCGGTTGCAAAGCTTGCTTTCAGCCGCCACACCACCACCTCCCATGTGATGACGAGCGCTAGTTGAGGGCACCCACGCAGTCTTAGCCGCGATGGCGCCTGCCACACAGGCTCATCTCTCGCGCGGTTAGGAATCCCCGGAGTTCCGGGAGTTCACTCTCATACCCAGGACTCGTACGTTTTCGACCGTAGACCGCGTTCAAGACAGTAGACGGCCACCTCATTAGCGATTGCCGATGCGACAGTCACTTGTCGCCGCGCATTCTGAGTGCGCGCTCCAGGTTCAGTGCGACTCAATCGGGACGTCATCGAACGTGTTCCGTGTGTCATCAAGCTACTACGGACGCCAAAGACGACCGCAAGCTTTCATGATTTCAAGGAGGCGTGTCATCTACGCGGTCCTCGGGTGCTCTGCGAAACCAAAGGTCAGCCGCTGACGCAGAAAGTGGTTCAGGTGATGATGCGGCGCGCGGCCAGGCGGGCGAACGTGAAGCCAGGTGTCCACATCCTCCGGCACACGTTCTGTTCGCATCTCGCGATGCGTGGCGCGCCGGCACGGGCGATTCAGGAACTCGCAGGACATCAGGACCTCGCGACAACGCAACGGTACATGCATCTCAGTCCGGCGGCACTCGACGCAGCAATCCGGCTGCTCGAGACGGGAGCCGAATCTCGTGGAGGAATGTTGGAGGCGGCGGGAAAAGTCGCTTCGAGGGCCGAGTGAAACGATGACCCGAGCTCGTTGAACGGTGGGAGTTGGTCCCGCTAAGTTCAGACGAAGTCCGAACTTGCGTGACAGAACTTCGCCGCCGACAACATCGACGAGCGAAGCGAGGAGATGGTGGAGGCGGCGGGAGTTGAACCCGCGTCCGAGAACACGTCGTCGCAGACCCCTACGTGCGTGTCTCCGTTCTCGTGTCGCAACCGGTTAGAAACGGAGCCAAGTGCCCCGGTCGCCATCCCCGATGTTTCTCATGACCACGCCTCAGGACGGAACGTGGCCACCAGCCTACTAAATGACGATCAATCCCGAGCCGTAGGCGCTCTCAAGTTGATCGCTCACCGGTTATTAAGCGGCGAGAGCGTAGTCTGCGTTCGCAGTTACGTTGTTTTTCCACGGGATTTACGAGGTGCATGGGCCTCGGCACGCGTTCCGCGATCCCGCACCCCCGTCGAAGCCAAGTCGCCCCCATGAGGTGAGTTATCGCCCGTCCCGCCATAGCGGCTCCTTCACAACCGCGACGGCGGACTAACTACTCTTCCAGTCTACTAGGTATTCGATGCTGGGGGCTCGCCGGCGTTTCCGCCCGGCGGCGCCGCCTCTTCCTTCTGCGAGCGTTCCACCTCGATGGTGCAATCCTTGAGCAGCGCGACCACGGCGCCCAAGGCCGCGGCCACCGGCGCCAGCAGAGCTGCCACGAGGCCAGCGGTCATCGGGAACTCAGCCACGACGCGCCCCTGGTGCACGACGCGGATGCGCCGCACGTTGCCTTCGTGAATCAGGTCCTTGAGCTTGTCCGTGAGCGCTCCGCCTTCGAACTTGACGGATTCCCACCACGTTTTTTCTGGCATGTTCGTCTCCTGGATCATTGTGCGTCGGATCCGGCTCACCGAACGCCGCGAATGATCATCACGACGCCGAGCGCAGCCAAGACGATCGCCAGGAGCCGCTCGAACCAGACCTCGGGAATGCGCGCGAGGGTGCGATTGCCGATCACCGTCCCGACGCACACGCCCACCGAGGCCAGCGCGATCCACATCCAGATTGACCACATCTCGCGACCTTGCGTCGCGACGTAGACCGGCATGCGAGCGGCATCCACGAACAGGCCGATCGCGGTCGCCGTCGCGACGAACGTGTGCTTGGGTAAGTGTTGAGCCAGTGATTGCCGAGCCATCCCTGCAACGCCGCGCCGAGAAGGCCGCCGGCAGCACTCGTCAATCCAAAGGTCCATAAGACCTTGCGATCGACACCGCCCTTCAACAGCCAGAAACGTAGCGCCGTGCCGATCACATGCGGCACCGACACGGCGGCGACCGCCAGGCGGGTATCGACCTGCAAGGCGAGAATCGGCGTCAGCACACTGCCGATGCCAAATCCGGTGACCGCAGCCAATCCGCCGGCCACGATGGCCGCCGCGACGATCGTCGTCTCAACCCACATCGGTGGTACCCTTACCGCCCAATTGCGCGGATCCGATGAATCGCCGTGCAGCGGCTCGGTTCGAAATACGTCCGGGTCCCATCTGAAGCAGCGTAACCACGGGCGCGAAACGAGACGCCCTTCTCCTTCGACAACGCCGCCAGGTGTTGCTGATCGATGCCGTCCAGCAACATCGCCAACACGATCGGCGTCTTCGTCCCGTCCTTCGCGCGCAGCACGAAACCATCTCCGCTCACGAGATCGTCAACGACGTCACCGAAGAGTTCGAGTGGCTGCGCGTTGGGCTTCGGCGGCGCCACCGATCGGTCCAACGCCGGCGCAACGATCCATGCGAGCGTCGGCACGCGCGGCAGGTTGATGTTCTTGATCGCCGTCGCGCCAGGTTGCAGCGCATCAAGCTCCGCGAGACGGTTCAGGTAGACGGTCTTGAGGCAGCTACCCGTCGGACAAACGTCGCGTGTCGTTTTCAACCACTGCGCCTGATCCGCCTGCAAACAGGACGCGGCACGCCCCAGCTCCATACGCGCAGCTGCGTAATAGCGACCGAGATATTCGTCGAGCTCGCTCAGGCCTGGATCGGCGCACACCATCTTCTCGATCCGCGTTTGCGCCTTCTTGCAGTCGAAACTCTGGGCGGCCGATGGGAGTGCGAGGCCGAGGAGCAGAATCGCCGAGATCGTGATGCGCATCGTGGATCGACCTTATCCCGGGGAGGGCAAGGCTGAGAATACAATAGGCGCGACCCCGATGCGTTCTGCCGGCCGCTTCCTCCTGATACTCGTCTGCCTCGGCGTCGCCGCCGACGCCTCGGCGCAGTATCGCTTCGACACCTGGACCACCGACAACGGCCTGCCGCAAAACGGCGTGCGCGACATCACGCAGACCCCCGACGGCTACCTCTGGTTCACCACGTTCGACGGCCTGGTCCGCTTCGACGGCGTCCGCTTCACCACCTTCGGCACCGGCAACACCAAGGGCATCATCAACAACCGCTTCACCGGCCTCTACAGCGACAAGGACGGCACGCTCTACGCCACGACGATGGAAGACGGCGTGCTGACGATCTATCGAGACGGCGTGTTCACCTCGTTCGATTCGACGCAGGTGCCAGGGCACTACATCCAGGTGATTGCGCCGGATGCGAAAGGCGAACTGCGATTCCTCGTCGAAGACGACGAACGCACCTCGAAGAGCTGGTACTACCTGCGCGACGGCAAGTTCGTCTTCAGCGAGAAAGAGAACCTGCCCGCGATCCAGACCTACGTCGCGAAGAACGGCGCGGTGTGGCACATCACCGCGAAGGACGTCACCGAAACGCTCAACGGCAAGACCACGGTCTATCACCTCAACGTCAAGCCGCTGACCTTCCACTTCAACGTCTTCGAGGACAGCAACGGCTACCTCTGGATTGGCGAGTACGCGGTCCACCGTCTCGGCAACGGCGCCATCGAACACTTCGGCGCGGCGCAGGGCCTCGCCAGCTCGATTCATCATTCGTTCTGGGAAGAAGCCGACGGCAGCGTGTGGTTCGCGGGCGGAGGCGGATCGACGGAAGGCTCCGGCATCGGCCGCTATCACGACGGCAAGCTCGAGATTTACGGCACGCGTAACGGGTTGCTGACGACGTCGATCTTCAGGGTGTTTCACGATCGCGAAGGCACCGCCTGGCTGGCCACCAACAAGGGCTTGAGCCGCCTGCGCAAGCAGGTGCTCTCCAGTTTCAGCGTCAAGGACGGCCTCAGCTACTTCGAGGTGTATCCGATTTATCGCGACCGGCAGGAGCGCATCTGGATCGGCACCGCGCGCGGCTTGAGCATCTACGAGAACGGCAGGTTCTCGCGGCTCGCGCTGCGGCCGGCCGATCCACACGCGCCGGCCGACGAGATCTGGCACGACGCGCTGGCATCGGTCCAATCCCTCTGGGAAGACGGCAGCGGACGGATGTGGGTCGGCGTCGACGGCGGCCTCTACATCGTCGAACGCAACGCCGCGCGCGCGGTGGTTTCGGCGAAGGGGCATCACGTCTTCGCGATTCACGGCGACCGGCACGGCAACGTCTGGGCCGCGACCAACAAGGGGATGCTGCAGTATCGCGATCAGCAGCTGGTGCGGACCTACAAGACTCAAGAAGGCCTGCCGAACGAGTTCATGACCACGATCTTCGAGGACTCGAAGGGCACGCTGTGGTTCGGTGGATTCGGCGGGCTATCGCGCTACGCCGACGGCGCGTTCACGAACTATACGACGAAGCAGGGCCTGGTCGGCAGCTACGTGCGATCGATCTACGAGGATCGCGACGGCACGCTCTGGATCGGCACATATAACGAAGGCCTCAGCCGCTTCAAGGACGGCAGGTTCGTCAACTACACCGCGCAGAACGGCCTCTACAACAACGGCGTGTTCGCGATCGAGGAAGACGCGCGCGGCAATTTCTGGATCAGCTCGAACCGCGGCCTGTATCGCGTCAAGCGGCAGGAGTTGAACGATTTCGCCGAGGGCAAGGTGGCGCGCATCAACAGCGTCGGCTATGGCACGCAGGACGGGATGCTGTCGACCGAATGCAACGGCGGCCGCCAGCCGGCGAGCATCACCGACAAGGACGGACGGTTCTGGTTTCCCACGCAGGACGGCGTGGTGATCATCGCGCCGCAGAACGAGGCGTACAACACGATGCCGCCGTCGGTGGTGATTGAATCCGCGACGGTCGAGCGGCAGCCGATGGAGATCCGCAACGGCCTCACCATCGAGCCGGGACTCAAGAACGTCGAGATCAACTTCGCCGGCGTGAGCCTGATCAAGTCCGAGCAGATCAAGTTCCGCTACAAGCTCGAAGGGCACGATCCGGACTGGATCGATGGCGACACGCGCCGCACCGCGTATTATTCGTTCCTGCCGCCGGGGCACTATCGCTTCCTGGTGAAGGCCGCCAACAGCGACAACTTGTGGAACGAAGAAGGCGCGAGCCTGGCCGTTGAACTGAAGCCGTTCTTCTACCAGACGTCCTGGTTCTCGGCGCTCCTGGCGCTCTGCGTCGGCCTCATCCTGTTCGGGGCGTGGAAGACCAGCGCGATGCGCTACCAGACGCGCGAACAACAGATGGCGGCGCTGATCGCGGAAAAGACCGAGGCGCTCCGCAAGGCAAACGAAGAGCTGAACCACCTCGCCCACTCCGACGAGCTGACCGCCATCGCCAACCGGCGCCGCTTCGACGAGTTCCTCGGCGACGAATGGCGCCGCGCGATTCGCTTCAAGACCGGGATCTCACTGGTCCTGCTCGACATCGATCACTTCAAGCTTTACAACGATACCTATGGCCACCAGGCCGGCGATGAATGCCTGAAGCGCGTTGCGGCGGCATTGAAGGAAACCATCCACCGCCCCACCGACCTGTTGTCGCGCTTTGGCGGGGAGGAATTCGCGATCGTCCTCGGCGGCACGGATCACGCCGGCGCCATGAAGGTCGCCGAGCTCGCGCTCAGCAAGGTTCGCGACTTGCGCATTCCTCATCCCGGATCGCCAACCGATCGCTTCCTGACGGCCAGCGCTGGAATTGCGACGGCGACGGCAACGGGAGACACGTCAGAGGCGGAGGTCGTGAAAGCCGCCGACCAGGCCTTGTATCGCGCCAAGGCCGGCGGCCGGAATCAGATCGCGTCCTGATCTCAGCGCGACGCGATCACCAGCATCACCGCCGCGAGCGCCAGGTTGAGCCATAGGCCAATGTGGGCCTGCGGCCATCCCGTCACGCACATCGCCAGCGAGAACGCGATGCAGATCCCGGTCAACCGAAAGGCCCACGGCATCGTGGTCGCGACCCCGGCCGCGGCAACGATGAACAACAACCCGGCAAACAGCCACAGCGCGCCGACGACACGCATGCCCGCATCCCCGACCTCGATGCGGCCGGCGACGATGGAGGTCTGATACGGCACGTCGGGGAAGGTCGCCAGCTTCCACGAGCCGGCCATGCCGACCAGGTGCGCCACACCGTGCGCGAACAGGACGAACGCAAGCAGGAATCGCATGCTGCGTGAAGGGCACAACCTGTGCCAGCGGTGATGTGGGGATTTCGGGGTGGAGGCGAAACAGGCGAGCGGAAAATCTCCGCCCGCCTGTGAATTATTTCGGAATGCCGCGACTTACTTGGCCGCCGGCGCGGCCTTCTTGGTGACGAGCTTCTGGACGCGCCAGTTGATCAACTCGCCCACCCAGATTTCGTTCTCTGACGGGCACGCGATGGCGTGAATCCACCCGAACTCGCCGAGGTTGCGGCCGGGCTGTCCGTAAACGCCGAGCAGCTTGCCTTCGAGCGACACCTTGTAGATGCGGCTCGGATAAAGATCGCCGACGAACAACACGGGGTTCGGTCCCGGCGTCATGCACAGCGCATCCGGAGCACCGGGCGCCTGCGAGCCGGTCTTCGCATTCGGCGTCTCGGCGCCGTAGACGATCTTGCCGCGCGTGGTATCGACGGGAATGTCGATGGTGAACTCACGGAGGTATTTGCCGGCGGTGTCGAACACCTGGATGCGGCGGTTGCCGCGATCGGCCACGTACACTTCGTCCTTCGGCGACACGGCCACGCCGTGCGGCGTGTCGAACTGGCCCGGGCCGCTGCCGAGCGATCCCCAACTGGCGACCCATTCACCCTTCGCATTCACCTTGGCGACGCGCGAGTTGACGTAGCCGTCGCTGAAGTACGAATTGCCCTGGGAATCCCACGCCACATCGGTCGGCTGGTTGAACACGTTGTCGCGATGCACGGGGATGGGATTGCGCGGATTGTTGTTGGCCGGCGGCGTGATGGCCACACCGGCGCGCTGCAGGATGCCGCTCAACTGCGACGCGTAGTCGGGCGGCACGTCCAGGTGAGACGACTCACCGCGGCGGCCGAACACCCACACCACGCGGCCCTGCGGATTCATCTTGAGGATCATGTTCGATCCCTTGTCGACGACCCAGATGTTGTCCTGCTTGTCGATGCGCACCGCGTGCGCGAATGCCCACGCGAAATTGTTCTTGCCGACCTCGCGGATAAACTTGCCCTTCGCATCGAACTCCAGCAGTTGCGCGGCGACGGTCATATACGCCGCACCGCTGACATTGCCGCGCGAGAACACGAACACGTGGCCCTTGGAATTCACCGCCACGCCCGCCACTTCGCCGAAGTGAATATCCGGGGGCAACGTCAACGGATCGGGCACCGACTCGAATTGCAGTTCCGGCACCGGCGATGCGGTCTGCGCGTAGGCAGGCAGCAGGGTCGAACCAAGCATTACCACGGCCAACATCAACACTTTCACTACGGACCTCCTGTGTTATCGAGAAGCGAATTGCGCGATGCAACTGTCGGCGAGAAGCAGGTCGTCCTGCATCACGCGGATTTCAAGATTGCCGGTCGGGAGCGGAGCCTTGAGGCTCAACGCGATTCTCCATAGACCATTGGCCAGCGGCTGGTCGAGCGCCACCGGCCACAGCCGCTGCGGCACGCCGCCGGCGGCGCCGAGACCAAACGACAGCGCCCCCTTCAACTTGTCCGCCGACACCAGCGTGGAGATGGTGAGCGGTTGATCGCGCGTGAACTGGCGCACGTGGGCGCGCGGACCCGGCTGCTCGAATACGAAGCCGGCGCACTCAGGCAACTTCGACTTCCCTTCCGGCACCTTCAGGGTCGCGAAAGCGAGGCCGGTCACGTCGGGATCCACGGCGCGCGCGGCAAAGCGCACTTGATAGGTCTTGGACTCGGCGGGCAGCGCGATGTCGCCAACGAGGCGGCCATCCTTGGCGCGGCCGCGGCCACTCGCACGTCCGGCGACCTTGCCCGTCGGATCGAGGGTGATAGCGGTGTATTCCACGTCCGTGTCGTCACGCAGATCGGCGCCGATCTCGAACGGCAGCAGCACCCCGCGCTTCTTCTTGTCGACCGCCACCGCCGCAGGCGCCAGCAGGATCGGCAGATCGCGAATCGGCAAGGGCGAGGCGATTAGATCCGTCGCCGGCGCGCCCGCGTTGCCGCCAGGCAGGTACATCGATCGATGCAGCAGTTCCACGCCAGGCGATCGCGTCGTCACCTTGATCTTTCGCGCCTTCGCTTTCTTCCCGGCCTCACTCGGCGCCGGCTCGTAGCCAATCAGGTAATAGGCGCGGTTCTCGACCGACACCCTGCGCAACATTCCGTCCACGTCGTTCGAGTTGACGATCGCCCGGCCGCCGGTGGCCGACGCCAGGTCGCGCAAGGTGGCGAGCTGATCGAGATCGGATTGGTTCGGCGCCTGGGGCTTGGTCGTGTCCGGCGCGACAAGACCGCCGGGATTCACCGTGTAGATCGCCACGTTCGCTTCGCGCGCCTGGTCGATGAGCCGCCGCAGCGCCGCATCATCGCGCCCCAGCGGGATGTTGAGGCCCTCGATAATGATCTGCTCGAAGTTCGACGGGAGCTCGCCGCCGTTGCTGAACCAGACGATCGCCTTCCGGCGAGCCGGAATCGGCCGCAGCTTCTCGACGACCGATGCCAGCACCGCAAAACTCTGCCGGCCGCCTGAGCCCGCGCTCTTCGAATCAAACTCCTGCGGCGTGTCGCCGACACCGGCATCGCCTCCGGGCTGCTCGAGGCCGAGGCCGCGATCGCGGCGCCCGGTGGACGACAGCGCCGTGGCAATGGACTGCGCGCGATCCGCGGTCAGCGTGAACGCCGAATCCACGCCGGCGCGGACGACGGCAACGTGATCGTGCGGCAACAGCGCCTTCTCGAGGAACCGGCCGGCGGCGCGCCGGACGTTCTGGATGTCGGTGGCCTCGATGCCCATCTCGTCGAGCACCACCGCAAAGATGCCGCCCGGCTCGACGTCGTTCGAGACGAGGCCCGGCGGCAGCAGGACGCCGGTCGGGGCCATCGACGTGTCGATGAACTGGAAAGTCTTGATCGGCTGGACTTTGCCGTCCTCGTACAACTCGAAATCGGTGGCCTTCAGGTCATGCACCGGCTTGCCACTGCGATCGGTCGCGACGACGTCGATGGTCACCAGCTCGACGCCCGATCGGAACGTGGGCTGGGAAACCGCCAGTGCCGCCAGGAGGACCGCGAACAAACGCATGGACGAATGCTGCCACAGAAGGCGCAGATGGCGCAGAATATGTGTCGCGAATGCACTCCGTCGCCGACCTCAGGCAGTTTGCGGTCACCCGCAGCCTGTTCCCCGCCACCACGCTCGAAGACGCGATCCAGCGCATGGCATTCGTCCAGGCCGATCCGATTCGATCGCCGGCGCGCGCGCAGGACCTGACGCTGCGGCCTCGGGTGCGCGGCTATCGCGCGGGCGACCTCGAAGGCCGCTACGCGGCGCTGCCGATCGAAGAAGACTTCTTCATCAACTACGGCTTCGTGACCACGCAATTGCAGTCGCTGATGCACCCACGCTCGACGATTTCGCCGACCGCGTCGAACAAGCGCGCCCAGGCGATTCTCGAATTCGTGCGCGAGCGCGGATCGGCCCATCCCCGCGAAGTGGATGCGCATTTCGCGCACGGCCGCGTCACGAACTTCTGGGGCGGCTCATCGAGCGCGACCACTCATCTACTGGAGTTGATGCATTACAAAGGCATGGTGCGTGTCGCTCGTCGCGAGAACGGCATCCGCATCTACGCCGCACGGGAGCACGGCGCCGGGCCCCGCGATGCCGCCGGTCGAAGGGCGCATCTCGATGCGCTGGTGGACGCGGTCGTCGGTTTGTATGCGCCGGTGCCCACCGCCAGCCTGACGTTCATCGTCTCGCGGCTGCGCTATGCCGCCCCGCATTGGCGCGGCGAGATCAAAGCCGCGCTGCTGCGCGCCAAGAAGCGCTTCGCCCATGCCGTCGTCGACGGCCACACCTGGTATTGGCCGGAGGGTCCGCCCGTGAAGGACCGCGATCTCGAGGACGTCCGGCTACTGGCGCCGTTCGATCCCGTGGTGTGGGATCGCCGTCGATTCGAAATGTTGTGGGACTGGGCGTATCGCTTCGAGGCCTACACGCCGGCGCCGAAGCGCAAACACGGCTACTACGCGCTGCCGCTGCTCTGGCGCGACCGCGTCATCGGCTGGGGGAATATTTCGATGCGCGGCGGCGAGCTGAACGCCGATCTCGGTTACGTGTCCGGCCGGCCGCCCCGCGATCGCGGATTCAAGACGGCGCTCGAACGCGAGCTCGAGGCGATGCGCACGTTCCTGTCCGAACGTCCGCCTGCGCCAAGGCTTCCCGCGACAGGCTAGTGGGCGCTCAGCACCTGTGACGCAATCGCGTGCGCGAGATCGAGCGAGCCGTTGAGGCAGGGCACGAATCTCACGCGCAACTCCGGGCGAGCGGCCGCGGCCAACTGGCCTTCGAGCTGGCTCTCCGCGTTGTCGGCCAAGAAGCCGTAGGGGTAATACACCACGTCGCGAATGCCCGCGTCGCTGATCCGCTTCAACGCTTCTTCAATCGGCGGATCGGTCCACTGCCCGCCGCGCGTGTGATTCAGCCAGCCATTGGCGACAATCGCAAAGTGATTGGAAAGTCGCTGCTCGATCCGGCAGCGCAACTGCTCGGTCGCCAGCAAGCCCGTCTCGATAGGTTTGGCCGGCCTCAACAACGTGCCATGCGCCGCCAACACCAGGGCCGACGAGGACGCCTTCGGCTTGTCGTTCCCGACGGTGTGCATGATGTGATTCGACGAGATCTCCGCAAGCTGCTCGATGTCGATCGCCGGCAACACGATGATCGGCGCCGGGCGGCGCGCATCGAAGTGCTCGACGGTCGTTCGTGACAGGTCGTGCGTGAACGCCGAGTCGGCGGCGTACATCGGCACCACGATCACCACTTCATTGCGCGGCAGCCGCCTGATCACCTCCGACAGCAGCGGCTCGCGGAATTCATAGGCGACGTGAATCTTCCACCGATCCTCCGACTGGTGCGCCAGGGCAGTTCGCAACTGGGCGGCCTGCGCCAGCGTGATCGGTTCGAGCGGCGACGTGTACTGGTTCTTCTTCCACAGCGAGTTGCGGCCGCGGGCGCGCGCCAATGCGATCAACGGAATCAGCGGTGCGGGAATGTCGGCGACGGTGCGCGTCAATCCCAGGAGGATTCGCCACGAGTAGACCAGTTGCTCCACAAACGCCGGCGTCGTCGGTTCGCCGTACGTGACCAAGACAATATGCTTCACGCGGCGAGCTCCTGCAGGATCGCGCGAGCGGTGTTGCGCCCGGCGGCAATCGCGTCGTTGAATGACACACCATCGAACGCGGTGCCGCAGACATGGAGGCCCGAATGCATCGACGTGAGGCGGCGAATCGACGCGATCCGCGCGTCGTGGCCAACCGTATACTGCGCAATCGCCGACGGCCAGCGGCAGATCCATTGCCGCAGCGGGCGGCCGGTGATGCCGAGGACCACCGCGGCTTCTTTCAAGGCGATCTCGGCGACCATCTTGTCGTCGAAGGCGCTGACTTCCGGACGGCGGGCGCCGCCCAGCATGATGCGCAGCAGCGCGTGTCCTTCGGGCGCGCGATTCGGGAAAATAGACGACTCCCACAACACACCGAGGGTGGACAAGTCTTCCCGCCGGGTCACCAGGTAGCCGTAGCCATCGAGCGGCCGCGTAATCGCGTCGGCGCGGAACCCCAGCGCCACGACGGAAATACTCGCGTACGGGATGGAGTTCATCGACGCCGCCAACTCTTGGTCGAATCCAACGGCCACTCGAGCGGCGGCATGCGACGGCAGCGCGAGCACTACATGATCGGCAGCGATTGATGAGCCGTCGGCCAGTTGCACGCGCCAGCACCGATCGAGTTTCTCGATGCGCTCGATCGGCGTCTTCTCGCGAATCACGTCAGCCAGGTTGGACGCGAGGGTCGAGGTCAAGGTCCCGAGGCCGCGATCGAAACTGAACAGGCGCGCACGCTTGGCGCCAGCCTTCTGACGGGCGATCATCGCCTTCAACAGGCTGCCGTGATCGCGTTCCCATTCCTTGAGGATGGGGAATTGCGACCGCACCGACAAGGCGCGGCTGTCGCCGGCGGAGATGCCGGCCACGGCGGTATCCACAAACGTTTCGGCCGCTTCGCGGCCAAGGCGACGTTCGGCAAACGCGAACGTGGTCTCGTCCGTATCAACCGGCGGCGGCGCGGCCCAGGGCTCGCCGAACAACCGCAACTTCCCTTTCCAGCCAATGGCATTTGAGGTGATGAGGGCCGGCGGCGACTCGGGAACCTGTCGCAGCGTGCCGTCCCGCAGGATAAAGCGGCGCTTGGCGCGGGGACTGGCTTCGACGATGCGATCCTGCAGCTTGAGCTCGTCGATGAGCGCCATCGTCTCTTCGCCGCGATCGAGGAATCCGTTCGGACCGCGCTCGATGCGAAAGCCGTCCTCGTCGATCGTGCGCGCATGACCACCCGCGGCCCCGGCCTCGAGCAGCGTCAGCTCGATCGGGAGGCCTCGTCGCGCCGCCTCGTTTCGGAGGGTGAAAGCCGTCGCGAGTCCGGTGATCCCTCCACCGGCCACGACGATGCGTCGGGGGGTCATACCGTGCGGCTGAAAACGGGCTTCGGGCCGCCGGTGCGGCGCGCCAGGTACTTGTCGAACGTCATGCAGATGTTGCGCACGAACATCCGGCCGGTGGCACGCACTTCAATCAGCTCCGGCGCGACCGACAATAATCCGTCGGCAACGGGTGAACTGGTCTCTGCCGTGAGGATTGCGAGCTCGTCCGCGAAGTACTCCGCAAACTTGATGGCGAAGCGCTGTTCCACGTCCGGCACCTCCAGCCGGAAGTTGCACATCAGCTCCGTGATCACGTGTCGCCGAATCTCGTCGTCTTGATCGAGCGCGTAGCCGCGTTCGATCGGGAAACGCCCCTCGGCAACGGCGTGGTAATACTCGGGCAGCTTCTTGGTGTTCTGCACGAACGCGCCCTGCACGTTACCGATCGCCGAAATACCCATCGCGACCATGTCGGTCGTCTCGGTCACGGTGTAGCCCATGAAATTGCGATGCAGCGTGTGCGTGTCGATGGCGCGGGCCAGTTCGTCGGTCGGCAGGGCGAAGTGATCCATGCCGATCTGCCGATATCCCGCGGAGAGAAACGCATCCACCGTCGAAGCCAGCAGCGTCAGCTTGATTTCCGGCGGAGGCAAGGCGGCGCGATCAAGCTCTTTCATGTGCGCGCTCATCCATGGCACAAACGCGAAGGAGTACGCCGCCACGCGGTCCGGCCGCAGCGTCAACACCTGCTCGAGCGTCTTCGCGAAGGTCGCCTCGGTCTGGTGCGGCAGGCCGTAAATCAGGTCGATGTTGATCGAGCTGAATCCGAGATCGCGCGCATGCATCAGCAGATCGCGCGTCAGCTCGTAACTCTGGATGCGATTGACCGCTTCCTGGACTATCGGATCGAAGTCCTGGACGCCCATCGACAGGCGATTGAAGCCGAGCGACCGCAGCAGATCGAGATGGGCGAACGTCGTGACGCGCGGATCGATCTCGATGCCGACTTCCGCATCAGGGGTGAAGGTGAAGTGCGTCGCGAACCTGGCAAAGAGGCGGCCCAGTTGATCGGGCGTGTAATAGGTTGGCGTGCCGCCGCCCCAGTGCATCTGTCCGACGATGCGGCGATCGGGCAGGTGTGAGGCCAGCAGATCGATCTCCTGCTCGACCGCTTCGAGATACCGGCTCGCCACTTCGCGGTGAGGCGTGATCACGACGTTACAGCCGCAGAACGAACACCGCGCCTGGCAGAACGGCAGGTGCAGATACGCCGACAGCGGCGCCTTGCCGGCGGCGTTGAGGCGCGCCAGCCGCTCGACGTAGATGTCGTTCTTCACGCCATCATGAAATTCGAGCGCCGTCGGATACGACGTGTAGCGCGGACCCGGACGGTCGTAGCGCTCCAGCAGCTCGCGCGTCGAGACGATCGAGGTCACGTCGTGCACGAAACCTCCGCGCGATCGAAGGCATGCACGGCCTCGATCAGGGCCTGCACCGAGGCGATCGGCGTGTCGGGCAGGATGCCGTGCCCGAGGTTCATGATGTGGCCGGGGCGATCGGCCACGCTGCGCAGGATCGTCGTCGCGCGATCGCGGATCACCGATTCGCCGGCGAACAACACGTGCGGATCGAGATTGCCCTGCAGCGCGATGTTGCCCGGGATGCGCCTGGCGACCTGGTCCAGCGTTTCGCGCCAGCACACGCCGAGCACATCGGGCTGGATACCCGCGCCCGCTTCGATCAGGTGCGGTGCGCCGTTCAGGAAATAGATGCTCGGCACGCCGCCGGCCTTCACGGTGTCGACGAGGTGCTTCACGCCCGGCAGGGCAAAGCGGCGGTAGCTGTCTTCGTCGAGGATGCCGGCCCACGAGTCGAAGATCTGGATCGCCTGCGCGCCGGCGTCGATCTGCAGGCGCAGGTAATCCGCCATCGCGACATACAACTTGTCGAGCAACGCTTCGAGTGTCGCCGGTTCGCGATACATCATGCGCTTGATTGCGCTGAAGCCTTCCTTGCCTTCGCCCTGCACGAGATACGCGGCGATGGTGAACGGGGCGCCGCAGAATCCAATCAGCGGCGTGCGCCCGTCGAGCTCGCGGCGCAGCAGGCGGATCGCATCCGCGACAAACGGCACGGCTTCCGCGGCCGGCCGGGCCGACAGTCGATCGACCTGCGCGCGCGTGCGAATCGGATCGGCGATCTTCGGCCCCGGCTCGAACGTCATCGGGATGCCGAAGGCATCGAGCGGCACCATGATGTCGGAGAACAGGATCGCCGCATCCAGCTTGAAGCGGCGCAACGGTTGCAGCGTCACTTCCGCGGCGAGTTCCGGCGTGCGGCACACCGTCAGGAAATCCGCCTTGCTCCTGACCTCGCGATACTCGGGCAGGTAGCGGCCCGCCTGCCGCATGATCCACAGCGGCGTGCGATCCACGGGCTCGCGACGGCAGGCGCGCAGGAATCGATCGTTCATGCGACGGCCTCCCTGAACGCGCTCGTGGCGGCATCGATGGTTTGGTCGATCACGGCCGCGTCATGGGCCAGCGAAATGAACGCCGCTTCGAAGGGCGACGGCGGCAGCAGGACATTCCGCGCCAGCATCGCGCGGAAGAATCGCGCAAACCTCTCACGATTCACCGCATCCGCATCGTCCCACGACCGAATCGGCCGGTCGCTGAAGAACAGTGTCCACATCGAGCCGACGCGCTGAATCGAGACGGGCACCCCAGCCGCGCTCGCAGCCGCCAGCAATCCGGCCTGCAGTCGCGCGCCCCGCGCTTCGAGGACGTCATAGAGATCCGGGCTCGCATCGATCGCGTCGAGCATGGCCAGCCCGGCCGCGATCGCGAGGGGATGCGCCGCAAACGTGCCTGCTTGATAGACGGGCCCCTCAGGCGCGACCAGTTCCATCAGCGACTGCTTGCCGCCGAAGGCGGCGAGCGGCAAACCGCCACCGACAATCTTGCCGAGGGTAATCAGGTCCGGGGTGACGCCGTAGCGCTCGGCAGCGCCGCCCCTGGACACGCGGAAGCCGGTCATCACTTCGTCAAAGATCAGGACCGTGCCGTTGGCGGTGCAGATGTCGCGCAGGAATTTCAGGAAGCCCGGCTCGGGCGGCACGCAGCCCATGTTGCCGTGCACCGGCTCAACGATCAGGGCCGCGACACGATCGCGGGCGAGATCGAAACAGCGCTGCACGTCATCGCGATCGTTGAAGCGCGCGATCAGCGTGTCCGCCGCGGCTCCGGGCGTGACGCCGGGTGAATCAGGAATGCCGAGCGTCGCCGCGCCCGATCCGGCGCTGACGAGGAACATGTCGGCGTGACCGTGATACGCGCCGGAGAACTTGATGATCACCGGGCGACCGGTCGCCGCGCGCGCGACCCGGACCGCGCTCATCGTCGCTTCAGTGCCGGAGACGACAAAGCGCACCATTTGGCAGCCGGGGACGCGGGCGGTGACGCGCTCGGCGAGTTCGACTTCCTTGATCGAGGCGAGACCGAATAACAGGCCGTGCGGCAACGCCTCTGCCAGCGCGCGTTCGATCTGCGGATTCGCATGACCAAGCAGGGCCGGGCCCCACGCGCCAATCCAGTCGATGAAGCGGCGGCCGGTCTGATCGAAGACGTGGGCGCCGCGCGCTTCGACGATCGCAAGCGGGCTGCCGCCCATCGCCTTGAAGGCGCGGACCGGCGAATGCACGCCACCCGGGGTCACGCGGCGCGCGCGCTCGACCCACGACGCGGTTACGGCCGGCGTCATGCCCTGGTGACCTCGTGGAGTTTCTGTCCCGACAACTTCATGGCAAGCTCTCGCGCGAAATAGGTGATGAGGATCGAGGCGCCGGCGCGGCGGAACGCGATGCTGGTTTCCCACATGGCGGCGTTCAGGTCGATACAGCCGCGATCCGCGGCGGCATGCAGCATCGCGAATTCCCCGGAGACCTGGTAGACCGCGACCGGAACATCGACGGCCTCGCGGACCGCGCGCACCACATCGAGATAGGCCAGGCCGGGCTTGACCATCACCACGTCGGCGCCTTCGTCCACATCGGCCTTCGCTTCGCGAATCGCCTCGCGGACGTTCGGGGAATCCATTTGATAGGCGCGGCGATCACCGCTGCGTGGCGTGGATCCTGCCGCTTCGCGGAACGGTCCGTAGAACGCGGACGCGTACTTCACGGCGTACGACACGATCGTGCAATCGACGAAGCCGGCGTCATCGAGCGCCGCACGAATCGCGGCGACGCGGCCGTCCATCATGTCGGACGGCGCAATCACGTCCGCGCCGGCTTCCGCGTAACACACCGAGGCGCGCGCGAGCAGCGGCAGCGTGGCGTCGTTGTCGACGCAATCGTGATCGAGGATGCCGCAGTGGCCGTGATCGGTGTACTCACACAAACAGACGTCAGCCCAGACGACGAGATTCGGCGCGGCCGCCTTGATCAATCGAATGGCGCTCGGCACCGGCCCTTCCGGGTCCCACGCGCCGCTGCCCAATGAATCCTTCTCCTCCGGAATGCCAAACAGCATCACGGCGCCGACACCGAGCGCAGCGAGATCGGCGGCCTCTCGTGCCGCGAGGTCCGGCGTCAGCCGATAGTGTCCGGGCATCGAGGCGATCGGCGTGCGCGTGGACGCGCCTTCGATCACGAACAGCGGCGCCACCAACTGGGCGGCCGACAACTGGGTCTCGGCCACCATCGCCCGGATGCCGGGGGTGCGGCGCAGGCGGCGGCCGCGATGCATGCTCACGATGTTTCTCCTGCGAAGGCCGACGAGGAGCCGGCCTGCTTCTGGAACTCGGCCAGGATCGCGCCGGCGCCGCGCGCCATCAACTCTTCAGCGGCGCGCTTGCCGACTTGCTGCGGGTCGGTGCCGATGCGCTTCGATCGAACAGCTGAATGCGAGGACAGGCTGAACGCGCCGGCGGTCAGGTGGATGCCGACGGCATCGATGTGCGCCAGGCCGCCGACGGGCACCGAGCAACCGCCGCCGAGCTCATGCAGCATCGCGCGCTCGGTGTCGACGGCCAGCCGCGTCGGTTCGTGATTGAGCGCCGACAACCGCAGCCGCAAGTCGCGATCTTCGGCGCGGCACTGGATCGCCATCGCGCCCTGGGCCGGGGCCGGCAGCATCTGGTCGCTGTCGAAGACCTGCGAGACCGCGGCGTCGAGTTCGAGGCGCACCAAGCCGGCCATCGCCAGGACAATCGCATCGAGATCGTGCTGGATCCGCAACACTCGCGTCGGCACGTTGCCGCGCAGCGGGACGATCTCCAGATCGTCGCGCATCATGCGGATCTGCGCCGTTCGCCTGGCGCTGCAGGTCCCGATACGCGCCCCCGGCGCGAGCGTGGCCAGCGTGCGGCGATCGCGCGCGCACAGCACATCCTCTACCGGGCCGCGCTGCGGCACCGCCGCGACGACCAGGCCCGTCGTGGACACGACCGGCAGATCCTTGTAGCTATGCACCGCCACGTCCACGTCCCGGGCGATCAGCGCCTGCTCGATCGAGGCGGTGAAGAATCCCGTGCCTTCGACATGCGACAGCGGCACATCGGTCACGCGATCGCCCAGCGAGGAGATCTCGACGAGTTCGACCTCCATGCCGGGCAGCGTGCGCGCCAGCAATCCGGCGACGTGCCGGCTCTGCCACATCGCCAGCGCCGATCCGCGCGTGCCGATCCGCAGGCGCTTCACGACTCGCCTTCAGTGAGGTTGAACAACCGCTTCAGGTAATCGGAGGAAGGGCCGTCGAACGGCAGGTCGCCGCTCTTCAATTGATCGACCGGTATCGCCAGCATGCGGTCGAACACGCGGCGGCTGAAACGTTCGAGCACGGCGTGCGGATCGCCCGCCTTCAGTTCTTGGCGGGCGCGCTCGAGCTCGTCGCGGCGAATGACATCCGCCTTCTGCCGCAGCGTCGACACGAACGGGCGAATCATTTCCTGGCGGGCCCACGCCCGCAGCCATTCGAGTTCGCGGGCAATCACCACCTCGACTCGCGGAATCTCGTCTTCGCGCTGCTGGCGATGCGCGGCGGTGGCGCGTTCGACTTCGAGCAGGTCGATACGAAAGACGCCCTCGGCCTCGAACGGTTCGATCGCCGGCGGCATCGACAGATCGACCAGCACCACGGGGGCCGTTCGCGCTTCGAGATGCGCGCGCGTCACCATCCATGACGTTGAATGTGACGCGCAAATCAGCACGTCGGCGACGGCGATCTCCTCATGGATCGCATCAAGTCCCACGGCCAGGGCGCTGACTTTCCCGGCGAGGGCCTGCGCGCGATCGAGCGTGCGATTGGCGATCACCAACGTGCCGACGCCGATGCCCGACAACTGCCGCGCCACCTTGGCCGCGGTCTCGCCGGCGCCGATCACCAGCACGCGGCTCTCGGCGAGCGGCACACGCGATTCGAGCTGCTCGATGGCTGCCGACGCGACCGACATTGCGCCGGTGCCGATGCCGGTGGCGGCGCGGGCGCCGCGGCCGGTTCGAATGGCGGCGGTGAACACGCCGCGAAGGAACGATCCGGCGCCGGCCTGCTCCATCGCCGCGCGCACCTGGCCGAGGATCTCGGCCTCACCCAGCACCATGGATTCAAGACCGCTGCAGACGCGGAACAAGTGGCGCGCCGCGTCTTCGCCCGACAACTGCATCGACCCGCCGTGCAGCAGGTCCTTCGCGAGCGGCAAGGATGCATCGAGCATCCGGCTCACGGTCTGGTCGTCGTCGGCGTCACCGGCGCGCCAATACACCTCGAAGCGATTGCAGGTGGACAGGACGATCGAATCGATGCCGACCGACGCGAGCGAGGCATGCAGCCGGCCGCCGTCGCCGTGCGCAATCACGCCGCCCAGCGCGGGAAGACCGCAGGTGCGATGGCTCAGCGAAAACACCCGCAACGCGCGGAGGGCACCGGCCGGAACGATCGGAGGTGGAAGAATTTGTGACAACGCTGCATTTGCAGCGTACGCCCCCTACACACCAGCCGCAATTCGTACCACTGCTTACGCAGTCTCCGTACTTCTACGGAGTCGGTGTTGGTTGGTGCCAGGCACCAACCGGCGGCGGTGTTGGTTGGTGCCTGGCACCAACCGCTACTAGACCCCGAGGATCCCTTCGCGGATGGCGACCTGGGTGAGGAGCGCCACCGACTTGACGCCGAGTTTGCGCATCAGGTTCGCGCGATGCGTTTCCACGGTTCGCTGGCCGATGTCGAGCGACGAGGCGATTTCCTTGGTCGAGAGGCCGCGGGCAATCAGAATCAGCACTTCCCGCTCGCGATCGGTCAGGCCTTGCAGGCCCTGCCGGTGGCCATCGCGGACCATCTCCACCATCTGCTGCTGAATCGCCGGGCTGAAGAAGGTCCCGCCACCCATCACGGCCTCTATCGCCGCCGCGAGATCCTGGACCGCCGAGTCCTTGAGCAGGTAGCCATCCGCGCCTTCGGCGATCGCTCTCGACACATACTCGCGTCCCGCATGCATCGTCAGGATGACGACCTTGAGATCCGGGACGGTGGCCTTGCACCGGCGCAACACGTCGATGCCTTCGAGACCGTTCATGTTCAAGTCGAGCACCAGCACGTCGGCGCCATAGCGTTCGATCGCGTCAAGAGCCATCGTGCCGTCAGCCGCTTCGGCGACGACTTCAAATTGCGGCTGTGACTCGAGAATGCGGCGGATGCCGGCGCGGACCAGCGTGTGATCGTCGGCGAGGATGACGCGCGTGCGAGGGCCGCTCACGGCGACACCCCAATCGGAATGCGCGCCGTGACGCGCACGCCACGACGCTCGGCATCGGCGATCGTCAGCGTGCCGCCGGCCGCGGTGACTCGCTCCTGCATGCCGAGCCATCCGAGCTTGGGCTCGGCCCCCGGCATGAGGCCCTGCCCATCATCTTCCACGGTGAGCCACACATCCGAGCCGCGCATCGCGAGTTGCGCGCGCACCCACGTGGCCTTGGCGTGCCGGACGATGTTGGTCAGCGCTTCCTGCACGACGCGGTACAGGACGACTTCAATTTCAGGGGAGAACACCTTGCCGCCGGTGGCGATGTCGAGATCGACCCTGATGCGCGATCGTTCGGACACGTCCGCCGCCAATGCGCGCAGCGCCGCACTGAGGCCCAGATCATCGAGCGCCGACGGCCGCAACAGGTTGCTCAGATCGCGCACTTGCGCCAGGGCGCGGCCGACCTTTTCGCCGGCGTCCAGGTGGCCGTCGAGATCGAGCTCGATTTTCACCGCCGTCAGCGCCTGCCCCGCCTCGTCGTGAAGTTCGCGCGCGATGCGGCGCCGCTCGTCCTCCTGCGCCCGCAACAGCAATCGCGTCAGTTGCTCGAGTTCGGTGGTCCGCTCCGCCAGGCGATCGCGCTCGTCGCCGAGGACCACGAACAACATGCCGAGGCCAATCGCGAAGAGAAAGATCACGTCGACAAAGACGCCATACAACACCGCCGCGCCGAACGATCGCAGCAGCGGGTAATCGAGATGATGCAGGCCCCAGAGGATGAACGACCACGCCAGCACTTTCGCGCCGCCGCCGGGGACGCGCGTCCGATCGCGCCACAGGATCACGCCGGTCGAGATGGTCACCGACGCCAGCAACAACACCGACGACACGCCGGCGATCACCATGCTGTCGATCACGAAGATCGACACCCACGACCAGCCGATCACGATCGGCACGGTGATCGCGTACCAATTCTTCCAGCGGAAACTGCCGGAGAGCTGTAAGGCGGCCACCAGCAGCAACAGCGCGCTGAGGCCGGTCATCGCCTGGTGCGCAAACAACCACACCAGATCGCGCTGGACCAGGAAGGCCGACATCGAGCCCAGGCGGACCACGTAAAGCGCCCAGGCGAGCGCCCAGGTGAGGAAGTGCGGGCCGCGCTGGCGCAGCCAGAGGACGTAGCAGGTCACGGCCAGGGTGCTCGTCAGCACCGACTGGAACCCGAGGGCACTGCACTCGACGAAGAGTCGATCGAGGGTCACCGCCGTCACCGTATCATGCAGGCGACTGTGACTGCTGCCGCCGGACGATCAGCCGCTCGATGACGGCGGCAAAGGTCGCCTGCGACGGCGGCGCGGCGGCGATGCCGCGTTCCCTCAACGCCATCGCCGTTGTCGGACCAATCGGGACAATGCTGTGGAGTTCGCTGAGGGCATCGACACCGACGGCCTCGACCAGGTGTGCGGCGGTGGCGGCGCTACCGAGGATCACCGCATCAGGATGCGCATCCGCCCAATCGGCGCGGATCGCGGACGCGTCGCGCGGCAGCATCCGGTAGGCCTCGAGCTCGGTCACCTTCGCGCCCGCGCGCATCAACCCGTCGATCAGATCGCGGCGGCCTCCGGCCACGGTCGCCACGAGCACGGTGCGGTCGCGCCACGCATCGAGCGCCTTTAATTTTTCCCAGAGGGCGGCGGCGGTGAACGTGTCGGCGACGATCGGCTGGGACGCGCCGGCGGCGGTCATGGCGGCCGCGGTGACGGACCCCACGGCCGCGGTGCGGGTGTGGGGCGGCCACTGCGAGCGGCGGGCCTCCGAGAGGGCGCGCACGCTGCGCACGCTCGAGCAGATCACCCAGTCGTACGTCTCCAGGCGACGGGCCTCGATCTCGAGGCGCCTGGGGTCAGGCGCCGGCCCCTGCTGCAACACGGGGCATGACACCGGAACAAACCCGGCGTTCTCGAGGGCCGCGTGCACCGAGCCGTCGATGTCATCATGTGTAACGGCCACCCGCCACTGCATAGTCGAATTCGAAATATACTCCGTGCCGGGAGATCAACATGCGTGCTCGTGGAATCGTGATGACTGCGGCGATCGTGGCCGCCGGAACGCTCGCTGCGGCCCAGGCGCCGAAACACTTCAATCCAATGGTCGATCTGCTCGCGGCCAAGAAGCCGGTCTTCGGCCTCTACGCGCCGAGCAATCGCCGCTTCGGCGCCCCGGGCGGCGGTCCCGGCGGCGCGGCGCGGCCGGCGGCGCCACCCGCGGACGCCCCGCCCCCCAAGACGCCGGCGCAACTGGCGAAAGAAGCGGTGGAATTCGCCAACAGCGATTTCATTTTCGACGGCTCGATGGAAGGCAATTTCGATCAGGCCCTGCCGCCGTTCACGGAACTGATGAACGGCATGAACGCGGCGGGCTTGTTGATCAAGTCGCCGAAGCCGCACTTCAGTAAAGCCGTGGTCGTGAAGACGCACGAGATTGCCGAGGATCCGGCGAAGGCCGCGATCAACATCGGCAAGCAGCTCAATCTTGGCGTCACCGGCGTCATGTTCGTCGGCGTCGAGAGCGCCGATGAAGTGAAGGCCGGCCTCGCCGCGATGCGCTTCAAGTCGAAGGGCGGGACGCGTTCCGAAGATGTCGGCGGCGCACCGGCCGCGTGGGGCATGAGCGAGAAGGAATACAAGGAGAAGGCCGACCTGTGGCCGCTCAATGCCAACGGCGAGCTCGTCAACTGGACGATCGTCGAGAGCAAGGCGGGCCTCGCGAAGGTTCGCGAGATCGCGGCCGTCAAGGGCATCGGCGTGTTGTGGCCCGGCGCCGGCACGCTGCGCGGCGTGTTCTCGACGCAGCAGCCTGACGGCACGCGCAAGCTCGATGAAGCCGCATGGGAAGCGTCGATCCAGCAGGTGCTCGCGGCCTGCAAGGAATTCAACGTGCCGTGCGGATACCCCGCGACCCCGAACGACATCGAGATGCGCATGAAGCAAGGCTTCAGCGTGTTCGTGATGAATTGGGGCGATCCCGGCTTCCAGGCCATTCAAATGGGGAAAAAAGCATCAGGACGTTAGAGGTGCGTACGGGGTGCCTTGGGGTGCCTAAGGGTTTGGTGCGCGAGGGTCACTCGATGATTCGAGTGGCCCTATTGCTTTTCACAGTTCTCATCACCGCGTGCAGCAAGTCTCCAGCTGCCCCGACACCGCCAGCTCCCCCAGTGGTGGTCACACCGCCTATCGCGGCGCCGCCTGAGGTCGTGTGTCCCAACGCGATCAGCGTCACCGCGCCGACCAGCGCCGGCGCGCCGGTCACCTACACCACGCCGGCAAGCGACAAGGGACAAGGCGACGTCTCGGTCAATTGTTCACCCGCGTCGGGCAGCAGCTTTCCCGTGGGGGCCAGCGAAGTTGAATGCGTGGCGACCGATTCGCTGAATCGGACCGGCAAGTGCACGTTCGCGGTGACGGTCGCGCCGCCGGTGCGGCTGCGGCGCACCCGCATCATGGCGTTCGGCGACAGCATCACCGAGGGACAGGTCATCGTCCCGGGAACGGAGAGCGCGGAGCTGATCGACACGCCGAATTCGTATCCAGTGGTGCTGGCGGGATTGCTTGGCCGGCGCTACACCGATCAACGCATCGAGGTCTTCAACCGTGGCAGGGCGACCGAGCGATCGGAACTGGCGCTGTCACGTTTCATCGGCAGCTTCGGCATCGACCGTCCGGATGTCGTGGTGCTGCTCGAAGGTTACAACGACATCATCTTTGCCTCGACGCCCGCACTGGGAATCGAGGCCGCCGAAGCCGGCGTCAGTGCGCTCGCTGCCGACGCGCGCAACCGTGGCGCTCGCGTATTCATCTGCACGTTGACGCCCGGCAAGATCGGCAGGCGCCAAATCCCGAATTCATCGATCGGGGCGCTCAACGAGCGCCTGCGCGTGGTCGCCCGCGGCGAAGGCGCTTACCTCATTGACCTGTACAGCGCGCTGGTGCGTGATATCGACGGCAACATCGGCAGCGATGGCCTGCACCTCACCGAGCTCGGCTATCGGCGGGTCGCCGAGACCGTCTTCGAGGCGATCAAGACCGATCTCGAAGCGAAGTAATAAGCGGTTCAAAGTCAACTTTTTTCGATAAAATACTCGCCGGCACACGTTGACGGAGCCGGCTCACAGAGGATTGATCCCCGCGCTCGACGGCGTGCGCGGCATCGCCATCCTCCTCGTCCTCATCCACCACTTCACCTTGTACCGGCCGACCCGCGGCATCGATCACTGGATCGCCGCAGTACCGGTCGGGGGCTGGATGGGCGTGGACGTCTTCTTCGTGCTGTCCGGGTTCCTGATCACCGGCATCCTGCTCGATTCGCGCGACAGCCCGCACTACTTCAAGAGTTTTTATGCGCGCCGATCGCTGCGCATCTTCCCCCTTTACTACCTGGTGCTGTTCCTGGCGCTGATCGTGCTGCCGCACTTCGCGACGCTGCACACGGTCATCGTCGGCCCGTACGAAAACCCGCCGGCGTGGCCGTACTGGACTTACCTGACCAACTTTTCGGTCGCGGATCGCGACCTGGTGCACGGCTGGCTCGACCTAGCGTGGTCGCTGGCGATCGAAGAGCAGTTCTACATCGTGTGGGCGGTGGTGATGTTCGTGTGCCCGGTGCGATGGGTGGGACCGCTCTGCGCCGCCATCCTGATCGGTGAGCCCATCGCGCGGGCGATCGCGATCGCGAACGGCGTGCCGGCACTGTCGATCTACATGCTGACGTGGTTTCGCCTTGATGGCCTGGCGATGGGAGCCCTGCTCGCGTGGCTGCTCCGTCGAGGGTGGCTGGAGAAGCTGTCGGCCGGCGTCACGCCAGCCGTCGCCGCCGGCCTGGCCGCGCTCGTCGCCATCACCGTCGCATCGGGCGATGCCTGGTGGATGACGCCGCTGATGCAGCGCTACGGCTTTTCAGTGGTCGCCTTCACCGCCGCCGCGATGGTGATCGCCGCCGTCCACAAACCGGCTGACAGCTTGTGGACGAGAGCGTTATCGGCGGGATGGCTGCGGGCGTTCGGCAAATACAGCTATTGCCTGTATCTCACGCACCTGCCGGTAATGCGGCTGATGCGCGCTTACGTCTTCGATCCGTTCGACTACGAAGCGCTGGCGATCGCGCCCTGGATCGGCCAGGTGCTGTTCTACCTGGTCGCCACGATCCCGTCGTTTGCGTTGGCGTGGGTGTCGTGGCGAGTCTTCGAGGCGCCGATTCTCAGGCTGAAGGCGAAGTTTCCGTACTGAAGGCGGGTCTGAAGAGTGAAGGCGGGTCTAAAGACCCGCCTCTACATCAGCAAGAGACGCACTTGTGATTGTTCTTCGCGCCCAGGCCCTCGAGGAGCTTGATGGTCTCCGGATACGGCTGCGTGCGCTGCACCGGGCCATTCGCCATGTCGACCGTCGTCTGGCCGCGGCGATTGACCTTGGTGACGTCGGCGCCCTTCGAGACGAGGTACTTAATCATCTCGTTGTCGCCGCGTGAGGCGGCGTTGTGCACCGCGGTGTTGCCGTCTTCATCTTCGGCGTTCACGTCGGCGCCAAGTTCTTCGACGAGGAATTTCACGGCCGCCAGTAAACCGGTCGGCGCGTAGCGATGCGCGTTGCCGGCGAAGCCTTCGCTGTAGCCGGTGCCGGCCACCGCGACCAGCGGCGGCGTGCCGGGACCACCGGTGGGCAGCGGCATGCGGCCGGACGGGTCGCTATCGCTGCCGCCGCGCACGCCACCCTGGTTGAACTGCCGCGTCGCAATCTTCATCGTCCGGATGTTCGGATCGGCGCCGTATTCCAGCAGCATCTTCATCGCGACGATGTCGGCGCCGTAGGCGGCGCGCCAGAACGCCGTCGCGCCCGAGTCGTCCATGCGCAGCAGCTCGAAGTTGTATTCCGTAAACCACGGCTTGCGATAGATGCGCGCGTTCGGATCGGCGCCCTTGTCGAGCAGCTTCTTCATCAGCTCGAGGTAGCCGATCTTCTGCTGCAGGTAGGCGCGCGGCTGCGGATAGAACGAGCGCGGCTGCCACTGCGTATTGAGGACCGCATACAACGGGAACATGCCGGCTTCGCTGGCCAGGTTCGGGTCGGCGCCGTTATCGAGGAAATAGCTGACCAGGTCGAAATGGCCGTTGATGGCGGCAACGAGCATCGGCGTCGTCTGATCGCCGGCACCGCGCATGTTGACGTTGGCGCCGGCCTTGAGCAGCGCCTCGGCGGTAGCCATCGCGCCCTGGCGCGCGGCAAAGTGCAGCGCCGACAGGCCGCCATGCTTGCCGATCAGTTCGTTGTAATTGAATGGCCGAGTGACGCCGGGGATGTCCTTGACGCCCGGTGTCGGCGCCGCCTGCGGGCGCGGCACGCCGTTCTGGTCCACGTCATTCACCATCGTCAACGCCGCGAAATCTTCGACGCGTGAAGTCGCGTTCAGATCGGCGCCGCGTGACAACAACAACTTGACGACGTCGACGCGATCCGAGGCCGCGGCAAACATGATCGCGGTCTGGCCGTTGGCGGTTTCCTTGACGTTGGGATCGGAGCCGTTCTCGAGCAGGATGCGCACCGCGTCGGTGCTGCCGGAATGCGCGGCTTCCATCAGCGCGGTTGCGCCGGTGGCGGTCACGGCACCGACCTTGGCGCCGGCGGCCACCAGCGGCGCAATCACGTTGGCGTTGCCGACCTGCGCGGCCAGATGGAGCGGCGTATAGCCGCCAATGCGCGTCGTCGCGCCGACGTTGGCGCCGGCGAACAACAGCATCGAGGCGAGTTCGGCGTCGCCGTTGAGCGCGGCCCAGTGCAACGCGGTCATGCCGTCGCCCTGCGCGCCGTTGACGTCACTGCCCTCTTTGAGCAGCTTCTTCACGGCGGCGGCGTCCTTGGCCATCGCCGCATTGGCGATGTCGGACGGACCGGCGGCATGGATCGAAGACGCCAACGTGGCGGCCACCAGGAACGCAAGAGCGCGAGTGAACTTTTTCATATGCCATCCGCAGGCGGGTCTAAAGCCCCGCCTCTACAAATCTGACCCGCCTCTACGCGACTGTCGTTTCCGGAGCCTTGTTCAGATCCATGATCGCGCTGCTGTCGCCGAAGGTCGCCAGGTCGAGACCGACGCCGCGCAGCGCGCCGAGCATCGCGTTCGCCATCGGCGTGCCGTCGGCGGCCTTGATGTGCAGGTTGCCCTTGAGCGCGCCGCCGGCGTGGCCCGCGAAGAACAACGGGCAACGCTTGTGGTTGTGCACGTTCGAGTTGCCCATCGGCGATCCGTAGATCAGGAGCGAATTCTCGAGCAGGTTGCTGTCTCCGTCCGGCGTGTCCTTCAACTTCTTCAGGAAATACGGGACCAGGCTGACGTGGTACTTGTTGATCTTCGCCAGATCGGCGATGCGATCCTCGCGCTCGCCGTGGTGCGAGGCAATGTGGAAGCCGGTGTTGACGCCGGTCTCGGGATAGACGCGATTCGACACGTCGCGGCTCAACTTGAAGGCCACCACGCGCGTCACGTCGGACGCGAACGCCACCGCCTGCATGTCGAACATCAACTTGACGTGCTCGTCGTAGGAATCCGGCACGCCAATCGGCGCGCCCGGAATGGCGCGCGCTTCACCCGAGCTGTTCTGCGCCTCCACCTTCTGGATGCGGCGCTCGATCTCGCGCACGTCCTCGAGGTAATCCGAGAGACGCGCCTGATCGGCGGTGCCCAGCGTGGCCTTCAACTGGTTCGAGGACTGCGTGACCCAGTCGAGGATGCTGCGATCGCGGCGGCGGCGGGCGGCGCGCGCTTCGGGTGTGGCGCCAATGCCGAACAGCTGATCGAACACCGCGCGCGGATCGCGGATCATCGGCAGCGGCTCTTCAGGCGACTTCCAGCTGATCGAATCGGTGTAGGCGCACGAATAACCGTAGAAACATCCGCCGGACTGGTCGACGTTCTCGACGCACAACTGCATCGACGGCATCGGCGTTTCCTGCCCGAACTTCTGCGCGAACAACTGGTCGAGCGAGGTGCCCGAGTAAAGGTCCGAGCCCTGCGTCTGCTTGGGATGCGACTGGGTCAGGAACACCGCGGCCGAACGGAAGTGATCGCCACCGATTTCAGGGGGCAGGAACGCTTCGGCATTGCGCACGTCGGTGTTGCTGACGATGGTGATGTATTCGCGCCAGGGCTCGAGCGGGGTGAGCGCGGTCGGGCTGAGATCGAAGGCCGATCCCGTCGCGGCCGGAGCCCACAGGTTCTTCTGTGCGCCGAAGGCGGTGCTGCCGGCGGCGCCGTGCACCATCTCCATCGCGACCAGGCGCAACTTGCGCGGTGCGGCGAAGGCGCGGGCCGGCATCATGGCGTCGAGGAACGGCAGCGCGATGGTCGCGCCGAGGCCCCTGAGGACCGTCCGCCGGTGAAGATGTTTCTGCGTCAGGAAGTTCATTGATCTTCTCCAGGCGGGCTAAACACCCGCCTCTACAATCAGGGCGCTACGGTCGTCGACGTCGATTGATTGGCCACGCGGCCCATCGTGAACAAGGGGCTCGTGGCGATACCCTGCACGAACGCCGAGATCTTCAGGTTCTTCTTCTCCGCGTCGCGAATGACGCGGCGAATCGCCCACATGTCCGGCCCTTCGATGCGGCGGCCGAGCGCGTAGGTCATCAGGTTTTCGGTGAAGCTCAGGAGGAACACGTCCTGGTGCTTCAGCAGCGCGTTGCGCAGGCCGGCGGCGCCTTCGATCGGCGTGCCGTCGTACATCACGCTCTTGGTATCCACCGGCACGCTCGCGTCCTTGATGCGGTACTTGCCGGTGACGTCGAAGTTCTCGAGCGACAGGCCGATCGGATCGATCACGCGGTGGCACGCCATGCACGCCGGGTTGGCGCGATGGGTTTCCATGCGTTCGCGCACCGTCAGCACCTTGCCGGCCGCCTCGGCGTTGGTGGCCTCGAAGGCCGGCACGTTCGGGGGTGGCGGCGGGGGCGGCGAGCCCATCATCACTTCCATGACCCACTTGCCGCGCATCACCGGCGACGTGCGGTCGGCCACCGACGTCAACACCAGCACGCTACCCTGCGTCAGGATGCCGCGGCGCTCGGGCGGCAGCGACACACGACGGAACGCGTTGCCGGTGACGTTCGGAATGCCGTAGTGACGCGCGATGCGCTCGTTGACGAACGAGTAATCGGCGGTCAGCAAGTCGAGAATCGGGCGATCTTCGCGGACCAGGCTGTCGAAGAACATCTCCGATTCTTTGATGAACGCATCACCAAGCGTGCGATCGAAGTAGGGATACGCCACCGCATCCGGCAACACCCCGTCCACGTCGCCGAGCCGCAGCCACTGGCGCGCGAAGCGCTTCGACAGCGCTTCCGAGCGAGGATCGGCCAGCAGACGCGCGACTTGTTTTTCGTAAACGCCAGGCGCGCTCAACCGATTCGTCGAGGCCAGCTTGGCAAGCTCCGCATCCGGCGCCGAGCCCCAGATGAAATACGAGAGCCTCGAGGCGAGCGACTCGTCATCCAAACGGAACGACTGTCCTGCGCGCAGCGTGCCCGGCGTGCTCTCGAGGCGGAACAGGAACTGCGGGCTCGCGAGGATCGCTTCGATCGCGCCGCCGATGGCGTATTCGAAGTCGCCTTCCTTGCGGCTGTCGGTGAAGAACTTCATCAGCCCGTTGAAGTCGCGGTCGCTGACCGGGCCGCGGAACGCTTGCGTGGCGAGGCCGCGAACGATCTTGCCGGCGCACGCCGATTCATCCGCCGCCGACGTCGGCCGGCACACGAACACCTTGCGGCGGCTCACCGTGTCGGAAATGCCGGTCACGTTGTAGGGCCCGACGATGCTGAAGTCCTTGACGTGAGGGAGCGTGGTGATGCCGACCGCGACGCCAATCTGCGTATCCGCCAGCGTGTGATCGATCGGCGCGATCAAGTCGTTGACCGGACCCTCGAAGCGCTGGATGAACGCGGCGGTGACGCGATGCTCGCCGGCGGTGACGTGAATCTGCGGCGTCTTCAGCGACAGGCCGGTGGTCGTCTCGGCCATCCGCGGATCGATCTTGATCAGCGCCTTGCGCTCGCCGTCCACCGAAACCTCAACTTGCTCGCCCTCGTTCGGCCCGCCGAACAACACGCCGCACGCGTTGCTGTGCAGTTCGACCTTGAACACGTAATCGCCGTCGGCGGGGAACGTGTGCAGCGTCGAAATGCCGCCGCGAGTGCCGAACGGTGCGCCGTCGACGCGCGACAACTGCGACGCGGTCTTCGGCACGCGGTAATTCGTTTCGGTGGCCGCCGCGGTCTTGTCGCCAATCGCGAGCGCCGTGACACGCGCCGCGGCGCGCAGGTAGCTCTCCATCAGCGTGGTCGAAAAACTCTGCGAGTCGGCGACGTTGTCGAAGCCGTTGCTGATCGTGTCGGCGGGCAGCAGGCTGGCGACGTCGATATCGATCGCCAGCATGTCCTTGACCGCGCGCGCATACTCGGAGCGGTTGAGACGCTGGAACGGACGCGAGCCGGGATTGGGATTGGCGAGCGCGGCGCGATCGACGCGAGCCTCGAGCGCTTCGGCCAACCCCAGGATCTGCTCGGCGGGCGGACGCTTCGCGGTGGCGGGCGGCATCATGCCGGCGCGCAGCTTGCGAATCATCTTTTCGGTGGTGATGACGTGCTCAGGACTGGCCGCCGCCGATGCGTCGAAGGACGCCAGCGTCAACTGGCCGGCCTTGCCGCGATCGCTATGGCAGGTGGTGCAGTACTGCTTCACCAGCGCGGTCTGTTCCGCCGCACCGAATGCTGGCGCGGCGTGTGAAACCGCCGCTGGCATCGGTGCCCTGGGTGCCGGCAGTGCCGGGGACGTACGAGCCGGAGTTTTTGGGGTTGGGGCTTGGGCCCCGAGGTGGACAGATATCGCGACGATAATCGCGGCGAGCGAAAGTCGTTTCATAGCAGCCGTTTTCTGGCGCCAGTATAGCTGACTAAGTGCCTTGCTTTCAGAGACATCCAAAGACGTCAGGAGGCCTCAATCAGCTCCGCCGGCCGCATCGCCATCGGCTGGTCGTGATCGAGAAACTCGGCGCAGATCCGATGGAATTCGGCCGCGGTTTGCGATCGCCGAATCTGATGCAGGAAGAGTCCCGGCACACCCTCGCCGAGGTAGTTGAGGAACTTCTTCATCCGCTCGCACTGGACCTTCTCGGGCTTGTCGAGACACGCCTGCGCGTCCCACAGGGCGCGAATGTAATCCCATACCTCGCGGCCGGTCGGCTGGGTCACCGCCTCGCCGCGGAGTTGCTGGCGGATCTGATTGAACAGCCACGGGCTGCGAATCACGCCGCGCCCAATCATCAGGCCCCTCGCGCCCGTCCGCGCCAGCAGGTGCTGCGCCTGGACGGCGTCGTAAACATGGCCGTTCGCGATCACTGGGCACGCCATCGCATCGACGGCCTGGCGGATGCGGTCGTAATGCACCGGCAGCCGGTACATCTGCGCCACGGTGCGCGCGTGCACCGTCAACGCATCGATCGAATGCTTTGAGAAGATCGATAACAGGTGCTCGAACTCGTCGGGTGATGCGAAGCCGAGCCGCGTCTTGACCGTGAACTTCACGCTGACGGCATCGCGCAGCGCGCCGAGGATCGCGTCGATGCGTTCCGGCTCCCTCAACAGTCCCCCGCCGGCGCACTTGCGATAGACGATCGGCGCCGGGCATCCGAGGTTCAAATCGATTGCGGCAATCGGGAATTGATGCAGGAACTTCGCGGTCCGAACCAATTCCTTAATGTCGTTGCCGATCAACTGCGCGATGACCGGACGTCCGGTGGTGTTGCCGGTAATCGCGCTGAGGATCTTCTTTTCGGGCGTCGAGGTCGAGTGGACGCGGAAGTACTCGGTCCAATACACGTCGGCGCCGCCGTACTGGTGGATCAGCGTCCAGAACGCGCCGTCGGTGACCTCCTGCATCGGCGCCAGCGTGAGGATCGGCGCCGGCCCCTTCAACAGCAGTCCGAGTCGTTCGGCTTCAGCGCTTGATGAGGACATACAGACCGGGCAGGTAGGCGATCGTCCACGCGACGAAGTGCGTCACCGCTGGAAACACCGGCGGCGGCCATCCTCGATACAACTGGAACAGGACCACGCCGAATCCCACCGCGGCGACGACGGCAGTGAGCACTCCGCGACCGATCGCCTTGACGAAGTCGACACCGCCATCGAGGTAGGTTTGCAGCGCGGCGAGCAGAATCCACAACAGCAACCACGACACCAGCATCATCGAGTAGCCGCCGATGGGCGCGAGGAGATAGAAGGACACGGCGGCGATCGCGCCGCTCAGTAATCCGCCGAGCGCGCCCGCTCCGGCCTTGCCTTTTCGCCAACCGAGATACAGGCCGAGTACGGCGAAGAGCGTCGCGCCGTGCGTCATGCCCGACGCGACCTGGTGCTGCGGGATGTTGAGATACCAGAGGTAATCGGCGATGGTGCTCAACGTCGCGAGCAACACCGACCCGACGACAGCCGGGCTCAACAACCAGCGCATCTACCTAGCGTCCTGCTGCGGCGCGGCCGATCTTGATCGCCTCGTCGGCCTGCGGGCCGTTCATCAGCAACGCGAGGAAGCCTTCTTTGACTCGCTGCTCCACGTCGGCCGAATTCGCCGTGAGCATGTTCGCCAGCTTGACGCGCTTGGTTTCGACCAGCACCTGCTGCGTGCCGGCTTCCGCACCCGCGCGAGCCGCGGCGCGATCGCCGCCGATCGCCTGCGCGAGGCTGCCGATGCCGCACGCCAGGATGCTGATGCCGGGGAGATCGGCGATCTCTTTCCGCTGCGCGATCGCTTTCGGATCCTCGAGCATGATCATCGCGATCTTGGTGCCCTTCGGATTCTTCGGCGTCCAGACATTCGCCTTGGCGGCAGTAAAGAAGCTGAGCGCGAGCTTGGCTTCTTCGATGTCCCGGATGTGCGGAATGGTCACGCCATCGGCGCCGGCGTCGAAGATTTCCTTGACGCGGGCCTTGGTCGCCTCGGCGCCGTCCTTCTCCATCGGGGGGATGCGGACGATCAGCGTCTTCTTCGACGTCTTCTTGAGGACCTCGCCGTAGGCCTTGACGGCCGCGGCATCGTAGCCGCCCTCGAGATTCAGGAACACATAGTCGTACAGCGGATTGGCCGCCACCTTCGCGGCGCCCTCCGGCGTGTACTTGGGCGGCTGGCCCCGCTCGCCTTCACTCGGCGCGTAGACGCCGAAGGCGGGCTTGCCGGTTTTCCACACGTCGAGCACCTGCGCGTTGGCGGCAGACGACGTGAACAGGAGCGCGAGCGCGAAAGCGGTGGCGATCTTCATAAGAGCTAGATGCTATCCGACCACGTCGTGATCTCAAACCGTCCACGGATTACACCGATTCCACGGATTCAAAGCGAGTTGCGGCGGGCCGGAGGCCCGCCACGGAGAGCGCGACAACCGAAATTCGAAAGACCGTTGGGCCATTGACTGTCTTTCGAATTTGGGTTGTCACGCTCTCTTGTCGCCGGTCTTCGACCGGCGACGCAACTCGCTGGAGTCCACTGGTCGTGGTCGGCAGAATCCGTGAAATCTGTGAAATCCGTGGATGAGGTTTTTGGGCAGGTTTGATTTAAGCTTCGCGGCATGTCCGACGAACTCAAAGGCGTCTCGCGACGCGACCTCCTGAAACGCGCCGGCCTGGCCGGCGCGGCGCTGACGCTGCCGGCGGCGTCGTCGGTGCCTGGCACCAACGACGACCAGGCGCGGCAGGCCGCCACGGTGGTGCCTGGCACCAACCGCGACTCGGCGCCGAGGCGGGAGCCGATTGAGAATCTCACGGCGGCGGAGGCCGACACGCTCGAGGCGATTTGCGCGCGGCTGATTCCGAGCGACCAGCATGGGCCGGGCGCGAAGGAAGCGCGGGCCGCTCACTATATTGATCGCGCGCTCGGCGGGGCGCTGAAGGAGTCGCGCGAGGCGTATCGCAGCGGCTTCGCTGCCTTCGATGCGTATTGCCACTCGTCGCGCGGCGCGGCGTTCATCAACCTGTCCGAACGCGATCAGGATTCCGTGCTGATGGACGTGGAGTCGGGATCCGCGACGGGATTCGCGGGCAGCTCCGCGGCGTTCTTCAACATGGTCCGCACGCACACGCTGCAAGGGACGTTCGGCGATCCGTACTACGGCGGTAACGCGAATTTCGTCGGATGGGACCTGATCGGCTATCCCGGCATCCGACTGAACGTCACGCCAGACGATCAGAAACTCGACGCGAAGCTGACGCCAACGCACAAGTCGGCATACGACAACTCCATGTTCACCAAGGCCGTCGCCAGCTCGGATGATCCGGCCAAAGCCGGACACCACGGGGATCATTAATGGCGACCCGACTGAAAGACACCGACGTCGTCGTCATCGGTCTCGGCGCGGCGGGCGGCGTGGCTGTCCTCCCTCTCACCCTGGCCGGCATCGACGTCGTCGGCCTCGAAGCCGGCACGTGGCTCACCAAGCGCGACTTCGCGCCGGATGAATTGCGCAACAACGTGCGCGACTGGCCGATGGCGGTGCAGAAGGCGCAGCACGAAGTGCCCACGCATCGCGTCAACGCGAAGGCGCCGACGACTCGAGCGGGCAGCCATCCGATGATGAACGCGGTTGGCGGAACGACGCTGCACTACTGGGCGCAGAGCTGGCGGCTCAATCCGTGGGACTTCAAGGTCGTCAGTGAAACGACGAGGAAATACGGCGCGTCGCGCATTCCGAAAGGATCGACGGTCGAAGACTGGCCGTTCGGCTATGAGGAGCTCGAGCCGTTTTACGATCGCATCGAATACGAGATGGGCGTCTCGGGACAGGCCGGCAATGTCGGCGGCGCCCTCGACCAGCGCGGCAACATCTTCGAGGGACCGCGGAAGCGCGGCTACCCGATGCCGCCGCTGCGCAGCACGGGCTTCATCGATCGCATGGCCGAGGCCGCGCGCGGACTCGGCTGGCATCCGTTCCCGGGCCCGGCCTCGATCAACTCGCGGCCGTACCAGAATCGATCGGCCTGCATGTATCACGGCTTCTGCAACAAGGGCGGCTGTCACGTCGATGCGAAGAACGGCCCGCACCTGACGACGATTCCGCGCGCGCAGGAGACCGGTCACTTGAAGGTGGTGACGCGCGCGCACGTCACGTCGATCGACACCGACGCGAATGGCCGCGTCACCGGTGTGACCTACGTCACCAATGGGCAGGAATATTTCCAGCCCGCGAAGGTCGTGCTGCTCTCCAGCTACACCTACGAAAACTCACGCCTCCTGCTGCTGTCGAAGTCGAAGGCCTTTCCCAACGGACTCTCGAACAATCACGGCCAGGTCGGGCGCCACTACATGAGCCACGGGCAAACCGCGTCGGTGACGGCGCTCTTCCCGTTCAACATCAACGCCTGGTATGGCCTGCCCGCGCAGGGCGTCGGCGTGGACAATTTCGCGGACGACAACTTCGATCACGGGGCGACCGACTACATCGGCGGCGGCAATCTCTGGGTGATGTCGGATCGGCGTCCGATCGGCGCGGCCGGCATGGGCACGTTCGGCAAGACGCCGTCATGGGGATCCGATTGGAAGAAGTTCGTGATGGAGAACGCCGATCGCACCAACTCGTCGTATCTGCAAAAGACGACGCTGCCCTACGAGGACAACTTCCTCGATCTCGATCCGACCGTCAAAGATCCGCTGGGATTCCAGGTCTGCCGCATCACCGCCGACTACAAGGATAACGAGCGCCGCGTCGCGTTGATGGCGCAGGAGCGGATGACCGAGTGGTACAAGGCCGCGGGCGCCACGATCACCCAGGCGAATCCGATCGGCACGATGGGCCCGACGACGCATGCCTACGGCGGCACGCGCATGGGCCGCAATCCCGAAACGAACGTCGTGAATGAGTGGGGCCTCTCACACGAAGTGCCGAACCTCGGCGTGCTCGGTGCGTCGGTGATGGGAACGAGTGGGGCGAGGAATCCGACACTAACCGTGCAGGCTTTGGCCTGGAGAACGGCGGAATATCTCGCGAAGAATTGGAAGAACGTGACCGTCTGAAATTGCCGATTGCAGATCGCAAATTACAGATTAATCTGCGATCTGCGATCTGCAATCTGAGATTTATTGTTTCACGCGCTCATAGATGGCCACGAGCGCCCCCTGGCCGATGATGTGGCCTTCCATGGCTTTCAGGAGATCGGCTTTATTGAGCCCCTCAGCGAGAGGAAGCTCCGCGTCGAGCGCGTAGACCGTGAACGTGTAGTGGTGCGGCTTTCCCGGAGGCGGCGCGGGACCGCGATAGCCGGCGCGGCGGAAGCCTGACAGGCCCTGGATGGTTCCCGCGATTTCGGGGGGCGCGGTCAGCGTCGCATCCATCGCCAGTTCCGCTGGCAGGCCCTTGGCCGCCGCCGGAATCTTGTAGACCACCCAGTGCACGAAGTTCTGGCCGCCGAACTGCGCGTCGGGGTCGTCCATGATCATCGCGAACTGCCTGGTGGCGGCCGGCGCCCCGCTCCACATCAGGGCGGGAGAGACGTTCTTCCCGTCAGCGGTGTGATCCTTCGGGATCGTCTCGTTGGCCTTCAACGTCGCGCTGGTGACGGTGATCGTCGCCGGGCTCTGCGCGGACGCGGCCGAGGCCACCCCCACCGCCAACGCCACGGCATACAAAACTCGGGCTAGTCGCATGAAATTGTCTCCGCGTTGAGTATACTTTGCCGCTATGAATGGACTCAGCCGTTCGATTACCAAGCTTTGCATCGTGGCGCTGTTCGTCGGCGCTGCGTCGGTCGCCACCCGCGGACAATGGGCGCCCAAGGTCGGCGAGTGGCCGACGTATGGCGGCGACCTGGCGAGCACGCGCTATTCACCGCTCGATCAGATCAACGCAACCAACTTCAGCAAGCTGCAACTGGCGTTCCGCTTCAAGACTGAGAGTCTCGGGCCACGCCCCGAGTTCCAGTTCCAGAGCACGCCGCTGATGGTGAACGGCCGCCTGTTCACGACGGCCGGCACGCGCCGCGCCGCCGTCGCACTCGACGCGACGACCGGCGAGATGCTGTGGATGCACAGCGAGAACGAAGGCAAGCGCGGTGAAGCCGCGCCGCGCCAACTGTCCGGCCGCGGGCTCTCCTATTGGAGCGACGGCAAGGACGAACGCATCATCTACGTGACGCCGGGCTACCAGATGGTGGCGCTCGACGCGAAGACCGGCGAGCCGGTCAAGGGCTTCGGCACCAACGGCATCGTCGATCTGAAGACCGGCCTCGATCAGGAGGGCCTGGATCTCACGACCGCGGAGATCGGCCTGCACGCCGCGCCGATCATCTCGAAGGACGTAATCGTCATCGGCGCCGCGCATCGCGAAGGCGGCGCGCCGAAGAGCAAGACCAACGTCAAGGGTTACATCCGCGGCTTCGATGTCCGCACCGGCAAGCGCATCTGGATCTTCCACACCATTCCGCTGAAGGGTGAAGCCGGGTTCGAGACGTGGGATCCGGACGCCGCGTCCTATACCGGCAACACCGGTGTCTGGGCGCAGATGAGCGCCGACGAACAACTCGGCATCGTCTACCTGCCGGTCGAATTGCCGACGGGTGATTACTACGGCGGCCATCGTCATGGCGCCGCGAAGGGTCCCGAGGCGAATCTCTACGGCGAGAGCCTCGTGGCGCTTGACGTCAAGACCGGCCAGAAAAAATGGCACTACCAGTTGGTGCATCACGGCATGTGGGACTTCGACATTCCGTGCGCGCCGATCCTGATGGACCTGGTCGTTGACGGCAAGCCGGTGAAGGCGGTCGCGCAGCCGACCAAGCAGAACTGGCTGTATGTGTTCGATCGCGTGACCGGCAAGCCGGTGTGGCCGATCGTCGAGAAGCCCGTCGAGAAGGGTGAAGTCCCGGGTGAGTGGTATTCACCGACGCAGCCGTTCGTGACCAAGCCGCCGGCGTTCGAACGCCAGGGCGTCACCGAGGCCGACCTGCTGGACTTCACGCCGGAACTGCACGCCGAGGCCGTGAAGCTGGCCTCGTCGTACAAGATGGGCCCGATCTTCACGCCGCCCGTTGTCAGCAAGTGGGAAGGTCCGCGCGGCACGCTGATCATTCCGGAAGTCACCGGCGGCGCGAACTGGCAGGGCGGATCGTTCGATCCGGAAACGAAGAGGTTCTACATCTTCACCAACGTCGCGATTGCCAACTTGAGCCTGTTGCCTCCCGAGAACAATGTCTCGGACATGCTCTACGTGCGCGGCAACGCGCGCAATCCCAACCCGGCGCCGGCCGGCGGCGCGGCGGGCGGCGGCGGCGGGCTCACCGTGCGCGGCCTGCCGTTGATCAAGCCGCCCTACGGCACGATCACCGCGATCGACATGAACAAGGGCGAACAGATGTGGCGCATCGCGCACGGCGACACGCCGGATAACATCAAGAACAATCCCGCGCTGAAGGGGTTGACCATTCCGCGCACCGGCCGTGCGGGACGCATCGGCGTGCTGACGACGAAGACGTTGTTGATCGCCGGTGAAGGCGGCTTCAACACCACGCCGGAAGGACGCGGCGCGTATCTGCGCGCGTATGACAAGGCGACGGGCGCGGACGCGGGCCAGGTGTTCATGCCGGCGCCGCAGACCGGATCGCCGATGACCTACATGGTCGACGGCAAGCAGTACATCGCGGTCGCGGTCAGCGGGCCCGGCTACCCGGGTGAATTGCTGGTCTACAAGCTCGGAAGCTAATCTGCTGGAAGGGTAAAGAGCACGCTCGTGCCATGGCCGAGCGTGCTCGTCGCCCAAATGCGGCCGGCATGCGCCTCGATGATCCGCTTCGCGATAAACAGGCCTAGCCCCAAGCCTCGCCGATCGCTCTTCTCAACCTGCACGAAGCGCTCAAAAACAAGATCCAGCTGATCGGCCGGTATCCCGACACCCTGATCGGTCACGGAACATCGCAGCTCGTGGTTCACCCGTTCGGCGTTGAGGGCGATCCGGCCGTCGCGAGGACTGAACTTGATGGCATTGCGAATCAGGTTCTCGAGCACCTGCATCAGGCGTCCGGGATCAAAGCTCGCGGCGAGCTCGCGGCCACCGTGGTCGACGGCGATCTCGATGCCCTTCACAGCGGCCGTCGCGCGGAATTCCTCGGCCGCCGCGACCAGCAGCGCCTGGAGGTCGCCGGGCGCGACCGTCATTGCGAGCCGGCCGGCGTCAATGCTTTCCACGTCCATCAGGTCGCCAATCAACCGGCTGGCGCGCGCCGTATTACGCCGGATGCGTGCCGTCTCCACGCCGACCGATGCCGCGTGCTCGGTGCCGGCGACGGCCTTCGTAATGATGGCGGCGCTCATCACCATTCCGCTCAGCAGGTCGCGGAGATCGTGCGCTACCACGCCGAGGAAATCGTCGCGGTTGGCGAGGGCGTTGTCCGAGCGGACGCGTTCGACCTGCAGATGGCGATCGGTTTCTTGTCTCTCTTCCGGCAGCAGCCTCGCCAGAACCCGAGCGGTCTCGAGCCGTTCGAGTTCCAGGGTTTCGTCGGCCGCCTCGCGCTCATCGCGAAGCACGGCGTCCTCAATCCTGCGTTCCTTGTCAACCACCCGTGCCGCTTCGGTCGGTCCGGCGCTTTGCTCAATCAGCAGGTCGGCCTTGTCGCGGGCCTCCCGCAGAACGGCGTCGGCTTCAGCGCGCGCGTGGCGTAGCACGGCATCAGCGGTCAGCGCGACGAGATCGCGGCTTTCGGCGAGCACGAGGTCGCTCTTCTCGCGCTCGTCTTGCAGGCTCTCGTCGGTCTGCTCGCGTTCGGCGGAGGGCTTAGGGATTTCCACTCGGGCGACAATACACCACAATAAGCGAGGTGACGCAGCGTCGGAGGGGCCTCAGCTGCCGAGGCGCAACGCCGTGATCTTCGCCTGCTCTTCAGCCGCTCGTCGCAGTTCCGTGACGCGATCGTTGGACAGCCGGTCGCGCAACATCTCCAACATTTCGCCTGCGCTCTTCCCCGTGGCGCACACGATAAAGATGAATCCGAAGCGCTCGAAGTACGTGTCGTTGGCTTCGGCGAGCGCGGTCAGCACGTCTTCGTGAGCCGCGCTGACGCCTGATTGCTCCTTCGCGGCGAGATCGTGCGTGGCGGGAAACCGCGCCGCCAACGATGCGCGATCGCCGATCTTCGGATGCTGCGCGAAGGCTTCGAGCCAGTCGGGCGTGCTCAATCCAAACCACTCGATGCGCGCGGCCGACAGCAGCCGGGCCTGGCTGCGGAAGGGCCGGCGCGCGTTCATGCGCGCCACCCATCGGGTGGAGCCGCACGCGCGGGCGAGAAGGCCTTGCGCTACTTCGGAGGTCGCTCCGTCAATCTCGATCCAGGGTTCCATGAATTCGCAATCTGCTGACGCCGCCGTCAGGAAAAATGTTGAGTCGCACGTGCGAGACCGGTCCCGTTGACTGTAGTTGTTTCCCAGTGAAGTAGTGCCGTTTATTCGCGGATAACTTTGTCTCCGGGAGAATGGTCGACCACCCCGCCGCTCGCAGTTGCTCGACCGTCGCGCCGGGTGCAAGGCACCCTTCGATCGACGCGCGGTCCGGATAGTTGCCCTTGTAGTGATTGGTATCGATTTCAATCTTCGAGATGCGACCGGTCGCGCCGAGCCGCACAATCGCCCAGTCGTGTCCGGGTCCCCGACGACGTCTCGTCTCCCATCCGTCGCCCATGTTCTTCGCGCGGCCCGGCATGATCAGCGCGCCCCTGGTGCCGTAATGCGTATCGCTCGCGTCCATGAACAGCCCGCCGTTGGCGATCGATGCGAGATCGACGACGCGCATGCCCGGAGCGACGCGTTTCCAATCCACCGACACTTCGCCGTAGACGCGCAAGCGCGCGACGCCGCCGTCGGGATAGATGCTGAGCCGCAGATGCGTCCACGGACGTCGATTGCTGACGGCGATGAGGTTGTCGCCGTTGCCGCGCAGCTCCGTCTTCTCGAGGATCGTCGTCCACGGCGCGCCTTCGACTGCGTGGAGCGACGGCTTCACGCCACCCGGCAGGTCGAGCGCCTCGATCGAGCAGTGCGAGGGGAAGTTGCCGGTGAAATGGCTCGTGTCGACGTTAACGCCGTGGACGATGCCGCGCATCCCCAGCTCGACGATGCACCAGTCGTGACCGGGGACGCGGCGGCGGCGGGACTCCCATCCGTCCATCCACTTGCCGCGCGAGGTGTATTTGTCGGGGATCCACACCGCCGGCTCGGCCTTCACCAGGTTCGACTTCGGCGCGAAGAAGTCGTCATTGGTCGCGATCGCCCGGCCGCCAACTCGGGCCGACGCCAGATCCGCGAGGTTGGTAAACTCTTGCCCTGATGACATCGGTTCCTTCATCCACCTGGCCACATGAAACTGACTGACACGTCGTACGGGAAATCGCGCATCCGGCTCGTTCGCGTCACGCGTCACGGCGACCGTCACGAGCTGCGTGACTACACCGTGGCCATCGCGTTCGAAGGCCGCTTCGACACATCCTACTCGGACGGAGACAATCGCGACGTGCTGCCGACCGACACGATGAAGAATACCGTCTACGCGCTGGCGGCGCGTGATGGTGTTGGCGAACCCGAAGCGTTTGCGATCTCACTGGGCCGGCACTTTATCGAGCGCAATCCCAAGCTGGATCGGGTCACCGTGGATGTAATCGATCACGCGTGGGGCCGCATCACCGTCGGCGATCGTGAGCACGGCCAGGCCTTTGTCAGGCGCGGACCCGAGACCCGGACCGCGCAGGTCGTCACCGATCGCAAGGGCGCGTCGATTGAGGCCGGGGTCAGCGACCTGGTGATCATGAAGACCTCGCACTCGGCGTTTGCCGGCTATCCGCGGGACGAATTCACCACCTTGCCGGAGACGCGCGATCGCATCTTCGCCACGTCGATGACGGCCACCTGGACCTACTCAGGTTCGGATGTCGAGTTCGCATCAACTTTCGTGAACGTGCGCAAGACGCTGCTCGAAGCGTTCGCCGAGCATCACAGCGAATCGGTGCAGCACACGATCTATGCGATGGGACAAAGCGTCCTCGATTCGATCGATGCCGTGACGACCATCCGCCTGGAGATGCCGAATCGCCATCACCTCCCGATCAACCTCACGCCCTTCGGGTTGGAGAATCGCAACGAAGTCTTCGTCGCCACCGAAGAACCGTACGGCTTGATCAAGGCCACGCTCTCGCGCTGATGTCTTCCTGGACCATCCGCGGTGAGCGCGTCGTCCTTCCAGATGGAGTCCAACCGGCGACCATCGACGTCGAGGACGGACTAATCGTGTCGATCGTCCCCGGCACCCCAGGCACCGTACGCACCGTACGCACCCTCATCGACGCGGGTAGTGCCGTCATCCTTCCGGGGCTCGTCGACAGTCACGTTCACATTAACGACCCAGGTCGCTCCGACTGGGAAGGATTCGAAACCGCGACGCGTGCCGCGGCGGCCGGCGGCATCACCACGCTCGTCGACATGCCGCTCAACAGCATTCCCGCGACGACGACGGTGGCGGGACTCGAAGCCAAGCGCCGCGCCTCGGTTGGGCATTGTCATGTCGACGTCGGATTCTGGGGCGGGGTCGTGCCCGGCAACGCTGCCGATATCGAGCCGCTGGCGCGCGCGGGCGTCCTCGGCTTCAAATGCTTCCTCAGCCCGTCCGGCGTCGATGAATTCGGCCACGTCAGCGAGGCGGATCTTCGCGAAGCGATGCCGATCATCGCCAAGACGGGTCTGCCGCTCCTCGTGCATGCTGAATGGCCGCCGCTCCTGCGCGAGCCTGACCGACGGGCGGATCCTCGAAGCTACGCCACCTGGCTGGACAGCCGTCCGACGACGGCCGAACAGGCGGCGATCGACTTGATGATCGAGCTTTCGTCGGACACCGGGGCGCGCGTGCACATCGTGCATCTCGCGTCTGCGGATGCGCTTTCGTCAATCGGTGGCGCCCGCGCCAGAGGCGTGCCGATTTCCGTCGAAACGTGTCCGCATTACCTGACGTTTGCGGCGGAGGATGTGGCGGATGGCGATACGGCGCTGAAGTGCGCGCCACCAATCCGCGAGGGTGAGCATCGCGAGCGATTGTGGCAGGCGCTGGCCGACGGCCGCATCGATCTGATCGCCACCGATCACTCCCCCGCTCCGTCAGCGCTCAAGCACATCGAGGACGGGAATTTCCTCGACGCCTGGGGCGGGATTGCGTCGCTGCAGATCTCGTTGCCCATCGTGTGGACCGGCGCGCGCCAGCGCGGGCTGACGATCGATCGCCTCGCGCAGTGGATGGCTGCCGGGCCGGCGAGGCTGGCGGGACTCCAAGATCGCAAAGGCGCGATCGCGGTCGGCCGCGATGCGGATCTCGTCATCGTCGATCCCGATCGCGAAATGACCGTCGACGCGTCACGTCTCTACCACCGCCATGCGGTGACGCCGTACGACGGCGCCCGGCTCCGCGGCGTGGTGATGGCGACGATGCTGCGTGGAGAGATCGTGTTCGAACACGGCGATTGCGTCGGGCCGCCGACGGGTCACGCGATCCAGCGCGGTTAGCGCGCGGTCACGACGCTTTCCTGCCGGTGACCAGCGACGTCGCGGCGAATGGATTGCCGTACCAGAATCGCCAGCCGAGTCGGCGCCGTGTCACCGCGGTCGCGCCGAGCGCCTCTAGGGTGCTCGCGTAGAGTGCCGTCGTTCGAATGTCGGCGATCGCCAGGCGCCCGCCTGGCTTCAGCACGCGCATCGCCTCCGTCACCGCCGTTGCACGGTCGGCCCTCGCCGAAATGTTGTGAATGGCAAGGCTCGAGACGATGACGTCGAACGTCAAATCGGCAAAGGGCAACTTCCGCATGTCGCCGGTTTCAAGCGCCACGCGTTCGAGCACGCCTTCAAGGCGCGCATTCGCCAGCGTGACCTCAGGGGCGTTGCCCGATTGATCGATCGATCGCCACAGATCGACGCCGGTGACCTTCCCCGTCGTCAATCGCCTCGCGACGGCATTGAGCACCGCACCACGTCCGCAGCCCAGGTCGAGCACGTGTTCTTCGCCTCGCAGGTGGAGGCCGTCGAGGATGTTTTCCCACTCGCGAAACTTGCCGTGCCTGGTGGTGTAGAAGAAGGAGGCGGCATTGAAGCCGAAGAATCCGGCGTAGCCGGCGGCGATCCGAAAGGAGGGGTGGCCTTGGGTCGTCCAACTCGCGACCGCAAGAACCGTGGCGAGGGTCGCGACACCGGCGAACGCGATCAGTGCGTAGGGTGCGTCGTACCCGTAGTTGCCGCGGCGGGCCGTCATTCGGCTTAGGATACTGGCAAAGGCGACCCAGTCCATGAGCGCGATTACCACCCACGTCCTCGATACCGCACGCGGCGTTCCGGCTGCCGGCATCGCCGTCATCCTCGATCGCCGCGCCGACGATGGGGCGTGGGATGCGGTGGGACGGGGCCATACCGATCGCGATGGCCGCTTGAAGACGCTCTATCCCGGCAGCGAGCCACCGGAGCCCGGCGTGTATCGACTGACGTTCGACACGCAGCGTTATTTCGATTCGATCGACGTCGAAACTTTCTATCCGGAGGTCGTCATCGTGTTCGAGACGCTCGCCGGCCAGAAGCATTACCACGTGCCGCTGCTGCTCGCGCCGTTCGGATACACCACGTATCGGGGAACGTAGGGAATACGGAGGTCCTAGGGTCCTAGGGTCTTAGGGTCTTAACGAATGCAAAAGCTGAACGCCGCTAATCAGAAGCTGGCCACGTTGTATCCCGGCGACTCGATCGCCCGCCAACCCGTCCACACTTTCATCGTCTCCGGCGATCTCTTTACCCACGATACGGCGCAGCGCGCCGGTGCGGAAGCGATCGTGACCCTGAATCAATACGGGCGGACCGCACAGGCCTTCGCGGAGGCGATCGGACTTCCCTCAACCGACCCGGTCTTGAGCGAGCGCGTCAGCGCGCGGGTGATCAACAAGCTCGAGCGCGAGCCGGTCGAGGATCTTCGCATCGATTTCGAGGATGGCTACGGCGCGCGGCCGGATCCGGAAGAGGACGGCCACGCCGAATCCGCTGCCAGGCAGGTCGCGGCCGGCATGAAGGCGAAGACGCTGCCGCCGTTCATCGGCATCCGCATCAAGCCGATGTCGAGGGAGTTACATGTGCGCAGCCTGCGCACGCTCGACATTTTCGTCACGACGCTGGTGAAGTCTGCGAAGCGCTTGCCCGATAATTTCGCGATCACCTGCACCAAGGTGATGGTCCCCGAACACGTTGCCGCCGTCGACCGGGCGTGCACGAGGCTCGAGCGGAAGTTGAAGCTCAAGGCAAAGACGATCAAGCTCGAGGTGATGATCGAGACGCCGCAGTCCGTGATCGCGGCGGATGGCAGCTCCGCGATTCGCGTGTTGGTGAATGCCGGCGGCGGACGCGTCCGCGGAGCGCTGCTCGGCGTCTACGACTACACGGCGCTGGTGGGGATTACCGCGGCGCATCAGCATCCGCGCCACCAGGCCTGCGATTTCGCGCGTCACATGATGCAGGTGGCGCTGGCCCAAACCGGTGTCACGCTGTCGGATGGCGGCAGCAATGTCTTTCCGGTCGCGCCGGTGGTGCACGACGCCTGGAAGACCCACTTCGCGGATGTCACGCACGCGCTCGTCAATGGCTATTACCAGGGATGGGATCTGCATCCCGCGCAACTGCCGACGCGATACGCGGCGGTCTACGCGTTTTATCTTTCGGCATTACCGAAGGCGACGCACCGCCTGAAGACGTTCTTCGGCAAGGCCGAGAAAGCCGGTTCGGCGTTCGATGATGCCGCGACCGGACAGGCGCTGGTGAATTTCTTCACGCGGGGCGTGAACGCCGGCGCGGTCACGATCGAGGAAGCGATGGAGACGGGACTGAGAGAGTCCGAACTGCGCGGATCATCCTTCCTCGCAATTCTTCGAGGACGATCGTAACTAGACCGGCTGTGCCGACGGCGACAGTGCCGCTCGCTGCGTGAGGCGCCGCTCGAGGTCTCGAGCGTAGGTGCTGCGCGAGAACCCCAAAACGTTCGAAGCACCAGACTCAATGGCGGCCGCCGCGACCGCCGACGCAACCCAGGGGACGACGCGGGGATCGAGCGGTGCCGGAATCAGGTAATTGACCCCAAACTCCGCAGGCCCGGCCTCCAGTGCAAATTGCACCTGATCTGGTATCGGCTGCTTGGCAAGGCTGGCCAGGGCGCGAACGGCGGCCAACTTCATCGCGTCATTGATCGAGTGTGCACGCACGTCCAGCGCACCGCGGAAGATCGACGGGAAGCCTAAGACATTGTTCACTTGGTTGGGATAGTCCGAACGACCAGTCGCGAGCACGACGTCACCGCGAGCGGCCTTCGCGGCCTCGTATGCGATTTCGGGGTCTGGATTCGATAGCGCAAACACAATCGGCGCTCGTGCCATCGAGCGAAGCATCGACGCGGTGACTTGATTCGGCGCCGAGACGCCAATGAACACGTCGGCGCCCAACAGCGCGTCGGCCAGGCTGCGGCCCGCGGTCTCGCGAGCAAACGCCAGCTTGTAGTCGTTCATGCCCTGGGTGCGTTCCCGATGAATGACGCCCGTCGAGTCGACCAAGGTGATCTGATCCAGTGTCGCACCAAGCGTCAGGCACATCTCGGCACACGCAATACCGGCGGCGCCGGCGCCGAGGACCACAATCGACACATCACCGAGCCGCTTTCCGACCACCTCGAGTGCGTTCACGAGTGCTGCGCCGACAATGACGGCGGTACCGTGCTGATCATCGTGGAAGACCGGAATGCCCATCTGCGCGCGGAGCTCCTCTTCGATGTAGAAACAGTCGGGTGCGGCGATGTCTTCCAGGTTGATCGCGCCGAAAGTGGGCTCCAGTGCCTTCACGATACTGACGAACTCGTCGGGATCGGTGGAGGCGAGTTCGAGATCAAAGACATCGATATCAGCAATCGCCTTGAAGAGCGCCGCCTTCCCTTCCATCACCGGCTTCGCGGCGAGGGGGCCAATATTCCCGAGGCCAAGCACCGCGGTCCCATTCGAGATGACGGCGACGAGATTGCCACGGCCGGTAAAGCGGTAAACGTCGGCCGGCGTTTCAGCGATGGCACTGCACGGCACCGCCACACCAGGCGTATAAGCCAGCGACAGATCGGCTTGACTCGAACAAGGTTTCGAAAGGACGACTTCGAGTTTTCCCGGGCGCGGCCACTCGTGGTAATCGAGTGCGAATTGGTCCGTACGATTCATGGATTGCGACGGAATATACGCAATCGCAAGCGCGTCTATTGTCGCAAATTGTGTCGGGATGCTACCGAGCTAACTCCCGCTCACGATAGTAACGAGCCGCGCCGGGATGGAGCGGAATCGAGGTGGCCGGAGCGCCATCAACATCGAGGAAGTCAGGACCATAACGGGCAATGAGCGCGGCACGGGCGTCAAACAACCCCTTCACGATGTCGTGGATGACTGATTCGGGTAACTCCTTGCGACAGAACAACACGCTGTCGACGCCCACTGTCTGGATCGACCGCCCGAGGCCGTGGTATTGCTTGGCAGGCACCACCGCGGGCTTGAAAAATGGATACGCCGCAATCAACTGCTGGACCTGTGGCGTCGTCAGAGGGAGCAACCGCGAACCTTGGTCGAGTGCGACCTGTACGCGTTCCGTCGGCGCGCTGCCAAGCTGGAGGTACGCATGCAGCGTCCCGTCCTTCAACATGGCCGGTGCGGCGCCTGGCTGCGGATAGGAGATTTGAGAACTCGACACCTCCGGCGCCAGTGAGTCCACAACCAAGTGCGCGGCGAGGGCCGATCCGGTCGACACGTTCCCGGCCATGCCAATTCGCTCTCGCAGCTCGGCAATATTCGAGGCCCCGTCGTGCTGGGACACCACGATATGAAACGGGGTCAGTTGAAGTACGGCAACCCCCGCAAGGTGCTCGAAGGCGTTTGCCCGGCCGGCCAACTGCCCATTCGCCGCAAGATAGAGGACGTCGGAGAACGCCAGGCCGAGATCGGCGCGATCGTCCTCCACCGCTTCAACGTTGCCGACAGCACCGGAGCCCGGCAGGAGCTCAAGCGCTAACTCCGGATGCAACCGTTGAAATTCGTCGCGCAGTAATTCGCTAATCGTGCGGAAACTGCCGGCCGGCACTCCAGTAATGAAGCGAACAGCCGGCGGCATCGGGGCTGCCGGAGGAGCCCCGCAGGCGAGCGTGGCGACGAGCGTCAGGCAGCCGAGGGCGTAGCCGAGGCGCATGCCTCGGTATCATCGCTCAATGGGGTCAGGTTTCGTTCGGCGGGCTCACCATTAAGGACACGGATGGCGCGACCCAGATCGAGGGTGCCATCCCACTTGGCAATGACCAGTGTGGCCACGCCATTCCCGATCAAATTCGTAATGGATCGGGCTTCGGACATGAAGCGATCGACCCCCAGCAGCAGCGCCAGAGACGCAACAGGAATCATCGGGAACACCGCGAGTGTGGCCGCCAGGGTAATGAATCCGCCACCGGTCACGGCTGCGGCACCTTTTGAGGTCAGCATCAACATCGCGAGCAGTCCGAGCTCCTGCGACCACGTGAGTTGAACGCCGCACGCTTGCGCCAGAAAGATCGCCGCCATCGTCATGTAGATCGACGTCCCATCGAGATTGAATGAATACCCGGTGGGGACAACCAGACCGACGACAGGCTTCGAGCAGCCCAGCCGCTCGAGTTTGATCATCAGGCGTGGCAGTACGGTTTCAGACGACGAGGTGCCCAGCACGATGAGCAGCTCTTCGCCAATGTAGCGGAGGAACTTCCAGAGGCTGAGGCCGATGAAGGCCATGATCAGGCCGAGCACCACGAACACAAAGAACGCGCAGGTGATGTAGACACCAGCCATGAGTTTCCCAAGAGACAGCAACGTGCCAAGCCCGTAGCGTCCCACCGTGAACGCCATGGCGCCGAAGGCGCCGAGCGGTGCGAGCCGCATGATCAGGCTGACGATGTCGAAGAGCACGTGTGAGACCGTGGCCAGTAGTGCCACCACGGGCTGTGCAGGCGCGCCGAGGCGCAACAGCGCCATCCCCACGAGAATCGAAATGAGCAGGACTTGCGTGATCTCGCCCTGCGAAAAGGCGCTGACCAGCGTGTCCGGAATGATGTGGAGAATGAACTCCACGGCGTTCAAGTGTTGTCCGGCCGCCGTATAGGTGGAAATGCTCTGGACGTCGGCCCGCGCGGGATCGAACGTAATTCCGACACCGGGTTTTAGCACGTTGACCACCACGAGGCCGATGCCCAGGGCAACTGTCGAGACGACCTCGAAGTACACCAGGGCCCGCAGACCGATCCGCCCCACCTCCTTCATCGCGCCCATCTGGGCGATGCCGACGACGACGGTCGTGAACACGACCGGCGCGATCAACATCCGGACCAGCTTGATGAATCCGTCACCGAGTGGTCGCATCGCCGCCCCGTACTCGGGCGCAAGACAACCCAGCGCCGCACCAAGCGCGATGCCCAGCAAGACCTGTACGTAGAGGCTGCCTAAGAGACGCTTCGGGCGGGTCATCGGAAGGAGCGGCCAGTATAGGGACGCACAAGAGCCGCGAATGTCGCAAGATGTCGCGGGCTCGCCATCATCGCGACAGTTCCCGTTCGCGGTAGTACCGGGCCGCGCCATCATGAAGCGGGATTGGCGTCGCAGACGCCTGGCTCACGTCCATGGCCCGCAGCGCGCCACTGCCGGACAAGGTTTCGATCGAGACGAAGAGTTGTTTCGTGAGGTTGTAGACGAGGTGCTCGTCGAGATCGCTGCGACAGATCAACACGCCGTCTACGCCGATGGTATGGACTGACGCCGGCAGGCCTGGATACATCAATCGCGAGATCGTCGTGAGCTTGAGGAATGGGTACTCGCGTCTCAGGTTGTCGACCGATGGCCCCTCGATAGGGACCAGGCGTGCGCGTGATTCAATCGCGCGTCGGAGAGAGTCCGATTGATTGATCGCATTGTCGAACATCGCATCGAGCGTGCCGTCGGCGAGCCGGCTGGCGGCCTCTTGGAAGCCAATGGTCTCGATATCGGACACGGATGTGTCGACGCCAAACGCCTTGAGGATCAAACGCGCGGTCAATGCCGTGCCGCTGCCGGACGGACCGAGGCCCACGCGTCTGCCGCGCAAATCCGCCGGACTGTGAATGGGCAGATCGGCGCGTACTGCAAGTGCAATTGGAGTCACCTGCAGAACCGCGATCGCGCGGAGGCGTTCGAAGGGCCGCGGATCTCCGGTCAACTGGCCGCTGTAGGCGATGTACGCGACGTCGGCGAACGTAAAGCCCAGCTCGGTGGTGCCGTCCTGTACGGCGTGCACGTTGGCGACTGCCCCTGAACTCGACAGCGTTTGAATGACGACGCCAGGGACTCGGTCGCCAATCGCGTGGGCGAGTTGCTCTCCAAGTGGAAAGAACCCACCACCCTGCGGCCCCGTGCGTAATCGCACACTCAGGGGTTCCTGTGCCTGCACCCTGACGGAAGGCTCTTCAGCGCAGGCCGCGGCGACTAGACACGTCCCGACGATCACGGCGAGCTTCGCGGGCATGCCCAACACCGTTGCCGAAGCGTGAACCAAAACTTGTCGCAGTTTGTCGCAACTTGCGTCCCAGGGGCCCTGGCGCGGTAGTGTCGTGGTCGATGAGACGGCGCATCCTCCTGGCCTACGCCTGCTCCGGGTTTTCAGGGCTGGTCTACCAAGTCGCGTGGACCCGGCTGATGGTGTTGCACGTCGGGCACACGACTGCGGCCATCACGACAGTCGTTGCGGCGTTCATGGGTGGCCTGGCATTCGGCGCCGCCCTGACGGGGCGCTTCACCAATCGGCTGGCGCCACGACAGGCGCTGATGACCTATGCCGCCATTGAAACCATCGTGGCGGCTTATGCCGTGCTGTTGCCACTCGGCTTGAACCTGTTCACGCCGCTCCTGGTCGCGAGCTACCACGACGGGGCTGCCGCGGCGGACTTCGCCCTTCTGCGCACGGCGCTTTGCTTAATCGCGGTTGCCGTGCCGGCCGCGTTACTCGGCGCGACCTACCCACTCACGCTTCGCGCTCTGTCCGGCACCGGCGACACGACGGCCACCGGCGGCCGGCTGTACGTCCTCAACACGGCTGGTGCCGCCTGCGGGGCAATTGCTGCGGGCTTTCTGCTCCTGCCGCAACTCGGGCTGTTCCGGACCACCGCGCTGGGAGCTGCGGTAAGCACGTTCGCAGGCGCGCTGGCCTGGACCAGTCGAGCGCACTTGCCGCCTACGGAACTTCCAACGTCAATCCCTCCATCGCAATTAAGGACCGCGCCAATCGCGGACTCGACCAACCGCGACGACTATTTCGTCGCGATTGTCATCGTCGTCTTGACAGGTTTCGCCTGTCTCCTCTGCGAAGTCGTCTGGACGCGCGCCGTCGGATCCTTGCTCGGCCCCACCACGTATGCATTTGCGGGAACCGTATGCGTGATGATCTCAGGTCTCGCGGCCGGCAGTTGGCTCGGCACCTTGGTGGGTTCGCGAACGATACGGCCGCAGGTAGTTCTCACCAGCGTTCTTCTCGCGACCGCCGGTGTTACATGGTTCGCCAATGGCGCGCTTGGACGGCAAGTGCCCGAATGGTTGGCCAGTGTATATGCACACTCGCCGGGCGAACTGGATTGGGCCTTGGTCGCCCGAATGGCGTCGGTGTTTTCACTACTGCTGCCTTCAGCGATTGGACTGGGCATGTCGATGCCGGTGGCGTTGCGCCTCGCAGGCAGCCTCGCGTCAGCAGGTCAGCGCATCAGCACTCTCTATGCGTTAAGCACCGCGGCCGGCGTGCTCGGCTCATTGGCAACCGGAGCGATCCTGAATCAGTTTGGTCTTGAGGGTTCGCTGCGGATTGGCGTTGTAGCGATGCTCGCCGCGGCTGCGGCTCCCGTTTTCAGCTTTGTGAGGCTATCACCCGTTTACCGTATCGCGGTCTTCGCCATCTGGGTGGGCCTCGCGATCGCCGCACTCGCCCTCCCGACTCAATGGGACCGTGAGTTACTGGCCAGCGGGATGTATAAGTACGCGCGCAATATCCCGACCGCACTCGACGTGCCCGCCATCCTCAAGGCGGCTTCCCTGCTCTTTTACCGCGAAGGACGCGTGGCCACCGTCTCGGTGACAGAGTTCGCGGGCAAGAGATCGCTGTCGGTTGACGGCAAGGTCGATGGTTCGAGCGGCGGTGACATGCTGACACAACAACTGGCGGCGCATGTACCCATGCTGCTCCACGAGAAGCCCGATCAGGTGCTGGTGATCGGGCTAGGGACCGGGGTCACCGCGGCGGCCGCCGCGGCACATCCCGCGCAGCAGATTGACGTCATCGAGATCTCTGCTGAGGTCGTCACCGCTTCCGACCAGTTCCTGCTACAGAACCGAGGCGTTCTCACCAACCCTCGAGTGCGCCTGATCGTCGGCGACGGGCGCTCACACCTGGCGCTGACCCGCCGGGCCTATGACGTCATCATCTCGGAACCGTCGAATCCGTGGCTGGCGGGTGTGGCGGCCCTCTTCACGCGCGAAGCCTTTTCTGGTATTCGCGACCGGTTGGCGCCAGGGGGCATCGCCTGCCAATGGGTGCACACCTACGATATTTCGGAGGACGACCTGCGATCGATCGTCGCCACGTTTGTCTCGGTTTTTCCGGACGCGACGTTGTGGACCATCGGCGAGACCGACATGCTGCTGGTGTCCTCGGCCGGCTCCCTCGACTCCCGGATCGTGAACATCGAACGATCCTGGTCCCGGAAGTCGGCACGCGAAGACCTGATGCGGGGTGGCGTCCAGGAACCGTTTGCCATTCAGTCATTGTGGGCCGGGGGGCCGCGGACACTGGCGAGGCTGGGAGCGGGCAGCGCCCAACAATCGGACGATCGAATGGCGCTCGAGTTCACGGCGCCGCGCGCGGCCTTCCGCCGTATCGGAACAAATCAAGCGCCGCTGATTCGCGAAGTCAGAGACTCAACGGAAACCCCACGCATCGTTCAAGACGCGCTCGATTCGGCCGGAGCAAGTGAGTGGCGACACCGCGCCTCGATGTTCGAGCGTATCGGCATTTTTGGCGCCGCCTACGCTGACTACGTGCGGGCGCTTGAGCATGACGAAACCGACCCCCTGGCATTATCTGGACTGGCGGTGACGGCGATGGCCGCCGGCAAACAAGCCGACGCCAACGATCGGTTGAAACGACTCGACGCGCGACATCCCTCATCGACGCCGATTCTTGTGGCCGTCTCGAAACTGATGGATGCCATGGGACAGCCGCAGGCGGCGACCAGGGCCGCCATTGCGGCGCTTGCGGCGGGTTCGGATCGGCCACTCGCTCTCGATCAACTGGCAGCCTTATCCGCGGATTCAGGCGACGCTGCGTCACTGTCAGCTGTGGCTGATGAGATGGATCGCCTCCAACCGCGCTCGGCCAAGGCCTTGTACTACCGGGCCAGCCAGCGATTCATCCAAGGCGCGTTTGATGATGCCTTGATACTCGCGCGGCAGTCGATTGCGTTCGCGCCGAACGATGCTGATGCGACGAATCTTGCCGGCGCCGCCCTCGCCAGCCTGCATCGGCGAGCCGAGGCACAGGCCATGCTCACCAGGGCTCTGCAGTTGTCCCCGGCAGATTCGTCGATCTACGTGAATCTTGGGTTGTTGGCACTGGAGGAGGGTTCGGGTCTGCAGGCGGAGAAATACTTTGCTGGCGCCCTGGCACTCGAACCGTCATCGGAGACGGCCGTCGAGGGATATCGACAGGCCGTCTCCTTGCGGTCTCGTTAGAAGCTGTACTTAATGCCCAGCTGCGCGACTCGCGGCGCCAGCACGCCGGTCGTAAAGGCGTAGGTTGGACCCGATGCCTTCGTGATGCCTGTTGCCGTGTTGGCGTTGAAGACATTGAACAGGTCGAACGTGACATCGATCGATCCGAACGGTCCCTTGATCTTCTTGTTCAGCTTCACGTTGATCGTCGTGAGATCAGGGTTATTCAGCGATCCGCGCTCGCCCAACCGCATCGTGAGCGTGCTCGAGTTGGGAATACTGCGGAACACGTACGTGCGCTCGCCGCGGGTGCCCGCCTTGACCTGGAGGAATGTCGCAAACTGAATATTCCACGGCAGGATCGCGACGCCGCTCAGCGTTGATCCCCACGTCCACGTCCTGTCCAGGTTGAAGACCTCCTGAACCGGGGTGGCCACCACCGGGTTGATCAACTGGTGGTTCTTCGTCGCGAAGTAGGAGTAGCTTGCCGACCATCGATGCGACATTCGCTTGGTGATGCCGCTCTCGATCGAGTTGTAGGTGCTCGGCTCGTCAGCATTGACGCGCATGTTCTGCACAAACGCCGCTCCCCGGAGAGCGTTGGGGTAATCAAAGAGCGTCACCACTCCTCCATCGTCGCCGTTCCCAAGCACACCATCAGGACCAGGATCTGTGCGGGTGATGCTATTGGTATACACGGAAGGCGGCCGCAGTGCATTGATCGTACCAATGGTGTCGTTCACTCGCTTGTTGACGTACTGGACCCTCAGCGCCAGTGAGTTCGCGAGTTCCTGCTCCCACGCCAGCGTCGCTTCAACGGTGGTCGGCTGCTTCAAGTCGGGATTGATCCGGTTATTGCCGCCGGCGGTAATCGACACGAAGTCTGACCCGTTTGGATTCAGGTCCACTTCGCCGGCTGAATACCGGTTGTCACCATTCAGGTCACGCCAGCGGAAGACGGCGTTGGCCGAAGCATTGCCGTTGTAGGTTTCGGCAAAATCATCACCCGCCGTGTTGGCGTAGAGGCCCCAGGTGGCCTTCAACACCGACTTATCCAGTAACTGATACGCAATGCCGATGCGCGGCATGACTTTATTCCACGTCAGCACATCGAGCGGCTTGTACGTCGCCGCCGGGAACACCGTCGGCCATTCGGGACTGCCCGGGAACGATTGCGCCGGCAGATACGCGTGCTGGTGCTCGTAGCGGACGCCAAGATTGGCAGTCAATTTGTCGCTGACACGCCAGGTGTCTTTCACGTAGCCGGCGTAAGTATCCAGACGGTTCCGCGGATCGACCGGATTGTTGTAGATGGTGATCGTGAAGGGCTGATTGCTGACGCCGTTCACCAGATCGTAGTTGTGCAGCAAGTTGCCCCACGGAATGCTCGGGGTCGTGGTGTAGGTATTCTCCCAGTAGATGGACTCGCCGACCTTGATCTCGTGGCGGCCGGCCAGCGTGCTGGAGGGGAAGAAGCTCACGCTGCTATCGAGCTGATAGCGACTCCGCGGACGATAGTCGACCGACACACTCGGTCCAGTGCTGAGTCCCGTCTCTGCAAACCGCCGGCTCACGAGGCTGGACAACTTGTCGGCGCCATAGAACTTCTCCGCGCCGCGAATGCCGTTGTGGTCGGCGATGTAACCACCCCACCCGCCATTGACATTAATCAGGATCTTATCGGTGAGCGTGTTTTGCATCTCGCCTTTCCAGACCCACGTGGGATCGAGGTAGTTATCCATCGACTCGAGCGGGGTGAACCGCCCAGCGTTGAATTCAGGAATGATCTTGGTGCCACGCTGATAGACGCCAATCAGCTTCACCTTCTTCGACATCTGGTAGGAGACCTTGCCGGTGTATCCAGCCAGCGTGGTATGCACCAGCGCGGCTGGCTCATCGCCGGTCAGATACACACCATCCGGTCCGGCGTTCTCGACGAATCCGAACTGTTCCTCGACGCGCGACTGGCGGTTGACGCCACTGTAGAACCACAGCTTGTCGCGAATCAGCCTTCCACCCAGGTCACCCGAGACGCCGTAGAAATGCTGCAGGGCGCTGCCGGCCGTGACACCCTGCTTGCGCAGCGCATCGTCGATATTGTCGGACTGTAACTGGGGCCCCTGGCCACTGACTTCATAAGACCCATGGAAGGTGTTGCTGCCGGACTTCAGCACCGCGACCACGCTGATTCCAGGCGTTGACGTCTCGGCATCGGCCCCCGAGGTCGAGACCTTCACTTCGTCAAAGTTGTAGCTGGAGAACACGACGGCGGAGTTGTTGCCGGAGCCGGTGGTCGTGTTGATGCCCTCAACCGTCAGTTTGGGTTGTGCGGCGACGCCGAAGGCGTCAACCTGGTAACGGCCGGTCAGCGAACTGCCGCCCACGTCCGGGGCGCCATTGGCCACGACGCCAGGTGTCATCGTCAACAACGCCGAGAATTCCTTGGCACGGGGGATGGCCTCGACCTGATCGCGGGTGATGGTCGCGCCGGTGCTGGTCGACGACACGTCAACGATGGGACTGAGTCCGCTGACCGTCACGGTCTCTTGAAGGCCGCTCACGGATAGGACGATGTCAATCTTGGCCATGAAGCCAGTGGTGATCTGGACCTCGCTGCGGACGCTCGTGGAGAATCCCGGAAGCTCATAGACGATCTTGTAAATCCCGGCCGGCAAGTCCGTCAGACGGTAGTTGCCGTCGACCCCGGTGACCGACGTCATCTGGGCAACCTGGATCGCCGGGCTCGTCAGTGTCACGGTCACACCCGGCAGCGTGGCACCGGTACTGTCCTTGACCACACCGTAGATCGTGCTCGAGGTCGAACTCTGCGCCATCCCCATCGCCGGAACAAGCAGCAATACTGCCGCGAAGAAAACAGTCTTCATGTCTTGGCTCCTCGTTGTCGCACCACTATCGCGGCGCTGCCGCCAGCTTCACCGGCTGGACCATCGCGCCGTTCGTTGCCGTATCCCACGCTGCAAAACGCACCCATTTTTTCCCGGTCGCGTCGAACGGAATTTCAAAGTGCTTGCTTCCGAATGCCGGCAGCTCGGTCGTCGGGACAATCTGCCGCTCGGTCTTGGTGCCGTCACCCCAGACGACCTCGACGAAATCGAGCGGGAACGTCCACTCGATGTCGGCGACGATCGTTCGCTGTGCCCCTGTCCCACGCACCGTGTAGTTGGTGATCAACACCTCGCCGGAGCTCCAGAAGTAGTCGCCGCGCTTCATCGCTTCGATGATGGGACTCCAGTCATTCGGACCGGGCAGCGCCGACAGCTTCACGTAGTTGACCGGGTTACTCGAATAGATGTCGTCGCCCGGTTTGTTCTCGTAGGTTTCGGTGATTGCCTGGATGTACTTGGGTGGACCCGGGCGGTCCGCCACCCAGTTGTTCATGTCATCGAGGAGGGTCTGGCAGCGAATTTCACACAGGCGCGTCTCTGAGCCGTCCAGGCCCATCCCCCAGCGCATGCCAATACCACGGTAGTTGTCATGAAGGAATTGCGGCGTGTCCTTCATCGCATCGGGGAAACCCGTCGACCCCTTGGAACGCGGATGCGGCATATAAATCAGCATGTTCTCGAGCCGCGCCAGCTCCATCATGTCGGCGGGACTACCAACGTGGTAGACCTTGCCGTACTTCGAGTGCTGCTCCACGAACGGCGTGCCGGCCGGCCGGACGTAGTCCCAAAACACCGGCTTCGGCACGAGGACGTCTTCGTGGCCGCCAATGTTGCCCGCACTCGACTCTTCATTCGGCATGAAGAGGAAGTTCTTGTCGGAGTTGCGCCGCGCGATCTCGTAGTAGTCGGCCTGCCCTTGCAGACGATCGCCGCGTAGCCGTCCACCATCGACCGGACCGAAGATGTTGATGCCGGCACCTTTGATCGCTTCGAGGTCGCCGATCTTCGCATCGAGGCTGCCCATCGCCTGGATGCGGCTCACGCTGCTGGTGTGGAAGTGCGTCGCCATCACCTGGTAACCGGGCAGCGCCTTGAATCGATCCTGGCGTGTATATGCGAGCGCCGCCTCCATCGTGCCGCGACCGTTGTCTGCGCTCACGTAGAAGTAGATCGGCATGTGCTGCCACGTGCCCGGACGCGCGCTGTACAACGCAAAGTTCGCCTGGCCTTCGGACTCGTCTTCTTTTTCGGGTTGCTGGATGCCAAAGGCGAACGAGGCATCGCTGTCCTTGCGATACCAGCTGTATCCCAGGTTGATCGGGATCTCACGCGACCAGAAGAAACTGTGCGGCGGAGGAAACGCTGCAATGGATCCGCCCTTGGACTCAGCGACCAGCGTTCGGTTCGCCGTCTTGAGCGGCGCTTGTTGATCGTTCTTGGCGCCGCCGAACGAATAGTCCTGCCAGGTGCTCGACAAGTCACGCCACAGCACGCGCGTGGACGCATCGATCGGCAGGCCGCGAAGGCCGGTGTCGTACTTGTACGCGAGCGACGCCTCCGACGTACGCGCCACCACTTCCTGCTCGATCAGTGACGAGCCCTTGTAGACGGTGTACTGCAACCGGCCGCTGAACAGCGCCCCGATCTCGACACCTGGAAATGTGAGCTCGAGCCGCCCGCCGTTGGTCTTCACTTCGCAGCCGGTGGCATGGAAGGCCGCCTTGGCGCGGCGAATCTCTTCCGGCTTTCGAGGAAGGCCCGGCTGATTCGCCACGCCTTGTGCGGGAGGCGGATTGCCGCCGCCGACGAATTCGCCCCCGGCATCGGCGGCTGGCGCGGCAGGTCGCGGGGGAGCCGCAGCGCCCGGCGGCGGGCCTGGTGCCCCGCCTCGGCCGCCCGGCGCACCCGCTCCACCACCGCCGCGCGGAATAGGCACGGACAGATCCAGCGGCGCATCCCAAAACGCGTCCCACTTGTACTTGTCGATGATCTCCGGCGTGAGCGGCACCTTCAGCGAACGAAGCGGGGACATTTGCTGATTCGTCATTCGGCGCAGGCCGGACACGATTCGGTATTCCGGTACGAGGTTCGTGCCGAGCACATTCCATTGGCCGGCTTTTGAACGCACGGCCAGTTCGCGAATAGTCGGCGTGCCGGCGTCGATCGCAAACCGGGCGCGAACCTGTTCTCCTCGTTCGCCGTCCCAGGTAAGGGTCAATACTTCTGCGGCGACAGTCGCGGTCAACCCGCTCACCGGCTTGACGCCGCCGAGATTGCAATTCAAGGGATCGGCGAAACTCATCGACGCCGACAAGCAGATCGCGGCGACTGCGACGGTGATCTTCATGTGCACTCCTAGCCTCACTGACGTGACGCCGTCGCAGCGGTGAGCTTGACGGGCTGCGTCATCGCACCGTTACCGGCTGAATCCCAGGCCGCAAACCGCACCCACTTCTTGCCGGTCGCGTCGAACGGGATTTCAAAATGCTTGCTGCTCATTGGGGAGAGGTCGGTCGTCGAAATGATTTGGCGATCGGTGGTGGTGCCGTCACCCCACACGACTTCGACAAAGTTCAATGGGAACGTCCATTCGAGGTCAGCGACGATCACCCGCTTGGCGCCGGTCCCCGTGACGCGATAGCTCGGAATCAACACTTCACCTGAACTGACGAACGAGTCACCGCGCATCAGTGCCTGCACGACGAGACTGGAGTCGTCTGGTCCGACCAGTTTGTCGAGCTTGACGTAGGTCACCGGCGCGCTCGAGTAGAGATCGTCGCCTGGCTGCTGATGCCGGACTTCTGAAATGGCGAGCATGTACTTCGGCGGAATCGGTTTGTCCGCCACCCAGTTGTTCATGTCGTCAAAGAGCGGGAGGCACCGGTATTCGCAGAGGCGCACTTCCGATCGATCCAGGCCCATGCCCCATCGAAATCCGACGCCCTGGTAATGGGGATCGCTGAAGAACGGCAGATCCTTGACCGCATCGGGATAACCGGTTGATCCCTTGGTGCGCGGGTGCGGCATGTTGATCAGCACGTCTTCCCTGCGCGCCATCTCCATCAAGTCGTCTGCGCTGCCAAGGTGATAGACCTTGCCGTACTGTTTGTTGTCTTCAACGAGTGGCTGCCCCGGCTGACGTCCGCCGACCCAGTAGACGGGATGCGAAAAGATCAGATCGGTATGGCCACCCAGTGGACTGCCGAAGTACTCCTGGCTCGGCATCACGAGGAAGCCGATATCCGAGTGCCGGCGCGCTCCCTCGATCGAGCTATAGCGAATCTGCAGCGGATCACCTCGGCGTTGTCCACCGCCCGGGCCACCCGGGCCACCGGGGCCACCCGGTCCACCCGGACCACCGCCAGGCGCTGCTTGGGGAGGTGGTGGCGCCGGCCGGGTAGCGGCACTGATCGGTCGGGCACCGGGGAAGAGCGCGCCGTCCGGTGTCGGCTCGCCGGCGCCACCCTGGAGCGAATCGATCTGACTGACGATGTTGATGCCCAGAGCCTTGATGGCGATGAGGTCAGGAATCTCGGCATCGAGACTGCCGGCCTGCATCAGGCGGCTGCCGAGATCCATGTGGTAATGGTGATTCATCACCTGATAGCCGGGCAGCGCCTTGAAGCGATCGCCGTGCGTGAACGCCATCGCCGCGTCGTACGTCGCGGCTGCGGCATCAGCACTCGGATAGAGGAATACCGTCATCCGTTGCGTCGATCCCGGACGGGCGCTGTAGAGCGCGAAGTTCGCCTGGTTTTCGGATTCGTGCTCGTGGTCGGCCTGACGGATGCCGAAGGAGAACGACCCGTCCTTCTCCTTCTTGTAGAAGTTGTAGCCAAGATTGATGGCGATTTCGCGCGCCCAGAAGAAGGTGTGAGGCGGCGCAAAGGCCGCGATTGAAGCACTACCACCACGCTCCGCAATCACGACGCGGCCCGTGGTCGAAAGCGGCACCTCTTGCTCGTTTGGCGCGCCGCCCAATCGATAGTCCTGCCAGTTGTTGGCGATGTCGCGCCACGCGACTCGAGTGCCGGGCGCAGGAGCCATCCCCTTGAGACCGGCGTGGTATTTGTAGGCCACCCACTGCTGCGTCGTGCTGGCCACGACTTCCTGCTGAATCAGGTTGCTGCCGCGAAAGACGGAATATTGCAGGGCCCCATTGAACACGCCGAGTCTGACGCCCGGAAACGACACCTCGATGCGCGCACCGATCGACTTCACTTCGCAGCTGGTGCTGTGATACTCCGCAGCCGCGCGATTGATTTCAGAGGGCTTGCGCGGAAGCGGCGGCTGATTTGCCACACCGGCGGCCGGCGGCGGATTCCCGCCACGGCCCGACGGCTCCGACAGATCGAGCGGTGCGTCCCAGAATGGCTCCCAGCGGAAACGATCGACGATGCTGTCGGTGAGTTCGACGCCGAGGCCGCGCAGCGGCGACATCTGCTGGTTGCTCATGCGTCGTATGCCAGAGACAACGCGAAAATCTGGTGACGCATTCGTGGCCAGGACGCCCCACGTGCCGCCTTTCTTCCGAACGGCCAGTTCCTGTATGACCGGCGCCCCCGCGGTGATGACAAATCGCATGCGCAGTTCTTGCGCGCGATCGCCATCCCACACGAGCGACAGGACGTTGTCGGCGACCGTCGCCGAGAGGCCGGCCGCAGGTTTGTAAGACGTCAGATTGCAGTTCAGCGGATCGCCGCTAGCGGACGATGCGGCAGCGAGAAACACCAGACAAGTAGCGACAGCAGCCTTCATACAAACCTCGTAGGACCAGCGAGATGTCGGGTCGGCGGATTATCGCGGTCACCCGAGCCAAGGTTTGTCGCAAGTTGTCGCAGGAGCGACGGGCTAATCGGTGGGAGTGCGGCCTTCCGGGGTCAGCATGTAGCCATCGCCGTGCACGGTGTGGATAAAGCGTGGGTGGTGGGCATCGTCTTCGATCTTCTTGCGCAGGCGCCCAATCGCGTTGTCGACGGCCCTGGTAAACGGAGCCCCCTGATACCCCCAGATTTCGCGTAGCAGCTCATCGCGATGCACCGCGACGCCGTGGCGTTCCGAGAGGTACTTCAGCAGTTCGTATTCCCGATGGGTCAGGTGGAATGCCGTTTCCCCGCGTTGCGCGGATTCCTGCACGAAGTCGACCTTGACCGCCCCTAGAGTCAAGGTATCAGTCGTCGGCCGGGTCCTCCGAAGCACGGCCTTGACGCGCGCCAGCAGCTCCTCGAGATCGAACGGTTTCGTGAGGTAATCGTCGGCGCCGAGGTGCAGTCCGCGCAACTTGTCGGCTTTGTGTCCGCGAGCCGTCAGAATCAGAATTGGGATCCGGCGGCGCGCACTGAGGGCGGCGCACAGCTCGAATCCGTTAACGCCGGGCAGCATGATGTCGAGAATCACGAGATCCGGACCGAACTCTTTCGCCCTGGGCTGCGCCAAGGCGCCGTCGAACACACAGTCCACCTCGTAGCCTTCGAATTGGAGATTGTCGCGAAGCACCCGCGCGAGCGAGGTGTCGTCTTCAACGACGAGGATCTTTTTCTTCATGGACCGGAGCACACAATACGACGACTTGCGCCCGCGACCAAAACGGAAGTGCTAGGCTACGCGTTCAGCGCATGCGCAGACTCTCCTCGTGGCTCATCGGGAGCACCACCGGCTGGCTCGCCACGGGCGTGTGCCTCTCAATGGCGGCCCTGTTCTGGTTCGGCTACCACGCCATCCAGGAGTGGCGGCAGAGCTCGCTGCTGTTGGCGGAACGCCGGTCGAACGAAGCCGCGAGCCTGTTGGTCGAAGCCTTGACCCGCGATATGCGCGGTGTTCATGAATCGGTACTTACCTCACAGCAGTGGCAGCAATTCGCGGGACATCAACCGTATGAAATGGCCAGCCTGGTGGCCAGCGCCTTTGCTCGATATCCGTATCCGGAATCATTTTTTGCGTGGTCGGCGGGCGACCCGATGGAACGCTGTTCCTTCTTTAACCGCGCCAACCGCCGTCCGCTATGGTTGCCGGCCGATCCCGGCCCGAACCGCTTCCCGGTCGTCATCGAGCATGACGCGCGTACTGCCGATGCCCTGCTCACCAGGATTCTCTCGGATGCATCACGGGGCTATCGCATTAGCGTATTTGAGACCGCGATCGGACAATCCAACTATCAGGTCGTCGCCCAGCTCACCTATCGCGATGCGTTTCGTGAGCAACTGTCCGATGTCGTCGGCTTTACGGTGAACCTGGCCTGGGTGCATGATCATTACTTCGCGGATCTGACCAAGCAGGTCTGGGAAATCGGCGCGGGTGCAGAACAGGGCCTGGCGCTCAGCGTCACTGATGGTGGCGGTCGCCAGGTGGCAGGCGCGCAGATCCCCTCAGGAACGGCGCTGACGAACCGGCGGCCATTCGCGCTTACCTTCGTCAACCCCGATGTCGCGCTCGAAGTCCAGCCGGATCTCTTGAAGCAGCCCTGGGCTGTCGAAGTCAGCGCCGCCGCGGACCCCGCCCTGTCGCAGGCCATCAGCGGCGCGAACCGAACGCTGATCATCAGCTTCGCCTCGGCGCTATCACTGGCGCTGAGCCTGGTGCTCACCGTCCGGGCCCAGCGCTCCTCCGCGAAGCTAGCCGAACTCAGGTCCGACTTCGTCTCAACCGTGACGCATGAGTTGAAGACACCAATCTCGACGATCAGGGCCGCCGCCGAAACACTCGCGCAGGGCCGGTTGCACGGCATCGACTCGTTCCGTCAATACGGCCGGCTCGTCGTCGGCGAAGCCAAGCGCCTCTCACGATTGGTCGAGAACCTGCTGGCCTACTCGCGAATCACGGATGTCGCGGACATCTACGCGTTCGAAGCGCTCGACGTGAACGTGTTGTTCAACGATATTCAACAGGAGTTCGAACACCAACTCGATGAAGCCGGGTTTGACATGCACCTGAGTGTCGAGCCGCCAACGTTGGTCGTTCGCGGTGACCGCCTGGCACTCCGACTCTTGTTCGACAATCTTGTCGACAATGCGATGCGATACGTCGCCAACCGTAAGCACGTCACGCTGACCGCGCGAAGGCAGGGCCAGTCGATCGCAATCGCGGTTACCGATACGGGCGTCGGCATTCCAGCCGACGAGCTCCCCTTGGTGACGCGGAAGTTCGTCAGGGGGAAAACGGCGAAGTCAGGCGGCAGCGGCCTGGGCCTGGCGATCGCTTCCCGGATTGCGCGCGATCATGGCGGCGAACTTCGCATTCAGAGCGAAGTGGGCGTGGGGACCACCGTCACAGTCACGCTGCCCTCACCTGACAGCTCCACTTAGCCGGCACGCTCCGCAAAATACAGGCAAGCGAAACTGAACCGCACCGCTTTTAGCCTGTTTCACTTACCCAAGCCGATTTGCCTCATGTAGGTCTGGTTGTCCCAGAACAAATACTCTTCGTCCATCGTGCCCTGCGCGTTCCAGCGGCCAACCGTGTTCATCGGCAGCGTGAACGCCTTGCCCGTCGGCGCAATTGATTTACCGTTCGGCCCGGGCATTGGCGCGGTGAATGTGCCCTCCATCACGCCGATGACGCTGGTCCATGGTCCCGAGCCGAACTTGACCGGGTGCACCAGGATGCGCGTGTCAGGAGCGTAGACGAACATCGCCTTGAGGTCCGCGATGTGTTGATCGATGCCCTTCGTCTGATGTCCGTCGGGCCAGTGCACGACGATGTCCTTCGAGTGGCTCTTCTTCAGCTCGTCCCATTTCTGTGCGTGAAGACGTTGAAGTCCAGGTCGTCGAACGTCGCGATGTGCGCCTCGACCGCAGACGTGGCGGCCGAGGGTTGCTGCGCGCGGCCGTTCGTCCCGAGGACGCCGGCAAGAATCACGGTCAGGGCAAGAAGTGTTTTTTTCATGGTCATGTTCCCGCTACTGAGCCTGCGCCTGCACGGAGACTTCGACGCGCACTTCATCGCCGACCAGGAAGCCGCCGGTTTCGAGCGCCGCGTTCCAGGTCAGGCCGAACTCTTTGCGATCCAGCTTGATCTCGCTTTCGAAGCCGAGCTTCTCGTTGCCCCACGGATCCTTGGCCACGCCGAGATAGGTCACCGGCAGGACGATGGACTTGGTGATGCCGCGAATGGTGAGGTCGCCGGTCACGTCGTACTGTTTGCCGCCGCGCGCGACGATGCCGGTGCTGTTGAACGTCAGGGTGGGGTGCTTCTCGACGGCGAAGAAGTCGTCCGAACGCAGGTGCGTATCGCGATCCGGCTGGTTCGTGTCGATGCTCGCCGTGCGGATCGAAAACGACACCTTCGAGCGCTCCGGCGCTGCCTGGTCGAACTCGATGGTGCCCGAGAGGTCGGTAAATCGTCCGCGCACGCGGCTCAGCAAGTGGCGGACCTGGAACTCAGCCTGCGAATGCGCGGGGTCGATCTGGAAGGTTCGGACGGGGGCGATGGTGGCGGTGGACGTAGTCATGTTGTTCTCCTGCCTCCCTTAATAGCAAGCGACAGACCAATCTCACCTTGACCGTAAATTATTGATTCCAAAGGCTCATCAATATCCTCCCCCACCCGATGTCTCTCATTTTGATAGAATCACACTCTCAAAACGAAAGGGTGGCCTGATGCGGGCAAGGGACTTGGATCTGCGGGAGTTACTCGACTTCGAGCCGAAGGGCGGCATCATCCGGTTCGCCGGCGACCGCGCCGTCCTCTTGAACACCGTCGCGCTCGGTGTCTTGCGCCAGGAGTTGATCGAAACCGTCGGCCTGACCACCGCGCGCGGGATCCTGACGCGCTTCGGCTATGCACACGGTTGGCGCACCGCCGAGACGCTGAAGACGACCTTCAATTGGGAGACTCCGCATGAGTGGCGCCTCGCCGGTGGCCGCCTGCACCAGTTGCAGGGCATGCTGATCTATGAGCCGACCACCCGAGAAGCGGGCGAACTACCTCAACACTATGCCGACTCGATCTGGCGCGACTCGTACGAGGCTGAGGAGCATCTGCTTCACATTGGGCAATCCAACGAACCCGTGTGCTGGACACTCTGCGGCTTCGCCAGCGGCTACCTGAGTTATTGCGAAGGCAAGCGCATCTATTGCGTTGAACAAAAGTGCCGCGCGAAAGGTGACGCGCATTGCTCAATGGTGGGCGATACGGAAGAGGCCTGGGGCGACGCGATGAAAGACCAACTCGCGTTCTACGGCCGCGAGTGCCTGGACGACAGCCTCCGCCACGTGACCGACCTCCTCAAGCTCACCGAGCGCCAACTGGCCGCCCGTCGCCGCGAGCTCGAGCGCGTCGAGGTCCGCGAACCGAAGACCGGTATCGTCGCGCAAAGCGAAAAGATGCACGCCGTCCTGGATCAGATCCACCGCGTGTCGCATGTCGATACGACGGTGCTGCTGACCGGCGAGAGCGGCGTCGGCAAGGAAGTGCTCGCGCGCGTCATTCACGGGGATTCCGCACGCGCCGCGATGCCGTTCCTCGCGATCAACTGCGCGGCGGTTCCCGAGGCCCTGATCGAAAGCGAATTGTTCGGTCACGTCCGCGGCGCGTTCACCGGCGCAACCCAGGACCGCGTCGGCATGTTCGAAGCGGCCAGCCGCGGCACGCTGCTGCTCGATGAAGTCGGCGACCTGCCCGCGGCGATGCAAGTGAAGTTATTGCGGGTGCTGCAGGAACGCGAGATTCGCCGCGTCGGCGAAAATCGCACGCGCCAGGTCGACGTCCGCGTGTTGGCCGCCACGCACCGCGATCTCGCCGCCGAGGTCGCGGCGGGTCGTTTTCGCCAGGATCTGTACTATCGGCTTCGCGTCATCGAGATCCACATTCCGCCGTTACGCGAGCGGCCCGAGGACGTCCTGCCGCTGGCGCGGCGGTTCCTGGCCGAGACAGCGGCACGGCTCAAACTGCCCGTGACCGGAATGACGCCACGCGCCGCCGATCAACTCGCGCGCTGGTCGTGGCCCGGCAACGTGCGTGAGTTACAGAATGTGATCGAGCGAGCCATCGTGCTGGCGCCTGGCAAACGAATCGAGCTCGACGATCTGCCCGAAGAAATCCGACGGCTGGAGTACGGCGGTGCGCCTGAGCGGCGCAGCCTGGCGGATATCGAAGCCGATCACATTCAACGGGTCCTCGAATCGGTCGGCGGCAACCGAACGAAAGCGGCGGCGATCCTGGAGATCGGGCCGGCGACGCTGTTTCGAAAGCTCAAGACGTTAAGCATCCGCTAGCGACTTCAGCGCATGACCATGGCGAACATGATGAAGGCGGTCGTTCTGCACGCGCCCGGCGGAGCAGACGCACTCAAGATTGAGGACCGGCCGGTTCCCGTGCCGCGGCGGGGTGAGATCCTGATCCGCGTCGAGGCGTTCGGGCTCAATCGCTCCGAATTGTTTACGAGACAGGGCCACTCGCCTGGCGTCACCTTTCCGCGCATCCTCGGAATCGAAGCGGTCGGCACCGTCGCCGCGGCGCCCGGCGGCGAATTCGCCGCAGGCCAGATGGTCGCGACGGTGATGGGCGGCATGGGCCGCGCCTTCGATGGCGGCTACGCGGAGTATACGTGCGTGCCGGCCACACAGACGCGCGCGTTCCGAAGCACGCTTCCGTGGGAACAGCTCGGTGCCCTTCCGGAAATGCTGCAGACCGCGTGGGGATCACTGTTTCGCGGCCTCAGACTCCAGCGCGGAGAGAAGTTGCTGATCAGGGGAGGCACGACGTCTGTCGGACTGGCGGCGGCCGCTCTCGCGCATGCGAACGGCGCGATCGTCGGCGCCACATCGCGACGCACGGACAGTGAAGCGCTGGTCCGCGCGAGCGGCGCTGATTACTTCTTCCTGGACGATGGCGAGATCGCGGCTGCGGTGCGGGACACATGGGCTGGTGGGGCGGACAAGGTGTTGGAATTGGTGGGCACGGCCACTTTGGCTGACTCACTCGCGGCGACGCGGGAGCCTGGGATGGTGTGCATGGCCGGAATGGTCGGAGACCGCTGGTCGATCGCCAACTTCGCCCCAATGGACGTCATTCCGACCGGCGTGTCGCTGACGACGTATTCCGGTGGTGTGGAAGACTTTCTCGCGATGCCGCTGCAGACACTCCTCGATCAGGTGGCCAACGGCGTGTTGCCTGTACGAATCGGTCGAGTCTTTGCGCTGGAGGACATCGTCGAGGCGCACAGGACGATGGAATCGAACACCGCCGGCGGCAAGATCGTGATTCTGACGCACCGGACGCCGTCGACCGAAACCTGATCGACCTGTCGGTGAAGAGCTGGCCACCTTCCAGCTGACGGCACGGAACATGATTGCACCTTCGTTGTGGCACAACCGCGCGCGACGGCGTTTCAATCGATTGTTCACGCGACGCGCCAGCTGAACTGGTCACAGTTCGAAGGCCCTGCCGCGCTGCGCTGCACCATCGGCGTGGCTATCGTGCTGTGCGTCGGCCTGGTGGCCGGCAATCCCTCAATCAGCGCCTTCGGAGCCATCGGCGCCGTCTCCGTTGGCTTCGGCTCATTCCAAGGCACCTACCGCAGCCGCGCGGCGGTGATGCTCTGGGCGGCACTTGGGATGGCGCTCGCGGTGTTCGCGGGATCGATCACCGGCTCGTCGGATCTCGCCTTCATCATCACCGTGATCGGCGCGACGTTCGCGTGCGGAACGCTCGTGGCGCTCGGGCCTTCCGCATCGTTTGTCGGCCTGCAATGTGTAGTCGCCGTTCTCGTCGCTGGCGGCTTCCCTGCAGACAGCGCAACGGCCTCGACCAGGGCGGCGATCGTTCTCGCCGGCGGCGTCGTACAGACGCTGCTGGTGGTGATGGTCTGGCCGCTGCGAAGATTTTCGGCGGAGCGCGCCGCGCTCGCGAAGGCGTATCGCAGTCTGGCGGGGTACGCAGCCGCGATTCCGGTCGCGGGGTTCGCCGCTCCCGAGCCACATACGTTTGCGACCACGGCCTCGCCGCTGACCGATCCGCATCCGTTCGCGCGCGCCGGCGAGGTCCTCGTCTTTCAAGCCTTGCTCGATGAAGCCGAGCGGATCCGCGCGAGCCTTGCGGCATTGACGACGCAGCGGCCGCGGATGCTCGACGAGCACTCGCGATGCGCCGACCGGCTGGCGCAACTCAGCGGACGGGCGCTCGACGAGATCGCCGACGCCCTTGACCAGGCGCGCGAACCGCGCGAGTCGACGGCCATCTGGGAACCGCTCGATCACTGCGCGCGGCAACTACCTCATCTGCTTTCCGTCGCGGCGGTCCTCGGCCAGATTCGATCCGCGTGGCAGATCGCCTCTGTGATGGCGCCCGCGACCGACGACCAACCTCCCGCCGGACGATTTCGGCCAGTGCGGCGCAGGCCGCCGCTTCGCGACGACCTGACCACGCTGTACGCCAACCTGTCGAGACAATCGGCGGCCTTTCGGCATGCGGTGCGGCTCGCCGCGACGCTCGGCCTGTGCACGACGCTGTCTCGCGTGATGCACCTCGACCGCGGTTACTGGATCGCGATGACCGCGCTGCTCGTCCTGCGACCCGAATTTCAGGACACCTTCGCGCGGGGGATTGCGCGCATCGCGGGAACGATCGCCGGCGCCCTGGTCGCCACGTTGATCGTCTGGAAATGGACACCCGGGCCGCCCGCATTGACCGTGCTGGTACTGGTGTTCGTGTGGGGCTGTTATGCGCTCGTGCGCATCAACTATGCGGTGTTCACCGCTTGCGTGACCGGCTACGTGGTGTTCATCCTGATGTTGAGCGGTGTCGGCGAAATGGCGGCCGCGACCACTCGCGTTCTCTACACCATCGTCGGCGGCGCGATCGCCCTCGGGGCCTACGGAATCTGGCCGACGTGGTCGGCGAGCGGCGCCAGGCTCGCACTGGCGGAGATGTTCGATGCGCACGCCGGCTACGTCACGGCCCTGTTGTCAGCGTTTGCGTCCCCCTCGTCGATTGATTTGGCTCACCTCGCACGCATGCGCGTTGACGGGCGGCTCAAGCGATCGAATGCGGAGGCCATCATCGAGCGGATGCTGGCCGAACCCTCCAACCGCGCGTCGATCCCACCACAGGTCGCGGTCGGTCTGCTGGCCGCGTTCAGGCGAAATGCATTGGCGGCACTCGCGCTTCATGCCGGCATCGAGCACGGGGTTCCTGCGGTGAGAGGCACGGCCCGGTTGACCGAGCAGGTCGCCACATCACTCTCGTCCCTCGGCTCCGCCGTACGCCATGCCACGAAGCCACCGCCGCTGCCGCCGATGCGTCAGACGCAGATGGCGCTCGACGCCGAGGCGCAGGACGTGATCGGCGAAGAAACGAATCTGCTGGTGGATAGCATCAACACGATGGCGGAGCTCCTCATCGCCGAGCGCGCCTCGCTCCCGCCGTAGGCCGCGACATCATCGCCCTTTCGGCCACACCACGCCTTGCTCGGCTTTCGTCACGGGGGCAATGCCTTTGTAGATGAAGCGCTGCGCCCGAGCGCCCGTGTAGGTCTCCGTCGTGTAGAGATTCCCCTGAGAGTCGGTCGCGATGTTGTGCACGCCGAAAAACTGCCCGGGACCACGGCCGCCGTCACCAAACGACGTCAGCACTTCCAGCGTGCTGCGAAGCAGGATGTTGATCTTCTGATCGACGCCATTGGCCGCATAGATGTAGGTTTGTTGCGGATCGCGTGAGAATGCCATGTCCCATAACGATCCAGAGCGAAACGTGTGGGCGTCGACCACGGCTTCCTTGACGAACGTGCCGTCCTTCCGGAACACCTGGATGCGGTCGTTGACGCGATCGCAGACATAGACGAAGCCATCGTTCGACACCATCGCGCAATGCACGGTGTTGAACTGTTTCGACCGTGGTCCCGTGGGGCTGTACGCGGGCACGGTCTCGTCGCTGGGCTTGGTGCCGTAGGCGCCCCAGTGCCGCTTGTAGGCGCCAGTCGTGGCATCGAACACGATCACACGTCGATTGCCGTAACCGTCCGCGATATACACCTCGTTCGCAGCGGCATCAAAAGACATCTTCGTCGGCTTCCAGAAGTTGGCGATGTCGTTACTGCCGCTGTGGACACCGTGCTTGCCGAGTTGCAGCAGGAACTTGCCGGTGCCGTCGAACTTGAGGATCTGGGTGTCCTTCTCGCCGTTGCCGGCCAGCCAGACGTTGCCCTCAGGATCGACCGAGATGCCGTGATTGCTATCCGGCCAGTCATAGCCTTTGCCCGGACCGCCCCACGAGCTCACCAGGTTGCCGGCGTGGTCGTAGACGAGTACCGGGGGCGCGACCTTGCAGCACTTGCCGATGAACGTATCGGCGGCCTTCGCGCCAGGCGTGCCTGGCAACGCCTCGTCGTCCTGACCTCGCGCGTCACCGACCTTGATGTCGGCGGCCTTGAAATTATCCTCGACGGTGTTCGGTCGGTGAATCGTCCACACGCGGTCTTGCGCATCGACCGACAAACCGATCGTCGAACCAGTGACCCAGTGATTCGGCAGCGGCTTCGGCCAGTAGGGATCAACTTCGAAGATTGGCGCCTGTCGCGACGCGGTTTGCGCAATGAGCAGGTTCGGGCGTACCAGCACTACACCGATACCGGACAACACCAGCAGGAGCCCGATCATCCGCGCGATGCTTATTCTGGTCATCATGACAACTCCTGCGCTCTAAAGGAACCGGTGCATGACGTAGGCGTCAACGTCGCCTAGGGTCGCATGCCGAAAGGCCTTCGGCAGCGTACCGACGATCTCGAAGCCGAGCTTCTTCCATAACGCCACGCCGGCGGTGTTGGTGCTGACCACGAAGTTGAATTGCATCGCGGTGTAACGCTGGCGGCGCGCTTCATCGAGACAGTGCTCGCCGAGCGCGCGGCCGGCGCCTCGGCCTTGCGCGGCCGGATCGACCATGAAGGACGCGTTGGCGACGTGCGATCCGCGGCCGATGCGATTCGGAATCAACTTGTACATCCCGATGACGCGGCCTTCGTCTTCGGCGACAAACGAGGTAATGCCAGGGCCCAGGAAATACGCAACCGCTTGCTCTTCGGTCGTGTCGGCCGTGAACGAATAGGTATCGCCGGGAGCAACGACCTTTTGAAAAATCTGCCACATGGCGGCAGCGTCGGCATGGGTCGCGGGTCGGAGGGTGCAGAAACTGCTACGAAATGCCATGTTAAGGGGTCAGACCCGGTTACAAAGTCACTTGACGGGCACCCAGAACGACATCTTCACCAGGAAGATGTTCCGGCCCGGCGCCGTCACCGATCGAAACGCATCGTCGATGCCGACGCGCGTCGGCAGGACATTCGTGCCCGATCGATCCTGCTGCCACACCACATATAACGTCGAACCGGTTCGCCATTCCCACCGGAGGACGACGTTGCTGCGAAAGGACAGGGTGTTGAAGTCGCGATTACGCAGCGAGAGGGTCTTGCCGTCGACATTCACGACCTGGCTGCCGTCGGGATTCACCGTCAGGATCGTGCCGGCCGTGCCATAGGTCAGCCGCTCGCGGCTCTGCGGCGCCAGCAGTTCGCCGTAGTCGTAGTAATGACCCGATGCCGCGAACGGCTCGGCGTAGACATCGAGATTCAGATCTGGCCGAAGTGTCAGTCCGAGGCGATATTCCATCGACATGGTGCTGCGATCGATGAAGGCGAAGACGTAGCGATTATCGAACGTGACCGGCCGTCCGCCGCTCAGCGTGCTGATGTACTGCTGCGGCTCGGTGATGCGGTCGTAGAACGGCTGCACCGCAAACTGCCAGCGCGGCCCCGGACGCATCGAGAATGTGCCGGTGACGCGCCTGATGCTCGCCCCATCGTCATTCGTCTCGAAGAACGTGCTGGCGTTGACGCGAGTGCGGGAACTCGCGCGATTGGCGGCCGAGATGTTGACGGACCAGCCCGGACCACGCGCCATCAGCGGACCGCCGCGGGTCAGCGACACGCTGTTGGTCGCGAGCTCGCGCGAGACCTGAATCTGTGACGTCCAGAAATTCGTCCACGTCATGTTGAACGTGCCGCGGACGTGTCCAGCCTGCATCAAGCGGCGCAAGGTAGTGTCCGTTTGACCATCAATCTGGAAGTAGTAACTACGAAAGATCTTTCCGGGCTGCGTCTCTCGATACCGGAGGTTGGCGTTGGTCAGCCAGCCATCGGCGCCGTTCAACTGCGCGAAGTCATTGGTCTCGAAGTCCTCGGAGTCGATCTTGGTGTTGGCGCCCCACAACCAGTGCCGGCCACCGGTCTTGTCGAAGTTGAATTGATACGACCAACCCGCCAGCGAAGTCTTGGTCGGATCGAGCGGCGAGTAGTCGCGGTCGGGACGCTGCGCATAATGCGCCGACGAACGCTGCACCCGCGTGATCGCGCCGGGCGCGCCGTTGATGAAGGACTGGCCGCCAGAGGCGCGGAACTCATAGCGCCCGCCCTTGAATCGCAGCAACGCATTGCCGGCCAGCGCCAGCGCATTGCGGGTGTAAAGATCCGCAAGCGGGCTCCCCTCCTCGAAGTCACGATGCACCACGTCGAAGATCAGGCCCGCGGTTGACGCGGACGGCCCGAACTCCTGCAGCACGCGGCCGACCGTGTGATACGCGCGCGGCGACACACCAACGTCGCGAATGTTCACATTGGGGGCTGCCCCCGGATTCAACATCGCGACCTGGGCGTCTTCGTTGGCGGTGACGGCGCTGATCAGGCCGATCGAGGTCTTCGATGGCAGCCGGCCCGTCAACTTCGCCGCGGCCAGAATCGTGTTCGAGCTCGGATAGTCGACGTAGTCGCCGGTCGCCGGACCGATCGGCGAGCGGCCAATGCGGCGCGAGTAATAGAAGTTGGGATGGCCGATATTGAACAGCTGCGCGCCTTCGAGGAAGAACGGACGCTTCTCCGGGAAACGTGTCTCGAACGCCGTGAGATTCACTTCCGCGGGATCCGCTTCAACCTGGCCGAAGTCCGGATTGATCGTCGTCTCCAACGTCAGGTTCGGCCCCAGCCCCATCTTGACGTCCGCGCCGACACGCCCCTCGAGGTTCTTGCCGTCGTCGAACGGATTGTTCCGATCACGATCACTCCCACTGATCGTCGAACCGCCGGCGACATACGGCAACGCCTCGATGCGCCTGGGCGGGACGACGCCGGTGATGCCGGTGACGTCACCGAAGCGCGACGACCACGCGCGCACGGTGCGCGGAATCACAATCCAGTAATCGGCCTCATCCAATGTGGGCCGGAAGCGATACAGGTTGAGGCCCCACGTCTGATCCGTCCGCGGATTGAAGCGCAGCTGCGAGAACGGGATCCACAACTCCGCGGTCCACTGATCGCCGCTGACGCTGGTCTTGGCGCGCCACACCGGGTCGTAGCCGGAATCAAACGAATCCTCCTGATCGGCGGCGTGGAAGCGATCGATCCGCACACCGGCGGCGGTGACGCCGAACACGAACGCGGTACGGCGATCGAGAAAGGTGTCGAACGAGACGAGGATGTGCTCGGCCTGATCGGTGTTGTCGCGGCGGCCCAACGGCGCCTGGATGCGCCCGTCCTTGCTGAACATCCGCGCGCCGACGTAGAGCACCTCATCGTCGTAGGCAATGCGGACTTCCATCGGATCCGTCGGTGTGGCGTTTTCGACCGGCTCCTTCTGGATGAAATCGGTGATCGGCGTGATGCGCTGCCACACCTCGTCATCGAGATGGCCATCCACCTTGATCGATCCGTTGGGCACGCGGGTGGCCGTCGCATGCTTGCGATTGGCCGCGCCGCTGACGGGAGTTTGCGCAAACGCCGCCGAGGAGACCGCGACGCAGAAAAGAAGGACGCCGACTGAACGCATGGGCTGGATGATTCTATCCACGGATTACACAGATTTCACGGATGCACGATCACGGCTCGCGGCGCCCGGCTTCGCCGGGCGACGGGCGGCAACCGATGACGGCCAAATCGAGTGACATCGATAACCAGGAAGGTCACTCGATTTGGCCGTCATCGGTTGCCGCACGGCCGAAGGCCGGCCGCGAGCCGTGATCTCGACAATCCCTGACCATGCGCACGTCGGCTGAATAATCCGTGTAATCAGTGAAATCCGTGGATGATTACGCCTTTTTGACCCGGCCGCCCTCGATCGCCAGGGCCGGCTCGAGCTTCGATGCGTCGGCAGGATTCTCGACGCCGACGAGGATGTAACCGTCGGACACTTCCGGGTCGTACATCTTGCCGCCGCGGCTCGGGAGGCCGGCCGTGATCAACAGCGTGATCACCGTCGCGATGATCGCCGCCAGCATCGTCATCTCGAACACGATGATCAGATTGGTCCAGTTCGAGACGATCGGCATGCCGCTCGTCACGATCGGCCACGACATCTGCGAGGCGCCGAGCAGGTAATACGCCAGGAACATGCCGACCACGCCGGCGCCGGTGGCGATCCACGGCATCGCCGTCTTCGCATCGCGATGCCCGAATTCGAAGTGGTCGAACGGCTCCGACGAGATCACGGTGATGTCGGCATCGGCCACACCTGCGGCGCGGAGGTTCTCGACGGCGACCTGCGCGACGTGCGGATCGGTGTACAGGCCGTAGATCGCGCTCATCAGTGCGGTCCCCCGGCCTCGATCGATCCCGTCGGAACCCGTTCGTGATCGAGGTTGGTCGACATCAGCGCGACTTCCGCCTGGGTGGCCGGATCGAGACGTGACGGCAAGCCGGCCTTGATCTCCCAGATCGAGATGATCGGCACGAACTTCGAGAACAGCGTGTAGAGCAGGATCATCCCGGCAAAGGTCGCCGCCATGATCGTGATCTCCACCGGCCGCGGACCATAGTTGCCCCACGAGTACGACAACGGCTTGGTGGCCAGGCCGGGGACGATGATCAGGAAGCGCTCGAGCCACATGCCGATCAACACCGCGACCGAGGCGACGACGCAACCGGCGATGGTGCGCGTGCGGTTGATCGACAGGATGGTGAACGGAATCACGAAATTACAGACGACCATCGTCCAGTAGAACGGCGCGAAGGGGCCGCGCTGCGTCGCCCAGAACACCGCCATCTCGGACGGCTCGTTGCCGTACCACGTCGTCAGCCGCTCGTTGAAGACGAAATAGGCCCACAGCACGCACATCAACAGCAGGAGCTTGCCGAGATTCTCGAAGTGGAACGGCAGCAGGTATTTCTCGAGGTGCAGCGTCTTGCGCAACACCGCCATGGCGATGATCAGCGCCGCGATGCCGCTGAAGATCGCGCCGGCCACGAAGTACGGCCCGAAGATCGTCGAGTGCCACATCGGCACCTGCGCCATCGAGAAGTCGAACGACACGATGGTGTGCACCGAGACCGCGACCGGCAGGATGGCGATCGCCATGATCTGCATCGCCGATTCGAGGCGATTCCACTGCTTGGTGGTGCCGCGCCAGCCAAACGAGAAGAAGCCGTAGATCCGGCGGCGCAGACCCGTCGAGCGATCGCGCACCAGCGCCAGGTCCGGAATCATCGGCAGGAACAGGAACAACACGCTGCCGGTGAGGTAGGTGTTGATGGCGAAGAAGTCCCACGCCAGCGGCGAGCGGAAATTCGGCCAGATCTCCCGCGCGCTCGGATACGGGAACAACCAGAACGCGAGCCACGGGCGGCCGAGGTGAATGATCGGAAACATCGCGCCGATCATCAGCGCGAACACCGTGATTACCTCGGCGCAACGGGTCACCGGGCGCCGCCATCCCGCATCGACGAGACGCAGGATCGCGGAGATCAAGGTGCCGGCGTGGCTGATGCCGATCCAGAAGACGAAGTTGACGAGATAGAAGGCCCAGAACACCGGCCAGCGAATGCCCGCCACGCCGATGCCGAACCAGATCTGGTAGCCCCAGGCCGCCGCGCCGCAGGCGACGATCGTCCCCATCGCCAGCACGATCGCGTAGAACCACACCGACGTGTTGAACAGCGGCCGGATCAGATCGTCGGCGATCGGCTTGGTCAGCGTCCGGTTACGATTCATGCCACGGCTGCTTCTGTAGATAGGTGATGTTCGGCTCGGCGCCGAGATCCTCGAGGAGCCTGGTGCCGCGCGGCGACTTCGCGAGGCGCGCGACGCGGCTGTCCGGATCGTTCAGGTCGCCGAAGATGATCGCGGTCGTCGGGCACACCTGCGCGCAGGCGGGTTGCAGCACTCCGTCGACCAGCTCGCGATTCTCCTTCTTCGCATCCTGCTTTGCCGCCTTGATGCGCTGCACGCAGAACGTGCACTTCTCCATCACGCCGACTTCGCGGATCGAGACGTCGGGATTGAGCTGCAGGTGCAGCGGCTTCTCCCACTCGGGGTTGAAGAAGTTGAAGAAGCGGACGTTATACATGCAGGCGTTGCCGCAGTAGCGCGTGCCGATGCAGCGGTTGTAGACCTGCGCGTTCAAGCCTTCTTCGGTATGATGCGCGGCATAGGTCGGGCAGACCGCTTCGCACGGCGCGTTGTCGCACTGTTGACACAGGACCGGCCGGAATTTCAGCTTCACTTCCGGGAAGTCGCCCTCGTAGTAACGCTCGACGCGAATCCAGTGCATCGCGCGGCCGCGCGCGGCTTGCCCGGCGCCGACCGTCGGAATGTTGTTCTCCGCGTGGCACGCCGTGACACAGGCCTCGCAGCCCGTGCACTTGTCGATGTCGACCGCCATGCCCCAGCGATGCTTAGCGGCCATGCGTTTCCTCCGGACGCTCGCGCGTCGCGCCGCCGAACAGGATCAAGCTGTCATCCGGCCCGCTGATGCGCGTGATCCTGACGCGCGTCGCCGACCAGGCGAGTGTCCCGGTTTCAGCAACCGTCGCGGGCGCCAGGATCGTCAGCGGATTGACGCCGCGATTGCTCGCGTAACGGGTGAAATTGGTGTGGCCCTGGCCGACCGGCATCGCGATCGCATCCGGCGCAATGCCCGGTGACAGGAACGCCGGCGCACGCACGCTGCCGTGCGTGGAAGCGATCTCGATCACATCGCCTTGATGAATGCCGAGCTCCTCGGCCTTCTTCGCATTGATCTCGACCCAACTGCACCACATCGCGGACGTCAGCGGATCGGGCAGCTCCTGCAGCCACGGCAGATGCGCGAGCGAGCCGTCATACAGCGCCTGGGTCGCGTGCGGCATGAAGTAATACGGGTATTGAGCGACCTCGCCGTCAAACGCCGGCTCCGTGTACTGGAAGGCGACGGCTTTAGCCGTCGCGGTTGTCGCGGCAGTCGCCGGCGCGGCTTTCGCAACAGCGGGCGCTGAAGCGCCCGCTCTCCAGACGTCTTGCGTCAAGAATTCTTCAAACGTATTTGGCAGACCGGTAATCGGTTTCACCAGACCTCGTGAGACTTCCAGCAATACGTCCGGCGTTGAACGGGTGTCGTAGAGCGGTTTCATGACAGGCGCGAACTTCGTCGGCGCGGCCTTCATCGATCCGCTCTCCGGCGCCGCCTCGACCCACGATTCGAGGAACGAATGATCCGGCAGGATCAGGTCCGCGAGCGCGCTGGTGTCGTCGATGAACGATCCGAAGCTGACGATGAACGGGATGCGCTTCAGCGTTTCGGCCACCTTCAACGCGGCCGGCGTCCCGAAGACCGGATTCACATCGTCCACCAACAGCACCTTCGGCGATTCCTTCAGCAACTCGCCGAGATTGCGCGTCGGGGTTGCCGGGCCCTGCGGCACGAATGACATGCCGCCCGGTTGGTTGACGGTGCCGGCGACGCGATTCAACGCGTTGATCGCCTGCGCGTGGAACACACCGTTGGTGTGCGCCAGCGGCGCGCCGCCGATGATCGCGACGGCGGGACTGTTCGCTGCGAATTCGCGCGCCAGGCGTTGAATCTTCGCCACGGGGACGCCGGTCTTCTCCGCCACCTTCTCAGGCGCGTAATCGCTCCACTCGCTCGAGGCCTTGTCGCGATCCGTGGCAATCACGCGCGCGATCGCCAGCGCCAGCAGTCCATCGGTGCCGGGCTTGATGGCGACGAACTCGTCGGCGTTCGCCGCGGTCTGCGTCAAGCGCGCGTCGACGTGCACGAACTTGGCGCGATTGCCGGCATGAGACTGCCGCATGCGGCCGTAGGCCGCACTCTGCGCGACGGCGGAATTCCAGGTGGCAAGAAAGTCGGCGCCGAACGCGATCACATAGCGCGCGTTTTCGAGATCGAACGTCGGCAGCTGATGCGCGCCGAAGCTCTGCTCGTTGGCGTGGCGCAACGTGTCTTCCGAAAAGACCTCGAACGTGACCGGCGCCTTGGCGCCGAAGCGCTGCAGCAATTCCGCGATCAATTCAAGACGACGGCCGCGACGCGGCTTGGCGAGAAAGGCCAGCGATGCCTGATCGTTCGCCGCGGCAAGTTCGTTGAGCTTGCCGGTCAGCTCCTTGATCGCCTCATCCCACGTGATGTCGACGAACTGGCCGCTGCCCCGCTCACCGGACCGCTTCTTCGGCTTGTCGAGTCGATCGGGATGATAGGTGACCTGGATCGCCGCCTGGCCGCGCGCGCAGAGCTTGCCCTGGCTGACGGCATCGTCCGGATTACCTTCGAGCTTCTTGGCGAGCGCCATGCGCATCACGCCAGGCTGGCCGCCACGGAACACTTCGGCGTCGCCTTCCATCACGCGCGCAATCACGCCGCAGCCGGCATTGCACAGCGGGCAGATGCTCGGCTTCCACGTCGCGACACCGGGGATGAGATCCTCTTCGGGAATGAAGCGGATCACCTGGTTCTCGGGATTGCCGCACGCGGTCAGCGCCGCAGTGGTCCCCGAAATCGCCGTCAGCTTGATAAAGTTTCGGCGGTCCATCAGTAGTGGCAAGTCAGGCAATCATTCGACGCCTGCTTTTCCTTATGACAATTCACGCATGTCGCCATCGTCAGATTGACGACGCGCCTGGCGACGGTTTGTTCGGCGAGATTGCCGTGACACGTGGAGCACTCGACCTTGGCGCGGATGTGCGGAGCGTGATCGAAGCGAACATGCGCCTGCGGCACGTAGTCGTACACGCGCTGCCAGGTCAGGTCGGTCTTCGCGTCGGACAGCCTCGTCAACTGCTGGATCAACGGCCGCTCGGTCGCGATCTGCGAATGGCAAATCATGCAGGTGTTGATGCTCGGCAGTCCCGCGACGGCGCCCTGCTCGACGCCGGTGTGGCAGTCGGTGCACTGCGCGCCCTTCGAGAGATGGATTTGATGCGAGAAATCAAAGGGCTGCTTCGGATCGGGACGCGATCCGATGAACTCCTTGATCGCCGCGCCCGCCGAGGCATGCGCCGGTGTGAACACCGGCGACGTGCCCCAACGAGAAGGCGGCTGCGAGCTTCCCGAGGGTTGCCCCGGGCTCGCGAACTGACACGCCACGGTAGCGGTCAGCACCAACGCTGCGGCCAATAACAGCGCCGCGCGTTTACTTGGCAACACCACCGAGGCTGCGAACGTAGTGAACCAGGTTCCAGATCTCGGCGTCGGTGGCTTTGCCCTTGAGACCCTTCATCTGATACGCCGGCGGGGCGCCGTTCTGGATCACCCAGAAGATCTCGCCTTCGCTCGACCCGCGCGTCCATTCCTTGTCGGTCAGGTTCGAGGGCTTCATGGCCTTCGGCGCCATGGTGCTGTCGCCGGCCCCGGTGTTGCCGTGGCAGAAGCGGCAGTACTTGGTGAACAGCACCTTGCCGGCCTCGATGGCCGCGGGAGACGACGCGAACGCAGCTTTCATCTTCTTGGCCTCGGCCGGGACCGCGGCCGGGCCAGCCGGCGCCGGGGTCTGCGCAAAGGTAGACGCCGTGATCACGACCCACGCCAGGGCCACGCACACCAACATTCCGGACACACCACGCATACTGACGGTCTCCTGATTCACGCGACTTGCCGATTGATTCAATGGGCGCCGGTTTCGTCGACGTCCACCTACGCTCGATATGAACAGCGAGCTACGGTGGACGCCCACCGTAGCGGCTTCGCCGCGAAGGTGGGCGGCGCGCCGAGGATTTTCACACAGGGAACCCCGCCTTGCAACCAAATGTCTCTTTATGGGGCTATGCAAGAACCAGCGAGGGATGAGGCGGGCGCATGGGTCCCGCCTCGGCAGGAGATGGATCGAATTACTTCAGAATGGTCGCCTTTACCTCGACGACCACCTTGCGATCGCTGACCGGATCCGCCGCTTGCGCGACGATCAGCGGCTTGCCGCTCTGCAGGATCACCGTCTGGCTCTGATTGATACCCGTGGGCCGCGGCTTCGGATCCCTGGGATCGGCGGGTCCCCGCGGCGGTGAATAGACGAGTGTCATCTCCAGCCGGATGGGCCCGTCCACCGACAACCATGGACGGGCGTCAACGTTGAGCTCGACGACTTGCGGCGACTCGCCCGGCAGCATTACGTTCGCGGCCGAGCGAATCTTTCCCCAGTCGCGGTTGGCGACGATCATCGTGACGGTCTTCTTCTCGGGTGCCTGATTACCCGTTTGATCGGTCAGCGTCACCTCGAGTTGCACGTTGGTCAATGTCTCGAGATACCGCATGTTGGGTGCGTTCTCGATCTTGGTCGTGACCGCCTTCCCACTCTGCGACGTCGTCGTCACCGATGACGATGAGGTCTGGTCGCCCTGGGCGGAGGCGATCGACGGCGCGCTCAACACCAGCACACACGACAGCACTGCAAACACGTTCTTCATTCGAATCTCCATCAACGGGGAAAGTCATTGGTCGCGGGCAGGTCGGCGATCGCCAAAGGCTCCACGATTAGCCGCTCATCCTCTAAAGACGCGATCGCGGCGAGTGCCGGAAGGCTGAACTCATGATCAAGACGCGGAACCACGGGTTCCAGGGGTTCCAAGCGTTCCAAAGGTTCCAAGGGCATCGTGCGGTTGGGTGCCGCTTCTATCGATACATGTAGTCCCGTCATCAACGGCTTTGCGGAGGACGCCAGCGGCGTCAAGACAACCGTGGTATTTCGCGCACTCCACATCATCCCGGCCACGACCAACATCGCGAGCACTGCGAGACGCGGCATGAACCATTGCAGGGACCAGGTTGACCGTTCCGGTAACGAGCCGACGATCCGCGCCGCGAGCGCATCGTCGCCGGGGAGGCTCGTCATCTGCTTCGCGACCAGATCAATCGCGTCGTCGAGGCGGACGTTCATCGCGGATCTCCATGGCCAAGATGATCGAGCTTCAAGCGAATCAACCGGCGTGCTTCCGAGATGCGCCACTTCACCGTGCCGATCGGCGAGCCGAGCATCGCCGCGATCTCTTCGTAGCGATGATCGCCGCTCGCGGCCAGCAGGAACGGATCGCGAAGCTTGCGCGGCAGGGCTTTTACGACCTGCGCAATGGCGAGCGCGAGTTCGCGGGAGATCAGTTGCGCGTCGGGAGTCGGATCGTTCGCGGGAAATTCGATCGGCCGATCGTCGGTCGTGGAGGTGCCGAATCGATCGAACCACGAGCGCATCGATCGCCGCCGATCGATCGCCTTGCGCCAGACGATGCGCATGAACCAGCCGCGGAAGGCGGCGGGATCCTGCAGCGCGTCGAGCCGGGTCCAGGCGGCGACCGAAGCCTCCTGGACGGCCTCGTCCGCATCCATCGGCTGACCGACGGCGGTCAGGGCCACGCGGCGCGCGGCGGTGAGGTGATCCTCGATCAACCGTCCGAACGCGGCGCGGTCGCCGGTCCTCGCAAGTGCTACCAGCCGAACGAGTTCCGGGTTGGCGGCGGCGGGCTCCACCGCCCCCACCATCAGCATCGGCAATGCCAGTTCAGCCGGGTTCACGCTAGATAGACTGTAGCGGGACGGCTTCGGTTGGAAAACGTGCTTATTCGCCCCGCGGTCGCGGCCGATATTCCGGAAGTCCGCGAAATGCTGCAGGAATACGTGGCCTGGATTGGGCTCGACCTGGCGTTCCAGGAAATCGACGCCGAGCTCGCCGAATTGCCGGGCGATTACGCGCCCCCACGAGGCGCGCTATTTGTGATCGGAGATGCGCGCTTGGTGGCGACGATTAGCCTCCGTCCCATCACCGACGACATTTGTGAAATGAAGCGGCTGTTTGTGAGGCCCGAAGCCCGCGGACGCGGACTGGCCAGGCAACTCGTCGCACGGGTTCTCGATGAAGGGCGACGGTTGCGCTACCGGGAGATTCGACTCGACACGTTACCGATGATGGCCGACGCGCAGTCGCTCTATTCAGCGCTCGGCTTTTACGACATCGCGCCCTATTACGACACGCCAATCGCCGGGACACGGTTCCTCGCGAAGCGGCTATGATGGAGAGACCGTGAAACTCCGCCATTGGTGCGTGGCCGCGTCAGTGGCGCTGACGCTCGTTGCGGGGCTCTCCGTCCTCGTGTCAGCGCAAGCGCCGTCGATCACGGTCGTCGCCCGCGAGGGCCGCAAGCCGCTGCCCGTCACCTCGATCAACAACCAGGATTACATCGCGGTTGACGACATCAACACCGCGTTCGCCACGACGTCGCGCGAGGATCGTCTCGCCGGCGGATTGATCATCACCGCCCGCACGCGATCGATCGTCGTCACCGAGAACCAGAACGTGGTGTCGGTGTCCGGGCGGCTGGTCACGTTGCCCTCCCCGCCGGTGCGTCGCGACAACAAATGGTTCGTGCCGGCTGACTTTCTGTCGCGGGCGTTATCGCCGGCCCTCGATGTGCGCCTCGACCTGCGACGCTCGGCGCGGCTGCTGATCGTCGGCGACATGCGCGTGCCCCGCGTCGTCGCGCGGGTGGACGCCGGCGCCGCGAACGTGGCGGTGACCTTCGACATCACGCCGAATACCGAGACCCGGGTGACGGCGCAACCCGGGCGATTGATCGTCACGTTCGATGCAGACGCGCTCGATCTGAGCGTACCGCTCGTGCCGTCGCAGGCCTTCCTCCAGGGCATCGCGCAGGGCGATACGCCTGCCACGGTCGCGCTCACGCTCGGACCGCGGTTTGCCTCGTATCGCGTCACGCCGAGCCAGGCGGATGCCGGGTCGGGACGCCTCACGATCGACCTGCTGCCGGCGACCACCGATGTCGCACCGGCGCCGGCGCCGCCATCTCCTGCGCCGGACACGCGTCTCGTCATCCCCACCCAGGGTCCATCAACGGGCTTACGCACCGTGGTGATCGATCCGGGTCATGGCGGCGATGAGCTCGGCACACAAGGCGCGAAGGGCACGCTCGAGAAAGACATCACCCTCTCGGTCGCGCGGCGATTGCGCACGCTGATCGAGAGCCGCCTCGGACTCAAGGTGTTCCTGACCCGCGACGACGATCGCACGATGTCGCTCGACGAACGCTCGGCGTTCGCGAACAACCATCGCGCCGATGTCTTCCTCAGCATCCACGCCAACTCCGCGGTGCGGCCGGCGCTCAAAGGCGCCGAAGTCTATTACCTGACGGTCGAGCGCGCCGACGCGGAAGCGCGCAAGAAGGCGGAAGAGGACGGGACGACCTTGCCGGCGCTTGGCGGCGGCAACCGGGCAATCGACCTGATCCTGTGGGAGACCGCGCAGGCGCGCTATCTCGAACAGTCGGCCACGCTCGCCGGATTCATCGAGCAGACGTTGCGGCCGAAGATCGAGATGAGCCCGCGCGCCGTGCAGCAGGCGCCCTTCCGCGTCCTCGTCGGCGCCAACATGCCGGCGGCGTTAGTGGAAATCGGCTATCTCTCGAACGCCGAGCAGGAAACCCAGCTCGCCACGGCGGGCTACCAGGATCAAGTCGCGCAGGCCTTGCTCGACGCACTGACCAGATTCCGCGAATTCCTTGAACACTAGTCCTTCACCGAAGTATCGAATCAAGCTGAAGTCGATGACGCCGCGGCAGTGGGTCGGCATCGTGCTGATCGCCGTGACCGCGGTCGCGTTTGGCGTGGCGGTGATGCTCGGGCTGAATCGCCTGCTGACCAGGCCCACGCTGTCGCCGGCCTCCGTCGATGCGACCGTGGTGCCCGGCGCCGCGCCAAGTACCGCTGCGGTGCCGAAGATCAAGGCAACGCTGTTCTTCCTGTCCGAGGACGGCCTGCACCTCGTACCGACGGAACGCGAAGTGCCGCTCGCCGAAGGCCCCGTCGCGCAGGCGCGCTCGATCCTCGAGGCGCAACTGTCGGCCGAGGCGCCGGCGCCGTTGCTCTCGACGATTCCGAAGGGGGCAAAGCTGCGCGGCATCTTCGTCTCCGAGCGCAACGAGGTGTTCGTCGATCTTGACCCGTCGATTCGAACGGCGCATCCCGGCGGCGCCACCGAGGAGTTGATGACGGTCTACACGATCGTCAACGCCGTGCTCACCAACCTGCCGAATCTCCAGGAAGTGCAAATCCTCATCGGCGGACAGGAAGCCGACACGCTCGCAGGCCATGTAGACTTGCGGCGCCCACTCAGGAAGAATGACTCGCTCATCGCGACCAGCTCACAATAGACAACCATGCGCCTTAACGATCGATCGCCCGACCAGATTCGCCCCATCACCATCACGCCGAACTTCACCATCCACGCGGAAGGATCGGTGTTGATCGAGGCCGGCAACACCAAGGTGATTTGCAACGCCAGCATCGAGGACAAGGTGCCGCCGTTCCTGCGCAACACCGGCAAGGGCTGGGTCACCGCCGAATACGGCATGCTGCCGCGGGCCACGACCACGCGATCCGGGCGCGAAGCGGCCGCGGGGAAAGTCGGCGGCCGGACGATGGAGATCCAGCGATTGATCGGCCGGTCGATGCGATCGGTGATCAAGCTCGAACACCTCGGCGAACGCACGGTGTGGCTCGACTGCGACGTGATCCAGGCGGACGGCGGCACGCGCTGCGCGTCGATCACCGGCGCCTTCGTTGCGCTGGTGCTGGCGCTCGGCAAGTTGAAGCAGGCCGATCAGTTGAAGACCATTCCCGTCTCCGATTACGTCGCCGCGGTCAGCGTCGGCATTGTCGGCGGCATGCCGCTCCTCGACCTCGCCTACGAAGAGGATTCCAAGGCCGACGTGGACATGAACATCGTCAAGACCAGCGACGGCCGGTTCATCGAGATCCAGGGCACCGCGGAGGCCGAGCCGTTCAGCGGCGACTCTCTCACCGGACTGCTCGCGCTCGCCGACAAAGGCATCACCGATCTGATCGCGAAGCAGCGCGCCATCGTCGGACCGATACTTGGCCGCTAAGTTACTGATCGCCACCACCAATCCGAACAAGCTTCGCGAGATTCGTCCGCTGCTCGCGGGCGCGCCCTTCGACCTCCTCACGCTCGCGGATGTCGCGCCCATCCCGGAGCCCGAAGAATCCGGCGCAACCTTCTGGGAAAACGCCCGGATCAAGGCGCTGGCCTATGCGAGGGGGTCGGGACTACTTGCCGTGGCCGAGGATTCGGGCCTCGTCATCGACGGCATGAACGGCGAGCCAGGCGTGTGGTCCGCCCGATTCCTCGGGCCCGATACGTCGTATCCGGATCGGTTTACCGAGATCTTTCGCCGCCTGCAGGACCAACCTCGCAGCGCTCGATTCGTCACCGCGCTCGCGGTCGCACAAGGGAACAACATCCTCTTTGAGACGGAAACATCAGTCGAAGGCGAGATCGCCCACGCCGCTGCGGGCGCGCACGGCTTTGGCTACGATCCGATCTTCCGGTATCCGCCGATGAATGTGACCACCGCGCAGTTGGCCGATGCGGACAAGGCGATTGTGTCGCATCGAGCGCGCGCGTTTCGAGACCTCCGGCGATGGCTGGTGAGCGCCTAGCCGCGGCCGAGGGCGCGGAGCTCGTGCTCGAGCGACTGCGCCATCCCCTCTTCGAGAGGCCGCGCCGTGAACCCAAGTTCGCGCACGGCCTTTTCGTTTGATCCGAAATACGTCGTGCCGGCCAGGACGCGTAGCGCTTCTGGCGTAAACGCCGGCGGCAGCCTTACGAATCGGCCGGCGATCGACGTGGCCGCGGCCATCGCCCGCATCGCGTGCGGACCGGGATGAAAGACCGGCGGCCGCACTTTCGCGATCGACGCCGCCAGGTCGAAGGCATATTCGAACGTGTGGCGCGGTCCGGCAATGATGTAGGTCTCGCCGGGCTCGCCCTTCTCCATCGCGAGGATGTGACCGCGGGCAGTGTCTTCGATATGGCCCCAGCAGAACGCGGTGCGCGCCGGTGTCATCGGCAAGCGGCCACGCAGCAGATCCACCAGCGCGGTATGCATGCCGCTCGTATCGCCAGGGCCATACACCAGGCCCGGCATGACGATCGACAGCGGCAGGCCTTCTTCGATCTTGGGCAGCGCCACCCGGTAATGCGCGATCCACTTGGTGCGGTCGTACTCGCTGAGATGATTGCCGTCGTAGCGATAATTCTCGTCGGGCACCTGGCCCCTGGTGTCTGAAAATACCGCGACGGTGCTGGTGTAGACGCCGCGAGGGATTTCCAGCGTTCGCATCGTCTTCAACACATTGCGAGTGCCGTCGACGTTGATTTGATCCGCGAGCGGCTCCTTGACGCCGACCTTGTACCACGCGGCAACGTGGAAGACACCGTCGACGCCGGTCATCGGCGTCTTCAAGGTCTCGCGATCGGTGATGTCGCCGGCATGGATGTCCACGCCAAGCGCCTTCAGCATGGTGGCGCGCTCCGGCACGCGCACCAGGGCGACCACCTTGTGGCCGCGGCCGACCAGTTGCTTGACGATCTCGCCGCCAATGAAGCCCGTGGCGCCGGTGACGAAGTACTTCGCCATTCCCGGCCACAGATTAAACAGATTAGACGCCGACCGCAATCGTGTTCGCGCGCGAATGCACGACTTCGTCGAGCCCGGCGCGCAAGTCATCGATCAAATCAGCGGCGTGTTCGATGCCTGGCGAGAGTCGAATCAGCGAATCGGACAAGCCCAGGGCCGCCCGCCGGTCCGCGGGAATCGAGGCGTGGGTCATGCGCGCCGGATGACAAATCAATGACTTCACGCCGCCGAGGCTCTCGCCCAGCGTGAAGAGGGCGCGGTTCGACACGAACCGGGTGACCTCGTCCTGCGATCCGTCGAGCTCGAACGACACCATGCCGCCGAACCCGGTCATCTGCGTCTTCGCGATGTGGTGGCCGGGATGATCGATCAGTCCCGGGTAGTAGACCCGCCTGACTCGCGTATCGGCCGCAAGCGCTTCGGCAATACGGGTCGCGTTCTCCACGTGGCGTTGCACGCGCAATTCCAGCGTCTTCAATCCGCGCAGCGTCAACCAGCAGTCGAGCGGCGCCGGCACCGCGCCGATCGCGTTCTGGAGGAACTTGATCGGTTCAAAGATCGCCGCATCGGGCGCCAGGGCCGCGCCCTGGATCAGATCGGAGTGGCCGGCCAGGTATTTCGTGACGCTGTGGACGACAATGTCGGCGCCGAGCGAGAACGGCTGCTGCAGGACCGGCGTGGCAAACGTGTTGTCGACCACGACCAACGCACCCTTTTCGTGTGCAATCGCGGCGATCGCCTGGATGTCGGAGACGATCAAGCGCGGGTTGGTCGGCGTTTCGAGCCACACCAGCCGCGTGCGAGGGGTGATCGCCGCTCTCACCGCGGCCAGATCGCCGGTATCCACCGGGGTGATCGTCAGATCGAATCCCGCAAACACGCGGTTCAACAGCCGGAACGTGCCGCCATAGACGTCGATCGGGACGACGACCTCGTCGTGAGGACGAAGATACGCGTGCAGGATGGCGTGCTCGGCGGCGAGGCCGGAGGCGAACACGGCGCAATGCTTCACGCCCTCGAGATCGGCCAGCACCTCTTCGAGGCGTTGCCGGGTCGGATTATTGGTGCGCGAATAGTCGAATCCCAGGTTCACACCGGGACTGTCCTGCTCGAACGTAGAGGTTTGAAAGATCGGGGCGACCAGCGCGCCGGTGGACGGATCGCTCGGCTGGTGGGCGTGAATCGCACGGGTTGCGAAATGCATGGTCAGAATCTCCGGAACGCGGCGGCCTCAAGCCGATGCGTGGATGCGAGTTTGGCGATCCCGGCATCGAGATCGCGGCGGCCTTGTGGACCGATGAACAACCAACGAGAATTTGCGGTCGCGTGATCGGCAACGCGTTCGACCGGCAAGCCGGCCGCCGCGACCAGGCTCGCGACGGACGCAGGGCCGGGCAACACACCCGGGAAGGTCACGCGCAAGAACCAGGAAGTTGCCGGCGACGAGGGAAACACCGGCCGCGAGGAGGCTTGCGGACGGTCGTGCACCTTCCGCTCGAACGACGTCGCCTGGATCGCGTCATCAAGAAGCGTCGCCGCCGTCACGTCCGGTCCGGCGCCGGGTCCGCTGAAGAACAGGTTCGACACATGACGGCCGTCGAGCCGGATGCCATTCAAGGCGCCTCCTAATGACGCGAGTGGTTCGGTGGAGGGCAGAAACGCCGGCCCGACAAACGCGCGCACGCCGATCGCATCGCGCTCGGCCGACACCACCGCCTTGATCGTGCCGCCGATCGATCGTGCAGCGGCGAGGTCCTCAGCCGTCACCTTCCTGATGCCGGTGACATCGAGCGCTTCTCTCGAGAGGCGTCCCCATCCAAACAACGACGTCAGCAGCAGGAGCTTGTCGGCCGCATCAAGCCCGTCGAGATCGCGTGATGGATTCGGCTCGGCGAAGCCCAGCTCCTGGGCGCGCGACAGCGCCTGCTCGAATGACGTGGACGGGTCAGCCAGCGACGTCAGCAAGTAATTCGAGGTGCCATTGACGATGGCGAGAAGGCGATCGACGGAGGCGACGAGCGGACGGGCGGCCAGCGTGCCGAGGAACGGCACGGCTGACAGCGCCGTCGATTCATACCGAAACGCGGCGCCGCGTGAGGCGGCGATCGATTCGAGATGCGAGCCGTGCTCCGCCACCAGCGCCTTATTGGCGGTCACCACCGACGTGCCGCGACCGAGGAGGCGGGCCACCAGCGTGCGCGCCGGCTCGATCTCACCGAGGGCGTCGATCACCACGTCGTAGTTGCCGCGCAGGAAGGCCGCGGAATTCGAGGTCAGCCGGCCCGGCTTCGGACAGTCGCGCGACTTCTCGAGGTCACGCACCAGCGCCTGTTCAACATGGAAACGGAGGCCCACGTGGGCGGTCGCCGATCGATCGGCGGCGAGCCTGGCCACGGCGGCGCCCACCTGGCCGAGGCCCAGGATGCCGATCCGGATGGTCCGCACGGCGGTCGCCGTTACCGGCTTCGGCGCGCGGATGCGCAGGGGCCAGGCGGAGTTCTTAGTCGGAGTGTCGACGGCAGGCACGCGGCTCTCTCATCTCTCCCCACGATTGGGGCGGGAGTTAGCACCTTGGGCAGTCATTCTCAATGACCGACCAGGTTGCTGTGGCATCGTCGGGCCCGTTCCCTCCGCCACTCTCGATAACGCCCTGCCGGCTAGGCAGAATGAAATCAATGTATGGCGATATGCTGATTCATGTCAAGCGGTGCGGCGATGCACGGATAATTTGCCCGTGATTCTCCGGCTCACGGCCCTGTGCCTCCTGATTCCCACCCTGGCGAGCGCTGATACCTATCCCCGACAGCCCGCCGTGGACGTGCTGCATTACGCGTTTCGCCTCGGACTGACCGACGTCTCCAGTGACATCACCGGCGAGACCACGATTACGGTGAAATACCTGCGCGATGGGATCAGCGACCTCACGCTGGATCTCGCGTCGATGGCCGCGGGCAAAGGGATGACCGTGCTGTCGGTGCGCCGCGGCGGCCCGATCGACATCCCCGGACCGGCGTCCGACGCGCTGATCTTCACGCACGCCGACAACCGCCTGCGCCTGGTGCTGCCGCCGCTGTCGAAGGCGGGACAGGAGTTCACGTTCACCGTCCGCTATCACGGCACGCCGATCGCCGGCCTCGAGATCGGCCAGAACATGCACGGCGATCGCAGCTTCTTCGGGAACAACTGGCCGAACCTGATTCGCAACTGGCTGCCGATGATCGATCACCCCTACGACAAGGCCACCGGCGAATTCATCGTCACGGCGCCGAATCAATACCAGGTGGTCGCCAACGGCTTGCTGATCGAAGAGCTCGACCTGCCGAACAACATGCGGCTCACCCACTGGAAGCAATCGGTGCCGATTGCGTCGTGGCTGCACACCATGGCGGTGGCGCGATTCTCATCGCATCTCGCCGGCTCGATCAACGGCATCCCGATCCAGACGTGGGTGTTCCCGCAGGACCGCGACGCGGGCCAGCAACTGTTTGAAGACACCTCGCGGCGCGCGCTGCTGTTCTTCTCCTCGCAAATCGGTCCTTACGCGTTCGAGAAGCTGGCCAACGTGCAGGCCACCGGTTTCACCGGCGGCACCGAGTATGCCAGCGTGATCTTCTATGGCGAGAAAGGCGTCAGCGCCGGCCGCGGCCCGGTCGTCCACGAGATCGCGCATCAATGGTTTGGCGATTCGGTCACCGAGAAGGACTGGGACGATGTGTGGCTGAGCGAGGGGTTTGCGACCTACTTCGCGCTGCTCTTCACCGAGCACGACGAGGGGCGCGATGCGTTCGTGGACGGCCTGCAGCGCAGCCGCGCGCAGGTGCTGCAGCTCGAACAGAAGCTGCCCGACACACCGGTGATTCATCGCAACCTCGCCGACATGACCAAGGTGCTGAACAACCTGGTCTACCAGAAGGGCGGCTGGACGCTGCACATGCTCCGCACGGAAGTCGGCACCGAGACTTTCTGGACCGCCATCCGTGAGTACTATCACCGCTATCGCAATTCGAGTGCATCGACGGCGGACCTTCGCGCGGTGTTCGAGGAGGTTTCCGGCAAGCAACTCGATTGGTTCTTTGCGCAGTGGCTGAATCGCCCCGGCGTGCCGAAGATCCAAGGGTCGTGGCGCTATGACGCGATCAGGAAGACCGTTGAGGTGAGCGTGACGCAGGCGCAGGCCGACGCGCCGTTCCGCGTCAAGCTGGATGTCGGAGTCACGGGGAAGGCCGGCGAGATGCCGAGGGTCTCAACCGTCGAACTCTCGGGCCGCCAGGCGACATTTTCGTTCCCGGCCGAGGCCATGCCCGCGGCGGTCGCGCTGGATCCGAATACGACGCTGTTGATGGAAGCCGGCACGTTCACGAAACGGCCGTAGAAGGTGGTCGGGGCGACTGGATTCGAACCAGCGACATTCCGCTCCCAAAGCGGACGCTCTACCAGGCTGAGCCACGCCCCGAAGGCCCTATTGTATCCTCTTCCAGCGCCATGATTGCCGTCCCCGTCCGATATCGCGGCTCACAACGGGCCCTCTTCGTCCAGAAGCTGCAACACGCCATTCCGTCGATCGTCGTGCTCGGCGATGGCCTCGAACACCTGTCGCACGATCCGCACGGCGTTGAACTCGCGCTGGGCGTGTTCGAAGTCGGTGCGGCGGTGCTGGTCGCCGGCTCGGTGATTCGCGGGTTCATCGAGTTGCGCAAGCACACCGCGGCCGCGCATGCCGATCATGTCCACGCGCACGGCGTCGACTGGATCGACATTTCCCTGGCGGTGATGCTGAGCGTCGAGGCCTACGCGAAATATCACGCCAACGGCCACATTCCGCGGCCGACGCTGCTGCTGGCATCCGTGATGTTGGCGGTCGGCCTGCTGCACGGGCGGCTCGCCTCGTGGGGCGATCGGCGGCGTGAGCTTCGCGTCGGACCGGACGGCATCAGCTGGCCGGTGAAGCCGTTCTTTCGCAGGACGCTGACGTGGGCGGAAGTGGCGTCGATCGAGATCGATGATCGATCCGCGGTGATCAAGGCGATCGATGGCCGATCGAAACGCCTCGACCTCACCGACGTGCTGCAGCCCAAGGCCGTCCGCGATGCGTTGCTGTCGGCGCGAACGTTTCTCGACGGCGCGCGTCATGCGAAAAACGCATCTATTGAATCAAACCAATCCACTTCGTAAGATGCCGGACATGAAGTCGTTCGTGTCGTCGCAGACCCGCCCGAACATTACCCGCCCCTTGCAGTGCCCTTCGACTTCGCTCAGGGCAAGCAGCTGTCAGATTCGACAGCAGCAGCAGTCGTAGTTCGTTTCCCCTGTTTCGTTAACTGAGTGGTTCTTCACGACGCCGTCGCGTCGCGGAGATACCCGTGTATCACTTGTTTGATGGAGTGGCTCCATGCGTTACTTGTCGATCGCTTTCGTGTTGCTGTTTGTTCCCTCCCTGGCCGCGGCGGAAACCAAGATTCGCCCGCTCGATGCCATCGCCTCTGAAACCTACGCGACCGCCGTCGAAGGCTCCGCCGTCGTCCGCGCGCTCGTCGAACGCCTCGAAGCGTCGAATGTAATCGTGCACATTGAAGCGACGCGGACACTGCCGCTCGGGATCGGCGGCACGACGCGGTTTGTGACCAGCCGCGGCGGCTATCGCTACCTGCGGATCACCATCGGCACCGACCTGGCGCCGAAGCTCCGCAGCGCGATCCTCGGCCACGAGCTGAAGCACGCGTGCGAGGTGGCGGATTCCGCCGCCAACGACGTCGAGAGCATGCGCGAGTTGTTCGAGAACGAAGGCCACCGCGCCGGCCAGTACTTCGAGACCCGCGCGGCAATTCAGACGGAGATGCGCGTGCGCATGGAGCTGCGGTCCGGCCGGGCCCTGCGACTGAGCTCAGCGCAGGCGTTACAGGCCGAGCCAGTAATTAAGTTTGACCATTAGCACCTGCGTGCCGGCGGCGCCGAAGCCGCTGCGCAGGTCACGGAACGCCGAGAATTCGCCCGGGCGGGACGCATCGCTGTTCGACACGTTGTAGACCAGGTAGAGCGTGCTGCCCCGGCGATATTCCCAGCGGAACACGACGTTGCTGCGCAGCGACTTGCTGTTGAAGTCCGGGTCGTCGCTGATGGTGACCGGAGTGAAGTCGAACGACTTCTCGCGGGCCAGCTGGCGGATGTTGGAATAGTCGCCGACCGCGACAAACGGCTGCAGGTAGACCTCGAGGGTCATGTCGCGCGTGAACGCGTATGTCGTTCGCGCGGTCATGTTGACGACGTGACGATCGAGCTCGCCGTAGACGTAATCGGTGACGCCGTCGCCGGTGACGTCCTCGGACTTGATCCACTGCGCGGCATCATGCCCCCTGGTGATGCCGGTGCTGATCGTCGCCTGCACCTGCGGCCTGGGCTGGAAGTTCAGGTTGATGTTGACGCTGCGGTTATAGCCGCCCTCGTGATTGCCGTTGAAGTGCGCGTCGGTGCTGAGACGCACCTTCTTCCGGGAGTCGCTGCCGACAAACGAATCGGAGAACCACGTGGCGGGCCTGATGATCGGCGGACCGCCGCGCGTATCGAGGTCATCGAGCGCCTCGGCCGACCGGCCGCCGCCGACGAAGAAGTTCCAGTAATTCAGGAACTGGCCGTCGACGCCGGTGGAAATGCTGCGATCGAGCAACAGGTTGTCGCCGTTGTAACCGGTCGACACGCTGGTGTTCCAGTTGACGCTCCTCAAGATCTTCCCGGGATCCGGGTTGCTGAGATTCACGCCGCCGAACGCCGACTGCTTGTTGTTGCGGCTGAAAAAGAACCCGAGGTCGCTGTTCTTGAAGGTCCGGCTGAAGTAGTCGTAGTGGCCGAACGCGCTGAGGTGCTTGCTGTTGTAATTGACGTTGGTCACGCCGCCGAAACCGGTCTTCATCTCGCCGCTAATGGCGCTGCGCGTGCCGCTCCACTGCCCGTTCCAGTTGTACTTATTCCGGTCCCAGCGCAGGGTGAAATCGGTCGACGCGGTGAACGCGTCGAAATCCTTTTCGCGCAGCACGCCGGTAAAGAGGCCGCCGATCGTCGACGAGCCCTTCAGGATGTCCTTCTGGACGCGGGCGACGTTGTACGAGGTCGACGGCTCGATCAATCGCTCGGTCTCGCTGCCTTCGGCCGTGCGCACGGTCGCATACTCGCGATCGGTCAGCGCGGTGAGGGCCCCGTAAGTCCATCCCCTCGCCTTGCCGGTCACCTTGGTCGCGCCGAGGATCGTGGTCGCGTCCGGGCGATCGATCACCGTGTCGGTGTCGAGCACCTTGAATCGATTCGGCCGCTGGCCGATGCGCCGCGAGTAGAACATCGGCACCACGGGATAGTTCGGCACCAGGATGCGGCTGTCTTCGGTGAAGAACGGCCGCTTCTCGTTGAGGAACGTTTCAAAGACGCTGAGGTTGAGGACGGCCGGGTCCTGCTCGACCTGTCCGAAGTCCGGATTCACCGCCGCTGACAGCGTGGTCGCCGTGCCGAGGCCCATGCGGAAATCGAGGCCGCCCGAGGCGCTCTGATCGGAGCCCTTATCGGTGGCGTGCTCCTGCCGGCCCAGTGTGAACGGCTGCACCTCGAGACGGCGCGGTGGCGCCGGCGGCGTCGCGAACGTGACGTGACCGAAGCGCGACACGAATCCCTGCGCGCCTCTCGGCGTCGCCACCCAGCGAATCATCTCGGCGTTGTAGACAATGTCTCGGCGGACGTTGAAGCCCCACACCACCGGCTGGCCCGGCGTGATCGTGAAGCGCAGTTGTGAGAACGGAATGCGGAACTCCGCCGTCCACCCGTCCTTGTCGATCTGCGTGCGCACATCCCACACCGCGTCGTAATCCGTGCTCGAGCGGCTGTCGTCGAACCAGGTCATGTCGCCCTGGACGCCCAGCGGATTCGCATCGAAGGTATACGCCGTCAGGTGATCGTGACGCGGGTCGAAGGTGATCTTGATCGAGTCACTGCGCGGAAAGGTGTCGCGGCGCCCGAGGGCCCTCGTGATCTTCGACGGGTCCTTCATGTAGTTGATCACTGCGACATACACCGAGCGGTTGTCGTAGGCGATCTTCACCGACGTGCGTTCCGTCGGCGCCTGCATGTTGTTGGGATCGTTCTGGACCATGTCGTCGATGGCCTGGGCCTTCTGCCAGATCTCATCGTCCAACTTGCCGTCGATGCGGGGCGGGGTATCGCCGACGTAGAACGCCTGGATCTCCTTCCCCGCTTTTTCCGGCACGACCGGCTCGCCCCGCACCGCGCTCGCTCGGGCCGCCGGCTGGGAAAATGCTGGGACGACGCTGGTGACGAGGGCGGCCAGCAGGAAGGCAAACAGGCGAACGGGCAGATTGCGGCTCATCGGATTGTGGGGATCCTCGGCTTTAGACACCGTATTTGCCGAATTGGTTGGGCAGGTAACTGATTCTTATTCCCAGCGAAACACGCGGGAAGAGATGGCGGTAAACACGACGAAGGCCAGGACCAGCGCCCCGACATCCCCCAGGTGGCTCAGCCAGGACTCGCCGCTCAGGATGCCGCGCAGCAGCGACACCACGTAGGTCATCGGCAGGAGCCGCGCGACCACCTGGAACCCAGGGGGAAACACTTCGATCGGCACGAACAATCCGGAGAGCGCAATCAGCGGATAGAAGATCAACGCGCCGACCGGCTGCGCAAACCGCGCGGTCGGCACCACGCTGGCGATGATGAAGCCGATCGACAGCAGGGATAACGTGCTCAGCAACAACGCCAGCGCAAAGCTGATCGCCGGGACGTGCATCCCGACCGGATAGAAGCGGCGTCCGGCGAACATCATTAACATCAGCGAGAGCGCCGTAAACAGCAGCTTGACGAGCACGTGCGCCGACAGGATGGTGTGCGGCCGCAGCGGCGTGGCGCGCAGCCGCTTGAGGATGCCGCCCTCGCGGTAGATCGAGATGATCGTGATCAACGAGGTCACGGCGCTGATCGCCATGAACAGGGCCGCCATCACCGGCACGCCGGTTTGCAGGAACTCCATGCCGTCGGGCGTGCGCGGCGAGCTGCCGCGATTCATGACGCGCCCCATCAGCAAATAGATCGCGACCGGCATCAGCAGCGTGCCGATCGCTCCGAGCGGTTCACGGAGGAAGATCTTGATCTCCAGCCACGTCAGTTGCAAGAGTCCGCGGTTCATGGATCAGTCTCGAATCGAATGGCCGGTCAACTTGAGGAACACGTCTTCGAGGTTCGGCTGCATGGTCCGAAATTCACTGACGCGCACCTGGTGTTCGGCGAGCGCCTGGATCACTTCCGTGACCAGGCCGTCGCCGCGCCCGTGAATGGTGAATTGATTGCCCTCGCGCCCAACGTCCACGACGTGCGGGAGCGCGCGGAAGCGCTGCTCCGCCTGCCCGTCGTCCGTGCGCAGCACCACCGACCGATCCGGGCAGTGCTTTTCGATCAGGCCCTGCGGTGTATCGACGTCGATGATGCGGCCGTGCTCGATGATGGCGACGCGATCGCACAGGCGCTCGGCCTCTTCCATCAAATGCGTCGTCATGAACACGGTCTTGCCCCGCGCGCGAATGCCGCGCACCAGTTCCCAGATGGCACGCCGCGCCTGCGGATCGAGACCGGTCGTCAACTCGTCAAGGAATACGACCTCGGGATCGTTGACCAGGGCCAACGCGATGAAGAGGCGCTGCTGCTGCCCGCCCGACAAGGTCATGAACCAGGCGTCGCGCTTGTCGGACAGGCCGAGCTGCTCGAGGAGCCGCTCGCCGTCGGCGACCGGTTTCCTGTAAAGCGACGCCCACAGGTGGATGGCCTCCCACACCTTGATGCGCTTCTGCAGATGCGCCTGCTGCAACTGGACGCCGATGCGATCCTGAAGCTGGTAAACGTCCCGGAATGGATCGAGACCGAGGACGGCGATGGATCCGCGGTCAGGCTTCCTGATCCCCTCCACGCATTCCATCGTGGTGGTCTTACCGGCGCCGTTGGGGCCGATCAATCCGAAGATCTCGCCGTCGCGGACCTCGAAGGACACTTCGTCCACCGCGACCAACTTGCCGTAGGTCTTGCGCACTCCGGCGACGCTGATGACGGATCGCACGTTACTGCTGCAGGGACGACTGGAAATCCGCGAGCGATCGCTGGATGCGATGCAGGAACGCCGTCTCGAAATCCACGCCGTCGCCGAGATCGCGCAGCAGATTGGCGACCGCGACACCGCCGGCCTCGTCGAGCAACCGCTTCGCGGCCAGCGCGCTCATCGCGTAGGCCACCTGCGCTTCGGCGCCGCTCATCTTGCTGAACGGCGGCGTCAGCGCCGACAGGGTTGGCATGGCCGGCGCGTTGGCTATGCCCTTCTCCGCCCAGTCGAGGCTGTCGCTCTCGAGCGCCGAGGCGAGGCCTTCGTTCAGCCACGTCGGCAGCCCGCGCGTTGCCAGCGACCGAATCAGCGCATGCGTGAATTCGTGCGACAGGACGCGGTCGAGATCTTCACCCTTCTCCCCGGCGCCGCGCATCGGCACACGGATCGTGCCGTCGAACGCGGCCGCGGCCCACTTCGGCGATCGCGTCACATCCTGGAACTGCTCGCCGCTGTAGAGGACGACGGGGACCGATCGCGGCGGATAGGCGCCAAACACATCACACACCCGCCAGAAGGCTTTGTTCAGCGATTCGATGGCTTGCGCCGCCATGGCCGCATCCTCCGCGCCTTCGAAGGATACGGTGAAGTGATCGCCGACTTCGAGACGCATGCGCTCGTGCAGATCACGCTCGCGCTTCCATCGATCGAGCGTATCGCGCACACCCGCATCGTCCGGGACGTCGATGGCGACGATCTCATACAAGCGAATGGCTTCGTTGAGATCGCCCTGGCGCTTGACCACCTGCGCCAGTTGCGCCCGCGCGCGCGTCAGCTTCGGTTCGAGGTCCAGCGCCTGTTCGAGCAAGACCTTCGCTTCGGGATCGTGACGCTCCAGGAATTCGGCCGTGCCCGCGCCGAGACGGAGCCACGCGTTTTTCGGATCGAGCTTGATCGCTTCGCGAAACGCCTCGATCGCCGCGGGGCCTTTTCCCGCCTTGATGGCCGCCCATCCGTCCTGCTCGAGGATGGCGACACGAGGACTGTTCTGCGTCACCAGCAGCGTGCCCGTCAGGATGAGGACCCTAAACATCCAGCCCAATCATACGCATTAGCTCGAGGGCGTTGCTGTGGGCAATCACGCCGTCGCGCAGCTGGTAGTCGAACGACATCCGGCCGTTCTCGACCTTGTCTTCAAGGTGGACGTTCTTGACCTCGCCGGGGAACATGGCGGCAATTTCCGTCAACGACAGGTCGTGGGTCGTGACCATCCCCATCGCCCGCCGCGACAGCATCGTCTTGATGACGCCTTCGGCAGCAATTCGGCGATCCTTGGAATTGGTGCCGGCGAGCAGTTCATCGAACAGAAACAGGAGCGGCAACGGCCCGTCGAGCAAGTCGCAGATCAAGCGGATGCGGAGGGCTTCGGTGTAGAAGCCGGATCGATGTTCCTGCAACGAATCGGTGTGCCTCAGGCACGTGCCGATCTGCAACGGCGACAACCGCAGCTTCTCCGCGCGGACGGGCGCGCCGGCCAGCGCGAGCAAGGCGTTGATGCCGACGGTTCGCATCAGCGTGCTCTTGCCGGACATGTTGGAACCGCTCAGGATGAGGACCTGGGGGCTTGGGACTTGGGGCTTGGGACCTGGGGCAGCCAGCGTCAGTGAATTACGGACGGCGACAGCGACCGGAATCAGCGGATGCGCCGCCTCGGTCACTTCGAGCACCGGTGCGTCGCCTTCGACGACCTCTGCAAACGGATCGCCGGGATGCTCGTACGAATAGCCGGCGAGCGACAACAACGCTTCCATGTCGGCGACGGCATCAACCCAATCGCGCAACTGGGCGCCGTAACGATCGCGCCACGATTCTGCGCCGTAGGCGACCTGCAGCGTGAACAGCAGCGGGATTTCGGAGAGGCGCAGGAACACGTTGTGCCGTGAGTCGGCCCAATCCGAAATGCGCGCCAGCCGCGCGATGCGTTTCGAGACGGGCAACGACTGGTGCTTCCCGCGCAGCCGGTGCGCTAATGCGACCAGCTCCGGCTCGGCAAACGTCTCGCGCTCGATCTCCTTGATGACGTTCGCGATCAGATCGAGGGCCGCAGATTCGGTGGCCGCGGACAGCTCTTCGACGATCGCGTGGGCGCGTTTACCAAGCCAGCCGAGAATCGCAAGATTCACGACAGGAATAAGGCCGACGAAGATGCCTCGACCGCCGTTCATGTAGTTCGCCACTGCCGCAGCAAACAGCAGCGCCATCGTCATCACGACGATCCGGACCGGCGGCAACGATCGCGCCCGCTCCGCCCAGGCGACCAGGCGATCCGTTTGAATCGACCGGCGGCGGCCGGCGTTGACGACGGCGATGCGTTCGCGCAGGTCGATGCGCGCGCGCAAGGCCGCGATGCGCGATTGCCGCTCGCGAATATCGCCAACGGGGGATGCGTGCAGCAACCATCCGGCGAGGCGCTCCTCGCCCATCGGTGTGCGGCAACTCGAGAGCAGTTGGAAGAGGCTGCGCGGACCGAACACATCGAGATCAGCCGCGTAAGGATGATCGCGGTCCTGGAAACGTTCGCCGCTCGGCTCGTCACGCATCCAGCGGTCCTGGAGCCGCGCTTCGCCGTCCTCGTAATACGTGACGGCCGCCCTGGCGCGCGTCAGGGCTCGCATCACCACCTCGTGCCAGATCGACAGCGCGACGAACAACGCTCCCAGGACACCGTAGATGCTGGACGACAGGCTGCCGAGACGCGCGCCCGTATAGATGACGGCCACGATGAAGATCGCGACCTTGGCGTTGCCGAGATAGATGTGGACGCGCTCGCGCGCGGCAGCAGCAGCTTCGCGATTGCGCTTACGCGACGCGTATTCGGCGAGAGGATCCAAGCCCCTTCATCATGACAGAGGCTTGGGTGGTTTTACCTGGTGCGGATCGTCAGCGGGCTGGTGAGCGAGACCTTGAGCTTGCGTCCTTCTGCAATGCGGATCTCCTTGCCGTCGGTGGCCAGCACGACGCCGGTGCCGGCGCCGGCGCCAACCGCGGTGCCAATCGCTGCGCCCTTCTTGCCGCCGGTGATCGCGCCGATCACCGCGCCGGCCGCGGCACCCACGCCGATCTTCACGGCATCATCTTTCTTGGTGCCCTCGGCGGCATAACCAAGCGGCCTGGTATCGATGTCGTAGGTCACCGAGCCGATCGACAGCGAGGTGAAGCGGAAGCCCAGCTCCGCGCGGCCCTTGATCTTGCCCGACTCCTGCACGTTGGTGACGTGACCGCTGATCGCGCTGCCCGCGGGAATCACCGTGGCGCCATCGACGACCACCGGCGAGTCCACGGTGCCGTTCACGGTCTGCTCGACGCGGCTCGAGTCCGAGGCGAGCGCCGTGTTCAGCGTCACGTCCATCACGGTGTTGTCGGGGACGGTGATCGAGCGGGCCACGGGCGCGGCGGCCTCGCGGTCGCTATTCGCGACGCGCTTCACTTCCGCAATGCTGGTCCGCGTAATCCGGGTGGTGGAGTTCGGGCGCTCACCGGTGAGCGTCACGACATCGGGCTTGACGTCGGCGATCTTGCCGCGCACCAGGGTGCCGTCGGCCGTCTTCACCGTCACTTCGGTGCCGGCCGGAATGCTGTCGATCGCTTCCGTGCGGGTGCACGCGACCGTCAACATCAACAAAATCGCGGTCTTCGCAACGGCGCCGGCAATGCTTAATTTCTTCATTGGAACCTTCATACGGCTCGATAGAGCAAGCCTCATGCCGTGCCGATCGCGCCCGTTTCCCGATCCGCGGGATATGGATGGGCTCTGAATTGGTAATGGATGACTTAGAGAGGGAAGCGGATAGACTTTCTGTTTCCGGAGGAACTTCGAATGCATTTGCACGTCCTACGGCGGCTGACCGCCACCCTGCTCTTCGCCGCGCTCGCCCTGACGGGCTCCCTTGATCGACTGACCTCCGCGCAGGGTCAGGCTATCGATTCCGCGCTCCTCAATGCCTACAAATGGCGCAGCATCGGCCCCGACCGCGGCGGCCGCTCGATTGCCGTCAGCGGCGTCAAGGGACGGGCGCGCGAGGCCTATTTCGGCGCGGTGGGCGGCGGGCTCTGGAAGACCACCGATGCCGGCAACAACTGGGCGCCGGTGACCGACGGCCAGATCACCAGTTCCTCGGTGGGCGCCGTCGCGGTCTCTGAATCGAGTCCCGACACGGTCTACATCGGCATGGGCGAGTCGTGCATCCGCGGCAACATCATGCCGGGCGATGGCGTCTACAAGTCCACTGATGCGGGCAAGACGTGGAATAACGTCGGCTTCAGGAACGTCGATGCCATCTCGAAGATTCGCATCCACCCGACGAACCCCGACATCGTCTACGTCGCCGCGTTCGGCCTCTATTACGGGCCCAGCGACGAGCGCGGCGTCTTCAAGAGCACCGACGGCGGCAAGACCTGGAAGCGCACGCTCTTCAAGGACGCGAAGACCGGCGCTGTCGACATCGCGATCGATCGCAAGAACCCGAACGTCATGTTCGCCGCGATGTGGGAGGCCTACCGCGTCGAGTACCAGATGTCGAGCGGCGGCCCCGGCAGCGGTCTCTACAAGTCCACCGACGGCGGCGAGACCTGGACCGACATCACGCGTAACCCCGGCATGCCCACCGGCATGGTCGGGCGCATTGGCGTGGCGCTGACCGCGGCGGATTCGAATCGCGTTTACGCGCTCGTCGAAAACGACAAGGGCGGACTGTTCGTGTCGGATGATGCCGGCGCCACCTGGAAGCTGACCAACGAAAGCCGCAACGTCCGGCAGCGCGCGTTCTATTACACCCACGTCTACGGCGATCCGAGCAACAAGGACGTCGTCTACATGCAGAACACCCGCGTGTATCGATCGGCCGACGGCGGCAAGACGATGGCGGCGATCGATGGCACCACGCACGGCGACCATCACGATCTGTGGGTCGATCCGGACGATGCCAATCACGTCATCGATGGCAACGACGGCGGCGGCGCGGTGACGTTTGACGCGAGCGCCCGGGTGCCGAACTGGAGCGCGCAGGACTTCCCCACCGCGCAGTGGTACCACGTCACGACCACCGCGCACCTGCCCTTCCACGTCTGCGGAGCGCAGCAGGACAACAGCACGCTGTGCGTGCCGAGCAATACCAACGCCCCTGGCGGTGGTGGTGGCGGCAATCCGCCCGTCGCGCCGTATCAAGTGGGCGGCGGCGAGCCCGGCTACATCGCGGCGCATGCGACTGACCCCGACATCTTCTGGGCCGGCGCGAACAACGGCTCGTTCCTGACGCGCCTGAACCGCCGCACCGGCGAGTTCAAGGAAGTCGGCGCCTACCCGCGCTTCTTCTCGGGAGAGAACTCCGGCGAGGTGAAAGAACGCTGGCAGTGGACGTATCCGATCATCCTGTCGTACGCGGATCCCAACGTCCTCTATGCCAGCTCGCAGCGCATCTGGAAAAGCACCAACGGTGGTGATTCGTGGGTGGCGATCAGCCCCGACCTGACGCGTCACGATCCCAAGACGATGGGCGATTCGGGCGGACCGATCACCCACGACATGAACAGCCCGGAAATCTACGGCACGGTGTTTTCGATCGGCCCTGGAAAGAAAGACGCCAACCTGATCTGGTCGGGCTCGGATGACGGCATCGTGCAACTGACGCGCGACGGCGGCAAGAGCTGGACCAACGTCACACCGTCCGACATGCCCGACCTCGGTCGCGTCAGCCAGATCGACGGCTCGTCATTCGATAACGGCACCGCCTACATCGCGGTGAAGAAGATGCTGCTCGGCGATCGCGCGCCCTACATCTTCCGCACGAGAGACTACGGCAAGACGTGGACGAAGATCGTCACCGGCATTCCGGCCAACGACTACGTGCATGTCGTCCGCGAGGATCCGATGCGGCGCGGGATGCTCTACGCCGGCACGCAGCACTCGGTGTTCATCTCTTATAACGATGGTGAGTCGTGGATGCCGTTCAAGACCGGCTTGCCGGATACGCCGACGACCGACCTGGTGGTGAAGGACAACGCACTCGCCATCGCGACGCACGGACGCGGCTTCTACGTGATGGACGACATCGCGGCGCTGCGGCAGTTCGGCCTGGCGCCGCTCACCGACGTGACGTTGTTCAAGCCGGCGAACTCGACGCGCGGGCTCGACCGTCCGATCGTCACCTACTACCTGAAGTCACAGCCGAAGCAGCTGACCATCGACTTCCTCGACGCCAGGGGCCAGGTGGTTCGCTCGGTGACCGGCAATCCGCCGCGCCCGCCAGGCGGCGCCGCGGCGGCAGACGATGAGGGTCCGCGGGGACCGCAGGGCGCGCCGATGGCGGCCGGCATGAACCGCTATGCGTGGGACCTCAACTCCACCGGCGTCGTCACTTTTCCGGGGCTGATTCTGTGGGGCGCAACCCAAAACGGCCCCGCCGTGCTGCCCGGCAACTATCAAGTGCGGCTCACCGCGGACGGCGTGACGCAAACGCAACCGTTCGCGGTGTTGAAGCATCCGCTGCGTCCGATCAGCGATGCCGATTTGCAGTTCCAGTGGGACCTCGCCAGCCGGATTCGCGACAAGGTGAATGAGGCCAACCTGGCGGTGATCCGCATCCGCCGCATCAAGACCGACATCGCCGATCGCATCAAGGATGCGCCGGCTGAAGTCCGCGCCGCGGGTGAGCAGCTGACCAGGGCGCTCGCGACCATCGAGGAAGACGTCTACCAGGTGAAGAACCAGAGCGGGCAGGATCCGCTGAACTTCCCGATCAAGACGAACAACCGGCTGGCGTCGTTGCTGCGCGTCGCGGTGTCCGGCGAAGGCCGGCCGACGAGCAACGTCGAGCCGATCTTCAACGACCTGGTGGCGGAATTGAAGGCGGAGACGGATCGCCTGGAGAAGACGATTTCGTCCCAGGTGCCGTCGTTCAACAACATGTTGCAGCGCATCAAGAAAGCGCCAATCGATCCGAAATAGGTAGAGGCGGGTCTTTAGACCCGCCTACGTCTTCAATGATTCCAGGTCGCGACGGAAGCGCGAGAACGCTTCCTTCTCGGCCTGGTTGGTCTCTGCGGCGATCGTGGTGAGCTGGGCCCGCCACGATCGCAAGACTTCATTCGCCTCCGGCACCTTCGCTAACGCCTCCGCCAACGCCTGATCGGCATGCGCTTTCGCACCGCGCGCGGCCGCGGCGCCCATCGACACCGCCTCCAGGTAGGCACGCTCCGCTTCGCGCGTATCGCGCCGCTCGGTGAGCAAGCCGTCGTCGATCGATGATCGATAGTGCTGTTGTGACGAGGTCAGCGCCTGGTCGTGCGTGCGCCGGGCCTGGTCGAGCTCTTCGATGCGGGCGCGCTCGGCATCCTGCGCGGCCTTCGATCGATCCTTCGGCGCGACGTCACGCAAGTCTGCGACGGCGGCTTCGTATTTCCGGTTCGCGGTATCTTCGTTGCGGCGCTTCGAGGCCACGGCCTCGACGTCGACCGACCGGCGCGTCAACTGCGCGTCCTCGAATCGATCGGTGCGGTGATCAACCGCGATGATGATCGCGGCGCTGCGGGCCGCTTCCGCCTTGGCTTCCGTGGCGAGTTGCTTCTCGCGCGCCACGGACAACTCGTCGTCGTATTGCCCGTAGGCGCGCGCCGCCGCCGGGAGGGCGCGCAGTTGAACATCGCGCAGGGATTGCGCCTCAGCCAGCCGGACGTCCCGTGTCCGGTACAACTCCGACAGCCGCTGCGAATGCGCGAGCGTGATCTCCTGGAGCGTGGGCATGCGAATCTTCTACACCGATGAGCCGCCGCCTGGTACGGCTTCTGCACAAAGAGTCGGCGTGATTGCACACACCGCGCGGGTAACGCCTCTTCTGGCCACCGGACTCGCCCTGTTCTGCAACCTGGGGCCTATCGCCGCTGCCGGCTCGTCCGATCAGGCGTGCGAGCGGCTCGTGTCCCGAATCAATTCGACCGATTTACCTTCATATCGCGCCTACCGGCGGCTCGAAGCGGGCATCACGGACTCGGACAAGAGGGGCTGGCTGGAAGCGTGGACCGAGTTTCACCCAGGACGCGGCTTGACGGTCGACGTGGTCCGTGAAGGCGGCCACGAATACGTGCGCAACAAGATCCTGCGCAATCTGCTGATCAACGAACGGGATTTGATCGCCAAGAACCTGCCGCTGCGCGCGCCGCTGGTGGCGGCGAATTATGCGTTCGCCGATCGCGGCGTGACGGACGACGGACTGAGGCGGGTGGGGCTGACGGCGGCCAGGAAGTCCGACGGCGTCGTCAACGGCAGCTTGTTCCTCGACCCGCGCGACGGAGCGCTGGTCCGCCTCGAAGGGCGGCTGGTGAAGAGCCCGTCCTTCTGGGTTCGCGACGTGGACGTGGTGTGGAAATACGCGAGGCTGGGCGGGCACGTGCTGCCGGTGGAGATGACGTCGTCCGGTCGCGTCAGGATGCTGGGACGCTCGACGTTTCGGATGGTCTACGACTATGTGTCGATCGATGGCCGCCCGGCGGGAACGAGACTGAACGCCGGGCTATGACCGTAGCCCGATCGAGTCGCCGCCAAAAGAAAAAGGCGGGCCCGAAGACCCGCCTTCTCTTGAACGAAACGCCGGGTTACGACGGGCGGATATTTTCCGCGCGCGGACCCTTCGGTCCCTGCCCCTTTTCGAAGGTCACCTGCTGACCCTCGCGGAGCTCGTCGAACCGAGTTCCCTGAACTGCTGAATTGTGGAAAAAGTATTCGGTGCCGTCATCCGCCGCGACGAAGCCGAAACCCTTTTCGCTGACGATACGCTTGATAGTGCCTGAGACTGAAGCCGCCATGTTGAACATCCTGCCGATAGAGGTACGAGTGCATCGCAAGGCGCGACGCACCCTACACGGTATCCTGATCCGGCCGGATTACCTAGTGAATGCGGAAGCCCGGCTGCATTAAAAGCGGAACAACCTGGTCATTTTGACCACAAATGCACGGTTTCGCAGGGCAATATTGCCCCGCTGCGGCTCCAGCGGGTTCGTATCCTGCTCATCCGTCCAGACCACGAAGAACTCGCTTCCGGGCCGGTATTCCCACCGGAACCGCACGTTGCTGCTGAAGGTGTGGTCGGCGGAGCTGTATTGCAGCAGCGCGCTGGCGAACATGCGCGGGCTGAAGCCGTAGTCGGTCCGGGCACCCACCTGCCTGGTGGTGAAGGCGCTCTTCGGCAGCTCGACCCGTGTCACCGAGAAGCGCGGTTCCACGGAGAACTGCTTGAGGATCGCGTAGCGGCCGTTCGAGAACGACAGCGATCGGATGGTGCCGTTGTAGTACTCACCGAGCTGCGCGCTGACGTTGCCGGAGAAGCGCCGCTGCTGGCCCATGTTGTACGACATCGACATGTCGTTGTAGTGATAGCCGCCCACCGGAATGGTGTGGCCGGCGGCGGGTGAAAACGGCTTCAGCAGCAGGTCGTAGTTGGCGTTGGCCTCGACGTTGAACGTGTCGCTGCTGTTCAACTCGACCGCGAAGCGGCCGGTCGCCTGCTTGGACTCCACATCGCCGGCGCCGTTCTCGTAATACTCGTAGCTCGCCGTCGAGGTGTACTTCCGGACGTACCTGGAGGACTTCGGCCGCGGGCTGAAGCGCGCCGATGCGAACGAGCGCGTGAAATCGGTGCGGCGCAGGAAGCCGACTTCCGGATTGAATTCCTTGCCGACGTGCAGCACTTCGCTGCTGAAGCCGTATCGATCCGGCGACCAGTCGAAGCGGCCCTGGTAACTCGCCGCATCCCCCTTCAGCGTCGTCGTCTCGGTGCGCGCGTAGTAGCCACCGAGGCCGATGTTCTGGTAGAAGCCCATCGCCAGGTCGGCGCCGAATCCCTGGTTGCTGCCGCCCGCGGTGACGGTCGACTTGTCGCGATTGGTGAACATCGCGCCGATGCTGCTCCGCCGCAGGATGTCTCGCTTGACGCGGACGACGGTGAAGTTGGTGGCCGGCGTCCCGGACACCGATTCATCGCCGGTCTCGATGTTCATCACGCCGACGCCAAAGGCGCCGATCTTGCCAGTCAGGCGGCCGCCCGCATCGATCGGAATGATGCGATTGCGGTTGAGGCCGATCTTGCGTGTGTAGAACAGGTAGGGCTGATCGGTGCTGCCGCCGCCCGAGGCACTCGCCGACGCGCCGCCGCGCGCGAAATCAAACAGCCCGCGGCCTTCGAGGAAGAATTCGCGCTTCTCCGGCAGGAACAGGTTGAAGCGCGTCAGGTTGACCTGCTGTTCGTCGATCTCGACCTGCGCGAAGTCGGTATTGACGGTCAGGTCGGCGGTCAGGTTCGCGGTCACGCCGTACTTCACGTCGCCGCCTACGTCGCCGTCCTTGACGTTCGAGGTCGGCGGATTGGTCAGCCGGTCGGTCGACATCTTCCCCAGCGCGTACGGCTTGATCTCGAGATTGCGGCCCGCTGGCGGCAAGTCGAGGCCGACGACCGTGCCGAACATCGAGACGCGATTGAGCGCCTGCGGGCCGGCCATGTTGCGCGGCACCGGCGTCCAGTAGGTCCACTCGTTCTTGCGGCGGATCGAGCGGCGGAACTGGATGCCCCACACCTGGCCGGGGCCCGAGGTGTAGCGCAGCGACTTGAACGGGAACTTCATCTCGATCGTCCAGCCGCCGTCGAAGCGCCCGGATTTCACGTCCCACACCGGGTTCCAGTCGGTGTTGGAGCCGCCTTCGTCGACCACCGAGTAATCGGCAAAGCCGCCCAGCGGATTGGCGTAGAACATGTAGGCGCTGCGGCGGTCGTAGAAGGTATCGAACGACACGCCGAAGTGATCGTTCTGCCGCATCTGGTTGGTATCGCGGCGCAGTTCGTTGGCGATCCACTTCGAGGGCGGCGCGCTGTCCCAGCACTTCGCGGCGATGTAGATGTTGTCGCCGTCGAACATCACCCAGATCTCGGTCTTCTCGGTCGAGGGCTCGTTGTAGCGGGGCGCGACCTGCAGCATGCCGCCGAAGCCCGGGTATTTCGTGTAGACCTCGTCGTCGAGACGGCCGTCGAACTTCAACGGCGCCGACAGCTTGATGGCGCGGACGGTGGACTTGTTCTTCTCGTCGCGCGTCATCACGTTCATCTGGTCCGACGGCGCGGGACCATCGATGACCACCGACGAGGGCGCAGCGGCAGCTCGAGCCCCTGTTTCAGGGGCTTGAGCCGACGCCGGATTGGACGAAAGGAAAAGAAGGAAAAACGCGACTAGCAGGAGATGCACTTATGGTTATTCTTTGCTCCGAGCTTTTCGAGAAGGGCGATGGTCTCGGGAAACGGTTGAATGCGCTGAACGGGGCCATTGGCCATGTCGACCGTCGTTCTTCCTTCGCGATCGACGGCTTTCACATTGGCGCCTTTCGACACCAGGTAGAGAATCATTTCGTTGTCGCCGCGCGACGCCGCGTGATGGAGCGCCGTGTGGCCTTCATGATCGGCGGCGTTGACGTCGGCGCCGAGCTCTTCGACGAGATACTTCACCGCCGCCAGCATGCCGGTCGGCGCGAAGCGATGCGAGTTGGCGCCGAAGCCTTCGCCGTAACCGGCGCCCGCGGCGGCCTGGAGCGGCGTGATCGACGGGCCGCCAATCGGGATTTCGGGCAGGCCCGAGATGTCTTTCGATTCGCGGGTCTCGGTCATGTCGCCGAAGCGCGCGCGGCCGGCCGGCTTCATCGTCGGCACATTCGGATCGGCGCCGGCGGCGACGAGCATCTTCATCGCGGCCAGGTCGCTCGCGTAGGCGGCGCGCCAGAACACGCTGGCGCCGATTTCGTCGACGCCCGAGAGGTCAAAGCTGTAGCCGGAGTACCAAACCTTCATCTTCAGGCGCGCATTCGGGTCGGCGCCCTTGTCGATCAACGCCTTCATCAACTCCAGGTAGCCGGTTCTCTGCTGCGCATAGGCGCGCGGCTGCGGATAGAGCGCCTTTGGCGCCCACTCGACGTTGAGCGCGCCGTAGAGCGGCGACACGCCTTGCGAACTCATCGCGTTGGGATTCGCGCCCTTGTCGAGCAGCGACTTCGCGAGATCGAAATGGCCGTTGATGACCGCCATCAGCAGCGGCGTGGTCTTGTCGCCCGCCGAGGGCTGGTTGATATCGGCGCCGGCCTTGAGCAGCGCGTCGGTGGATTCCTGGAACCCCTGGCGCACGGCATACAGGAGCGGCGTCAGGCCGCCCTGCGCGACGATCAGCTCGTTGAGGTTGTAGTTGCGATCGACGCCGGGCATCGGCGCGCGGCCACCGGGGGCAGCCGCGCCAGGCCGGCCGCCCGGCCCGCCAGGACCCGCGCCCGGAGCGCCCGCCTGTCCGGGGGCGCCGCCGCCGGGGACGCCGGGATTGCCGCCGAAGCCCGAGCTCTCCCGCGACAGGTTCGCGAGATCCGACACCTTGTTGGTGACCTTGAGGTCCGCGCCCTTCGCGGCGAGCAACTCGATCACGCCGGGACGATTGTTCGCCGCCGCGTAAATCACCGCCGTCTGTCCGCGCACGCCATCCTTGGCGTTCACATCGGCGCCGTTCTCGATCAACACGCGCACCGCGTCCACTTCACCGGACGCCGCCGCCACCATCAACGGCGTGGTGCCGTTGGGCGTGCCGGCTTTGACATCGCCGCCGGCCTTGATCAACGTCTCGATGACCTTGCCGTGGCCCTGCTGGCTGGCGAGATAGAGCGGCGTATAGGCGCCGAGACGCGTCGTCGCCTTGACGTTGGCGCCGGCGTAGATCAGCATCTGCGTCAGCTCGGCGTCGCCGTTCATCGCCGCCCAGTGCAACGCGGTCATGCCGTCGCCCTGCGCGCCGTTGACGTCGGCCGCCTGTTTCAACAGTGCCTTGACTGCTTCGCGATCGCCACGCGCGGCGGCATCGGCCACCGGCGACTCCGCCGCGGAGATGCCGATCGACAGCATCGCCGCCAGCGCCACACCCGTCAGGATTCTTTTCATCATCGACTCGCCTTAAACAGCGGCCGTGGTGGCCGGCGCGGTATTCAGATCGAACGCCGAGGTGCTGTCGCCGAACGTCTTGAGGTCGGTCAGGCCCAGCATCTGCGACAGCGACAGCATCACGTTGGCCATCGGCGTGCCGTCGGCGGCGCGCAGGTGGAGGCCGCCCTTCAACTGGCCGCCGGCGTGGCCGGCGAGGAACAGCGGGCAGCGCTTGTGGTTGTGCACGTTCGAATTACCCATCGGCGATCCGTAGACGAGCAGCGTGTTGTCGAGCAGGGTCGCGTCCCCGTCAGGCGTGTTCTTCAGCTTGTTGAGGAAGTACGGAACCATGCTGACGTGGTACTTGTTGATCTTCGCGAAGTCGGTGATGCGGTCGTCGCGATCCTGGTGGTGCGACGCGGAGTGGAACGCGGCCTTGTAGCCGCTGTCCGCATACACGCGGTTGGAGGCGTCGCGTCCGAGCTTGAACGCGAACACGCGCGTGATGTCTGACGCGAAGGCCAGCGCCTGCAGGTCGAACATCAGCTTGACGTGTTCTTCGAAGGAGTCCGGCACGCCGACGGGCGCGCCCGGCAGTTCGCGCGGCTCGCCCTTGCTGTTGGCGGCTTCGACCTGCTGGATGCGGCGTTCGATTTCACGCACGTCGTCCAGGTAATCGGCGAGGCGCGCGCGGTCGGCGGCGCCGAGGTTCTTGTTCATGCGCGACACCGCGCCACCGAGCCAGTCGAGGATGCTCTTGTCCTCGCCGCGGCGTTCCTTGCGCTCGGCCGGCGTGGCGCCGACACCGAACAACTGGTCGAACACCGTGCGCGGGTCGCGAATCATCGGCAGCGGCTGGTTCGGCGCGGCCCAGCTGATCGAGTCGGTATAGGTGCAGGAGTAGCCATACGAGCAGCCACCGGCCTGGTCGACGTTCTCGATGCACAGCTGCATCGACGGAATCGCCGTGCCCTGGCCGTTCTTCTGCGCGTAGTACTGATCGAGCGAGGTGCCGACATGCACGTCGGAGCCCTGCGTCTGCTTGGGATGCATCTGCGTCAGGAACACCGCGCTCGAGCGGAAGTGGTCGCCGCCGATTTCAGGGGCGGTGAACGCCTCGGCGTTGCGCACATCGGTGTTGCTGATGATGGTGATGTGTTCGCGGAACGGCTCGAGCGGCTGCAGCGCGCTCGGCGCCAGGTCGAACGCCTTGCCGGTTTCGGCCGGCGCCCACATGTTCTTCTTGATGCCGAACGCGGTGCTCCCGGCGGAGCCGTGCACCATCTCGATGGCGGCGAAACGGATGTTGCCACGGGCGGCCATCGCCGACGCGCGCGCCGGGACCATCGCCTCGAGGAACGGCAATGCCATGGTGACGCCGACACCCTTGAGGACCGTGCGGCGGGACAGCTGCTTCTGCGTCAGATACATAATTTTCTACCTTTGCCCTGCGACGTCGGTCGCGCGTCTTTCACTCTTGCCGGTATCAACCACACCCATCTTAAACGCGGGGCTGTTCACCACGCCCATCACGAACGCTGACAACTTATTGTCCTTCTTGGCCGCGTCGCGAACGATGGCGCGAATCAGCGGCATGTCGGTGTATTCGATGCGGCGGCCGAGGGCGTAGGTCATCAGGCTCTCGGTGAAGCCGGTCAGGAACATGTCCTGGTGCTTGAGCAGCGCGGCGCGGAGGCCGGCCGGGCCGTCCATCCGGGTGCCGTCGTAGAGGTTGCCGACCACGTCCACCGGGACCTCGTTGTCCTTGATGCGCCACGCGCCGGTGACGTCGAAGTTATCGAGGGCCAGGCCGAGCGGATCGATCACGCGGTGGCACGAGTTGCAGCTCGGGTTGGCGCGATGCTGTTCCATGCGCTCGCGCGTCGAGAGCATCTTGCCGCCCTCATTGGCCTTCACCGAGTCGTCCAGCGCCGGCACGTTGGGTGGCGGCGGAGGCGGCGGCGACGCGAGCAGCACTTCCATCACCCACTTGCCGCGCTGCACCGGTGACGTGCGATCGGCCACCGAGGTCAGGGTCAGGATGCTGCCCTGGCCGAGCAGGCCGCGGCGCGCCGGCGGCAGCGTGACGCGCTGGAACGCCGGGCCGGTGATGTTCGGGATGTTGTAGTGAATCGCCAGGCGTTCGTTGACGAACGAATAGTCGGCGGTGATCAGGTCGAGGATGTTGTGATCCTCGCGCACGATCGAATCGAAGAAGAGCTCGGTCTCCTTCTTCATCGCCTTCGCCAGTGTGTCGTCGTACTGCGGATACAGCAGGTAGTCCGGGTTGATCTTGTCGAGGTCCTGCAGGCGCAGCCACTGCGACGCGAAGCGCGTCGAGACCGCTTCGGACCGCTTGTCCGCCAGCATGCGGCGAACCTGCTTCTCGAGGCCGACCGTCGTCTTCAGGGAGCCGATGCTCGCGGCGCGCATCAGTTCCGCGTCGGGCACCGTGCCCCACAGGAAGAACGACAGCCGCGAGGCAATATCGTCGTCGGCAAGACGGTAGGTGGCGGCGCGAATACCGGCAGGCTGCTGCTCGAGACGGAACAGGAAGCGCGGGCTCATCAGGATCGACTGGACGGCGAGACGGATGCCGGATTCGAATCCGCCCTTCTCGCGGCCCTGGCTGTAGAACTTCATCGCGTCCTGCAGATCGGCGGCCGTCGGCGCGCCGCGGAAGGCCTGCGTCGACAGCTTCTTGACGATCTCGGTCGCGCAGGATTCCTCTTCGGCCTTCGCGGTCGGGCGGCACGAGAAAATCTTCAGGCGGCTCGGGGTGTCCGACACGCCGGTGACGTCGAGCGGGCCCTGCACCACGAAGTCGCGCAGGTGCGGCAGCATCGTCACGCCCCAGGTGATGCTGACGTCGGCGAGGGTGTTCTCGAGCGGCATCAGCAGGTCGTCCACCGGGCCATCGAGCTTCTGCACGAACGCCGCGGTGACGCGCTGCGGGCCGGCCTTGATGTGCACCGGCGGGGTCACCAGTTCGAGACCATTCTTCGGATCGGTCTCGCTCATGCGCGTGTTGAGATCGAAAATCGCCACGCGTTCGCCGTTGACCGAGAACTCGACCTGTTCTTTCAGGTCGTACGCGGTCATCGAATTGCGGCCGGCGAGGCCGCCGAGCGGCTCGTAATGCAGCGAGGCCTTGAGCACGTAGTGGCCGTCGGCAGGGAACGTGTGGACGACCGACGTGCCGCCGCGCGTGCCCATCGGCGCGCCGTCAACGCGGCGCATCTGCGATGACGCCCGCGGCAACTTGTAGGTCACCGACGATGCGGAGGCGGTGCGGTCGCCGACGGCGAGCCGGCTGATCTGGCTGGCGGCGCGCAGGTAACCGTCCATCAGGGTCGGCGAGAAGGTCTGCGAGTCGGCGACGTTATCGAAGCCGTGGCTGATGGTGTCGGGCGGCAGGTACGTCGAGACGTCGACGTCGACGTTGAGCAGGTCCTTCACCGCGTTCGAATACTCGACGCGATTCAGCCGTTGGAACGGACGCGAGCCGGGATTCGGGTTGAGCGCGGCCCGGCGGTCCATGCGCGACTCGAACGAGGCCGCGAGGGCGGTAATCACCTCCGGCTCGGGACGCTTCGCGCCCGGCGGCGGCATCATGCCGGCGCGCAGCTTGCGAATCATCTTCTCGGTGACTTCGCCGTTGTCTTCGAGCTTCGCGGCATCGAAGGACTGGAACGACAGGTTGCCGCTCCGTTCCTTGCCGCGATCGGTGTGGCAGGTCGCGCAGTAGGTCTTGACGAGCGCGGTCTGCTCGGCCGGCAGCATCGTCGTGGTTGCCGCGGGATGCGAAGCAACCGGTCCAGCCGGCGAACGCTGCGTGGAGGCTGGTCCCGCCGTCGCGGCCCTGGTTTTCGCCGCGGAGGCGGATGGCTGTTGCGCAGAAACCGCGGCGGTAAGGATGACAGCCGTGCCAAGCACGGCGAGGCTGAATGGATTTTTTAACATGTTATGCAACGGTGATTGTTCTTCACGCCCAGGCCTTCGAGCAGCTTAATCGTTTCCGGATACGGCTGCGTGCGCTGCACGGGGCCATTCGCCATATCCACGGTGGTGTTGCCTTCACGGTTGACGCGATTCGGATCGGCGCCCTTCGAGAGCAGGTACTTGATGCAATCGTTGTCGCCGCGCGAGGCGCACAGGTGCATCGGCGTGTTGCCCTCATGATCCGGGGCGTTGACGTCGGCGCCGGTCTCTTCGACCAGGAACTTGATGGCGGGCAGGAATCCGGTCGGCGCATAGCGATGCGAGTTCGCCGCGAAGCCTTCCCCGTAGCCCACGCCGGTCGCGGCGTGCAGCGGCAGGATGCCGGGGCCGCCGTACGGCACGGGCGGGACGCCTGACGTGTCCTTGAACTGTCGCGTGCCTTCGCCGGTGAACGGCCGGCCGGCCGGCTTCATGGTGCCGATGTGCGGGTCCGCGCCCGCCGCGATCAACAGCTTCATCGCCGCCACGTCGCTGGCGTAGGCGGCGCGGAAGAACGGGGTCGCACCCGCCTCATCGAAGCCGGCGTAATCGGAGTTGTAGGCCTGATACCAGACCTTGCGGCCGACGCGGGCATTCGGGTCCGCGCCCTTGTCGATCAGCGCCTGCATCAAGTCGAGATACGTGGCCTTCTGCTGTTGATACGCCTTCGGGCTCGGATAGAGCGACTTCGGCGCCCACTGCAGGTTCAGCACCGCGAACAGCGGCGCCACGCCGTTGAACGCCGGGGCGTTCGGATTCGCGCCGCGCTGGAGCAGCATCATCGCCAGGTCGAAATGGCCGTTGATGATCGACATCAGCAGCGGGCTGGTCCGGTCGCCGGCGTTCGGCTGATTGATGTCCGCACCGCCATCGAGCAGCGCCATCGCCGTCTCGGTAAAGCCCTGGCGCGCCGCAAACAGCAACGCCGACAGTCCGCCTTGCGAGCTGATCAACTCGTTATAGCGATAGGCGCGGGTCGCGCCCGCGACATCGGCCGGCCGGGCCGCGGCGGCGCCGCCGCCGTTGCCGCCGGCGCCACGCGCCATCGCTTCTTCTTCAGGCGCGGTCAACGCGAACAGGTCGATCACCTTGGTGGTGGCCTTCGGATTGGCGCCCTTGGCGAGCAGCAACTTCACCGCGTCGGTGCGATTGAAGCCGGCCGCGAAGATCAGCGGCGTCTCGCCCTTGGCGCCGTCCCTGGCTTCGATCTCGGCGCCGTTTTCAATCAGCGAGGTAATCGACTTCGTATCCCCGGCCGCGGCCGCAATCATCAGCGGCGTCGTGCCGTTGGTGGTCACCGCTTTCGCATCGGCGCCGGCGGCGAGCAACGCCGCCACCACCGCCGAATACCCGCCCTTCGCGGCGAGATAGAGCGGCGTGTAGGCCCCGAGGCGCGTCGTGGCGCGCACGTTGGCGCCGGCAACGATCAGCATCTGCGCCATTTCCGCATCGCCCTTGATCGCCGCCCAGTGCAACGCGGTCGAGCCGTCGCCCTGCGCCTCGTTGACGTCGAGGCCTTTCTTCAGCAGCGCCTTCACGGCTTCGCGGTCGCCGCTCATCGCGGCATTCGCAATCGGCGCACCGTCGGCGGCAAAGATCGACGCCGACAACATCAGCGCGAGACTCAGGACGGCCAGTTTGCGCATCGTTTACTCCGCCACCACGGTGTTTTCCTGCACCGTGTTGAGATCGAGCTTGCCGGTGCTGTCGCCGAACGACGACAGGTCGGTGAGACCCACCCCCTGCATGGCCGACAACATCGCGTTGGCCATCGGCGTGCCGTCGGCCGTCTTGATGTGCAGCCCGCCCTTGAGCGCGCCGCCCGCCTTGCCGACGAAGAACAGCGGGCACTTGTGGTGGTTGTGAATGTTCGAGTCGCCCATCGGCGAGCCGTAGATCACCAGCGTGTTGTCGAGCAGGTTGCCGTCGCCGTCGGGCGTGTCCTTCAGCTTCTTCAGGAAATACGGGAGCATGCCGACGTGATAGCGGTTGATCTTCGCGAAGTCGAGGATGCGGTCCTCGCGATCGCCGTGATGCGACGCGGGGTGGAAGCCGGTGTTGACGCCGCTGTTCGGATAGACGCGGCTCGAGGCGTCGCGGCCCATCTTGAAGGAGAAGACGCGCGTCGTGTCCGACGCAAACGCCATCGCCTGCAGGTCGAACATCAGCTTGACGTGATCGTCGAACGAATCCGGCACGCCCACCGGCGCGGTCGGCAGCTCGCGGACTTCACCGCTCTTGTTGTAGGCCTCGACCTTCTGGATGCGGCGCTCGAGCTCGCGCACTTCATCGAGATAGCTGGCGATGCGCGTCCGATCGGCGGTGCCGATCTCGCGGTTGAGGCGATTGAGCTGCGCGCTGATCAAGTCGAGGATGCTCTTGTCCTCGGCGCGCCGCTGCGCGCGCTCTTCGGGCGTCGCGCCGACGCCGAACAACTGATCGAAGGCCAGGCGCGGATCGCGAATCATCGGCAGCGGCGCATCTTTATCGGCCCAGCTGATGGTGTCGGTGTAGACGCACGAGTAACCGTAGGAGCAGCCGCCGGCCTGGTCGACCGCCTCGATGCACAGTTGCATCGACGGAATCGGCGTCTCCTGGCCGAACTTCTGCGCATACAGCTGGTCCAGCGAGACACCGGCGCGCACGTCGGAGCCCTGCGTCTGCCGCGGATGCGACTGCGTCAGGAACACCGCGCTCGATCGGAAGTGATCGCCGCCGATCTCCGGGAGCTGAAAGGCCTCGGCATTCCGCACGTCGGTGTTGCTGACGACGGTGAGGTAGTCGCGGAAGGGTTCGAGCGGCGACAGCGCGGTGACGGACAAATCGAAGCCCTTGCCGACCGCGGCCGGGGACCACAGGTTGCGCTGGAGGCCGAACTTGGTGGCGCCGGCGGAGCCGTGCACCATCTCGATGGCCGCGAGGCGAACCTTGCCGGCCGCCGCCTTCGCGGTCAATGCAGGAGTCATCGCGTCGAGCACGGGCAGCGCCATCGTCACGCCGAGGCCACGCAGGACCGTGCGTCGAGACAAATGCTTCTTCGTCAGAAACTCCATTACGGCTCCTCTACCTGGCTTCCGTGGTCGATTCCACCGGGGCGACGCGCCCCATGCGGAAAGCGGCGCTGTTGGCGACGCCTGCGATTAGTGCCGAGAAACGATTGTTCTTCGCCTTGGCGTTGTTGACGATCTGCCGAATCGCCGGCATGTCGTAGTACTCGACGCGGCGGCCGAGCGCATAGGTCATCAGGCTCTCGGTGAAGCTGAGCATGAAGACGTCCTGGTGCTTCAACAGCGCCGCGCGCAGCGCGAGCGGGCCATCCAGCTTGGTGCCGTCGTAGAGGTCGCCCACCGGATCGACGTTGACGCCGTTATCGCGGATGCGCCACACGCCGGTGACGTCGAAGTTCTCGAGCGCGAGGCCCAGCGGATCGATCACGCGGTGGCAGGAGTTGCACGCCGGATTCTTGCGATGCATCTCCATGCGCTCACGCGTCGACAGCGTCTTGCCGTCGGCGATCGCCCCGGTCTCTTCGAGCAGCGGCACGTTGGGGGGCGGCGGCGGCGGCGGCGAGCCGAGCAGCACTTCCATCACCCACTTGCCGCGCAGCACCGGCGAGGTGCGATCGGCGATCGACGTCAGCAGCAGCACGCTGCCCTGGCCGAGCAGGCCGCGGCGGTTCGGGTCGGGAATCGTCACGCGGCGGAATTCGTCGCCGAGAATATTCGGGATGCCGTAGTGCTTCGCCAGCCGCTCGTTCACGAACGTGTGATCGGCGGTCAGCAAATCCGTGACCGGGCGATCCTCGCGAATCAGGCTGTCGACGAACAGCTCGGTCTCGCGGACCATCGCCTGCGACAACGTCGTGTCCCAGTACGAATAGAAGTGGTGATCGGGACGAACCTTGTCGACGTCCTGCAGGCGCAGCCACTGCGATCCGAATCGCGTCGCCAGGGCCTCGGAACGCTGATCCTTCATCAGCCGATTCAGCTGCTTCTCGAACACCGCCGGCGCGCGCAGCGTGCCGGACGAGGCAACCTTCAACAGCTCGGCGTCGGGCATCGAGCCCCAGATAAAGAACGACAGCCGCGAGGCGAGATCGTGATCGTTGACGCGATAGGTCTGCCCCGCCTTCAACGTCGACGGCGTCTGCTCGATGCGGAAGAGGAAACGCGGGCTGGCAAGAATCGCCTGCACCGCGAGGCGAATGCCGGCTTCGAAGTCTGCCGCCTTGCGGCCGCGCTCGTAGAACGACATCAAGTCCTTGATGTCGTCCGCCGGCACGGCGCCGCGATATGCCTGCGTGGCCAGCTTGCGAATGATGTCGGCGGCGCAGGCCGACTCCTCGATCGCAGCGGTGGGGCGGCAGACAAAAATCCTGCGGCGGCTCTCGGTATCAGAGACGCCGGTGACGGCCAGCGGTCCGGCCACGGTGAAGTCGCGCAGGTGAGGGATCGCCGTCGTGCCGAACACTTCGCCGATGTTGGTGTCGGCCAGCGTGTGCTCGATCGGCATGATCAGATCGTCAGCCGGGCCATCGAAGCGCTGCAGGAACGCCGCGGTGACGCGATGCTGGCCCGCCTTGATATCCACCTTCGGCGTCTGCATCGTCATGCCGTTGGGGTCCTGCTCGTTCATGCGCGGGTTGATGTCCATCAACGCGACGCGATCGCCGTCGATCGACACTTCGATCTGTTCGCCCTTGTAGGGGCCGCCGAACAAGTCGCCGGTCGGTCCCATGTGCAGCATGATCTTGAAGAGATATTCGCCGTCCGCCGGGAACACGTGCAACACCGACAGGCCGCCGCGCGTGCCGAGCGGCGCGCCTTCGACGTGGCGCATCTGCGACGCGGTGCGCGGCACCTTCCAGGTCGTCGACGTGGGCGACGCGTTCCGGTCGCCGACGGCCAGGCGGCTGATCTGGCTCGCCGCGCGGAGGTACCCTTCCATCAAGGTCGAGGAGATGGTCTGCGTATCGGCGATGTTGTCGAAGCCGTCGCTCAGCGTGTCGGCGGGCAGGAAGGCATTGACGTCGATGTCGACCGCGAGCAGGTCCTTCACCGCGCGCGCATATTCCGCGCGGTTCAAGCGCTGCGACGGACGCCAGCCCGGATTCGGATTGAGCGCCGCGGCGCGATCGATGCGCGTCTCGAGCCCGTTGACGAGCGCATTGATGGTGGCGGCATCAGGACGACGGGCGCCGACCGGCGGCATCATGCCGGAGCGGAGGCGGCGAATCATGCGCTCGACCGTGTCGGCGTGATCCGCGGCGGTGGCCGCGTCGAAATTCTGGAATGACAGGCCGCTCGTCCGATCCTTGCCGCGATCGTTATGGCAGGTGACGCAGTACTGCTTGACGAGTGCGTTTTGATCGGCGACCGTCAGTCCGGTCGTCGAGTGTGAGACGGCCGCCGTCACCGGCCCGGCCGCCCTGGTTGGCGCGGCGGCCGGTGTCGATGAAGCGACGGGAGCTTGCGGCGCCGCGAAGTCGGACGCAAAAACCGCAACAGTGACGCCGACGACAATACCGACGACCGGAAGCGCTCTCCTCATCGGATCAACACGACACGCACTTGTGGTTGTTCTTCGCGCCGAGCTTTTCGAGGAGCTTCAACGCCTCGGGCCACGGCTGCGTGCGCTGCACCGGTCCGTTCGCCATGTCGGCCGTGGTGCGGCCTTCGCGATTGACCTTGGTGACGTCGGCGCCCTTCGAGACGAGATACAGGATGCTGTCGACGTCGCCACGCGCGGCGGCGTCGTGCAGCGCCGTGTTGCCGTCGTGATCGACCGCGTTGACGTCGGCACCGGCTACTTCGACCAGCCACTTGATGCCGGGGAGGAATCCTGCCGGCGAGTGAATGTGCGAGTTCGCCGCGAAGCCTTCACCGAAGCCGGCGCCGGATGCCGCCAGCAGCGCCGGAATGCCGGGACCGCCAATCGGAATCGGCGGCGTGGTGGACACGTCCTTGACGTCGCGGAGGCCCGCATCACCCAACGGCCGGCGTCCCGCGGGACGCATCGTCGAGATGTTCGGATCGGCGCCGCGGTCGAACAGCAATTGCATCGCCGGCACGTCGCCGGCAAACGCGGCGCGCCAGAACGGCGTGGCGCCGATTTCATCGACGCCCGCGAGATCGAAGTTGTATTCGGAGTACCACACCTTCTTGGTGAGGCGGACGTTCGGATCGGCGCCCTTGTCGAGCAGCGCCTTCATGAAATCGAGGTAGGTGATCTGCTGCTGGTTGAACGCGCGCGGCTGCGGATAGAGGGCGCGCGGCGCCCAGGTCACGTTCAGCGCGGCGTAGAGCGGCGTGACACCGTTTTCCGACGCGGCGTTCGGATTGGCGCCCTGGTCGAGCAACCATTTCGCGAGGTCGAAGTGGCCGTTGATCGCGGCGATCAACATCGGGCTGGTGCGATCGCCCTTGCTGACCTGGTTGACATCGGCGCCCGCGGCGACGAGGATCTTGACCGCGTCCACATAGCCGCTGCGCGCGGCCAGCATCAACGCGGTGTGACCGCCCTGCGTGCCGATCAGCTCGTTGTACGCATACGGACGCTCGACGCCGGCCTTGCCGCCGCCGAAGCCACCGCGGCCGCCGCCACCACCGCCGCCGCCTGCACCTGGCGCAGGCGGTGCACCCGGCGCGGCGCCCGGCGCCACGGTTTGTCCGGGCCGGCCGGTGCCGTTGCCGCCGGCCTGGTTGCCGCTGCCCGATGCCTGGGCGAGAAATTCCTGTTCACGATCGCTGAGGTTGCCGACGTTGTTGACGCGCGACGTCGCCTTGAGATCCGCGCCCGCCTTGATCAACGCCTTGACCGCATCGACACGATTGGTCGCCGCCGCAAACATCAGCGGCGTCTGGCCAAAGGTCTTCTCGCGCGCTTCGAGCTCGGCGCCGTTCTCGACGAGCGTGGTGATCGCCTGCGGATTACCGGCCGCGGCGGCCAGCATCAACGGCGTCGTGCCCATGCTGTTGGCCGCTTTCGCATCCGCGCCACCCGACAGCAACGCCGCGATCACCGTCGCGTGTCCCTGCTCCGCCGCCATCATCAGCGGCGTGTAGCCGCCGAGGCGCGTCGTCGCCTTGACGTTGGCGCCGGCGAACAACAGCATCTGCGTCAGCTCGGCGTCGCCGTTGCGCGCCGCCCAGTGCAGCGCGGTCATGCCGTCGCCTTGCGCGGCGTTGACGTCGGCGCCGCTCTTCAATAGCGCCTTGACCGCCTCGCGCTCGCGCGCCATCGCGGCGTCCGCCACGGGGGCGTTCGCCGTGGCATTGAGCGCGACCGACAACGCGACGATCGCGACGAACGAGGAGAAACGAAGCCAGCTGCGCATGGGTGCCTCTTAAACCGCCGCCGTGGTGGCCGGAACCGTCTTCAGTTCGAATCGCGACGTGCTGTCGCCGAACTGCTTCATGTCCGACAGGCCGATGTCCTGCAACACCGACAGGAACACGTTCGCCATCGGCGTGCCGTCGGCCGCCTTGTGATGGACGCCGCCGCGCAGCGCCCCACCCGCCTTGCCGGCCAGGAACAGCGGGCAGCGCTTGTGGTTGTGCACGTTCGAGTTGCCCATCGGCGACCCGTAGATGATCAGCGTGTTGTCGAGCAGGTTGGAGCCGTCGCCATCCGGCGTCTCCTTCAGCTTCTTCATGAAATACGGAACCATGCTGACGTGGTAGCGGTTGATCTTCATGAAGTCGGTGACGCGATCTTCGCGCTCGCCGTGGTGCGACGCGGGGTGGAACGCGCTGCGCACGCCGCTGTCCGGATAGACACGCGCCGAACCGTCGCGGCCCATCTTGAACGAGAACACGCGCGTCGTGTCCGAGGCGAAGGCGAGCACCTGCAGGTCGAACATCAGCTTGACGTGCTCGGCGAAATCGTCCGGCACGCCGACCGGCGCATCCGGCAGCTCGCGCACGTCACCGGCGCTGTTCTGCGCTTCGATCTTCTGGATGCGGCGCTCGATCTCGCGAATCTCGGTGAGGTACTGATTCAGGCGATCGCGATCCGACGCCCCGAGGTCCTTGCTGAGACGGGCCACTTCGCCGCTGACCCAGTCGAGGATGCTCTTGTCGGCGCGGCGGCTTTGCGCGCGGTCGGCCGGCGTCGAGCCGACGCCGAACAGCGAATCGAACACCGCGCGCGGGTCGCGAATCATCGGCAGCGGCTGCTTGGGCGTCGCCCAGCTGATGCTGTCGGTGTAAGCGCAGCTGTAGCCGTAGGCGCAGCCGCCGGACTGGTCGACGGTCTCGATGGAGAGCTGCATCGAGGGGATCGCCGTGTCCTGCCCGTATTTCTGCGCGTAGAGCTGGTCGAGCGACGTGCCCGCGAGCACGTCGGAGCCCTGCGTCTTCTTGGGATGCGACTGCGTCAGGAACACCGCGCTCGAGCGGAAGTGATCGGCGCCGATTTCCGGCAGCGAGAACGCTTCGGCGTTGCGCACGTCGGTGTTGCTGACGATCGTGACGTAGTCACGGAAGGGCTCGAGCGGCGCCAGCGCGCCGGGGCTCAGGTCGAACGCGGTGCCCACTTCGGCGGGCGACCACAGGTTCTTGCTGAGGCCGAACTGGGTGGCGCCGGCGGAGCCGTGCACCATCTCGATCGCCGACAGGCGCACCTTCTTGGCGCCGGCCGCGGTCTTCGCAAACACGGTCGCCGCCGGGGTCATCGCTTCGAGGACCGGCAACGCCATCGTGACGCCAAGGCCGCGAAGCATCGTGCGGCGAGACAAGTGCTTTTTCGTCAAGAACTCCATTGCGCTCTCCTAAAAAGGCCAACAGGCCAACGGGCCATCAGGCCAACAGCTAACGGCTTTTCTCAGTCTTCGCGTCGTCGGTCGTCGTTGCGTCGTCCGCGCGGCTCATCTGGAACGCGCGGCTGTTCACCACTCCCAGCACGAACGCCGAGAAGCGGTTGTTGTCCTTGCCGGCGTCGCGGATGATCTTGCGAATCGCGGGCATGTCGAAATACTCCACGCGGCGGCCGAGGCTGTAGGTCATCAGGCGCTCGGTGAAGCTGGTGAAGAACATGTCCTGGTGCTTGAGCAGCGCGGCGCGCAGGCCGTTCGGGCCCGTCATCTTGGTGCCGTCGTAGAGATCGCCGACCGGATCCACCATCGCGCCGTTGTCGCGCAGGCGCCAGCGGCCGGTGACGTCGAAGTTCTCGAGCGCGAGGCCGAGCGGATCGATCACCCGGTGACAGGAGTTGCACTGCGGATTGGCGCGATGCTGCTCCATGCGCTGGCGCGTCGTCAGCATGCCCTCGGCGGACTCCGCCTTGGTTTCGTCCAGCGTCGGCACGTTGGGTGGCGGCGCCGGCGGCGGCGACGCCAGCAGCACTTCCATGATCCACTTGCCGCGCAGCACCGGCGAGGTGCGATCGGCGACCGACGTCAGGGCCAGGATGCTGCCCTGGCCGAGCAGGCCGCGGCGGTTTTCATCGGGGATCGTGACGCGCTGGAATTCCGGGCCGTTGATGTTCGGAATGCCGTAGTGCTTCGCCACGCGCTCGTTGACGAACGTGTAGTCGGCGGTGATCAGGTCGAGGATGCTGCGATCCTCGCGGACGATGCTGTTGAAGAAGAGCTCGGTTTCCTTCTTGAGCGCTTGGCCGAGCTTGTAGTCGTAGTACGGGAACAGCAGCGCGTCGGGATAAATCTTCTCGAGGTCCTGCAGGCGCAGCCACTGCGCGCCGAAGCGCGTCGACAGCGCTTCCGACTTCGGATCGGCCAGCATGCGCTTGACCTGCGCGGCGAGCACGCCGGGGCCGCGCAACGTGCCGCGCTGCGCGACTTTCAGCAACTCGTCATCCGGCCCCGATTCCCAGATGAAGAACGACAGGCGCGTCGCCAGGTCGAGATCGGTGATCCGGTAGTTCTGCCCGGCGCGAATCGTCGCCGGCGCTTCTTCGAGACGGAACAGGAAGCGCGGGCTGGCGAGAATCGCCTGCAACGCCATGCGGATGCCCGATTCGAAGTCCCCGTCCTTGCGGCCCTGCTCGTAAAACTTCATCAGGCCGCTCAGGTCCATCGTCGTCAGCGGACCACGATAGGCCTGCGTCGCCAGCTTGCGGACGATGTCTTTTGCGCAGCCCGCCTCTTCCGCGGCCGTCGTCGGACGGCAGGTGAAGATCTTGCGGCGGCTGGCGGTCTCGGAAATGCCGGTGACCTTGAACGGGCCGCTGACCGCGAACTCGCGCAGGTGCGGCAGCGTCGTGATGCCGAAGCCCGAGCCGATCTGCGAATCCGCCAGCGTGTGATCGATCGGCGGCATCAGGTCGTCCGGCACGGCGTCGAAGCGCTGCACGAATGCGGCGGCCAGGCGATGCGTGCCGGCCTTGACGTGAATCCGCGGCGTCACGATGTTCATGCCGTTCGGGTCCGCTTCGCTCATGCGCGGGTTGATCTCGAGGACCGCGGCGCGCTCGCCGTCGATCGACACTTCGATCAATTCGCCCTTGACGGTGCTGCCGAACAACTGGCCGGTCGGGATCGAGTGCAGCTGCATGCGGAAGCTGTACTCGCCGTCCGCCGGGAACGTGTGCATCGTCGCGATGCCGCCGCGGGTGCCGAACGGCGCGCCGTCGACGTGCTGCATCTGCGAACCGGTGCGCGGGACCTTGTAGGTGAATTCAGAGGCGCCGGCCTTGGGATCGCCAACCGCGAGACCCGAAATGCGGCTGGCCGCGCGCAGGTAACCTTCCATCAGCGTCGCCGAAAACGTCTGCGAATCGGCGACGTTGTCGAAGCCGGCGCTCAGCGTATCGGGCGGCAGGAACGCGTTCACGTCGACGTCGAGATCGAGCAACGCGCTGACCGCGCGGGAGTATTCCGCGCGATTGAGGCGCTGGAACGGACGGCGGCCGGGATTGGGATTGAGCGCCGCGGCGGCATCAAGCCGCGACTCCATCGAACCGGCAAAATTTGCGAGTGTCGCGCCCTCGGGGCGACGGGCGTTTGGCGGCGGCATCATGCCGGATCGCAGTTTGCGAATCATTTTCTCCGCAACTTCCGCGACCTGCGCATCGTGCCCAACCTTCGACGCGTCAAAGCTCGCCAGCGACAATCCGCCGGCGTTGTTCTTATTGCGATCGTTGTGACAGGTGGCGCAGTACTGCTTGACGAGTGCGGTCTGCTCACCTTCGCTCGCCGCCTGGCCTGCGAGCTTCGGCGAGGCCGGCTCGTGACTCACGGCGATTGTCGGCTTCGTTTGTGCGGCCGGTCTCGCCGGAGCGCCCACTTGTTGAGTACGTGCGGAGGCGGATAGGCCAAGGGCCAACACGCACGCAGCTAAGACCACGAACGAAACTTTTTTCATCGAGCGCCTGCCCCCGACGCAAGGGCCGTTGTCAGCACGGCCGTTTTTAACACTAACAACCCGAATTATCAACGACTTAGCGGCTGTTCGGTGTCAGCGATTGTCACAGTTATGTTGACCATTTGTTCAAGGAATACGACATCGCTGTTTTCGTGTTTTTACGCCCAAATCAGCGGATCTCAGGCGTGTTACCCTTCCCCGTCTTCAAGGAGGGCGCATGGATCGTCCGAAATCCATCTCTCGTCGTCGAATTTTGCAGGCCGGTACCGCGGGAATTGTCGGTGCGGCGCTGCCCGCGGCGGGCCAAAGTCCCGAGCAGGCGGCCCGTCCCAAGGTGCCCGCCGACCCCACCAAAGTGCAGGGCCCGCTCGGCACCGACGTCGGCGCGCGCTCGCCATTCGAGCGGCCGAAGCGCGTGTCGCTCGGCGATCGACGCACGTCAAGCCTGACACCGCTCCAGGATCTCGACGGCATCATCACGCCGTCGGATCTCCATTTCGAACGGCATCACGGCGGCGTGCCGGCGATCGATCCGAAGCAGCACACGCTCTTGATCCACGGCATGGTCGATCGGCCGATGGTGTTCACCATGGACGATCTGCGCCGCTTCCCCGGCAAATCGGTGATCCGCGCGATGGAATGTTCCGGCAATGGCGGACGCGTCTATCGCCGTGAGGGTAATCAGACCGATCTCACGCCGCAGCAGATCGATGGGCTCACCAGCACCAGCGAATGGACCGGCGTGCCGCTCTCGACGCTGCTGCGCGAAGTGGGCGCGTCACCGAAGGCGCAATGGTTTCTCGCCGAAGGATCGGACGCCGCCGTGATGACGCGCAGCATTCCGATCGCCAAGGCGTGGGGCGACGCGATGATCGCCTACGGGCAAAACGGCGAGCCGCTGCGTCCGGAACAGGGGTATCCGGTGCGGCTGTTCCTGCCGGGCGTCGAAGGCAACGCCAGCGTGAAGTGGCTGCGCCGTATCGAGCTGTCCGATCAGCCGTTCATGACGCGCGAGGAGACGTCGAAGTACACCGATCCGCTGCCGGACGGCACGGCGCGCATCTTCAGTCTCGACATGGACTGCAAGTCGCTCATCACCGAGCCGTCGTTCCCGGACAAGTTAACGGGACCGGGCTGGTGGGAGATCCGCGGCATCGCGTGGAGCGGCCGCGGCAAGATCACGCGCGTCGATGTTAGCGGCGATGGCGGCAAGACCTGGCACCTCGCCAAGCTCGATGATCCGGTGCTGCCGAAATGCCACACGCGTTTCCGCCTCCCGTGGGAATGGAAGGGCGGCGAAGCGGTGCTGATGAGTCGCGCCACCGATGAAACCGGCTACGTGCAGCCGACGTTCGATGTGCTGCTCGCCGCGCGCGGGCCGTCGACGGCGTATCACTTCAATCACATCCGCGCCTGGAAGGTGATGGCGGACGGCGTCGTGAAGTTCAACGGAGCAGGAGCATGAAGAAATTAATCGCATTCACGCTTCTCACCGTTTCCGCGTCCGCCTTCGCGCTCGCTCAGTCGCCCCCTCGCGCTGCGGCGAGACCGACCGATGCGAAGCCACTTGGCATCGGTCGGCCGGCCAGTGCCGCGGAGATCGCGAAGCTCGACATCGATGTCCGTCCAGACGGCCAAGGACTGCCCGACGGACGCGGCACTTCAGCGGAAGGCGCGAAGGTCTATGCCGCGAAATGCCAGTCGTGTCACGGCGCCAATGGGCAAGGCGGCTCCGCGGACAAACTGGTCGATCGCGACTCAGGCAAGAACTGGGACTTCGCGACCAACGCGAAACTGGTGAAGACCGTCGGCAACTACTGGCCGTACGCGACGACGTTGTACGACTACACCAATCGCGCGATGCCGTTCCCGCGGCCCGGCACGCTCACGCCGGACGAAACCTACTCGCTCGTCGCCTACATCCTCGCGCTGAACAAGATCGTGCCCGAGGACGCGGTGATGGATCGCACGACGCTCCCGAAAGTCGTGATGCCGTCGCGCGATAAATTCGTGATGGATAACCGCACGGGCGGGAAAGTTGTCAAGTAACGCGCGGGTGCGTACGGGTGCGTACGGTGCCTGAAGTGCCGGGGACGGAGAACATCCGCCCCCGACCTCTCTACTGTTTTTGCTGAGTGGTGACGGGCTTCAATACCGTCAGGTCCTGCGAGTCCACCGAGTATTCGGTGAACGGCTGATACATCTCATCCCAGCTCTGTTCCGACCAGAACACTTCGAGGTGCGGACCGGGGTTCCATTTATTGCGGATCGAGTTGTCGTAAACACCGAGCCCGAGGATCTTGCTGCCCGCGGGAATCTTCAGCGGCTCCTTCAACTCGTAATTGAACTGCCAGTTGAAGTCGAACTTCGGCACGTTGAGAATCGTCTTCTCGGTGCCGTCCGGATACACGACGACCCACTTCAGGCTCTTGCCGCGCAGGTGCATGTGCGGTGACATCGCGTAGAGCGTGATGTCTTCCGTCACCGGCGTGATGCCGGTGAGGCGCCAGTTTTCCGCATACGGTGGAATGTTCGGCGTCGTGCGGCTGCGGCGCGTGCTGCTCGGGTCCGCCTTGTATTCCACCTCGCGGCCTTCCGCGCGATACAGCGACAAGCCGTCCTTCGTCGTCGCCAGCGGATCGCCGGCCTGGCGGATCAGCACCTCGTGCGTCACCGGCACCTTGTTGAACCAGATGCCAAGCTTGCTGCGATCCTTCTCGGGCTTGCCGGTCGGGTTGTAGTGCAGCTGCCAGTTGATGTACTTGCCGGCCGGCAGGCGCTTGCCGATGTCGGCGCGATGATGATCGAGCCCGCGGCCCGGCACCCACGACAACAACTTGCTCGATCCGGGCAGGCCGCTGTCCGTCGAGGGCAAGCCGCGCGATCCGCGATCGCCAATCACCTTGCCGTCCTTGTCGACGATGCGGCCGTCGACGAGCTTCGAGCCTTCGGGAATATCAACGAAGAACACGCCGGCGTGATGCAGCACGGCGCGGTTGCTCGGCTTGAGCTCGACGATCTCCGCGAACTTGTCTTCGGTCCACGGCACCTTCGAATAGAACATCTGCACGCCGAGCTCGCCTTCAGCAGGAATGTCGAACTCCACGGGCATCTCGAGCACCAGGTCCGGCTCGGTCCCCGCGGTCCATCCCGTGGTGAGCTTCGGCACGGGCGGCATGTCGGCCGCATTGCCCTTCACCGCGCCGCCATCCACCCACGCCGCGATGGTGTCGACTTCTTTCTGCGTGAGGCTGATGTCGTTACGCATCGGCAGCGTCTGCGACATGTCCGCGCCCCAGGGCGGCATCTCGCGCGCCATGACCTTGGTCTTGATCGCCTTGGCCCACGGCCGCGCGTCTTCGTACGACAGCAGCGACATCGGCGCAACTTCGCCAGGACGATGGCAGTTCGCGCACTTGTTGAACATGATCGGCGCGACGTCCTTCGCGAACGTCGGAGCCGCGGTGGTGGAAGCGGGAGATTGCGCGGTGGTCTTGAAAGATGCCAGCACCGCCACGCCGACGACGATCAACGCCACACGTTTCATGGTCGCTCCAAGTGGTCCATCAGGCTGTCGAGCCATCAGGCCGTCAAACGATCGACCGGATAGTAGCCTATTTCGGAGCGGCCGGCGCGCACGACGCCACCGCCTCCACCGCCGAGGTCACGTTGATGCGGCTGACCTTGTCCTTGATGAATAACCCGCGAATCACCACGGTGTGATCCTTCATCGCCGGCAGGCTGAATTCGCTGGTGCCAATCAGGCGAAAGGTGTTCGTCCCCGCCGGCGGCGTCGCGGGAATGTCTTTGCCTTGCGCCTGATTCGCCAGGCTCGGGACGGGATCGGTGGCCGCGACCAGCATCCAGCTGGTGCCCTGTTCGCGCAGGCATCCGGTCACGCTGACAATCTCGATCTTCTTCGGAGGGGCCGCCTGCAAGACAAGGCCAATGAGGAAGAGTGTGTGCAACACGCCGCGTATCATAGCGCACGTGAAATGGTTCATCGTGGCCGCAATGCTGCTGCTCCCGGCGGCGGTGTTGTGTCACGAAGCAGAGCGGACGAGTGTGACTCTCACTCTATCGGCCGATGGCACGTTCGTCCTCGATGTGGCGAACGATCCGCTGTGGCTGCTGCTGCGCCTCGAGACCTTCGCCGGTGGCAGCGTTCCCGCCAACGTGTCCCCCGAGCAACGGGATGCCCGTCTCGCGGAACTGACCTCGGTGTTCGCCGATCGAATCGTGCTCTTTGTGGATGCCCATGAAGTGAGGGCCACGTCGATCGAATACATCTCACCCAGGGATCAGGGATCAGGGAACGGGGATCAGGGGAATGACCTCGCCCGTTTTCATCTCACCGGGGTGATGCCGAGAGATGCGACTCGGCTGCGCTGGCTGTACGGCCTGGTGGGATCGTCGTATCCGATCGAGATCCGCAAGCCGGACGGCTCGTCCACGATCGAATGGATCGACGGCACCAACTGGAGCTCGGTGATCGACCTGTCGAAGACCTTCACGCGACCGACGCGGCTCGAGATCGTGCGGCAATACCTGTGGCTCGGTTACACGCACATCCTGCCGAAGGGTCTCGATCACATCCTGTTCGTGCTGGGCATCTTCCTGTTGAGCCCGCGCCTGCGGACCATGCTGCTGCAGGTCACCGCGTTCACCATCGCGCATTCCATCACGCTCGGACTCTCGATGTACGGCATCGTCTCGCTGCCGTCACGCGTCGTCGAACCGCTGATCGCCCTGTCGATCGCCTACGTCGCGATTGAAAACCTGGTGACGCGCGAACTGAAGCCCTGGCGCCTCGCGCTGGTCTTCATGTTCGGATTGCTCCACGGACTTGGATTCGCGGGTGTGCTGCGGCAACTGGGATTGCCGCGCGAGGAATTCCTGACGGCGCTCGTGACGTTCAACCTCGGCGTCGAAGGCGGCCAGATCACGATCATCGCAGCGGCGCTACTGGCCGTGGCGCCGTTCATGAAGAGAGGCTGGTATCGCCAACGCGTGGTGATACCAGCCTCATTACTGATCGCCGCGATCGGAATCTACTGGACGCTGGTGCGAGTAGCGGTCGGCACAAACTTCTGGAGCCGCTGACCGTAGGTGTCGCCCGCGTAGACGGCACCCTTCGAATCGACGACCACACCGTGGACCCAGTCGAATTCACTGGGACCCCATCCCTGCTTGCCCCACGTGGCGAGCAACTTGCCATCCTTCAACGACAGCTTATGCACACGCTCGAGGGCGTGATCGGCAATAAATGCGACGCCGTCATCACCTTTGCGAGAAATGCCAATGTCCCAGGGATTCCAACCTTCAACCCTGATCTCGCGCAGATAGTTCAAGTTCTTGTCAAAAACCTGCACGCGGTGACCTTCGCGGTCGATGATGTAGAGGTTCTCCTGCGCATCAACGGCCAGCTTGTGTGGCAAATTCCACTCGCCGATGCCCGTGCCCTTGTCCGTCGGACCACCGGCACCTTTTCCAACTTGTTTGATGAATTTGCCGGTCTTGTCGAACAGCAGTACGCGATTGTTGCCGTACCCGTCCGTGACGATGATGTTGCCGTTGTGGAGAACGGCGATCCCGGATGGCAAATTCAGATGCGTCGCGTCGGTGCCTTTTTCGTTCGTCACCCCCAATTGCAGCAAGAACTTGTCCATTGCCGGGTTCAGCTTGACGATGCGATGCGCGTCGCGCTCGATGATGTAGACGTTGCCGTCCCAGTCGACCGTGCCCGAGTGCTGCCAGTCCTTGTTGATCTTCTTGCCGTTGATTTCCTGATCGCCGCCGGCGGCGATCATCTTGCCGTCGGTGTTGAAGACCATCACCGGCTTCACGCCGCGATTGAAGACGTAGATGTGATCGTGCTGATCGATCGCCAGGCCGGAGATGCCGGGCTGGTTCGTCGGGCCGTTGGGGTTGCTGCCGCCACCACCGCCGCCGCCCGTGGCGCGCCGCGCCGCGGCCTGGGCGTCGCGCTCCGCCGGTGGCGGAGGCGGCGTCTTCATGCCGAAAAACAGGTCCGCCGGCAGCGTCGGCCAGTTCGGCACGAGCTTGTAGCCACCGTCGGTCGGCGCCGACACCGGGGTCTGCGCGGATAGCGTGACAAGCGCCGCGACGATCGCGAGCGCGACTGTCGAAAAGAGATTTGGTCGTCGCATATACTGCTCCGCGCGAGAGAATACACCAATGCGGACCTCAGCCTCCGGCCTTCAGCCTGCAGCCAGACACGCGCTCGCAATTTGTGCCGCGGTTTCCGCGCTTGCGGCGTCTCCTGCGATCGCTCAAGAAGTCCCCAAAGGCGCGATGCCGGTTCTCGGCCGGCCCACAGAGAGCACCGACAAGGTGCCGCTCCTCGACTTCGAGACCTACTTCGTCGGCAAGTGGACCTTCGAATGGAACATGCCCGAGAGTCCGCTCGGGCCGGCGGGGCCTTACAGCGGCACCACCACCATCTCGAAGATTGACGCGACGTTCTTCGAAGCGCTGACCGAAGGCGAAGGCCCGGCCGGCAAGTTCAAGATTCGCGAGATGCTCGCCTACAACAAGGACAACAAGACGCTGGCGCGCGACGTCACCGACTCGCGCGGGTTCAGCTACCTGCAGTTTGGTCCGGTCGGCGGCGACCTGGGCGGGATCTACAACATTCACTTCGACAGCGCGCCGTTCATGGCGAACGGCAAGTCGGTGCGCGTGCGAAACGTGATGCACTTGCTCTCGCCACTCAACTTTCGAGTGGCGAGTTCGATCTCGGTGGACGGCGGCCCCTTCACCAACCTGGGCACGCCGTGGTGGAAGAAGGCGCCGTAGGCGGGTCTGAAGGCCCGCCTCTACATCTCCGCTACTTCTTCAGTTCGATCTTGATCTGCTTGAGTTCCGGCGTGGTGGCGGCCAGTTCGGCCGTGCCAACCGGGAACTTATTGACGTTCAAGATGTGCGCGACGATGTCGGCCTTCTGGGCCGGGGTCACGGTGCCCGGTCCGCTCGGCGGCATCGAGATTCGGATGCGCTCGAACAGATCGCCGACGGTCAGGTCCGTCCAGTTGCCCATGAATTCCGAACCGGTCAGGCCCGGGGCGAAACCGTCGCCCGCCAGGTCGTTGCCGTGGCATTCCGCGCAGTTCTGCTTGAACGCCGCCGCGCCGCGCTCGGCCTGCTCTTTCGAGAACACGCCGTCCTGCACGCTCTTCTGGCCGCCGGCCGGCGCTGCCGCCTGCTCCGCGCGAAGCGCGCTGTGCGACACGCTCGCCATCCAAATCACTGCCAACCCGCCAAAGATGAACCGTAGCTTCATGAAGTGATTGTAACAGGCCCGGCCTTGCGCCGCCGAAGCGCTACCGCGCGGCGGCGGGCCACAGCCATGCGGCGCCGCGCACGCCGCTGGCGTCGCCGTGCCTGGCACGGACGAGCCGCGTGGTCACGTGATCGGAAAAGATATGCGGCCCCCAGAGCTCCGGCACGCGCTCGTAAAGCCGCTCGATGTTGGACAAGCCGCCGCCCAGGACGATCATGTCCGGATCGACCACGTTGATGATCGAGGCGATCGCTCGGGCAAACCTCCGCTCGTACCGCTCGAGACACGCGACGGCGCGCGGATCGCCGCGCTCCGCGCGACTCGCCACGTCGGCCGCCGAGAGGTCATCGCCGCCTAACGCGATGTAATCGCGCGCCAGCGCCGGACCCGATAGAAACGTCTCGATGCAACCCGAGCGCCCGCAGTAACACGGCGGGCCGGGCCGCTCATCGTCTTCTGCGGCCGGCAGCGGATTGTGTCCCCACTCGCCGGCGATCGCGTTGGCACCGACGACGAGTTGGCCGTTGACGACGAGACCGCCGCCCGTGCCGGTGCCGATGATGACGCCGAAGACGACGGCCGCACCGGCCGCGGCGCCGTCGGTAGCTTCCGACAGCGCAAAACAGTTCGCGTCGTTCGCGAGGCGCACCGGACGCGACAGCGCCTTCGAGAGATCGCCCGCAAGCGGATGACCGATCAACCAGGTTGAATTGGCGTTCTTGATCAGACCGGTCGCGGGCGACGTCGCGCCCGGAATGCCGATGCCGATGCTGCCAGCCTGTTTGGTCGCGGCTTCGATGGCGCCGACCAGATCGACGATGGCGCGGATCGATGGTTCGTAACTGCCGCGTGGCGCGGCGATTCGCCGGCGATCGAGCTCGCGGCCGTCATCGGCGAGCGCGACGCCTTCGATCTTGGTGCCGCCGAGGTCGATCCCGATTCTCATGGCCCTGCCTGACGCGATGGCGGCACCTCGCCAGGCTACGGGCGATAGCCAGGTCCCCGGAGCGCTTCGCCGGGACGCTGATCGGTGATCTTCCCGTTGGCCACAACCGCCTTGCCGTTGACGAGGACGTGTTCGACCCCCTGTGAGTAATGCGTCGGATCGACGTAGGTCGACACATCCCGCACGGTCGCGGGGTTGAAGATCGCGACGTCGGCCTTCATGCCGGGGCGCAGGATGCCGCGATCGGTCAGCCCGACGCGCATCGCCGGCCGCGAAGTGAAGCGGCGCACGGCTTCTTCAAGCGTGATCAGCTTTTCGTCACGCACGTATTTACCGAGCACGCGGGTGAACGAGCCCCACGCGCGCGGATGCGACTTGGACTCGGAGAACGGTCCGTCCTCGGCGCGGGCGCCGGAATCCGTGCCGATCGACATCATCGGATTCGACAACGCCAGCCGCACATCGTCTTCGCGCATGATCGAGATGATCACGGACGTCTCACCGCGATCGGCAATGACCAGGTCCATCGCGGCATCGCGCGGGTCCTTGCCCATCTCCTTGCCGATCTCGACGAGATTCTTGCCTTCCCACTTGCGGAGCGCGGGATCGAGGACGGTGGAGACCATGACGCCGGCGCCGCCGCCGGAACCGTACCACTGGTTCTCCCAGTCTTTGGCGTGCGCGTCTTCCATGTCGCGCTTGATGCGATCGCGCAGCTTCGGATCGTTCAGGCGCTGCAGCATCGGCTCCAGCCCGCCGTCGCGCACCCACAGCGGCAGGCAGGCATCGAGGCCGTTCGAGGCGCGATCGTACGGATACATGTTGGCGGTGACGTCGAGGCCGCGCGCGCGGGCGGCGTCGAAATATTTCAGCACCTCCGGCATGCGTCCCCAGTTCGCCTTGTAGGCGGTCTTGAGATGCCAGACTTCCGCGGGGATGTTGGCCTGCTCCGCGATCGTGAACACTTCGTCGAGCGACGGGATGATCTGCGCCGATTCCGATCGCTGATGCGAAATGTAGATGCCGCCGTACTGCTTTGCGACCTTGGCCAGTTCGATTAGTTCCTCGGTCGAGGCAAAGCGGCCGGGCACATATTGCAGCGACGTGCTGACGCCCAACGCGCCCTGCTGCATCGCCTGCGCGACGAGCTTCTTCATCTCTTCGAGATCGGCCGGCGACGCGACCTTCTGGCCGCTGCCGAGCACGTAGGCGCGCACGCCGCCGGCGCCGACGAAGGTGCCGACGTTGATCGCGGGACGATTCTTGTCGAGACGCGCGAAGTATTCGCCGAGGGTCCGGAAGTCGAGTGCGACCTTGAAGCGATCGAACGACGGCTGCGACGTCTTCACCAGCGCCTCGTTGAGCGGCGCAATCGACGATCCCTCCCCGGTAATCTCCGTGGTCACGCCCTGGGTGATCTTGCTGGCGGCGCGCGGATCGACGAGGACGTTGAACTCCGATTGCCCCAGCATGTCGATGAAGCCGGGCGCGACGACCAGGTTCGAGGCGTCGATAGTGGTCTTGGTGGCGTGGCCGGACAACTGCCCGGTGGCCGCGATGTGATCGCCGATGATGCCGACATCGCCCCGGAACCACGGCGCGCCGGTGCCGTCGACGATCCGGCCGTTGGTAATCAGGACGTCAAAGGTGTCTTGGGATGGTAAGGCTGGTTGGGCGGGGGGGGCTGGTGAGGACTGACACGCCGTCATCACACACGCCAGGCCGAACATCATCATCAACCGCTTCATGGGCATGGTGCGAATCCTATGTAGAATCACAAGCAGATGTCGAGCCTCGCGTTTCTCTGGCCGGCGATGGCGTGTGCGATCACCGGCCTGGCCCTCTACGTCACGCGGGGCGTGCTCGACCAAACCGTGACCGCCGGCGGCGTGATCCGCTTTGCGATGCTGCCGCCGTGGCAGGCGCTGCTCGGGTTCATGTGCCTCGGCGGGTTGCTGCTCGTCGGCATCGATCACCTCAACGCGCCTCGCGGCACCACCACGTTCAAGCGCCCGCGGCTCGGCGAACTGGTATTGCCGCTGTTTTCGCTGATCGCCTTGCTGCTGCCGTTCCTCCCGGTCTTGCCCGATCGATGGCCGGTGCTCCAGGCGCTGGCCGGTCCGCTCGGTGCCATCGTGTGGCTGTCGGTCGCGGCGCTGCAGGTATGGACGCTCTGGCAAACGCGGCTGATCACGGCGCGGGTCATCGAGCGCTGGAATCTCACCGCGATCACGATGGCGATCTTCCTGTCGACGGCGGCTTCCGCCGGCCTCGCCGCCGAACGGCTGACGGGCACGTCGCTCTTCCCTTCCGGAGACGAGCCGCATTACCTGGTGATCGCGCAGAGCCTGTGGCGCGACGGCGACCTGAAGATCGAGAACAACCACCGGCGCGGTGATTATCGCGAATACTTCCCGGGCGATCTCGATCCCCACTACCTGACCCGCGGCAGGAACGGCGAGATCTATTCGATTCATCCGATCGGCATCTCGGTCTTGCTGGCGCCGGTGTATGCACTGGGCGGCTATCAGGCGTCCGTCTGGATGCTGATCCTGATGGGCGCGCTGGCGGCGGCGATCGCGTGGCGCTGGACCGTGGCGACGCTCAACGCGCCGGGGGCGGCGACGTTTGCGTGGACGGCGATCGCGTTCTCCGCGCCGTTCATGTTCAACACGTTCACGATCTATCCGGAGATTGCCGCGGGACTCGCGGTGATGTTCGCGTGGACGAAAGCACTGCGCACCGACGTTGATCGCCCGAGCCTGGTGCCGTGGATCGCGATCGCGCTTGCCATCGCGACGTTGCCGTGGCTCAGCACGAAGTACGCGCCGATGTCGGCCGCGCTCTTCCTGGTCGTCGCGTTCCGCCTTGTCAAACAGGAACCTGCGTCACTATTACGGAATCCGAAAGTCCTGGTGATGGCGGCGGTTTATGCGATCTCGTTGATCGCGTGGTTCGCATTCTTCTACGTGATCTGGGGCACGCCGCTGCCAATGGCGCCGTACGGATCGCTCGTGCAGACCACGCCGTTGAATCTGCGATTCGGCGCGCCCGGGCTGCTCTTCGACCAGGAATACGGTTTGCTCGCCTACGCGCCGGTCTACATCCTCGCGGGGACCGGCCTGTATCAAATGTGGAGGAGCGGTGCGGAGCTGCGCCGCCAGGCGATCGAAATCGCCGCGATCTTCGCGGCGCTGCTGGGCACCGTCGGCGCGTTCGGCATCTGGTGGGGCGGCACGGCCGCACCCGCGCGGCCGATCGCGTCGGGCTTGCTGTTGTTGATGTTGCCGATCGCGACGGCGTTTCGCGCCGCGCCGGTCGGATCGCCGCGGCGCGCGGCGCAACACCTGCTGTTGTGGATCGGCGTCGGCATCGCGATCACGCTCGCCGTGGGACAAGACGGCCTGCTGATCAACAACGCGCGTGACGGCACGTCGGCGTTGCTGGAATTCTGGTCGCCGCGCTGGCCGTTGTGGTCGCTGGCGCCGACCTTCATCGCCGATCGCTGGTTCCTCGCCTGGCTCAACACCGCGTGGTGGCTGGCGATCGCCTCCGGCGCCGGGTATCTGCTGGCGCGCACGCGCAGTTCGCGCGCCGGCGTGTCGGCGCTGTTTGCCTTCCTGACCTTCGCCATCGCCCTGCTGATCATCGCGATCACGGTGCCGCTGCTGCCGACGAGGCGCCCGCAGCCGGCGATCGATCTTGGCGCCCGCTCGCGACTGGCCGCGCTCGATGGGTTCGATGCCCGCGCGCGGCCCGCGTCGGTCGTCTACGACCCGTTGAGCAAGGGCGCCGCAGCCGATGCGCTGCCGCAACTGATCGTCGGCGTGAAGCCGATGCAGCGTTCCGATCCGCAGCCGGTGCGCGTGCTCCACAACGGGCGCTTCTCGCTGCCGGCGGGCCAGTACGCGATCACGGTGCGCTTCAACGATCGCGGCGCCGATCGCCCACTGCCGCTGTCACTGCAGATCGGCCGCAACGGTCCGCCGCTGAGGACCTGGAACGTCCAGCCGCAAGCGGGGCAACAGTTCGAAGCGCCGCTCTGGCTGCCGGTCGATGCGAGCTTCGTCGGGCTGCGCGGGCCGGTGGAACTGGAACGCGCCGTCGCCTCGATCACCATTGCCCCGACGACGATCGTCGATGCCGGCGATCGCCCCCGTCTTCCCGTGGTCCTCGCGGCCGCCGAATATCCGGCGGCGACGCTGTTCTTCCACGACGAGCAGATGTATCCGGAGTCGCAGGGCTTCTGGACGATCGGCGCCCACTCGTCGCAAGTGACCGTCGCCGTGCCGGCGTCGCAACATGCGCCGGTGGTGTTGCGGATCCATCCGGGCGCGAAGCCGAATCACACCACCATCAGCACCTTCGGATGGCAACGCTCGTTCGATCTCGTCCCGGGTCAAGCCGCGGAGGTCGAGTTGCCGGCGTCCGATCGCGGCGTGATTCCGTTGACGATCACCGCCGATTCGGGTTTCTATCCGAAGGAGGCTGATCCGGCGTCCACGGATCCGCGCTTCCTCGGTATTTGGGTCGAAGTAGCGACCGGGACCATCAAGACACCATGACCACCATCGCCGACATGCGCCGCGAGTACGCGAGCCGTGCGTTCAACGAACAGGACGCGCACGCCGATCCGATCCGGCAATTCACCTCGTGGTTCGAGGAAGCGCTCAAGGCGCAGTTGATCGATGCCAACGCCATGACGCTGGCCACTGCATCGCCGGCCGGCGAGCCGTCGGCGCGGATCGTGTTGCTGAAAGGCGCGGACGAATCCGGCTTTGTGTTCTACACGAACTACGAAAGCGCGAAAGGACGCGACCTCGCCGCCAATCCGCGTGCGTCGCTGTTGTTTTTCTGGTCGGCGCTCGAGCGGCAGGTGCGCATCACCGGTGCGGTGACCAAGACCAGCGTCGAAGAATCCGACGCGTATTTTCATTCGCGTCCGGTCGAGAGCCAGATCGGCGCGGTCAGTTCCGCGCAGAGCCGGCCCGTCGCCGATCGCGCACAACTTGAATCGCGTTATGCCGAAATGGCGGCGAAGTACAAGGATTCGATCGTGCCGCTGCCCGCCACGTGGGGCGGGTATCGCGTCACGCCCGAGCGCATCGAGTTCTGGCAGGGACGCCAGAGTCGCCTCCACGATCGGCTGCTCTATACGCGTCAGCCAGACGGATCGTGGTCACGCGCGCGGCTATCGCCGTAGACAGGCCCAACAGGCCATCAGGCCATCAGGCCATCAGGCCATCAGGCCATCAGGCCATCAGGCCATCAGGGATTGATTGTTCCCTCGCCGACGAGGACCGATTTTCCGCCAACTTGCACGCGCGTCACGTCGGCGCGCGCGTCCAGCGTGATGCGCATGTGCAGCCGGCTCGGCCGTCCCATCGCCACCCCTTGCAGGTTCACCATGTCGTTGAGCCGATCGGGGCCGACCAGCCGGTGCCTCGCCAGGTAACACCCGAGCGGACCGGCGGCGCTGCCGGTGGCGGGATCTTCGACGACCCCGGCACCCGGGGCGAACATGCGGCTGTAGGCGACCGCATCCTTATCGCCGGTGTCGGTGGAGAAGAACAGCGCCCCGACATGGCCGCCTGGAAAGGCGCTCTTCAGTTTGCGCATCGCGGCGAGGTCCGCGTCCGCCTCGTCGACGGCCTTGTGGGATTTCACGGGCACGATCAGAAACGCGTTGCCACAGGAGATCTCTTCGATCGGCAGGCCCGTCTCCTCCACCGCAGATGATTTGAGGCCGATGGCGCGGATGATCGCGTCGCGCGACGACACCGGCTCGTTGTATTTCGGCAGGCCCTGGTCCATCCACGCGAACGACAGGCGATTGCCCTCCCACGTCAGCTCCACTTTGGTCGGACCGACGCCCAGGCCAAACACCACGCTGGCGCGCCCGGGCTTGATCACCCCGAGCTCGGCCAGCGCGAAGGTGCTGCCGATCGTCGGGTGGCCGGCCATCGGCAACTCGGTGCCGGGCGTGAAGATGCGCATCCGCACGTCGGTGCCCGGCGCTTCAGCAGGAAGGATGAACGTGCATTCGGAGAAGTTCATCTCCTTGGTGATAGCCTGCATCTGCGCGGACGACAGCCCGCGCGCGTCGTGGAAGACGGCGAGTTGATTGCCTTCGAACCTGCGATCGGTGAAGACGTCGTAGTGGAGATACTTCATTGCGTGATTGTACCGGGAGGCCGGGGATTTCGTTGAGGGCGATTCATGTTGCCGCGTGGGCGCTGGTGCTGCTGTGCCCGGTCCTCGCCGCTGCCCAGCCGCTGACAATCACCGCGCCGGCCGCGCCGGGAGGCGGCTGGGACCAGACGGCGCGGGCAATGCAGCGCGTCCTCGCCGACCTCGAACCCGGCGTGAGCGTGCAGGTGGACAACGTGCCGGGCGCCGCGGGCACGATCGGCCTGGCGCGATTCATCCAGAGCGAACGCGGCAATCCGGGCGCGCTGATGGCGACCGGGCTGGTCATGGTCAGCGGCGTGATCACGAATCAATCGCCGGTCTCGCTCGCCGGCACCACGCCCATCGCCCGTCTCACCGGCGAATACGAAATCATCGTCGTGCCGACGGCCAGTCCGTATCAATCACTCGGCGATCTCGTCTCGGCATTCAGGAACGCGCCGGGCAGCATTTCGTGGGGTGGCGGATCGGCGGGCGGCACCGACGATCTTCTCGTGCGCCTGCTCGCTGAGCAGGTCGGACTGCCCGCGTCACGCGTCAATTACATCGCGTTCGCCGGCGGGGGCGCCGCGCTGGCCGCGGTGCTCGGCGGACAGCTCTCGGCGGCGGTGAGCGGCTACGGCGAATTCGCCGGGCAGATCGCCGCTCGACAGCTTCGCGTGCTCGCGGTCTCCGCACCGTCGCGCGTCGCCGGCATCGACGCGCCGACGCTGCGCGAATCCGGAATCGCCCTGGATCTCGCCAACTGGCGCGCGGTCGTCGCGCCGCCGGGCGTCTCGGCGATCGAGCAGGACGCCTTGACCAGGCGCCTCACCACGCTCGCCCACAGCCCTCAGTGGCGCGCGATGCTGGCGAAGAACGGCTGGGACGACTTGTTTCTCGCGGGTCCCGCGTTTCGCCAGTTCCTGCTCGCGGAACAGTCGCGCATCGAAGCGGTCCTGCAACGGCTGAATGCGACGAGCACCCCTGCGCCGTCCACGATGGCAATCACGCTGACGCCGGCGACGTTGCCATCGTTGATCGGCACGATCTTCATCGGCCTGTTCGCCCTCACCGGTGTCCACGTCAAGCAGCACCGGCCGACGTTCGACGCAGCGGGCCTGCGAATGGTCACGGCGATCATCGTGTCGCTGCTGCTCCTGCCGGTGGTCTTCATCACGATCGGATTCATCGCCGCATCGACGTCCCTCTTCGCAACGGTCGCCGTGGCATTGCGGGGGCAACGACCCACCGCGCGATCGATCGCAATCGACCTGGCGGTCGGCGCGGCGTTTTCGATCGTGCTGTTCCTCGTCTTCACGCGCGGCTTGAGCGTGTCGTTGCCGGGACCGGCGCTGTTCTGATGCGCGAACTGCTGACCGGCTTCGCGGTCGCGCTGACGCCATCGAACCTGATGTGGGGCCTCGCCGGCACGACGCTCGGCACGGCGGTCGGCGTGCTGCCGGGCATCGGTCCGGCGCTGACCGTCGCGTTGCTCCTGCCGGTCACCTACAACCTCGATCCCACCGCGGCGCTGATCATGTTCGCCGGCATCTACTACGGCGCGATGTACGGCGGATCGACGACGTCGATCCTGCTCAATACGCCGGGAGAGAGCGCGACGATCGTCACCGCGATCGACGGACACCAGATGGCGCGCAACGGACGCGCCGGCGCGGCGCTCGCCACCGCGGCGATCGGATCCTTCGTGGCCGGCACGCTGGCGACGCTGGCGCTCAGCATCACGGCGCCGCTGATGGTGCGCGTCGCGCTGGCATTTGGATCCGCCGAATATTTCGCGCTGATGGTCCTCGCCTTCGTCATGGTCACGACCATGCTCGGTACGTCGCGCTTACTGGGATGGCTCAGCCTGCTGCTCGGCCTGACGCTGGGGTTTGTCGGCATCGACGGACTGAGCGGTCACGCGCGATTCACGCTCGGCATTCCGTATCTGCTCGACGGCATCGATCCGGTGATCGTCGCGATCGGACTCTTCGCCGTCGGCGAAACGTTGTGGATCGCCAGCCGCGGTCCCGCCGTCGACGAACTGCTCCCCGTCCAGGGATCGCTGTGGATGACGAAGGAGGAATGGCGTCGATCGTGGAAGCCGTGGCTGCGTGGCACGGCGATCGGATTTCCGCTCGGCGCATTGCCGGCCGGCGGCGCCGAACTGCCGACGCTGATGTCCTACGCGATCGAAAAGCGCCTCTCGAAACGTCCGCAGGAATTTGGCCGCGGCGCGATCGAGGCCGTCGCCGGACCTGAGGCCGCGAACAATGCTTCGGCCGCCGGCACGCTGGTGCCGCTGCTCACGCTCGGCTTGCCGACCTCGGCGACCGCCGCGGTGATGCTCGCCGCGTTCCAGCAGTTCGGGCTCCAACCGGGCCCGCTGCTTTTCCAGAACGAGCCGGCGCTGGTGTGGGGCCTGATCGCGAGCCTCTACCTCGGCAACGCGATGCTGTTGATCCTGAATCTGCCGCTGGTCGGCGTGTGGGTGAAGCTGTTGTCGATTCCGCGGCCCTGGCTCTACGGCGGCATTCTCGTCGTCGCCTCGGTCGGCGCGTACTCGGTGCACCGCTCGGCGGGAGACCTGGCGTTGATGGCGGGGGTCGGCGTGATCGGCTTCCTGCTGCGCGTCATCGACGCACCGGTGGCGCCGGTGATGATCGGCCTCATCCTCGGTCCCGCGGCCGAACAACATCTGCGGCGCGCCCTGTCGATCAGCGAAGGGAACTGGACCGTGCTGCTGACCCATCCGCTCTCGGCGGCCCTCCTGCTCGTGGCGGCCGCGCTGGCACTGTGGGGCGTGATGCGCCCGGCCGTCATAGAATCGAATCATGAAACTGACTGACTTGTTTGGCGGTAGTAGCGGCGTTCCCGCGGATCAGTTTCCCGATCCCGCGATCGACATCCCGCCCGATCCCACCGGCACGCCGCAATCGGCGGTACTCGGCGGCGGCTGCTTCTGGTGCACCGAAGCGGTGTTCGTGAAACTCGATGGCGTGATCGGCGTGATGTCGGGCTACGCCGGCGGCAGCGCCGACACCGCGGACTACCGCAGCGTCTGCAGCGGCACCACCGATCACGCGGAAGTCATCCGCGTGCGGTTTGATTCCAGCCGCATCTCGTTCGGCCAGATCCTCAAGGTGTTCTTCGCCGTCGCGCACGACCCGACGCACCTCAATCGCCAGGGCAACGACATCGGCCGTCAATATCGATCGGCGGTCTTCTATGCGGACGACGATCAGCGGCGCGTCGCGGGAGCCTACATCCAGCAACTGAAGGACGCGAACGTGTTCGGCGCGCCGATCGTCACGACCCTCGAACCGCTCGAACAGTTCTTCGAAGCTGAGGAATACCACCAGAATTTCGCGGCCAGAAATCCCAACCAGCCTTACGTGGCCGCCATCGCCGCGCCGAAGGTGAAGAAGCTCGAAAAGGCGTTCGGCGACCGGCTGAAAAAGGCGACATAATACGAGGTTCATGCGGTCGTAGCTCAGTTGGATAGAGCATCAGCCTTCGAAGCTGAGGGTCACAGGTTCGAGCCCTGTCGACCGCATACTCACACTCACCACCACACATGCCTCGCGCCGTCTCATCGAACTGGCCGGAGTTAAGCGACGAGGAACTGCTCAAGCTGCGCTTGAGCGACCTGCCGCTCAAGCTCGAAGGCACGGTGGTCGAAACCCGGGTCGACCAGTTGAAGCGCGAGCTCGACGGCCGCGGCCTCAACTTCCCCCTGCACTTCTATCTCTCGGACGAGTGGTTCACGCCGGACGGACAGGCGTCGATGGCGGTGCCGTTCTATCTCGCGCATCCGCGCCTCGAGCGGCTGGAGAAGGCGCAGATGCTCGCGGTCGAAGGCGGCGAGCACGAGTGGTGCATGCGCATCCTCCGCCATGAAGCGGGACACGTCATCGACAACGCCTACAAGCTGCGGCTGCGCAAGCAGCGGCGCAAGCTGTTCGGCAGTCCGGCGCAGCCGTATCCCGAGTTCTATGCGCCGCGGCCGTACAGCAAGAGCTTCGTCCTGCACCTCGATCCCTGGTACGCGCAGAGCCATCCCGACGAAGACTTCGCCGAGACGTTCGCGGTGTGGCTGACGCCGGAGTCCGACTGGAAGACGCGCTACGCCGGGTGGCCGGCAATCAAGAAGCTGGAGTACATGGACGAGTTGATGAAATCACTCGTCGGCAAGACGCCGCTGCTGGAGAAGACCGAGGAAATCGATCCGCTGCGGCGGTTACACCGAACGCTGCAGTATCACTATCGCAAGAAGCGCGCGCAACACGGCGTGGATCACCCGACCTTCTACGACCGCGACCTGCGAAAGCTCTTTTCGGATGCGCCGGACGATGCCGGCAACATGACCGCCGCGCAGTTTCTCGGCTGGCACCGCCGCCACGTCCGCCGCATCGTCGCGGACTGGACCGGCATCTACCAGTACACGATCGACAAGGTGCTCGAAGACATCATCGTGCGTTGCCGCGAGTTGAAGCTGCGCCTGGCCGCCCCCGAAGACGACACCCTCCAGGAATTCACCGTGCTGCTCACCGTGCAGGTGATGAACTACCTGCACAGCGGCCGCCATAGGATCGCCCTTTGAAGCCACAACGTGTCCTCGCGCTCGTCCACAAGGGACTCGAGCCGCCCGACGAAAAAGTCGACAAGTCCACCGCGCAAGCCGCCGAGTGGCGCATGGAATACGACGTCGTCCGCGCCCTGAAGGTGCTGGGCCACGAAGTGTGCGTGATCGGCGTGCACGACGACCTGACGCCGATTCGCACCACGATGGACGAATTCAAACCGACCATCACCTTCAACCTGATGGAGGCGTTCGACGACGTGGTGGTGTTCGACCAGAACGTGGTGAGCTACCTGGAATTGCTGAAGGTGCCGTATACCGGATGCAATCCTCGCGGCCTCACGCTGTCGCGCGACAAGGCGCTCGCCAAGAAGTTGATGGCCTATCACCGCATCCCGGTGCCGGACTTCCTGGTCGTGCCGCTCGGCGGGAAGGCCAAGCTGCCGAAACGACTGCAATTCCCGTTGATCGTGAAGTCGCTGACCTACGAATCATCGACCGGCATCTCGCAGGCTTCGGTGGTGGAGAACGACGAGCAACTCGCCAGGCGCGTGCAATTCATCCACGACACGATCATGACGCCGGCGATCGTCGAGGAGTTCATCGACGGCCGCGAGCTCTACGTGGGTGTGATTGGCAACGATCGCCTGCAGACGTTCCCGGTGTGGGAGATGTCGTTCTCGAAGATGCCCGAGAACAACTGGAAGATCGCGACCGAGCGGGTCAAGTGGAGCGTCAAGTACCAGAAGAAGCACGGCATCGACACCGCGATCGCGGGCCTGGACGACTCGCAGTCGGCGAAGGTGCAGCACCTGGCGAAGCGCGTCTATCGCGCGCTCGACCTCTCGGGCTATGCGCGCATCGACCTGCGCATGAAGCCCGATGGGCAGATGTTCGTGATCGAGGCCAACCCGAATCCGCAACTGGCCCAGGGCGAAGACTTCGCTGAGTCTGCGCGCCGGGCCAATGTGTCGTACGCGAAGCTGATCGAACGCATCATTGGCCTTGGGCTGCAATGGCAACCCTCCCGCATGGCATAACGCGGGTGCGTACAGGTGCGTACGGGTGCGTACGGGTGCGTACGGGTGCCTGAGTGCCTAGGGACGTACGAGGCGTTGAAATTCCGGCATCGTCCGCATCTTCTCGAAGGCCGCGTCGTTCGCGGCTTCCGGCTTCCATTGTTTCGGCTGGCGTGAAATCGCCATCGAGAGCTGCGACAACGCGGACTTGGTATCCCCCGACGCGGCGTAGATCTTCGCCAGCGCATACATCGCCGGTTCGCTGCGCGGGTTGATGTCGAGCGCCTTCTTCGCCTCGGCGATCGCCTCGGCATGCTTGCCGGCCTTCGACATGCCCGCGGCGTTCGTCAGCAGTTTCTGCGGGACCCCCAACGTCATGTTCAGCAACCGGCGCAGTTCCTTGAACGGCTCGGCGGAATCGTCAACGCGCACGTCGACAATGCGTTCGACGGTGGAGTCTGAGCCGGGGGCGATGGGCTTCACGACCAGGAGGCCGGCCGACTCCATCCCGCGCGTATCGCCGCCCTTCGACTGGCCCGCATCAAGCGCGTCCATCAAGCGCTCGGCCATCGAGCCCTTGCCGGCGCGATACGCCGCCGCCATCGCTTCCACGACCTCGCGGCTGGCGAGCGTATTGCCCTGGACCGAGAAGTTCTCGCCGGTGACGTGGCCCGCGTATCCGCCAAGGTGCACCAGATCCTTCGGATCGGAGTTGCGATCGATGACGCGCTTGCCGGTGTAGACCGCCGAGCGGCCCTTCGCATCGATCACCGCTACCTGGCGGGTGTCGCGGCCGGGATCTTCATCGGTAATTCGCTTCACCACCTCGGCGGGCGACAACCCCTGCTCGAGCAGCGCGATCGCCTTGGGGCCATACAGGCGATTGGCTGACGCCTGCGTGGCGACGGCGCCGACACCGGCTTTCGCGTACGGCACCGCGGCGCCTGCCCCAAACGCACGCGACTGGACCCCGACGCCGAATTCGTTCGTGGCGGGATCAAACGCAATGATGGAGAAGGTGCCGAACCACGGATCGGGGCCATCCCCGGCCGGGGGCGTGCGCCCGGCGTCTTGAGCATGGAGGGTCGCGACGGCGAACAGGGCGATCAGAAGTCGTTTCATAACTGCGACAGTCTAGCCAAGAATGGTGACTATGACGCTTCGATTTGCACTCGCTTCACTGATGGCCGCCACGGTCGTGACGGTTGCCGCGCAGGACCCGACCCAGTCGCTGCCGGACGCGTACAAGGTCCAGCTCGAGAACGACTACGTCAAGGTGGTGCGCGTCCACTACGACGCGGGCGCGAAGCTGGCCGAACACACCCACCCCGGCGGGACGACGGCGTATGTCTACCTGAACGATTCCGATGGCGTCGTCTTTACGCACAACGGCAGCAGCAGTCGCGCGGTGACGCGGCCGGCGGTGAAGGCCGGGGCAATTCGCATCGCGGCCGGGCCGGAAGAGCATCACACCGTCGAAAACGGGTCGGCGATGGCGTCGGACTTCCTGCGGATCTGGTTCAAGACCGATAACGCCGGTGTCAACAACCTGCGGCAGCGCCTCGCGCTGACCGACGTGGACTTTGCCAACAAGCAGATGCGGATCACGCGGCTGCTGGTCAAACCCGGCCAGACGCTCGGTATCGAAGCCAAGAACTCGCCGGCCCTGCGCATCGCGCTGCGCGAAGGCATCAAGCAGTGGACGACGCCGCCGGCCGATTTCGTGCGGTGGCTCGACAAAGGCACCACCGAAGACTTCTCGGTCACCGGCGACTTTCCCGTCAACATCATCAAGATCGAGTTTCTGACGAAACCGAACAAGAACTAGGTTCCAAAGGTTCCAGGGGTTCCAACGGTTCCAAGGGCGTCGTTCTGCTGCGGTACCAGCGGTTCTCTCGCTAAGAACCCTTGGTAGTCCTTCAGAACGTTGCCTTTGGAACCCTGGAACCCCTGGAACCCTTGGAACCCTCTTATTGCATGTCCTGTAACGCGCGAACTCCGGTTCGCATGCCGGCGAGGAACGTGGCGATTGAGAGCAGCGCCGCGGTGATGAACATCCCCGCGATGAACCATTCCTGCCGCCCGGTCAGCGGCTGGTTGCGGAACTTCGCGAACAGGTAAATGCTCGACGGCCATCCGAGCAGCACGATCGTCACCAGGATGAAGAGCACGGCGAGAATCATGAACGCGACGCCGCCGTACGAACCGGCGATCTGGGTCGCGTTGTCGGCGGCGAATCGCGGATAGCGGGCGCCGAGGCCGGTCGCGAGTCCGACCATCGCGAAGGCCATGAAGATGATCGCCACCGCCGACATCTGCTTCAGGAACGGGTCGACGCCGAGCAACTCGTTGCCGGCGACGATCAGGATCTCCGACAGCAGCAACACCGGCACGAGGCCGGTCCAGAATTTCGACCACAGGAAATCGCGCAGCGAGATCGGCGCGGTGCGAATGATCCAGAAGGCGGCGCCTTCCGCGGACACCGCGGGGAAGACGAAGCGCACGACGACGGTCGACATCACGAATCCCGCCATCGCGAGATTGAGGAACGCATAGATGTTCTTCAGGAACCCGCTCATGTACGGGATGTGCTCCAGGTCCAGCACCTGGAAGTTGTAGAGATACACCAGCATCAACGCCACCAGCAGCAGCAGCTGCGACCACTGGCTGACGTCGCGGAGGAACACCTTCAGGTCCTTGATCAGCAGGTGCTTGCGCACTTGCGACAACGGCAGCCACCCGGCCAGCGTGTCGAGGATCCGCCACTGCGTGAAGCGCGCCTTGCGCGCCTCTTGCGCCTTGCTGAATCCGGTGAAATGCCACCGCTGAAACGCCCAGCCGACAAGAACGATGGCGGCGAACGCGGTTGACCACAACGCCCCGACGTGCAGCCAGTCACGGCTGCCCTGCACACCGGCAAACAGCGCTTCGCCGGCCCAGAACGACGGCAGCATCGGCGTGATCGGCGATTGCAGCGTCGCGAAGAAGTCGGTGACTTCCGGCATCGACTCCACCTTCAACAGCCGCTCCGGCTGCAGGAACCGCAGCAGCATCACCAGGCTGACGGCGAAGACCAGCCCCATCAGCATCAGGATGTCGCGGGCGCGCCGCGCCGGGAAGACGTTGACCAGCATCAGCGTGATCGCCGATCCCAACGCCACCGGGATAATCACAAACGGCACCACCGTCAGCAGCGCGGTCGCGATGAACGACCACGGCGCGCACTTGGCGACGCCAATGCCGGCCAGCACCGGCAGCAGGAACACCACCACCATCCAGCCGGCCTGCGCCACCGTCCGCGCGAAGCGCGCCAGGAACAAGCGGCTGCTCGCGACCGGCGCGACCAGGATCAGGCGCAGGTCCTCGGACAGAAAGAACGTCGAGAGCGACGTGACGATCGCGCTGAACGAGAGGAACGAGAGGAACGTCAGGAACAACCACGACAGGCCGATGCGAATCAGGTAATCACCGAGCTCCGCATATTGCGCGGCCTGCCACGTCAGCCAGAACGCGCCGTAGAACAGCGCGCTCATCACGCCGAGGGCGATGCCGCCGAACAGCGCCGCACGGACGCCATCGCCTTTTTCGCGCCGGCGCGCGCGATTGCGCGACGCCCACCACGACGGCAGCAGCAGGTACGGAAACGGCCTGACGATCGCGGGCGCGTTCATCAGAGGATTTCCTCGATCTCCTGCAAGCCGCCGCCGCCGGTCAGCTTCAGGAACACCGACGTCAGTTCCTCGTTGGCCGAGCCCGCCATGGCGCGCAGTTCGGGCACGGTGCCGTGCGCGATGATCTTGCCCTTGAGGATGATGCTGATCAGGTCGCACATCTCCTGCGCCACTTCGAGGGTGTGGGTGCTCATCAGGATCGCGACGCCGTGCTGCGACATGTGGCGGAACACGTCCTTGATCAAGCGCGCGCCGCGCGGATCGAGTCCGACCATCGGCTCATCGACCAGCACCGCCTTCGGCCGGTGCATGAATGCGGCGCACATCACCAGGCGCTGCTTCATGCCGTGCGAGAAGCTCTCGACGAGCTCGTTCTGCCACTTCGAGAGCTCGAAGATGTCGAGCATCTCCCTGGTGCGCGCATCGATGTCGCCGTCGCTCATGCCGTAGAGGCCGGCGTGAAAACGCAGGAACTCCCCCGCCGTCAGCTTTTCGTAGATGAACGGGCGATCGGGAATGAAGCCCAGCGCCGCCTTCGCGGCCTCCGGCGCCTGCGCAAGATCGTGCCCGTTGACCACCACCCGTCCCGACGTCGGCTTCAGCAGTCCGGCGATGATGCGGATGCTGGTGGTCTTGCCGGCGCCGTTGGGTCCGAGGAACCCGTGGATCTGTCCGGGCGCGACGTTGATCGACACGCCATCGACCGCCGTGAAGGCGCCGTACCGTTTGACGAGATTTTCGACGGCGATCATCGGCCGCCGCCCAGGCAGCGCGACGCCCAGCAGCCACCGCTCTGCCGGCGCGGAATGTCAATCGACAGCGGGCGCGGATCGTCCGCCTGCCGGCCGACGAGAATCGGCGTCGAGTTCGGCGCCACCTCCACTTCCGACACGATCATCTTCACCTGTCCGATCATCGGCAGGATTGCCGCCTGCTGGTCGAGGCCGCCGCGCGCGAGTCGAAGATGCGTGGCATCGGCGGGAAATTGATTCAGCGTCGGATCCACCGGCAACCACAGCCCGCGCGCATTGCCCTCGTCGACGTAGACCTCGGGCCAGGCGTGGTAATAGAACGCGCCACGCACGTAGACCACGCCGACGTTGATGCGAGCGGGAATACGGAGCGAGCGCGCCAGCGCCACGAATAGCGCGGTGTGCTCGTTGCAGTCGCCGACCTTGGTGCGCAGCACTTCGAGCGCCGACGGCAGGCTCATGGTCGGCTTCTTGTCGATCATCGCGTTGACTTCACGCGTCAATCGCTCGGCGCGATCGCGCACGCCGGTCACCCCGGCCACCATCCGTTCCGCGGCGGCACGAATCTCCGGCGCATCGCTCTCGAGGAACGGCTCCGCGTGGAGGTAGCGATCGAGATCGGACGGCGCAGGCATCGGTTTCAGGTCGCGCGGATCCAGCAGCTCGATCGACTCGCCATTCACGGTCTGGCCGGAGCCGTCGACTTCATCCTTCACCAGGGTCGCGCCGATCAACCGCAGATGCATTTTCTTGACGTCCCGCGGCTCCACGATCCGCTGGTTCCGCCCCATCGTCGGCACGATCGCCGCCGCCTGCAGCATGTCCTGCTGCATGCCATTCGACACGGCCAGCGCGGTCGCCTGTTCCTGCGTTTCCACGACGCTGATCAGGCCCATCGGGCTTTCTTCGCGGACGATCTCGCCGGTGTCGGTGATCCACGACGTGGTGGTGACGCCGCTGAAGGTCATGTCGACCTTGAACGCCGGGATCGAGCGCGAAGCGCCGCCCTTGACCAGTTCGCGCGCGCCGATCTTGATCAGCACCGGCGCGTTCTTCATGGTGGCGGGGTCGAAGACGTTCCATTGCCTGGCGGTGCCGGCGACGAGTCCTTCACTGGCCAGGCGGCGGCCGACGCTCAGCATCAATGCCGGCGGCTCGGCGAGATGACGCGTCTCGGTATGCGATCCCGATGCGCTGCCGATTTCGAGCGAAAGATCGAGTCCATTGAGGCGGCCCTTGATCGACATCGGCCCCGTGCCGGGATCGAGCGAGAAATCGAACGACTGCAGCGCGAAGGATTTGTCGACGTGCGCGGTGGTCTTGAGGATCGCGGCAGTGGTCGCGCCGAGCAGCGAGAACTGCAGGCGGCCGTCCTCCTTCAGCTCGAAGCCATCGGCGGTCGCCTGGACCTGGCTGACCGTGAACCCGATCTTTTCGCCGCGGTAGTAGACGCCGCGCCACTGCGCCGCCGTGCCGTAGGCCGCCAGATCGGTCGCGAGATTGCGCGAGGAGGCGTGCAGGTAAGCGCGATCGATCATCACCCCCATCGTCGCCACCCACGCCACGAGCGCGAGGATCGACAACGGGCGCGTCACGGTACGCGGGAGCGGACGAATAATCTGCGGCAAGGTAGCGAGTTTATCGGCGGAAAGGACTATTCACCTTATCCAACACCGGACCACCGCAGCCCGCCTGATCGCAATAACCGCGATCCGCACTGTCTCGAGATAGAACGCCGCCACTGAAGGGGCCGGGGATCATTTCCGTCAAACGTTTGCATCGTAGGCAGTTAGAGCCTTCAGCAGCTTGAAAGATGGCTGTGGAAAACCAGGCCTTAGCCCGGGGGGAGGAACACACGCATGGAGGTGCCCAGGGAGGAAAAAGAACCCCGGCCCCTTCCACTACGGCGCATCGAGGGCGGCGATCTTTTCGAGAATCTCGCCAATCGTCGCCGTCGGGACGGCAAACGTGATGTCACTCGACTCGTCGTCTGGGCCGACCGAGATGATCAGCATGCTCTTGTCTTCCCCATTGACCGACCAGAACACCGACGCGCCCGCGCAGTCGCCGATGCGCAACGCGTCGTCTTCCCATGATCGCGTGGCGATGTCGTTCAATCGACTCACGTCCTCCGGGGCAATGTGAATCGATGCGAGCCAGGCGCCGACGCCAACATCGGCGGAGAGAGAAATGGCGTAGAAACGCTTCTCGCCCTCGTAGCTGTAATCGACTTCAACCGTAATCAGGGATAACACTAAAGTGGTCCTTTATGCTGTCGCGTTGACCGAGAATCAACGAGCCTTTATACCTACTGCTGCGCCAGCGCCGCGGCCAGCAAGCGCGGAACATCGCGTGAATCGCGGGTCCACTGGGCGCCGCCGTAAAGGGCCGGCACCGCCACCTGCGCAACATACACAAAGAAGTTTTCGTCAGGCCGGTCCTGCAGGCAGGCGGGCGCGGCAGGAATTCTCACCGAGACTGACTTCCCCGGCGCGATGACGTGCGCGCGATCCTCGCTTTCAGCGCGCAGCGTTGTCGTGCACTGCGCGATGTCGGTCACGGGTTTGCCGCCATTCGGATCCGTGGTCGAGTAATAACTCGAGATCGCGAGAAATACTTGTGCGGTCGACACCGGCACGCTGATCGCGTTCTGCAGGTCCACCACCAATACGGGCCGAGGCGAAGGCCGGCTGTCGTCTACTCGCCCGTTCAGGACGCGAATGGGATCATCGGTGACGCCGAGCGCGACGACGCGGACGTCCGCAGGCATCGACACGTTGAACACCGCGATGATACAAGCCAACAGACCGACTCTTTGCATGTCCTAGCTCAGAACGACTGACTGCCTCGCGCGGGCGGAGCACCGGTCAATCGCACACGAAACAGCACGCGATTCATCATACCGGGGAGGTACGCCGACGGCGGCAGGATCTCGCCGTCGTTCACGCCGGGAGGAATCGCGAGCCAGGCACTGAAGAGGTCGTCGACGACGTCCGTCCCACGCCGCACCGGCACGCGCATCGCGATCGTCACCATCCCACCCGTTGCGGCTTCGTCCGGATTCACGAACAACTCGATGATGTCGCCGCCGGCGATTCGCGCGACGCCGGTAGCGAGCAATCCGTTCAGCGGTCCGCTCAATCGGCGCAGCATCACGCCCGGCGTGCGGCCGCGGGATGGTGTTAACGGGATGGACTGCCGTCGATCGTAGGCGGCGCGGGAGATAGGATCCGAGAGGACCGCATAGGCGGCTTGAATCCTCTGGAAGGTCGCGGTCGCATCGGCGCCGGCGCGATCGGGATGCCATCGCAACGCGAGCTGCCGCCAGGCGCGACGCAAGGTCGCGCGGCCGGCCTCGCGACCGATGCCGAGCAACTCGTAGTAATCGTCCATGCAGATGTGTTTCTGCCAGTGATCAGCAGTTCTTGATATGTGCACCGGTCCGAATCATCCCTGCGGCAGGGTGAAAATGGGTGCCAGGCACCTATCTCGATCAAATACTGTCGCGTTGATCGAGGTCGAGCACGGTTTTCAACAGCACGTTCGCGCCGTTGGCGCAGTCGTCCCAGCTCGTCAACTCTTTCGGCGAGTGGCTGATGCCGCCGACGCTCGGCACGAAGATCATCCCCATCGGGCACAGCAAGGCGATCTGCTGCGCGTCATGACCGGCGCCACTCGGCAACTTGGTGGTCTTCAGGCCGAGTCCGCCGGCCGCGCGGCCGATCGCGTCCTGGACGCCGGAGGTCGCAAGCGCCGGGCGATTCGTGCTCGCCAGCGTGAAATTGATCGCCGTTCCTGTTTCTTTTGCGATCTCGGCACCGCGCGCCTTGACCGCATCACCGAGTTCCTTCAGCACCTGATCCGACAGGTCACGGAATTCGACGCTCATGGTGACGCGACCGGGAATCACGTTTGGTGAATTCGGCTCGACCGCGAGCCGGCCGACGGTGCCGACCTGCCGGCCCTGGCGACGCGACGCGATGTCGCGAACGGCGAGCGTGAGCTCGGAAGCGGCCACCATCGCGTCGTGACGCTCGTTCATCGGCGTCGTGCCCGCGTGATTGATGGTGCCCTCGATCACGACGTCGTAGCGATGAATGGCGACGATGCCTTCGACGATACCGATCGGGATCCTGGCCTGGTCGAGCGAGCCACCCTGCTCGATATGCAGCTCGACATACGAATGCCACGTGCCCTTGCCGCGGACGGCCGATTCAATCCGCACCGGATCACCGGCGATGCGCTTGATCGCATCGCTGCGCTTCATCCCGTTCCACACCCGGTCCATGTCGCCGGCCTTGAGATCGCCGGCGACGATACGGCTGGCGGCCGTGCCGATGCCGAACGCCGTGCTCTCTTCATGCGCCCACAACACCATCTCGAGCGGATGCTTGGTCTGGAGGTTGGCGGCCTTGACGGCCTGCAGGACTTCGAGCGCGGCAAAGGTTCCGAGATCGCCGTCGAAGTTGCCGCCGGTCGGCACCGAATCGATGTGCGATCCGAACAGGATTGGCGGTTGATTCGGCTGGCCGCCGAATCGCGCGAAGATGTTTCCCGCGGCATCGATGCGCGGCACGATGTCGGCGCCCTTGATCTCGTCGATCACCCACGCGCGCGCGGTCAGGTCAGCGGTCGAATACGCGACGCGATTGACGCCGTCCGCAAACGCCCCTCCCGGAACACGTCCGTGATAACTCAGACGCTCGAGACGGTTTCGCAAACGCGCCGCATCGATCGCCGGCGCCGATTGAGAGGAGCCCGCCTTCGCGCTGCTCGGGCGAGGCAGGCTGGTCAGTGCCGCAGCACTGGCCAGCGAGAGAAAGCTGCGACGAGAAATCATTCGTTTACTTTTGCGGAGGCGTGCGTTCGGCGACCGTGCCCCAGAACCCGATCATCATCTCTTCCCACGTCTGATCGCCCCAGCGGACATCCTTCGACGGGTCGGGATTGAACTTGTTCTGCGGCGAGTTGTCGTAGTGCGCGATGACGTCGATCCTGGTGCCCTTGGGCATCCGCTTCGCTTCCTTCAACTGATAGGTGATCTGCCAGTTGAAGTCCCACTTGGGCACCGACAGCAACGTCTCGGTGCGGCCATCGGGATAGGTCGCGATGTAGGTCATGTCCTTGCCGCGGACGTGCATGTGCGGCGTGAACGACGTGATGATGGTGTCGGCGGTAAGGACGCGCGAGCCGCGCACTTCATGCGCCGGCGCGCCGGCTGGAATGACAAAGCCCGGCTGAATCACGCTGCCACCGCGCGCCACCATCGACGGCGGTTCCTTCAGATACTTCACGCCGACGACGGTCTTATCGGTCGCCGCCTCGCCATTGGTGGTGTAGTGCATCTGCAGGATGATGTCGGTGTTCGCGCTCAGCAGGCGGCCGACCCCCGGATCGAAGATCACGCCCGGCTTGTTCGGCGTGACGCCGCCGATGTTGCCCGGTCCAAGCACGCCGGCTTCGCTGATCTTCTCGCCGGCCGGTTGCGTGTAGGCGATCACGTGATGCACGTGGGCGCGCGCCTGCGGCTTGATCTCGATCGCCGCGAGCCACTTGTCTTCTTTCAGATTCGTCGGGATGCGCAGGTACTGGTATGCGACGGTGCCGGTCGCCGGAATCTGAAACGGCGCTTCCATTTCGAAGACCGCATCCGGCTTGCCGATCGTCCAGCCCTCCGCGAACTCCGGCAGCTTTGGCAAATCCTTGTCGTCGCCCTTCGGCGCCCCGCCGTCGACCCACGCAAGGATCGTCGAGATTTCCTGGTCCGACAGCCGCGGATCGTTCTTGAACACGCCGTGATCGGCATCAGCGCCCCACGGCGGCATCGTCTTGGTCGCCACGCGGTTGCGAATCGACTTCGCCCACGGACGCGCATCATCGAACTTCACCAGCGACATCGGCGCGAACATCGTCGGGCGGTGACACTCGACGCATTTGGAATAGAAAATCGGCGCGACGTCCTTGGCGAACGTCGGGGTTTGCGCACCCGCTGTGACGGGCGCGAGGACCACGGCCGCAACAAGGGCAATTCGGCTGATCGGCATGCGGCATATTAGGCCGTAGACCGTGCAGATGCCAATCGGGAATGTCGTAAGATGGCCTCCCATGAAACGAGCCCTATTTGCCCTGGTTGCCCTGCTCATCCTTCCCGGTTCGGCCTTCGCCACGTGGTCGGTGATTGCCGTGGATCGCGCCTCAGGCCGCGTGGTCATCGCATCTGCGACCTGCGTCGATCGCGACGATCAGTTCCTGATGGGCGTGCAGGCGGTGGTCGTGCCCGGCAAGGGTGTGGCGGCGTGCCAGGCCGGCGTTGACGGCACGCACAAGAACCAGATGCTCGTTTATAACGAGCTGCAGAAGGGCACGGATCCGAAGCGCATCATCGAGTTGCTCAGCGAGGACCCGGCGTACCAGAGCCGGCAGTTTGGCATCCTCGACCTGCAGGGCCGCACGGCCGGCCACTCCGGTCTCACCAACGGCTACGTCTCGCAGGACATTCAAGGCCAGGTGCCGGGCACGCAGATCTTCTATTCGATTCAAGGCAACATCCTCCGCCCGGGCAACGTGGTGCCGAACGCGGTGCAGGCGTTCATCAAGACGTCGGGCACGATCACCGATCGCGTGATGGCGGCGATGGAAGCCGCTGACGGATCCGGCGGCGACAGCCGTTGCATGTGCCCGGCGTGGCCGAACGATGGCACCGCGCCGCTGATCCCGTGCGACAACAAGACCGCGCACGTCGCGTACATCCTCGCCGCCGATCCCAAAGACACCAGCGGCGATTCACACAACAACGGCAAGTACTCCGTGTACCTGACGACGTCACAGCCGGGTCCGGACAAGGGTCCGTACCAGATCAAGGCGGGTGAAAATCTCAACCCGGTGAAGACGTTGCGCATGCGTTATGACGCGTGGAAGAAGGCCGGCAGCCCGCGGACCGATTACGCGCAACCCAATCCGACGCCTGCGGCCGCGGCGCCGCAAGGTGGCGGCGGCAACTTCCAGGGTCGTCGCGGACCGATCCAGACGATGACGTTGACGACGACCGCGTGGGCCGATGGCGGGATGATCCCGGCGAAATACACGCAGGCCGGCGCGCAAGTATCGCCGCCGCTCGCGTGGAGCAACGTCCCGGATGGCGCGACGAGCTTCGTCCTGATCGCGCACGACGTGGATGCACCGATCGGCCAGGCGACCGACGACATGCTGCACTGGATGGTGTGGAACATCCCGGGCGCGACGCGATCGCTCGCCGAGGGCATTCCGCACGGCAATCCGCTCGCCGATGGATCGCGCCAGATCAGCGCGGTCGCGCCCGGCTACAAGGGACCCGGCGCGCTCGCCGCGGGTCCGGTGCATCACTACGTGTTCGAGATCTTCGCGCTCGATTCGAACATCGACGTGCCGGCCGTTGGCCAATCGCCCCCGCTGACCCGCGCCGCGATCGAAGCGGCGATGGCGGGAAAGATCCGCGCGCGCGGGACGCTCGTGGGGTTATTCAAACGTCAGTAGGAGCGGGTACGCAGAAACAGCCACAAAAACAGCTGTAAAGGGGTCAGACCCCTTTACAGCTGTCACAGGTGACACCTCACCGCGGACGCGGCATCCAATCCCTCTGAACGCTTAAGACATCGCAAGATGTCGCGGGGGAACCAACGGCACATTCCGTGCCACGGGGCGCATCCGCCTTCGCCAAGGCTTCGGCGCGACAAGCGCGGTCTTTGCAAGGTGTGTAGAGGACTTCCAACCTCGAGCCCGGCAGCTAACCTCGTCGGCGTAATTGGAGGCTGACCGTGTCTCTGCTTACCCGCGTACGTGCCGCTATTGCCGGTGCGAGTGTCCTGTTCATTGTCCTGATTGCCACGCTCGTCGTCTGGCTGGTGGGCGCGCGCAACCCGTACACACCCGCCGGCTACGTCGGCTATCTCACCAAGGGCGCGTTCATCGGGCAGTCGCGCTTCGTCGGCGTGCAGCGCGGACCAACATCGGCGGGCCGCGGCTGGTTGCTCGACGTCAGCAACATCAGCGTGACGCCGTACACCTACACCGAGGAGTTCGTCGGCGACTCGTCGGTGATGAGCAAGGACAACCTGAAGATCGGTTTCCGCGTGCACACGGTGTGGCGTGTCGATGCAGGCAAGGTGCCGCTGTTCATGGAGCGCTACAGCACCACCGTCGACCGCGACACGATCCACAAGGATCCGGATGCGATCGTCAAGGTCGCGTATGCGAACTTCGTGCGCGAGCCGCTTCGCACGTTCGCACTCGATGAAGTGCAGCATCGTAACGGACTCGAAGTGAAAGATGCGCTGATCGCGATCGGCGACGCCGTGCACGATCGCATTCGCGCCTACACCGACGGCAGCCCGTTCATCATCGACAGCGTGGTCGTCGGCAACGTGCAGTATCCGGAGGAAGTGGCGAGCGCCGTGTCCCGCAAGCTCGCCGCGACCCAGGAGCTGGCGCGCAAGGACACCGAGATCGAGATCGAGCGCAAGGAACGCACCAAGCGCGAAGTGCAGGCGCAGGGCATTGCCAACGCGATGGAGATCATCCGCGGACAGTTGAACGGGATGTACATCCAGCACGAGGCGATCGAAGCGCAGAAGGCGATGGTGGGCTCGCCGAACCACACGGTGGTCTACATTCCGGTGGGTCCGATGGGCGTGCCGATCACGGCGACGATGGAATCGGCATTGCCGATTAAGAAATGAGGATTAGGGATTAACAAGACAAAGGGCGGCCCCCCGAATTCGGAGGACCGCCCTTTTGTTATTCGTTACTCGGTATTCGTTATTTCTAGAACTGGAACCTGGCGCCGATGCGGATGGTGCGCGGCGCCAGCACCGCCGTGGGACGGAGGAACGCCGCGCCGGTCGTGACCGTGCGCGATTCCGCCGCATTGGTGTTGGTCATGTTGAAGACGTCGAGCATGCCGCGGATCTTCACCCCGTGCGACAGGTTGAAGCCGCGATCGAGGCGCACGTCGACCACCGTGATGTTGTCCTGGCGGTTGGAGTCGAGCGGCTCGACGTTGATCGTGCCGCTGAAGATCGCACCGGCCGCGGTGGCGCTGGCGGCGCCGACCGAGATCTGGCGCGCGAAGTTGACGCCGGCCTGGTGACGCACGAGCGGCGAGACGCGGATGCCGAGGGGCGCTTCATACGTGCCGGACAGCTTGAAGTCCCAGCGCGTGGTGTCTTCATCGAACACGCCGTTGGGATTGTTCGGGTAGGCGCCCGGGAAGTCGTGCGCCAGCGTATAGCTGCCACCGATCTGCGCCGACCAGCGGTTGGCGAGACGGCGATTCATCGACAGCTCGACGGTCTTGTAACGCGAGAAGCGAGGCGTGTTCTGCGTCACGTTGGTGAGCGGGAACTTGGTGTTGACGTCCGCGGTGTTCGGGACGCCGAGCAGGTTGATGCGGCCGTCGTCGGACGTTCCCGTGACGCCGTCACGGCCCGGATCGACGATCGAGTACGGCACGGTATAGGCCGAGATCGGGCGGCCGGGGTTGTACGACGCGATCAGATCGTCTTCGGTCTTGTAGACGAAGCCGACGCGCGCGCCGATGCTGTCGTTGACCTGGCGCTCGAGATACACCGTGACGTCGTTCGAGTACGGCGAGGTGATGTTCGGATCGAGGAACACCGTGCCGGCCAGCGACGTCGCCGTCGGGTTGGCGGACTCTTCACCGGGCTGATAGTGCTTGTCGCCGTTGCGGTCGGTCCACGAGTAGGTGACGCTCTTGTTGTTCTGGTTCGGGTTGGCGCCGGCGCTGACGTCCGGACCCGGGTTGTGCCAGAACAAGCCGTAGCTCGCCTTGAGCACCGTCTTGCCGTTGTTGCCGAAGTCATAGGTCAGGCCGATGCGCGGACCGATGTTGTTCCAGGTGTAGAAGTCGGTCTGCGGGAAGGTCTGGGCGGGCACGCTGACCGGACCGTTGGTGAACGCCGGCTGCGACTGCTCCGGCATCCAGCCCTTGTAGCGATCCCAGCGGACGCCCGCATTGATCGTCACGCGACCCATCGCCCACGTGTCGTTGAGGAACAGGTCCTGCTGATCGAGCTTGTTGACGACCAGCAGCTGGCCGTCATCACTGGCGCGACGGCCGCAGGCGCAGGTCGCGGTCGGGACGCCGAAGACCAACTGGCTGGCGACGCCGTTGACATAGATGTGCTCGATGTTGCCGCCGACGTTCTGCGAGCGGCCGCTCCACTGCGTTTCCTTGTAGAGCTCGCCACCGAGCTTGAAGGTGTGGCTGCCGTGCTTGGTGTCGAGGAAGTAGGTCGCGGCGCCGGTGGTCTGCTTGCGGTCGCGATCGGTCTGCGATTCGGCATGCGCGCCGGTCAACACCAGCAACGTGGAGTCACGCCAGAAATAATCTTCGGTGCTGTTGGAGAGGCGCGGATCGTAATAGCCGAAATCACCCCAGCGCGCTTCGACGTAGAGGCGATCTGACAGCGTGCCGTTCCATTCGCCCTTGTAGACCCAGCTCGGTGACTTCTGCGCCGTGGTCTGTTCAGGACTGGTGTAGGTGTAGCCGCCGAGCGGCAGGCGGTTCGGCTGCTCCTTCATGTTCCACTGGTAGTAGCCGATGAACTTGTTCTTCTGGTTCAGCTGATAGGTCAACTTCGCCGACGGATTCTGGTTCCAGGTATCGAACGTCTTGTCGAACGTGAACAGCGGCTGCTGGACGGCGTTGAACTGGCGGCGCCACGAGAAGTGGAACCACGCCTTGTCCTTCTTGACCGGGCCGCCGACGTTGAAGTTGGTGTCGTAGTACTTCTCGACTTCGTTGCTGCCGGGGCGGAAGCCGTAACCGCCGGCCGACGTCGGCCGGGTGTAGATCTCGGACAGGTTCGAGCTCTGGAACCCGTTGTTGTAGAAGTCCTGGTAGTACTCGCCCGAGAAGCGGTTGCCGCCCGACTTGCCGAGGAAGTTCGACTGCACCCCGGGGGTGGCCGCTTCCGCGCCCTGGCCCGCGACGCCGAGGAAGACTTCTTCGAAGGAACCGTAGTCGTAGTAGAAGCCGGCGCCGCCGGTGCCTTCGGTGGTGTTGATGCCTTCAACCGAGGTGCGCACCTGGCCGCTCAAGCCGTAGGCGCGGTAGCCGGTCTGCGTGCCGGCGCGATTGCCGCCGATGTCGATGTTGCTCATGATCACGCCGGGCGTCGCCGCCAGCAGCGCCCACATGTCGCGGCCGTTCGGAATCGACTCGAGCTGCGTCAGCTTGAAGTTCTGCTGGACGCGCGTCGCCGAGGTGTCGATCACCGGCGCCGCGCCGCTGACCGTAACGGTTTCCTGCAGCGTCGCCACCGCCATGTCGGCGTTAACGGTCGCGGTGAAGCCGAGCGAGATCGTCGCGGTGCGCTTGACGGTACTGAAGCCCGCGAGCTCGAACGTCAACTCGTAAGTGCCGGGGGGCACCGCCGGGAAGCGATACGAGCCGTTCTCATTGGTGACCTGCGTCTGCGTGCCCATCATCGACGGGCTCGTGGCGGTCACGGTCACACCTGGCAGCAAGGCGCCGCTCGAATCGGCGGCGCGACCCTGGATGGTGCCGGTGCTGCTGGCGCCACCGCCCTGTGCGAAACTGGCCGCCGGCATCAACAGCCCGGCCACCAGCGCCAAGGTCAGCGTCTTCATCACAAACTTCATAACAAGTCCTCCTGGGAACTCCGTGGGGCTATGGTTCAACACAAAGAAAATAACAGCCACGGATCGTAACGCGAATGTGACAAATCCGCAGCCCGAATCTGCAACCGCTTTTCGAGATGCCTTGGGCCGGTCCGGGTGATGAATCAGCCCGGAATTGTCGTCGGATCGCCCTTCTTCGTAAACACAATGGCCAGGAATTTAACGGGCGCGGTGGCGCTCGCGTTGCCAGAGGAAGAGTGCACGTCGCCGGGCTGATCGAACGATTCGAAAAACATCTCGCCGGCCTTGAACACCTTGGGCGCCTGGTCGTTGACCGCGAAACTGTACTGCCCTTCGAGGACATACCCAATCACGAACCCGGGGTGGCGGTGCTTGCGTCCCGGCGGCGCGCCCGCGGGAATGGTGATTTCGGTCGCCGACATTTGCCAGCCATCGAGGTTGACCTTCGGCGCATCCTTCAACGCCACCGCGCGCTGTGCCGAAGCCGCGGCTTGTCCCTCCGCGTGGCCGGTTTGCGTCGCGACGAATGAGGCCGCAAAACTGAGCATGGTCGTGGTCAAGAACTCACGTCGATTGTCGGTCACGGGGATCTCCTTGGTTCGGTCCCGGAATCTTACGCGAACTGGGTCGCGATTAGCGCGGGACAGGCATCTGGTAGGCGCGCGCGAGGGACTGCACGGTCGTCTTGATGACGGTGGCGCCGTCGCGCCTCGTGGCGGGATCGACGTCGACACGGCGCCCGGGTTCGGCACCGGCGCCGATGGAAAATTGCAGTTCGCGCCGCTCGATCGCATCCGCGACATACATCGCGGTGCCGCCGCGCAACACGCCGCCATAGACGCTGCCATAACTCGAGGCGATCATCCGGTCCCTCGGCGGGACCGCCGGCGACGATGGCTCGCGCGCGAGTGACTCGCCGTAAAAATCCCCTGGCGCGGACGGCGCATGGCCGAGCAACTGATAGAGCGTCGGCGTCAGGTCGGTAGTGTAGGCCGCGCGCGTCGTGTCCCACGCATATCGATCGCGGAGCGCCGCGGGCACGTGGACGATCAAGGGGATCCGCGCGATCTCCGGATAGAGCGTGTAGGCGTGCCCCATGCGCCCCTCTTCACCGAGCGAGTCACCGTGATCGGCGGTCACGATGATGATGCTGCTGTCGTAGAGGCCTTTGCCCTTCAGGTCGTCGACGAACGCGCCGAAGCACGCATCGAAGCGGCGCACGCGTGACGCCACCGGTGCGTAGAAACCGTCATACGTCGCGGCATCGATGCTGCGCGAGCCTTCGCGGCTGATCACCGAAATATGCACGTCCTGCGGCAGCGAATACGCGAACAACGGCGGCGCATCCGCGGCACGCGCCGTCAGCCGCGCGCGCAGTTCTTCGAGCGTCGAACAGAACCGCAGGTCCTTCACCGGCCGGCCGCGATCGAGCGGCTCCAGCGCGCCGGTCTTCGGCACGATCACGTCGACGATGTTGTCGAGGCTCAGCCACTGGGCGTATTGCTCGTGGGTGAGCAATTTCGCGAGCGCATTCATCGGCGCAAACGGCGTGACGTACTGCTTGTGCAGCAACGATCCGCCAATCCAAATCGACGGCACCGACAAGCCGGTGGCGCCGTATTGCGTGAAGGCGCGGTCGAAGACGAGGCTGTCGCGGGCGAAGGCGGCGATCCCCGGCGTGAACGTGACGCGATTGTTGTACGGCGACACATAATCGCGCCGCAGGCTGTCGACGATGAACAGGAAGATGTTCGGACGACTCGCAGAAGGCGCCCCCGCCAGCGGCGCCCACGTCACGTTCACGGGTTTGCGGTTGGCGGCGCCGGTGATGTTGGTTTGCGCCGGCAGCAGCGCAAACAATTCCGACGGCCCGTTGGCCGCGGGCCGCATCAGGTCCACGGCCCAGCGGGTCGCCGGCGTTCGCGGGGTGAGCGCCGCCGAGGGCACCCCCCACCGGTCGAGCGCTGTGTGCGCGGCGAGCACCGCGACCGCAAGACCGAGGAACACCGCGGCGTGACCGGACGCGGGTGTCTTCACGCAGCGCAGCGCGCCGCCGAGCACACCCAGCCACACGATCACCACGCCGAGCCTGGCGAGCACGAAGTTCCAATCCGCGAGGCGCGTCACCGAATCGATCCCGATCGCGATCGCGCCGGCAACGATCATCCACCCGGCCAGTCCGAGCCATTGCCGCGCGAACGACGGCGCGAATGCCGCGGCGACACTTCGGATGCCGTCGCCCTTGTTCCGGAATCGCACCATCGCCGGAGCCGTGATGCTCACGGCCATCACGTAACCGCCGGCCAGCGCGGCCGCGCCGGCGAGCGGACCGTCGAGTGAAATCGACGGCAGGGCCACGCGGTACAAGAACCAGCCGATCAGCACGCCGATCGCGATGATCGCCGTCCGCGCCTCGACCGCCGCGGGCCTTGAGAACCACGTCGCGAATCCGCGCGCGATCGTCAGCACGAGGAAGGCCATCATGGCGGCCAGGACCTGCATCCGCAGGGTCAACAGTGCTTGTCCCACCGCGTCGGCCGCGACGCCGCCATGCAGCAGATCGATCGCCTGCTCAATGGCAGTCATGACGACTGCGGCCAGCAGGCACGCAAAGAAATCCGCGGAGGTGTGCCCCGCCGATTCGGGGGCCACCCCGTTCGGCACCGGATGCTCGGCCACCGCGAGCAGCCACAACATCATCACCGCGCCGATCGACACCCACATCGCCGCCGGGCCGACCACCGCCGCTGACACACCGGGCGTCGCCGCGGCCGCCGCCGCCAGCACCCACGCCATCGTCGGCGCAATCACCATCAACTCGCGATGGCGCAGCAGCGATCGGCGCGCCGACAGCCACGCCGCGAAGGTCGCGATCGCCGACACCGACCAGTAGCGCGCGAAGATCGTCAACGGCGCGAACAACTCCGGCTTGAGGAACTGTTCGACGATGAACTGGCGCGAGGCGAGCAGGGTGTAGATGCCCGTGACCATCCAGAACGCAGCGGCGAGAAGATAGGTGGCGAGGCCGAACGCGTTCACGGCTGCTGCCTCGCGCGCTCCAGCCAGACGTCCACTTCCGCGCGACGCTGCGGCGCCAGTTGCGCGAAGGTTTCGAAACTCTCCAGGGCGCCGGCCCGCTCGCCATCGTCGAACTTCCGGATGCCGAGGAGGAAATGCAGATCGGGATAGGTGCGATCGACCACGAGGCCGCGCTCGAAGGCCGCGCGGGCCTCGGCCTTGCGGTCTGCCTTGAGCAGCGCCTGGCCGAGAAACAACAGGAAATCAGGATTGAGCGGCGGCAAAGCGGCGCAGCGTTCGAACGTCGCCAGCGCGCGATCGGCCGCGCCGGCCTGTTCGTAGGCCTCGGCGATCATCGGGCATGCGTCGACCGGCGTCGGCGACGCCGCCATCATCTGCTCCCAGGCCTGCGCTTCTTCGGCGGGCCGGTGCAACTGATGAAGAATCTGCGCGTGGCGCTCGTGATACACGGCCTGCGTATTCAACTGGCCGGCGAGACGCGCGGTGACGGGCAGTGCTTCCGCGAAGCGGCCCGCATCAAACAACGCGCGGCTGTCGCGAATGTCCTGATCGAGTTGCCGATCGGCGGAGTCGGAGGTGCGCGCGAACGGTTGCGTGGCGAGGAGGAAGTAATACGCCGCGAGGATGACGGCAGCGCTGGCCGTGCGAAGGGCCGGACGATCCATCAGAAGCGGACGGTCAGCCCCGCCGTGGCGGTGGTCTGCCAGAGCGGATCGCGGGCCGCGCGCTCCTGTCGTCCGGTGCTCGCCGACACGGACACGCGCAGCCGTTCGCGCACGTCAATCTCGGCCTGTCCGCGGACGGTATCCGCATTGACACGAATCAAGTCGAACACGCCGCGCAGTTCTTCCCGGCTGAAGCCATGACTGTAGCCGCCGCCGACGTAGCTGGTGCCGCTGGCGCCAAAGTAGCGGCGCGCCGTCGCGTGGTACGACCACGCATCGCCGAGCGCCTGGTCGGGCACCACGAATGCCTTGCCGGTCAGCATCCAGTTGCCGGTGTATTTCGTGACGGTGGCGAGATAGATGCGTGTCGATGCGGCGAAGTTCAACTGACGGAAGCCGCCAGACACTTCGACGCCGTGGCCGATCGACTGATAGAAATCCACCGACACGCGGCTCTTCGGGTACAGCACTTCGTCCTCGCCGACGCTGACACCGACGAAGGCATACGATCCGGCGCGGAAGGTTGGATAGAACTCGAGATCCACCTGTCGATCGTCGAGGCTGAAGCGATTGGCCTGGTTGCCGCGCACCAGGATCGATCCCACCGGCGTCTCGCGGCCGATCGTCAGCGAGGTCTCCCGCCATGGTTCTCGATCGTCGTTGAAGGAGTCGTGCGTGAAGGACAGGCCGGCGCTCCACGGACGGGTGCGCGCATCGAGGCGCTGTTGCACGAGCCGCGCCTGCGTGTTGCCGGGATCGCGCGTCAGCACCGATCGCACCAGGACGCGGGCGTCCGCGGTGTGTCCCGACCACCATTCGACGTTCATCAAGGCGACGCGTGCGTCGAGATAATCAGGGGCCTGGACCAGCACGTCATTGAGCGCCGTGCGCGCTTCGTCGTATTTGCCGTCCCACGAGAGGATCAGGCCGTAAACCAGCCGCGCATCGACGTCGCGGGGCGAATTGGTGAGGTGGGCGGCCAGCAGCGCGATGCCGTCGGCGCGACGGCCGGCCGACGCGGCGGCCCTGGCCTGCGCGATCACGTCGTCCTGAGCAACCAGCACGCCCGCGCTCAGGCACCAGCAAATGAGCGCGGCGACAATCGGACGCACGGGTGAGATCATATATGCTTTCCCCGGCCATCTTCATCGCGCCACATGCCACGAGAGACCGATTCTTCCGACGATCAAGAAGCCGACCAGGCGTTACGCGATGCACGTTCGCGTTTCGTCGCCGGGTTCCCCCAGCGCCATGGGGCGATGGGCTCGCTGCTGACCAATTTCAGCCACGGACAAGACGGTGCGCCGTTGAAGTCACTCCGCGAAGCCGCGCACAAGCTTGCCGGCCTGGCGGGTGTGCTGGGCTTTCCGACCGTGAGCGAGCACGCCTCGGCGCTCGAGATCGCGTTGCTGCAGGCGCCGGTCGATCCGGCACAGGCGCGCGCGGCGTTGCAGCGCATGGGCGCCGGCTTCGCGCACGATCTCGCCGGCAATCCGCCGTCGTGGGCGCAGGATGCGAGGCCGGCAATTGCCGGCGCGCGCATCCTGATCGTGGAAGACGATGAGGAACAGCGGCGGCTTGCCGCATCCGGACTGAGGGCGGCGGGCTACCGCGTGCTGACCGCTGAATCCGGTCCGCAGGGCGTCATCGTCGCGCGCACCGAACGCCCCGATTTCATCCTGCTCGACATCGATCTTCCCGGCCTTGACGGCATGGCCGTCTGCCGCCAGCTCAAGCTCGATCCGCTGCTCTCCTCCATTCCGGTGATGTTCTGCTCGGCGCGCACCGGCGTGATCGATCGCATGGCGGGCCTGACGCTCGGCGCCGACGACTACATCACCAAGCCGTTCCTGCCCGGCGAGCTGCTGCTGCGCATCCGGCACCTGTTGTCGCGCCGCGCCATCGCCCCGACGCCAGTCGACGCCACCGGCCGGGCCCTGACCTATGAGTTGTTCGTGTCCGCGGCGATAGACCTGCTGTCGCGCGAGCCGTCGGCGATCGTCATGCTGCGCACGGCGCCAACGGACGTGGCGCGGGTCACGACGCAGTTGATGGAGAACCTGCGGCGGCGGGACATCCTCGGCCAGTTCAGCGACGGGCATCTCATCGCGATCCTGCCGGGCGTCTCCGCCTCGTCGGCGCGGATGACGATTCGCGGCGTGGTCGATGCGATGACGCCGGCGATCCAGGCGGCCGCAATCGGCGCGGCGGATGCCGACGCCGCCGGCAACAACACGCTCGATGCGCTGATCGCGCACGCCGACCTGGCGCTGGCCCAGGATCGCGTCGCGCAGACCGGCGGCAGCGCGCACGGCAAGACGACGATCCTGCTGGCGGAAGACGATCCCGACGTGCTGCACATCATCGACACGCGGCTGCGCGCCGCCGGCTATCGCACCGTGCTCGCGCTCGATGGGCAACAGGCGCTCGATGCGCTGGGCACCGAATCGCCGGCCGTGCTGCTGCTCGACCTGATGATGCCGAAGCTGACCGGCTTCGACGTATTGATCAAGCTGCGCGAACGCGCCGTGAGGCCACGCACCATCGTCGTGTCGGCACGCGGCCGCGACGAAGACGTGACCCGCGCGTTCGAGCTGGGCGCCGATGATTACGTCAACAAGCCGTTCAATCCCGAAGAGCTCGTGGCGCGCATCGCGCGGCTGACCAGGTAACGCATTCGTGTTGCTGACGATCGCGGAGCGCTTCCGTGATGCCCTGGTGCCATTCCTGGTCGCCGGCACGACGATCCTGCTGGCCCTGTTCCTGTTATTGGTCGCGCAGCGGCTATTTCGCGCGGCCGCTGCATCACGCCGCAACTCCCTGACCGATCGCTATCGACCGGTGATCGACGCCGCGCTCGTCACCGACGCGCCCGAGGCCGTTGCCGCGGTGAAGCGAATCCCCGCGCGTCACCGGCGGATCGCCGCGGACATCGTGCTGGCGACGTTGCGCATCGTCCGAGGCGCGTCAAACGAACGGGCCCGCGTGATCGCCGGCCATCTGGGTCTCACCAACGGCTGGCGCGAGGACTTGACGTCGCGCTTCTGGTGGCATCGCTCCGAAGCGGCACTCGCGCTCGGCCTGCTCCGCGATCCCAAATCGGTCCCGATGCTGACGCCGCTCCTGGACGACGACCACGAACAGGTGCGCGCCGCCACCATCGATGCGCTCGGACAGATCGGCGACGTGCGCGCCATCGCTCCCCTGCTCGCGCGCATGGGCGAACCGACGCGCCACGAGCGCGCGCGGCTGGTGCAGGCCCTGCGCGCCTTCGGCGAAGACGCCAGCCGGGCGCTGGTGCAACACGGCGTGCGTCACGAAGGCGATCGCGCCGTCGTGGCCACGGTGTTGTCGTTCGTCGGCGGCGCCGGCGCCACCGACGCGCTGCTGCAATGGTCCACGGCGGCGGATGCCGACACGCGTGCGGCGGTCTGGATGGCGATGGGCACGATCGGCCTCGACGATCGCGCGTTCTATCACGCCGTCAAGGCCCTGAACGCGGATGAGCCCGCGGTGCGGTCGGCCGCCGCCCGCGCGCTGGCGCGCAGCGGCCGCGCCGATGCGGCGCCGCAACTGGCCGGACGGCTCGACGATGAGTGGGAGGTGGCGGCGCAGTCGGCACGCGCGCTGGCCAAACTCGGCCCCGTCGGGATCGACGCGCTGCATCGGCGCGTCGCGGCGGGCGCAGGACTGGGACACGACCTCGCGCGCCAGGTGCTCTGGGAAAGCGGGCACCGATGATCCGCCACTACGTGTCGCAGGCACTGATGGTGTTCGATCTTGGCGTGCTGGCCTACTTCCTCACCATCAACACGCTCTACCTGGTGTTCTCGGTGGTGGCGTTCTTCGTCCTGGTGCAGCATCGCCGTCGCTGGACGTCGCGCGCGCTCGACATCGTGATGCGCTCCCCCGCCACCCCCGCCATCTCGGTGATCGCGCCCGCCTACAACGAGGAAGCGACGATCGAACAGAGCCTGCGCTCGCTGCTGCTGCTCAACTATCCGAAGTTCGAAGTCGTGGTCGTCAACGATGGATCGAAAGACCAGACGATCCAGAAGATGGTCGAGTCGTTCGGGTTGATGCAGGCGCCGGTGGTTTACCAGCAGCCGATCGGCACCCAGCCGGTCAAGCGGCTCTATCGATCGCTCGACAACCCCGACCTGGTGGTGATCGACAAGGCCAACGGCGGCAAGGCGGATGCGATCAACGCCGGCATCAACGCGGCGCGGCATCCGCTGGTCTGCGTCATCGATGCGGACTCGATCCTCGAGCCCGAAGCGTTGATGCGGGCGGCGCTGCCGTTTGTCGAGAGCCCGCTGACGCTCGCCACCGGCGGCATCATTCGCATCGTCAACGACTGCAAGGTGGAATCGGGCCGCGTCACGCGGATCGGCATGCCGGCGAGCTGGCTGGCGCGTTTCCAGGTCGTCGAGTACCTGCGCGCGTTCCTCAGCGGGCGCGTCGCGATGTCGGCGGCCAACGCGCTGCTGATTATTTCGGGCGCGTTCGGATTGTTCCGCCGCGATGCGGTCGTCGAGGTCGGCGGGTTCCGTCACGACACGATCGGCGAGGACATGGAGATCGTGGCGCGGTTGCACCGCCGGTGGCGCGACACCGGCCGTCCCTATCGCATCGTCTTCCAGCCGGACCCGGTGTGCTGGACGGAAGCGCCGGAGAGCCGGAAGATCCTCGCCAGCCAGCGCAATCGCTGGCAGCGCGGCACCTGCCAGGTGCTCAGCTATCACCTCTCGATGCTGATGAATCCCAAGTACGGCAGCGTCGGTCTCTTCGCGATGCCGTACTTCCTGATCTTCGAAGCGCTCGGTCCCCTGATCGAAGCGTCCGGCTACATCGTCACTGCGGTCGCCGTGGGATTCGGGATGATCGACGTCGTGTTCGCGGAGCTGCTGTTCCTGTCCGCGGTGGTGTTCGGCGCGATGATCTCGCTGACGTCGGTGTTGCTGGAAGAGATGTCGTTCCGCCGGTATCCCAAGCTGCGGCAACTGCTGCTGCTGGCGGCGCTCGGCGTGATTGAGAACTTCGGCTATCGGCAGTTGACGACGTGGTGGCGGCTCAAGGGCGTGATCGATTTCCTGCGCAACAAGCAGGGCTGGGGCGTGATGACCCGCAAGGGGTTCGCTAAGAATTAACCGGCAGGCCGACCGTGAAGCGCGCCCCGCCGCCCGGCGCGTCCCCGACCAGGATCCAGCCGCCGTGTTCCTTGACGATGGCGTGGGAGATGGCGAGGCCCAATCCGGTGCCGCCCTTCTTGTGCGCGGCGGAGCCTTCAACCTGCTTGAACGGCTCGAAGATCACCTCGCGAAACGCGGGCGGCACGCCCGGGCCCTGGTCGTCGATGATGACGTGCAGGCGTCCGCCATGCGGTTCGACCGTGACGGTTACGGCGCCGCCCCGCGGCGAGTAGCGCACGGCGTTGGCCAGCAGGTTGACGATCACTTGCGACAGCCGATCCGGATCGGCATGCAGCTGCCATGTCGTCGGCGCCATCTTCAGCGCGACACCGGCGTCGGCCGCGATCGGCCGCACCGTGTCGACGGCGCGGGCGAGGACATCCGACAACCGGCAGTCCTGCTTCTGGACCGACAGCTCGCCGCTGCCGACGCGCTCGAGATCGAGCAGGTCGTTGACGAGCGCCAGCAACCGGTTGGCGTTGCGGTGCGCGACCGACAGCAACTGGAGCGAGTCCTCGTCCATCGACACCTCGGCGTCGATGACCAGCGCGAGGGCGCCGCGGATCGAGGTCAGCGGCGTGCGCAACTCGTGGCTGACGTGCGCGACGAACTTCTTCTTGGCGTGCTCGTTCTCGCGCAGCACGATCATCGCGCGGCGCAGATCGAGGTGGGTCATCAGCTGCCGGGAGAGCGCCTCGAGGGATGCAATCTGCTGTGGCGTGAGCGTGCGCGGCACGCGATCGATCACGCACAGCGTGCCGAGCCCGTGGCCGTCGCCGGTAACCAGTGGCGCCCCTGCATAAAAGCGGATGTCCGGCATCCCGAGCACCAACGGGTTGTCGTGAAAGCGCACATCCTTGGTGGCGTCGGGAACGATCAGGGTCTTGTTGTCGAGAATCGCGTGCGCGCAGAAAGCCTGCTCGAGCGGCGTCTCCGACGTGCCGAGGCCAATCTCCGACTTGAACCACTGGCGGTCGCGGTCGATCAGCGAGATCAGCGCAATCGGCGTCCCGCAGATCGCCGCGGCCAGCGCGGTGAAGTCGTCGTAGGCCTGCTCGCGCTCGGTATCGAGGATGTCGTAACTCTCGAGCGCGGCAAGGCGTGCGGATTCGTTGGCGGGACGAGCGGCAGCTTCCATGATGGCGCAGTCCGATACTACTGCAGCCGCGGGAGGAGCGGCCCGATTAGTCGTGCGGTCGCGCCATGCGGGCGGGATTCACCCACTGCGAAAATTGTTCGCCGGTGACGTCGCCGGAGGCGATCGCCGCCTCCCGCAACGACAGCCCCTCGTGATGCGCCTTCAGCGCAATCGCCGCGGACTTCTCGTAGCCGATGTGCGGATTGAGCGCCGTCACCAGCATCAGCGATTCCTCGACATGCTGGCGGATGCGATCGCGATTCGGCTCGAGCCCGCGCGCGCAATGCTGATCGAAGGAGCGGCACGCATCGGCCAGCAGGTCGATCGACTCCAGCAGGTTATGGAGGATCACCGGCTTATAGACATTCAACTGGAAGTTGCCCTGCGCGTTGGCCATCGACACCGCGAGATCGTTGCCGAACACCTGCACCGCCACCATCGTCAGCGCTTCGCACTGCGTCGGGTTGATCTTGCCGGGCATGATCGACGAGCCCGGCTCGTTCTCGGGAATGCGGAGCTCGCCGATGCCGGCGCGCGGGCCCGAGGCGTACCAGCGCACGTCGTTGGCCATCTTCATCAGCGCCGCCGCCAGCGTGCGCACCGTGCCACTGGTCGCGGCCATCGCATCATGCGCCGACAGCGCGGCGACATGATTCGCGGTGGCGCGAAACGGCTGTCCGGTTTCGCGCGCCATCTGCGCCGAGGCGGTCTCGCCGAAACGCGGATGCGCATTCAAGCCGGTGCCGACCGCGGTTGCGCCAAACGCCAGTTCGTAGAGGCCATCGAGGGAGGCGTGAATGCCGGCGAGCGCGGCATCGATTTGCGCCACCCACCCGCCGATCACCTGGCCGAGCGTGATCGGCACCGCGTCCTGCAAGTGCGTGCGGCCGATCATCACGACGTCGGCGTTGGCCGCGGCCTTCGCGGCGAGCGTGTGGCGCAGCGCGGTGACGTCGGGGACCAGGCGATGCACGATGCCTTCAACGGCGGCGACATGCATCACCACCGGGAAGCCGTCGTTCGACGACTGTCCCTTGTTGACGTGATCGTTGGGATGCACCGGTTCGTGCGAGCCGAGGGGCTTCCCCGCCAGTTGATTCGCGCGATTCGCGATCACTTCGTTCGCGTTCATGTTGCTCTGCGTGCCCGAGCCCGTTTGGAACACGACCAGCGGGAACTCCGCGTCGAGGGCGCCGCTAATCACTTCGTCGGCGGCCCGCGCGATCAAGCCGGCGCGTTCCTTCGAGATGGCGCCCAGCTCGCCATTGGCGAGGGCGGCGGATTTCTTCAGCAAGCCGAGCGCGCGGATGACGGGACGCGTCCACACGAAGCGCGGTACGCCGATCGCGAAGAAGTGCCGGGATCGTTCGGTCTGCGCGCCCCACAGTCGATCGGCCGGCACCTCGACGGCACCGAGGGCGTCGTGTTCAGTACGAGTCATTCACTGAGTCTATCCGCCTCCGGCAAGCGGTTTGCAAGCGCTACCTCAGAGGTCACACAGATGAACTTACGAGAGAAGTACAACGCCGCGATCCAGGCGGCGAAGGGATTTCATATGGAGGGCGCTGCCGAAGAACGCGACGGCAAGCTCTACTTCAAGGGCGTCGTCAGGAACCAGGAGGAGGTCAACAAGATCTGGGACGCGATCAAGACCGTCCCCGACTGGCGCAACGATGTCGTCGCCGAGGTGACGGTCGATCCCAACGCGCCGAAGACCACCACCTACACGGTCAAGGCCGGCGACACGCTGAGCAAGATCGCCAAGGAAACCCTCGGCAACGCGAATGCCTACATGAAGATCTTCGACGCCAACAAGGATCAGCTGACCGACCCGGACAAGATCAAGCCCGGACAGGTCCTGCACATTCCCGCGGCATGACCGAGAACCTGCAGCTCGTATGGTTGTTCGTGCTGGCTGCACCGATTGCGTGCGTGGCGTGGACCGTCACGCACGAAGAGGTCTTCAAGGAGCTGCACGACTACTGCGTGCGCAGGAGCGAGGAGTGCCGCCACATCTACCAGCGGAAGTTCTTCTATCTGTTCACCTGCGAGTACTGCTTCAGCCACTACGTCGCCGCCGCCGTGGTGTGGGGCACCGGCTATCGGCTGTTGTTGCCGGACTGGCGCGGCGCGATCCTCGCGTGGTTCACGCTGGTGTGGATCGCCAACATCTACATGAGCCTGTTCGGGCGGCTGCGCCTCGACATCAAGCGCGAGCGGGTGGAAATCCAGGCGGAAGAACTGGAAGTAGAAAAGGAAGAAGCCGTTACCGTGGCGCCGACGACCCGCGCGCGGCGATCAGCTTCCGCAGTTCGCCCGCCAGCACGTCCGGCGCACAGGGCTTGAAGAAAAACGCCGCGCAGCCTTCTTCGCGCGCGCGTTGACGCACCGCCTCGGTGCCGCAGGCCGTCAGCATCACGACGGGAATGTCCTTGGTCCGCGGATCGGCCGACAGCCGCTGCATCAATTCCCAGCCATCGCCTCCGGGCATCGCCAGGTCGGTGATGATCACGTCGGGCTTGCGCTCGCACGCGTCCGCAAATCCGGCCTCGCCGCCATCAGCGGCGACCGGGGCAAAGCCCTGGCTCTTGAGAACCAGCAGGCTCATCTGTCGGGTGTCTTCGTGGTCATCGACCACAAGCACCACGGGCGAATGGGCTGCGCCTAACGTGCGTTCCATAGTGGCAGTGCGGTTGGAGATCTTCACCATATCGCAGATGCTGCGCAGCCCAAATAAAATCGATGCGACACCAGCGTCACAACTTCGGCAACCCGACGTTCGCGGGCCCGTTGATGACCTCGCCAAATTTGCTGAACCGCGACCCGTGACACGGGCAATCCCATGTTTTCTCGGCGGAATTCCACGCCACGATGCATCCCAGGTGTGGACAGACCGCTGAACATTCGTGCAACGCACCGGTCGCGTCGCGATAGACCGCCACCTTCCCCGCGCCCCGGCGAATCACCGCGCCGGCGTCTTTTGGGATTTCCCCGACATCACGAACGTCCCCCCCGGTCACCCAATCGGCGTACTGGGCGGCCATGTTGATCGCTTCCTTGGCGTACTCCCCTGAAGACCGCAGCGTGATGCGCCCGGGATCGTAGAGCGAGGCCCACGGATTGTGGCGGCCGAGAATCAGATCCGAGATCAACATTCCGGCGATCGTGCCGTGCGTCATGCCGTTGCCGGAATCACCCGAGACCATGTAGACATTGTCGGCGTCGAGCGGATTGCGGCCGATGAACGCGAGGCCATCAACCGGCTCCATCACCTGCCCCGCCCATTGGTACGTCACCTCGCGCATCGACGGAAAGCGTTCGCGCGCCCACGCTTCGAGCCGGGGATGGCGTTGATCGATATCGTCCGCCTGTCCCGTCTTGTGATCTTCACCGCCGACGATCAGTAAATCGTGATCGGCATCCACGTTCCGCTGCAGTCGCACGTAGTGATACGGATCGCCGGTATCCCAGTAGAGCGCATGCGTCACGGCGCCACGCGGCACGGGCGCGCCGATCACGTAGGTCATGTACGGCGCCTGCTTGGTATGCACCACGACGAGATCGTTGACCGGCGTGTTGGTGGCGACGACGATGCTGGTGGCGCGGACGGTACCGCCCCTGGTGACGACGTGCGCGTCGGCGCCGCCTGCGATCTGGGTCGCGTGAGTCCCGGTGAAGATCCGGCCGCCACCGCGTTCAATCGCCGCCGCGAGTCCGGCGAGGTACTTCAACGGATGAAACTCCGCCTGGTTGGGAAAACGCAGGCAGGGCCCGGTCTCGAACGTCAACGGCGCGCGCGCCATCTTCGAGACGTGGTGCAGACCGGCGCGATGAATCGCCGCCAGCTCGCGGTCGAGATACGCCTCGTCGTGTTCGGGCGCACAGAAGAGATACCCATCGAGCCGCGAGAAGTCGCAGGCGATCCGCTCGCGGGCAACGATGTTTTCGATGCGATCGATCGCCGCCGAGTGGCTGTCGGCCGCGAGGTGGGCACCGCGTTCCCCATGCAAGCGCTCGAGCTTGAAGAAGCGATCGTCGAGCGCATTGACGAGATGCGCGGTCGTGACCGACGTCATGCCGCTGCCAATCGCGCCGTCATCCAGCACCACCACGGCTTTCCCAAGTTCGGTAAGGATGTACGCGGTGGTCAGTCCGGCAATGCCGGCGCCGACGACACACACTTCGGTCGAGGTCTCAGCGGTGAGCGGAGCAAACGAGGGGAGCTTGGCCGTAACGGCCCAGATCGAATCGTGGGATGCGGATGCCATAGGCCTCCCGCAAGCAACGATTATTCCAGTGCGTGTCTGAGAGACTCGACAATGGCCGCGTCACCGGGAAAACCCGTACGCGTCTTTTCCGCGACCTTGAGGTCGCCGGCCCAGACCGAGAATTCCCCACGCCCGCCGGGCTCGACCACGGCCTCGACGTGCAGTTCCTGCTGAATCAACGCCGCCACACGGGCGGCGCGAGGCAGGTAGTTTCACACCACGCAGTAACGAATCTTGATGACCACGGTTCCAATGGTTCCACAGGTTCCAGGGGTTCCAAAGGCCTCGTTCTGACGGGGTTCCAGCGGTACCGTTAGAATGGGGAGATATGCCCGCACTGATTGAAGCCATCGAGATCAAGCGCAAGTCGTATTTCGAATACGAAAACGCGCCGTATCACTGCCTCGATGTCGAGGTTTCCAAGCCCACCGCGCGTGGCGGCCAGACGCTGGTGCGCCTCAAGATGCGCAACCTGCTGACGCGGGCGGTGTTCGACAAGACGTTCAAGGCCGGCGAGAAATTCGGCGAGCCGGACCTGGTGATGTCGGCGGCGACCTTCTCGTACAACGACGCCGACGGGTTCCACTTCATGGACCAGGAGTCGTTCGAAACCTTGACGCTCGGCGCCGACATCCTCGGCGAGGATCGCGGCCTGCTCGTCGACAACGTCGAGGTGCAGATTCATCGCTACAACGGCCAGCCGATCGGCATCATCTTTCCGCCGCACGTCGAGCTGACCGTGACCAGCACCGAGATGGGCGTGCGCGGCAACACCGCCAGCGGCAGCGTCACCAAGCCGGCGGTGCTCGAGACGGGCATGGAAATCCAGGTCCCGCTGTTCATCAAGGAAGGCGAAAAGGTGAAGGTCCACACCGAGACCCGCGAGTTCGCGGGCCGCGCCTAAGGCCGGAGCACAAGACCGAGGGTGAATCGCGAGTACGCGATTCGCCGACCCACCAATCCAAACGACGCGTCCTTCGACAGGCTTCGCAGGTGGCGCACGTCGAAGCGGACGCCGACGTTGTTGGTCAGCATGCCGATGGCGCCGGCGCCGAGATTGATGGCGGGCACGGTGCGGCGCACCTGCAACACTTCAAAAAAATCTTCGGCCTCGGCGTGAATCAGCCCGCCGCCAACGACGACATACGGGCGCAAGCCGCCGCCGGTCGCGCCAGGCGGCAGGGTCAACACCAGGCTGCCGGTGAGATCGTTGACGTAACTCCCGGGCTTGATCAACCCGCCGGGCGTGCTGAGTGATGTTTCGGAGTTGGCGAAAAACCCGGCGATGTTCCCGAACTCGGCTTCGTAGCCGAGGATGCCGTTGGAGATCTTCACCGCGGCGACACCGAGCTCGAGCTTCTTCTTCCCCGCCGCCAATTCCAGGTCGATGATCGACGTGGACCCGCCGAACTTCACCCCGGCAAACGGCACGACAAAGAAATCGGCCCGTGCCGTAGAGGGCAACGCCACCAGCGACAGGACGAGGAGGAGCCGGCGCACTAGAAGAACAGCCGCAAGAAGACTTTGACGAACGGCGACGAGGTCACGTGCGCGTTTTCAAGATCGTACCCCTTGGCCAGGCCGCCGCTGTTGGCGAGCAGGATCAACGTCAGCCGCTTCGACGGCATCTTGACGATCAGGGCCGACGCGGCATCCTGAATGTGACCGAAGGACCACACCAGCCGCTGGCCGGATTCCTGGGTCACGAACCAGCCGAGGCCCGTCGGCATGACGATCGTCGTCGGCGTGGGCGTGGTCGGAAACGTGAAGGAGGCGTTACTCCACATCTTGTCGAGCGTGCTGGCGCTCAGCGGGACGCCGCGATCGAGCGCCATTTCAAATTGCGCGAGATCGTAAGCCGTCGAGACGAGCCCGCCCGAGGCATCGAGACCGTACGACGGGTACTCCGATCGCACGGCCCGGCCTTTCGCGTCGATGCGGTACGGCACCGCGACATCCGCGAGCACCGCCTGATACCGCTTGACCGTCGCGTCGTCGAACAGCGCACGCGCGGCACCCCCGTCGGCGCGCGCCAAGTCGAGGCCCGGCACCGACCGCGTCAGCGCGAGACGATCGAGGATTTCAACCGCGGTCGCTTGCCGATAGGTCTCGTTGAAGCACTCCTTCGATTCGACCACGCCGGTCAGCGCCGAGTAGAGCGCCGGGTCATAGCTGAAACGTCCGTCCGTGGCGTGCGCGAGGACCTGCCGCGCGCTGGTCTGCGCGACGGGAAAGCCCGGCACAAACTTGCGGATGTCCTGATCGACCTGGAACTGGAAGCGATCGATGCAGACGCCCATCAAGACGCCGGTCAACGCCTGCGTGATCCCGCCGACGGGATACGGCGTGAAGATTTCAGCGGGGATCTTTTTCTCGACGTCCGCATAGCCGTAGTTCTTGTTCCAGGCGATGCGGCCGTCCTGCACGATCACGGCGGAGAGACCGGGCATGCCGATCTGTTGCACCAGCGGCTCGAGGTATCGCTCGAAGATCTGATACGGAAACTGCTCCTGGGCAGACCCCGTGCGGCCGGCGACGAGACCGGCGCCGACGGCCAATGCCACGAGAAAAACCCTGGTTTTCATGAAATTACGGGACTTCCCTCATCAATATATCGGGCTTTTCCACCTTTTCGTGTGCTAAAGTCTCCGGGTTGAAACTCTTGAGGATGGCTGAAGCTCGTCTGTACTCTCGATCTGTATTGCTGGCGTGTGCGTTGATCGTCGGCTTTGCCTCGTTTGCCCAGGCGCAGACCGCCGGTGAAACGCTCCGCGTGCGCCCGCTCGTTCGTGACGGCCAGGTGCTGGTGACGTTCAACGTCAACGGCGGCCTGACGGACGAAATGAAGGCGGTCGTGCAGAGCGGCTTGCGCACGGTGTTCACCTATACCGTCGAGCTCAAGCTCAAGGTGCCGGCCTGGGTTGACCGCACGATCGCGACCGCAGTGGTTTCGACCAGCGTCGACTACGACAATCTCACCCGCCGCCACACCATTTCCCAGTCGCGCGACGGACACGTCGAGCAGTCGATGATCGTCGAAGACCCGGCGCAGGTCGCGCAAATGGTGACGAACTTCGATCGTTTGCCGCTGTTCGATACCAAGCTCCTCGAAGCGAACCACGAATACTACGTGCTGGTGCGCGCGGACGCGCGTCCCCGCAGCAACTCGTCGCTGTGGCCCTGGTCGGGAACGGCCAGCGGATTCGCGCGCTTTACCTTCATCCCCAACTGAGCTCCAGGCTCGTCTACTCCACCGACGGCGGCCGTGTCTGCCCGAAGTGCGGCTGGCCGATCACCAACTGTCAATGTAGTAAGACGTTGGCCGCCGGCAAAGAGGCGGTGCCCGATCGCCCCGTCGCGAAATTGCGCATGGAAAAGAAGGGGCGCGGCGGCAAGACCGTCACCGTGATCTTCGGCCTCCCCAATAACGAGCCGTTCCTCAAGAATCTCTGCAGCGAATTGAAGAAGACCTGCGGGTGTGGCGGCGCCATCACCGAAGACGGGGTGGAACTCCAGGGTGAGCTGCGCGACCGGGTGCGTGCCCACCTCGAAAAGAAGGGCTTCCTCGTAAAGGGGTAAGATGGGCCCAATGAGAGCGGCGTTCGTTCTCGCGACGATCCTGTGCCTGTCGCTCCCGCAAATCTCGTGGAGCGCGCTGGACGTGTCCTCGTCCAGCGGCGGCGCGATGTCGATGGCCTCCTCGGCCACGATCGTCACGCAGATCGTTCGCGCGGTGGCGAAGGCCGAAAAAACCTCCAGCGCCGGCTGCGCGATTCCTCACAGCGCCCCGTCACTCCTGCTCCCGGAATTCTCGCCGGCGTTGATCGCGGCCTTACCGCCCGAACCGCCGAACGTCGATCTCGAAGGACCTCCTCTCGCTCCCCGCCCGCCACCTCACATCTGACGCTCGTCGTCTTAGGGTCTTAGGGTCTTAGGGTCCTAGGGTCCTAGGGTCCTAGGGTCCTAGGTCGTACGTTCATTTTCAGATGAGGGCTTCATGAAGAATAAGTCGTTTGTACTCGTGGGCATGATCCTGACATTGCTCGCCGGCATTCTCAACGGCCAGAGCGTCGTGGAGATTCGCGCGGCGGCCTCGACGGCCGTCTCCGGCTGGCAGCAGATGGCATCGCCGAACGGGCAGGCGTTATGGGTATCGCCCTCGACGAGCCTGACCTCCGCCGACATCGATCGCGCGGAAGCGGCGACCAGCGCCGACGCCGGCCCGGGCATCAACCTCGTGCTGACCGACAGCGGCGCGAAAAAGATGGCGGATCTCTCGGCGTCGCAATCCAACAAGCCGATCGCGTTGCTGCTGGACGGCCACGTGATCTGGGCGCCGGTCGTGCGCGGCTCGATCGGCAAGCAAGTGCGGCTGACCGGGGGCGACGGCGGCCTGACGCAGGGGCAAATCGACCGCCTGTTGACCTCGTTCAAGCAGAAGTAACGCGACGTAACGGTGTGGGCCGGCGGGGTTGCATTGAAGCATCCGTCGGCCCCATACTCGGCCTCTCTATAACGCCGAGGGGCGGAATTCCGGAGTGACCTCATGAGTGCCGATGTGAAAAACCTGTTTGAAGCGTTCGACCGAGGCGTGATTTCACGCCGTCATTTATTGCAGGCGCTGGGTATCGCGGTGGCGATGCGTCCCGCGGCTGCCCTTGCGCAGGGCCAGTGCGGCGGCGCCAACAAAGGCACGCCGGGCTGCGACCCGACGCCCGCCAAGCTGCCTTTCGAGCCGACCGGATGGAACACCGTGCTGCTCGATCACTTCAATTGCCAGTGCGCCGATTACTCGAAGGAAGCGGCCTACTACCAGGCGTTGATGAACTGGAAGATTCGCAGCGACGACGGCAAGCAGGCGACGCTGGATATTGGCGATTGGGGCGGACTCGTGTTGCGCGGCGGATATGTTGCGCCGCCCGCACCGCCTGCGGCGGCACCTCCGGCGCCTCCGGCGGGTGCGGCGGGTGGCCGCGGAGGCCAGGGTGGCCCGCCGCGCGCGCCGCGTAACGCCGCGTTCGACGGCATGGCGTGGGGCATCGACAAGTGGGACGCGAAGAAGGTCGAAGCGGAATTGAAAGCGCGCGGCCTCTCGCCCGTCGCCGACAATCACGGCGACTACCAGAGCTTCCATGTGAAGGATCCCGACGGCTTCGATCTGTGGATCACCAACGGCAACAAGAACAACCGCCGCAAGGGCGCCGCCAGCGGCAAGACCTCCGCGCCCGCGCCGTTTGAGAATCCCGGTTGGAAGACCGTGTGGCTCGATCACATTTCATTTGAAGTGACGAACTACAAGGAAACCGCGGCGTTCTATCACGCGTTGCTCGGTTGGAAGCTCGGTGAAGATGAAGGCAGCCAGAACACGGTCGAGATCGGTGACATCGGCAACACCATCATCCGCCGCGGCGGCCGCGGTCCGGCCGTGCCCGGCGCTCCGCGCCGCGCCGGCATGGGCCACATCTCGTTCGGCATCACGCCGTTCGATCCCGACAAGGTCAAGGAAGAGCTCACCAAGCGCGGCCTGACGGCCCGCGAGGACACAGGCGGCCGCGGCGACATTCACACCGCGCCGTACAAGAGCTACCACACGACCACGCCGAACGGCTTCGACCTGCAGATCAGCGCCACGACCAAGGCCACGCGCAACGACTAGCTCTCGGACACGGCCGTTCTGACGTACGTTCCAACGTACGTTCGGACGGCCGTTCTTACGTACGCCTGAACGCCCGCCTGAACGTTCGCCCGAACGAACACGTATCACCTAGACAACCGATTTTCGGTTTCCGGGGTCTAAGTATCCGGATCGCGAAGGAGCCAGCGCCAAATGCGTCGATTCGTCCCAGTTTTCGCCACTATCACGACCGTCCTGCTCGGCATTTCGGCACCGGGTCTTGCACAGACCCGCACGGCCGATAGCGTGATGGCGGCGGCGCGCGCCGCGCTCGGCGGCGAAGCCAGGATCGCCGCGGTCAAGACGTTCATCGCCAATGGCCGCACGCGACAGGTGCGCGGCGACAACCTGATCCCGATCGAATTCGAAATCCAGGCCGAACTCCCCGACAAGTATTCGCGGCGTGATGAATTTCCTGCGCAAGACGCCGGCCCGACGACGGCAGGGTTCGTCGGTGATCAACTGGTGCTCATCCCGCGCCCGGTGCCGCCACCCCCGCGTCCCGGCATGCCCGCGCCGCCGCCCGGCGCGATGGAAGCGCAGTTGCGCGCGCGCCTGATGCAATCGAAGCAGGACTTCGCGCGCCTGATGCTCGGTATGTTCGCCGGCTCGGCGCCGAATTTCCCGCTGACCTATACCTACGTCGGCCAGGCCGAAGCGCCGCAAGGCAAAGCCGATGTCGTGGATGTGAGTGGTCCGGCGAATTTCAAGGCGCGCCTCTTCATCGGCGCCGACGGACTGCCGATCATGCTCAGTTGGCAGGGGCCGGCCGGACCGCCGGCGCGGCCGGGAGCGATGGGAGTGACGCCACCGCCCGGCGCGTCAGTCGCACCGGCTCCACCGGTCGCACCCGCCGCACCCGAGCAGCGTCTGTTCTTCGCTGACTACAAGGCCGTGGACGGACTGAAGCTCCCGTTCCGCATTCGCCGCGCGGCCGGCGCCGAGACGACCGAGGAAACGATTTTCGACCGCTACCGGATCAACGCCAAGGTTGATCCACGCCGTTTCGACACCACCGCGAAGTAGATCGGTATACCCATGATTCGAAAGACGATTGCTTCACTTGCAGTACTGCTGCTGCTGGCATTTTCAGCGGTTCCCACACATGCGTCCACCTTCGCGCATGGCGCTGCGGCGGACAGGCAAACGGCGGCGCAAACCGGCACGCTCGTGATGACCATCATCGACTCCACCGGCGCCGTGTTGCCGGGGGCCACCGTGACGGTCACCGGACTCGATGCCAACAACAAGGCGGCGATCCCGCCGGCCACTACGACGAAGGACGGCGTCGTGTCGATTCCGCAGCTGACGCCTGGCCGTTACTCGGTGCAGGGCGAGTTTGCGGGATTCGAGACCCGCAAGCTGCCCGAGGTGCGCGTCAGGGCCGGCAACAACAAGCAGGTCTTGATGCTGCCGATCGAAGGGCACAAGGAAACCGTGGTCGTCGGCCAGGACAAGCAGACCGCGGCCTCGGATCGCAACGGCTCGTCCTTCGGCACCGTACTCACGCGCGAGCAGCTCGATGCGTTGTCGGACGATCCGCAGACCCTGGCGCAGCAACTGCAGGAAATGGCGGGCCCGGGCGCCGTCATCAAGGTCGACAGCTTCGAAGGCGGAGCGCTGCCGGCGAAGGCGCAAATCCGCTCGATCCGCATTTCGCGCGATCAGTTCGCCGCCGAATATCACAACGCCGGCGGCGTCAGCATCGAGATCATCACCCAGCCAGGCATGGGGCCGCTGCGCGCCAACATGGGCGGCCGGCTGCGCGGCGATTCGCTGACCGGCCGAAGCCCGTTCGTCCCGGTGCGAGGCCCCGAACAGTTCCGCAGCCTGCAAATGGGCCTCAACGGGACACTCGTCAAGAACAAGAGCTCCTTCGGCGTGTTCTTCTTCGGCAACGACGCCTACGACACGCCCAACCTGAACGTCGCGCTCGGCGGCGGCCAGACGCGGTCCGAAGCTCTCAAGTTGAAGGCGCCGCGCCGCGACTACAACATCAACGCGAACGTCGACTACGCGGTCACGCTCGACCAGACGCTGCGCTTCGGCTTCTTCAATTCCCACAACAACAACAAGAACCAGGGCATCGGCCAGTACGACACCGAGGACCGCGCCTATCAGCGTGACAGCACCAACGGTTCCTTCCGGGCGCAGCAGATCGGCCCGCTCGGGCGGCGCGGCTTCCTGCGCACGCGCCTGGGCGTGAACTGGAACGACTCCAATTCGCGCTCGTCGGTGGAGGCGCTGACCATCCGCGTCAACGACGCCTTCAACAGCGGCGGCGCGCAGATCAGCGGCGGTCAGCACCAGAGAACGTTCACGCTCGGCTCCGATCTCGACTACGTCCGCGGCATCAACTCGTTCCGCGTCGGGGCCCAGTTCGACGGCGGCCGTTTTCGATCGGACGATGCCTCCAACTACCTCGGCACGTATACATTCGAAAGCCTGGACGCCTACCTGGCGGGCACGCCGCGCAGCTTTACCAGGCGCATCGGCGATCCCAACCTCGCCTACAACAACCTGCAGGGCGCGATCTACTTCCAGGACGACGTGCGGGTGCGGCGGAACCTGACGTTGAGCGCCGGCGTGCGCTATGAAGCGCAGACCCACATCGACGATTACAACAACGTCATGCCGCGATTCGGCGTCACCTGGTCGCCGTTCAAGAGCGGCCTGACGACCTTGCGCTCGAGCTGGGGCATCTTCAACGACTGGTTCGGCACCGGCACTTACGAGCAGACGCTGCGCGTCGACGGCTTCCGCCAGCAGGAAATTGATATCGTCAATCCCACCTATCCGGACGTCGGCGCCATCGCGGTCGCGGCGGCGCCGGGCAACAAGTACTTGCTGGGCGGCGCGCGGCTGTCCCACCAGAATCGCGCCAGCGTCGGCGTCGATCAGCGCTACAAGCAACTGCAGTTGAGCGCGACCTACGCGTTCACGCGCGGCGGCGCGCTGGCGCGCGGACAGAACCTGAACGCGCCGCTCAGCGGCGTGCGGCCGAATGCCACCTTCGGGAACATCATCGAAGTGGTGTCGGATGCGGAGTCGCGGACCAATCAACTGCAGATGAACGCCACGTTCAATTCCGGCGCATTGCTGCCGATCCAGGGCGCGCGAAACGCGCCTCGTGTCAGCTTCAAGCGCGTGACGGTGTTCTACAACTACACGATCGCCTCGGTGCGGAACAACACCGACGGCGCATTCAGCCTGGCGCCGACCGGCAACCAGGAATTCGAGTGGGGTCCCAGTAACGGCGACGTGCGTCACCGCATGAACGTGTCGGTGAACAACCAGATCATCAAGAACCTCGGCGTCAGCTTCAATTTCAACTTCTCCACCGGCGCGCCGTATTCGATTCGCACGGGGAGGGACGACAACGGCGACCTGGTGTTCAACGATCGTCCCGCCGGCGTTGGCCGCAATACCGAACGCGCCGCCAATCAGTGGACGCTGAACGGCAACATCAACTACAACTGGACGTTCGGTCACACCGTGCAAGGCCCGGCCGGCATCGGCGTGATCTTCAATGGCGCGACGGCGGATGTCCGCTCGATCGACCAGGGCCAGCGCTTCCGCGTCGGCGTGTTCCTGCAGGCGCAGAACCTGACCAATCGCTACAACTACACCGGCTACAGCGGCACGATCACCTCGCCGTTCTACGGCAAGCCCACCTCGGTGGCCGGCACCCGCCGCGTCGAACTGGGCTTCAACTTCGGCTTCTAACGTTCAGACGACCGTTCAGACGGTCGTTCAGACGACCGTTCAGACGGTCGTTCAGGCGGTCGTTCAGACGGTCGTTCAGACGACCGTTCAGACGGTCGTTCAGGCGGTCGTTCAGACGGTCGTTCGAACGTACGTACGAACGGCCGTAAGAACGATAGAATCTTTTCCCTCATGCTCAAGTTGTTGCCCTTCTTAAGACCGTTTCGGGGTCCCGTCGCGCTCGTGCTCGCCCTCGCGCTGGCGCAGTCGCTCGCCAGCTTGTATTTGCCCCGCCTGATGGCCGACATCGTCGACCACGGCATCGTCCCGGGTGATACGCGGCAGATCATCATCACCGGCGGCCTGATGTTGCTGATGGCGCTCGTCAGCACCGCCGGCGCGGTCGGCAGCAGCTACTTCGCGGCGAGGATCGCCACGGGGTTCGGCCGCGCGGTCCGCGGCCGGATCTTCGATCGCGTCGCGCACTTCTCGGTTCATCAATTCGATCACTTCAGCACCGCGTCGCTGATCACGCGCACCACCAACGACACCACGCAGGTGCAGCAGGTGCTGATCATGATGATGACGATGGTGGTGACGGCGCCGATGATGGCGATCGGCGGCATCGTGCTGTCGCTGTCGCAGGATACGCGGCTGGCGCGCGTGCTGATCGCGGTGATCCCGATCCTGGCGATCATCTTCTTCCTGATCATGCGCAAGGCGGTGCCGCTGTTCCAGCAGATGCAGGTCAAGATCGACAAGCTGAACCTGGTGCTCGACGAGGGCCTGACCGGCGTGCGTGTGATTCGCGCGTTCGATCGCAACACCCATCAGAGCCAGCGCTTCGCGGCGGCGAACCTCGACCTGACCGACAACGCCATCGCCGTCAACCGGCTGGTGTCGATGCTGATGCCGGCGATGTTCTTCATGATGAACCTGACCGGCGTGGCGATCATCTACATCGGCGCGCTGCGCATCGATGCCGGGCAGATGCACGTCGGCGCGATGTTGGCATCGCTCCAGTACGCGATCCAGATCCTGTTCGCGGTCTTCATGGTGACGGCGATGTTCGTGACGCTGCCGCGCGCCGAGGCGTCGGCCGATCGCATCAACAAGGTCCTCGACGTGATTCCCGAGGTCAACGACCCCTCACAGCCCAAGATCGCTGGGGCGGCGAAGGGGCATGTCGAATTCCAGGACGTGACGTTCCAGTATCCGGGCGCGGAAGAACCGGCGCTGTCGAACGTGTCGTTCAGCGCGAAGCCGGGTGAGGTCACGGCGATCATCGGCGGCACGGGCTCGGGTAAGTCGACGCTCGCCGGCCTGATTCCCCGCTTCTATGACGTCGCCAGCGGGCGCGTCCTGGTGGACGGCGTCGACGTGCGCGAGATGACGCAGGAGGTTCTCCGCAACAAGATCGGCTACGTGCCACAGAAGGCCGTGCTGTTCACCGGCACCATCGCCAGCAACATCCGCTTCGGGCGCGAAACGGCGACGGATGACGAGGTGAAGCACGCCGCCACCGTTGCGCAGGCGGCGGAATTCATCGATCAGAAACCGGACGGTTACGCCGCTCCAGTTTCGCAAGGCGGCACCAACCTCTCTGGCGGACAGAAACAGCGGCTCGCCATTGCTCGCGCACTGGTCCGCGACACCGAGATTTACGTGTTCGACGACAGCTTCTCCGCGCTCGACTTCGCCACCGACGCGAAGTTGCGGGCCGCCTTGCGTGCGGAAACCACCACGGCCACGGTGTTCATCGTTTCCCAGCGCATCGGCACGGTGATGAACGCCGATCGCATTGTCGTGCTCGACGATGGCAAGGTGGTGGGCATTGGCGCGCACGCTGAGCTGCTGAAGACGTGCGCGGTCTATAAAGAGATCGCCGAGTCCCAGGCGTCGCTCGAGGAGGTCGCATGAGCTCCGAACGCGCGGCCATCAAGCAACAGTCGGGTCCGCCGCCGAGCATTTTCGGCCGCGGCCCCATGGGCGGCTTCGGCATGCCCGTGCAGAAAGCCAAGGACTTCAAGGGCACGCTACGACGCCTCACCGGCTATCTGCAACCCTTCAAGGCCGGGCTGATCGTCGTCATTGGCGCCGGCGTGATTTCGACCCTCTTCAGCGTGGTCGGACCGAAGCTGCTCGGTAAGGCGACGACCAAGGTGTTCGAGGGATATCTCGGGCGCGCGGCCGGCCGCTCAACCGGGATTGACTTCGTCTATGTCACGAACATGCTGTCGTGGCTGGTGGCACTTTATGTGATCAGCGCCGCGTTCCTGTATCTGCAGCAGTACTTGATGTCGGGCATCGCGCAGCGCACGGTGTATGCGCTGCGCCAGGACGTCGAGGCCAAGTTCAGCCGCCTGCCGTTGAAGTTCTTCGACTCGCGCACGCACGGTGAAATCCTCAGCCGCGCGGTGAACGATCTCGACAACATCAGCAGCACGCTGCAGCAGAACCTGACGCAGTTGATCAGCTCCGTGCTGTCGGTGATCGGCATCATCATCATGATGCTGACGATCAGCTGGATCCTGACGCTGGTGGTGGTGTTGACACTGCCGCTGAGCGTGACGATCGTCGCGAAGATCGCCAAGCGGTCGCAAGCGTTCTTCATCCGCCAGCAGAAGGCGCTCGGCGAACTGAACGGCCACGTGGCGGAGATGTATTCCGGCCACACCATCGTGACGGCGTTTGGCCACGAAGAGAAGTCGGTGGCGAAGTTCAACGAGCTGAACGACAGGTACTACGACGGCGCGTGGCGGGCGCAGTTCGCCACCGGCATGATCTTTCCGATCATGATGTTCGTCGGCAACATCGGCTACGTGGCCGTGGCGGTGATCGGCGGTTTCCTGGTGACGCGACGATCGATCGCGCTCGGCGACGTGCAGGCGTTCATTCAGTACAGCCGGCAGTTCTCGATGCCGATCACGCAGTTGAGCAGCATGGCCAACACCATTCAGCTGACGATCGCGTCGGCCGAACGCGTGTTCGAGTTACTGGATGAACCGGAAGAGCCCGCCGACGCCGGCGCGACCAGGACGGTGGCCGCGCCCAGGGGCGACGTGCAGATCGATCACATGTCGTTCAGCTACAAGCCGGACGCGCCGCTGATTGAGGACATGTCGATCGACGTCAAGCCCGGCCAGATGGTCGCCATCGTCGGCCACACCGGCGCGGGCAAGACCACGCTGGTCAACCTGTTGATGCGGTTCTACGACATCAACTCGGGAGCGATTCGCATCGACGGCGTGGATGTCCGCGAGATGACGCGCGGTAACCTGCGCCGCATCTTCGGCATGGTGCTGCAGGACACGTGGCTGTTCTCGGGCAGCATCCGCGACAACATTGCCTATGGGCGTGAAGGCGCGACCGACGAGCAGGTCGTCGGCGCGGCCAAGGCGGCGCAGGCCGATCACTTCATCCGCACGCTGCCGGAGAATTACGCCACGGCGATCAACGAAGAAGCGACCAACCTGTCACAGGGACAGAAGCAGTTGCTGACGATCGCGCGAGCGTTCCTGGCGAACCCGGCGATCCTGATCCTCGACGAAGCGACCAGCAGCGTCGACACGCGCACGGAAGTGCTGATCCAGAAGGCCATGGGCCAGCTCATGAAGGGCCGGACGACGTTCGTCATTGCGCACCGGCTGTCGACGATTCGCAACGCGGACCTGATCCTGATGATGGACCAGGGCCGCATTGTGGAAAAAGGCAGTCACGACGAACTGCTGGCGGCCAACGGCAGGTATTCGGGCCTCTATCGCAGCCAGTTCTCGAGCGCGCCGGCCCTGGCCGGCTAGCTCGGGGACTGTTCAATAAGAGACAGCCACGGTCGCGCGGCGGGCGCAGGCTGTCGGTATGGCGCACCCAGAACCTGCCGGCCCGCCCGAGGCGACACCCTCGATGCGCCCGTCCGAGATTCGCCACAGGGTCGCGGACGCGGCGCTGCTGGCCAGTGAGCAGCGCTATCGCACCTTGTTCGAATACGCCCCGGACGGCATCTTGATCGCCGATGCCGGCGGCCGTTACATCGACGCCAACCACGCGATGTGCGCGATGTTGGGGTATACGCATGACGAACTGGTCGGCATGCGATCGGCGGACATTGTCGCGCCAACCGAAGTGAGCGAAATCGCGCCGACGCTGGCCGCCATCACGGCCCTCCGTGACCACAAGCGCGAGTGGGAGTTCTGCCGCAAGGATGCATCGAGGTTCTGCGCCGACGTCATGGCGACGGCCATGCCTGACGGCAATGTGCTCGCCATCATCCGCGACAACACTTCGCGCAACGACGCCGACCGGGCGTCCCGGCGCACCGACGAGCGGATGCAGTTCGCGCTGCGCAGTGCGCACGTCGGGATCTGGGAAATGGACTACGGCACCGGCGTCCTGGAATGGTCGGCGGAGATGGACGCCCAATACGGCATGCAGCCGGGTACATTTGACAAGACCTTCGAAACGTTCGCCGAATGCATCCACGCCGACGATCGGCCGGCCGTCCTCGAGGCGATCGCGAAGGCGCTGCGCGACGGCACGGAGTTCTCGGTGCTGCACCGCGTGCTCGGGAAGGACGGCCAGATCCGCTGGCTGAGCGGCGCAGGGCGGGTCGTGCTCGATGCGAGTGGCAAGGCACTGCGTGCCGTCGGCATCTCGCAGGATGTCACCGAGCGTCACCTGCTCGAGTCGCAATTCCAGCAGGCGCAAAAGATGGAGGCGATTGGTCGTCTGGCCGGCGGCGTCGCGCACGATTTCAACAACCTGCTGACGGTGATCCTGGGGTTCTGCGAAATCCTGCTCGAAGACCTCCTGCCCGGGGATGCCCGCGGCGCCGAGATCGGCCAGATTCACAAGGCCGGGTTGCAGGCCGCCGGCCTGACGCGCCAGCTGCTGGCCTTCAGCCGCAAGCAGATCATCGAGCCGAAAGTGCTCGATCTGAATGTGGTGTTGATCGAGATGCGGCCGATGCTCGCCCGCTTGATCAAAGAGGACGTCAAGATCGTCTTCATCACGCCGCCGGAGCTGGCCGCGATCAAGGCGGATCGCGGCCAAATCGAACAGGTCATCGTCAATCTTGCCGTGAACGCGCAGGATGCGATGCCGACCGGAGGCACGCTGACAATCAAGACTTCACACCTGGACCTCGACGGGCGCAATGCCACCACGCGCCTGGCCTTGGCGCCAGGCGCCTATGTGGCGTTGACGATCACCGACACCGGCCTGGGCATGTCGGCGGCGGTGATCGCGCGGCTGTTCGAGCCGTTCTTCACCACGAAGGGCAGCGGCAAAGGCACGGGACTTGGCCTGGCCAGCGTGCACGGCATCGTTACCGGCTGCGCCGGCAGTGTGAGCGTGACGAGCGACCTCGGACGCGGGTCGTCTTTCACGGTCTACCTGCCGAGAGCCGTCGCGGGAGAAACGCCGGATGCTCAGGCCGTGCCCGAATTCATCTCGGCCGGCACCGAGACGGTGCTCGTGGTCGAGGATGCGGACGCGCTGCGCGAAGTGACGAAGCGATTACTGGAGCGCCAGGGCTATACGGTCATCACGGCGGGCAACGCGACCGAGGCCCGCCGGTTGTTCGAATGGAATCCGGCGATTGCCGTGCTACTGACCGATGTCGTGATGCCGGGATTCAGCGGCCCCGATCTGGCGCGGCAACTCACCGAGCGTCGATCGGGGTTCAAAGTGGTCTACATGTCCGGGTACACCGACGAAGCGATCGTGCAGCACGGCGTGCTGCAGCCAGGCATCGCCTTCATCCACAAGCCGTTTACCTCGAACACGCTCGGCCGCAAACTCCGGGAGGCACTGGCGCCGGCGAGGTGAAGCCCGCTCGCGCCCGGTACGTTACGGTCGCGGCCGCGGCAGTCGGGGCACGTTCACGGGTCCCACCTGTTTCCAGATCCGCTTCCCCACTGCATCCGCCTCCCGAATCACCGCGTCCTCGTCCATCGTCAACACCTTGTTGTCGCGCATGATGAACTCGCCGTCGACCATCACCGACTCGATGTCGCCCGGATGGCCGCCGTGGATGACCGCCGACACCAGGCGTCCCGCCGGGACCAGATACGGCCGGCGGGTGTTGAGCACGAACAGATCCGCTTTCTTCCCGACTTCGAGCGAGCCGATCGTCTTCTGCTGATTGACGGCGCGCGAGCCGCCTTCGGTCGCGTCCGCCAGGATGTCTTCGGGCTGCGGCTTGACGCCAGGGAATGCATCGTTGCGGCGGATGCGTTCGGTGAGGAGCGCGATGCGCATCACCTCGAACACGTCGTTGGTGTTGTTGTCGGTGCCGAGCGCGATTGGACAGCCGGCGTCACGCAAGGCCGGAATCGGCGGAATCACGCCGCGGTTCGCGGCCATGTTCGCCTGGTGCGAAATGATCGTGCGCGTCTTGCCGAGCAACGCAATTTCACTGTCGTCCACATAGCGCGCGTGCGCCGCAAACAACCGCGGCCCGAGGAAGCCGTGCTTGTCGAGGAAGGCCGCGGGCCGCAGTCCGTGGAACTTCTCCATGAACTGGTACTCCGCAATGCTCTGGTTCAAGTGAATCGTGTAGCCGAGATCGTATTTCTCCGCGAAGGCGCGCACCGCCTTCAGTAATTCCGGCGATGACGTCTCGGTCAGCGCGGCCGCGGGGAAGACGCTGATGCGTCCGTCGTTCTTGCCATGCCACGCGGAGAACAACTCGGTGATGCGCTGCAGGCCCTCTTCGCGCAGCTTCTGCGAGAAGCGCGGTGTCTCGCCTTTCGCAAGACCTTCCGGGGACAGCGGGCCGGCCACGTTCTCGCTGTCGCGAATCGATTCGGCGAACACCCATCGCAGTCCGGTCTTCGACAACGCGCCGGCATAGCGGCCGATCCCACCGGCGTTTTCGACGAAGGTCGTCGTCCCGGTGCGAATTGCCTCGAGCGCGCCGATCACCGTCATCAGCGTCGCCTCCTCACCTTGCAACAGGCTGGCGGGACGCACCTTCAGTTGCGCGGAGTTCGGGAAGCCGAAGTCCTCGTTGAAGCCGCGCTCGAGCGTGGCGGTGAGATGTGCGTGGCAGTTGATCAGCCCGGGGAAGATCGCCTTGCCGCGTCCGTCGATCACGTCCGCGTTCGGATACGCCTTCAGGATCTGGTCGCTCGCACCGATCGCCGCGATGGTAGGGCCGACGATCGCCATCGCCACGTCGTCTTGGACCGCATCCGCATTCACGACGGTCGTGTTGCGAAAGACGATGGCGCGGGGCGCGGGTTGCGCGGGTGCGGACGATCGGTCCAGCAGCAGCGCGGCCGCGCCGGCACCCGCTCCCGCAAGTAGCTGCCGGCGGCTGAGGCCAGCCGGGCGATGGCTCGAAGTTGGCATAGCCGGTAGTGTGCCCTATCTGCTGGTCTTCCTCGGCTCCCTCGGCGTCGACCTCGTCCCGATCATGGCGCCCCCGGCGTGGACCATCATGGCGTTCTGCATCGTGAAATATCACCTGAATCCGTGGATCGTGCTGGCGATCGGCGTCCCGGCTTCCGCGCTCGGGCGCTACCTCTTCAGCCTCTACATCCCGAAGTTCTCAGAGAGGGTATTGGCCCGCCGAAAAAAGGACGAGCTCAAGTACGTCGGCAAGAAGCTCAAGGGCCGGGTGTGGGAGACCTGGGCGTTCGTGTTTGGCTACACGCTCTCGCCCCTGTCAACGACCGCCCTCTTCACCGCCGCGGGCATGACCAGGATCCCGGTGTGGCACCTGCTGCCGCCGTTCCTCGGCGGGAAGTTCATCAGCGACGCGATGATGGTCAAGGCTGGTGAGTTCGCCGCCGGCAACGTCAAGGACATGGTCCACGGCGCATTGAGCGCGAAGAGCCTGGTCATCGCGGGCATCACCCTGATCGTGACCGCCGCCTTCCTGTTCATCAACTGGCACGCGCTGCTGGTGCAGAAGAAGCTGGAGTTCAACTTCAGCATCTTCAAGTAGCCGGCTGCCGCCCGTTAAGGCACGCAGCTTTGCTGCAGGGTGTGGGCGCGCGATCCGTCGCGGCCGATTCCGGCAAGTTGTTCCGCGAAGGTCTGCAGCGGCACCGTGTTGCCGTTCGTGCCCACCGCAGGCACGAGCGCGAACAGTTCCGCATCCGCGGTTCCCTGGTAGCCAACCGGCACGCACAGCGACGGGTGATCGAACGGCGCGCGTTCGAACTTCACGCGATCGTCGGTCAGCGCCTTGAGGAAATCGACGATGCGGGCGCGATCCTGCTGGTTGAGGTTGATGTTGCCGAAGCCGTTACTGAGGTTGCCGCCGGCCGGCACGTCGCCGTTGCGCGCGTAAAACTCCAGCACCTGCTCGAGCGTCGCCGCCCCGCCGGTGTGGAAATACGGTCCCGTCAATTCGACATTGCGAAGCGCCGACGCTTTGAACGCGCCGTTGCCGCGTCCGCCCTGCGCGCCTGGAAAGATCGGCGTGCCGAACGAGTTCACACCGGCCGCACCGGGATCGTCTTCGATCGCGCTGACCGCGGTGCGAAAGAAGCCCACCGCGCGCGGATCCGCGGGATTGCCAGTGGTGGCGGAGGAAATGCCTGCCGCCGACAACTCAGGACCCATGTGGCACTGCGTGCACTGCGATCCGCCGTTCCGGAACTCGCTGAGGCCGGCCTGCTGATTGCCATTCAACGCCGCGGTATCGCCGGCCAGGAAGCGATCGACCGGCGTATCGTCGCTGACGAGCGTGGACTCGTAGGCCTGGACGGCAATGCCGAAGAACAAGCCGAAGTTGTAGGCCATCTGGCTGTATTCACCTGAACGGACCGGATCACCGTCAGCCACGATGACGCGGCCGTTGGCATCCACCACGGCGCGGCTGCTCCAGAACGCCGGTTGAAACGACGCGCGAATTAGTTCGACGTAGGTCGCGTCCGATCGGAAGCCCGTGCCGCCGGCGCTGGCGAGCGGACCGAGGACACTGTCGGTCAGCGACACGCTCTGGCGCGCGAGCGGGACGAGCGCCAGCATCTTGCGGCCCAGGTCCGCCCAGGCGCGCCCGTGGTACGACATCTCGAGGCCGTTCAAGGGCGGGCCGACGGCCTGCGAGGCGAGGCTCGAACGATCGAGGCGAACGGTTGCGGCGTTCAATCCGCCCGTGCCGTTGACGAGCACGTTGGCGCGCGAATCCGCGGCGCCGAACGGCGTGCTGGCATTGAAGATGTTGCTGGCGCGGCCGTCCCAGAAATTCCTGAAGTTGAAGACCGCGTTGATCACGGTCGGCGCATTGCGTGAGGTGACCTGGCGGATGTTGAGACCGCCTAACGCGAAGACGCCCGTCGCGGCATCCGCCGCCGATTCAGCATTGTCGTCCGACAGCCCGGCAAAGCGCTTGAGGACGACGCCGGCAGAACCAACGACCTCGCGGCGATCGCGGGTCACGGCCGATGCGTTGCTGTTGGGATCGGAGAAGGCGTGAAACGGGAAGTCCGCGGCTGTCAGCGTGGTGTTGGCGCGGACGGCACCCGTGGCCGTCGCCGGCCCGGCGATCTGGTTGGTGACGCGATGATCGGCGCCGGCGTGAAAGTGGCAACTGGCGCACGCGGTGCGTCCGTCGCTGCCGACCTGCTGATCCCAGAATAGCGCCTTGCCCAGCGCGATCAGCACCTGCCGATCGGTCACATATTGAGAGAGATCGGGTTGCGGCAGCGCCACGCCCTTCAGCGACGCAATCGGATTGTTATTGCCGCCGGGTCCGCCGCCGCGTTGCGCGGCCACGGCGACCGACACCAACAGCAGCGACCCGCAAATCAGTAACAGTTTGGACTGTGTGTGTTTCATCAAACACCGCTTTCGTGCTGGCATGAAAGTAGGACGGAGAAGCGGCCAGCACGGCCGGTCGAGCAAATAGTCTGCCAGCGAAGACGGGAGCGAGTTGTGACAATCCTAAGAGATTGCCAGGCGGCTGATGCCGTCGAACAACATCCTGATGATGTCGCTCTCCCGCACGCACAGCCGGCGGGTCGGCGAGAGATCCAGGGTGCCGTCGGCGCCGATCGGCGAGTGATCGCCGGCGATGCCGCACACGGACAGCCCGACGCGCGCGCAGACCGCCTTGACGTCGACGCCGCTGTTCGTCACGTGCGGCATGCGCACATGGATCGACGCGCGCATGCCCGTGCCCAGATTCGACGGGCACGACGTGATGTAGCCGAAACTCTCGTCCTGCGCGAAGGCGATGCCGGGCAACGCCTCGATCGTCTCGACCACATCGCGCAGCCGATCGTAGACGTCGTTCAGCCGCGTGCCGGCCTGCATGCAGATGATGCGGAGATGATCCTCTTCGCCCAGCCACACGATCACTGCCTGGTCGCCCGACACGTAACACGCGCGCCCGTAGGGCCAATCGGCGGCGAGGCCGGCGCTCTTGAGATACGGATCCGCGTCCATGTCCTTGAACATGATGCGCGCGTCGACGAGCTGTTGATACTCGCGGCGGCTGATCAGATTCGGGTTGGGCCCGTCGGCGCCGAAGTGCGGCGTCAAGCTGTAGATGCGGCCGCCGAATGCGGGGTGGGCGATCAGCGCGTCAAGCGCACGTACCATCGTCCGCTCGAAGCGCACCCGTTCGGCGCGGTCCATGCTCCCGGGCAAATTGAAGGACGCCAGGTTGCGCGCGACGCGCACGCGCATGCTGACCGGTGCCAGGCCCAGCGCGGCCAGATCGAGCGCTCCGTCGTGGTCGTCACGGCGCGGGCCCCAATCGGAGACGTGCTGCTCCCCCGCCGGCGCGTGATGGTGATGGCGAATCAACGGATCGAAGAAATCGTGGAACTCCTGCAGGTCTTCGGGCCGCAGGATATAGACGCCGATGCTGGAGTCGGGATTCTCGACGCCGCTGCGGCGGCATCGCTCCAGCCGATCGAGCTGGCCTAGGATGTCGGACCCCAGATCCGGGTGCGGGCGTCCGCGATGGTCGTCAGCAACCACTGGAGATTCTCCGAATCCTCCAGGCGATCATCCAGGTGCAATTCGATGACGTGCTTCTTGATGTCGGTGAGACGTTGATCGAGGTTGATGCGATCCGCGTGGCTGGCGGACCCATTCGTCTCCGTTTCAACGTCCAGCACTTTCTGCATGAAGTCGCCCACCGACGCCTTCTCGAGTTGCGCGCGCTTCTGCCGCCAGGACCGCAGGTAGCGCGAGCCGCCGAAATAGACGGTGATGATGATGCCCCAGACTTCGACGACGCGGCTGTACGCGTCGAAGGCGCCTTCGACATTGATCGGCTGGAGCGAATCGAGGTAGCGATCGGTGCCGGGATGCCGCGGGAATTGGTACGGCTCGTTGAACACGGCCACACTCAACTCGGGCTTGGTCAAGCCGCTGATCTCGGGACTGAGCAGCGTCTGCATCATGCGGTGAATCACCACGTCATTGAGATTCTTCCCGCCCAGCAAGATCAGCCGCGTGGCGATGGTCTTGGTATCGCTGGGCGGCACCGGCGGCAGCACGCTGTAAGTGAATTCCGGAATCACCGCTTCCTCGACGAACGCGCGATTCAGGCGCAGGGGCGAATCCTTGAACAGGTCCGGGGCATCTTCGGTCTGGAATTTTTCCAGGTTGAAGGATTCCCCGAACGGCAGCGCGACTAATCGGTAGTGGCGATTGACGATCAGGCTGCGAATGGCCGGCGACGGCAACCCGCCCACCTGGAAGATCGCATCGGGAAGATCCGCGTCTTTCATGGCCGGATAGTCCACGCGCGGGGTGTGGACGGGCCGGTAGTGCGGTTCTCCGGTCTTGGGATCCGCCAGACCGATGTACGCCATCAACTCGGTGGCCAGCACATTGGTGGCGGTGTTCTTCCCGTCGATCGCGATCGACTTTCCTGCCAGCTGTCCAAAGTCCTTTGAGATCGCGTCGTAGAGCGATTCGCGAACCAGCAACTGCAGGGGCTCCATATACAACGGCGCCACTTCGTAGACCGCGCGATGCTCGTTGTCATCGATCGCCCCGGTGACCAGTCCCAGGTCGGCCGCATCCTGATCGACCAGGTTCATCGTCTGATCGGCGCCGTCGGTGACGATCAGGCGAATGTCGAGGTTCTGTTTCCTGCCTTCCGCGGCGAGCTGTTCGAGGAAGTGTGTCCGGACCGGCCCGCCGGAGCCATAGGCGATGCGGACGATCCGCGCCGGCGACTTGCCATAGAGGTAAAACAAGCCCACGCCGATCGCCAGCATGAACAACACGCCGAAGCTCACCGAATAGATGACCTTCTTTTCCAACCATCGCATCGCCCTGCTGGCGCTCGGGACCGGCATCATGACTCCTGAACTTTCTGAAAGACGATGAAGTCGATCGGCTCGACGATCGTCACCGGTGATCGTGCCCGCGGTCGTAGGTCGCGGGAATGGCGGTAAGGTCGTAATCCAATAAGTCAGCCGGAATCGGTAGCCGGATTATACGCGGCTCAGCGCAGGTATTCCTGGGCGCCGCTGGTCAGCGCCGCCGGTCGTGATGAGCCCGGAAAGAACTCGACGCGGATGCGGTCTGCGGCGGTCATCTGCACGAGCAGCCAACCATACGACTCAAATGCGCCCGGCAGCTTCACTTGATAGGCCACCAATCCGGTCGAGACGCTGACCGTGGCGGGATCGGGATCGCCCGAGCCGATCGAGCCGACGAACGGCGGCGCAATCGTCCCACCGACTGAAATGCGGGGCGTCCCGTTGTACCAATCGTAGGCAAACGCGATCGACTTGGCCCACCCGGCCGGGCTGCCGGAGCTGTTGGTGTCGACCGGCAACGAGGCGTGAAACCAGTCGCCGACCAGCCGCCCGGCGACGCCGTAATCAGTGCGGCCATCCGGGTTGATGGGCACACCCTCGAAGACTCGCGACCGCGAGATATAGAGCGCGCGCAGGGAGTCTGAGAAATACAAATAAGGCGAGACGACGTACCGGGTGCTGGGGCCGTAGCGAGCCGGATTGACGAGTCCGCTCAGCGTGACGGTGGAATCGTACGCACCCATGTCGAACGACGGACAGCCGGCGGTGGTGCCGATCTGCTGGCCGGCAGTCACCATCGTGCCGCGCGCGATCCCCGGCAGCAGCAACACGTGGTCGTAGTAGTAGTGGAAGGTCGTGGTCATCTGCACGTCGACCTTGGTGTCGCCTCGTGCCTCGGTCGCGAGAATAAAAGTGACGACGCCGGCACCGGCTGCGTAGATCGGACGCCGGGTGACACAGTCGTTGTTGGCCTGGTTACCGTCGAACGCGTTGACGAACGTGATGTAGACGTGATCGGTCGGCAGCGTGTGATCAGGCGGGCCGAGCTTACCCAGCGGCGATGCCGCGAAGACGGATGCGGGATCGATCGGCGATGCCGTCAGCACCGCCCGACCGGTGCCAAGGTTGTAGGGATTGTCGCTCGATGGTCCCGTCACCTTGTTGCCGCTCCCGCAGGCGGATGCCAGCAGGACGAGCGCAAAGGCGAGCCGGCGTGGGCGGCGATTCATCTGGATGAGTCGCAACTGTACGGCCAGATCGCTTCCCAACGTAGCGCTATTGCGGAACCCGATTCGGTGGGTTGCCTTACTCCCATCCCTATTGATATGGTTACCCATATGAAGACCACCATCGAAATCGCGGCTCCGGTTCTCGAGGAGGCCAAACGGCTCGCCCGCAAGGAGGGCGTGACCCTGCGGACCCTGGTGGAAGAGGGGTTACGGACGGTCGTCGCGGCCCGGGGGGCGCGGAAGAACTTCCGGTTGAAGGATGCCTCGTTCGCCGGGAAGGGCGTGCAACCCGGCGTGGAAGAAGGGCGTTGGTCCGAGATTCGCGATCTGATTTATGACGGACGTGGGGCGTGATCGCCGTCGATACCAACCTCCTGGTCTACGCGCACCGCCTGGACTCGCACTGGCATGCCGCGGCGGCGCCGGCCGTGCGCGGCCTCGCAGAAAGCTCCGCGCCATGGGCCATCCCGTGGCCGTGCCTGCATGAGTTCCTGGCGATCGTGACGCACCCCCGCATTTATGCGCCGCCGACGCCTCAGGCCACCGCCGCCGCGCAGGTGGAGGCGTGGCTCGCCTCTCCATCGCTCGTGCTGCTTAGCGAAGGGCCGGGCTACTGGGATGTGTTGGCCAGGCTGTTGAAGACCTCGAAGACCCGCGGGGGCCAGGTGCATGACGCGCGCATCGCCGCGCTCTGCCTGCATCATCGAGCATCGGAACTGTGGACAGCCGATCGTGACTTTTCCAGGTTCCCGGATCTGACGACTCGTAATCCGTTGGTGTCGTAATTCGAATGGCCCGCCATGAGCGAACCTGTAGTTCGCCGAAGGCGCACCGCAGGTGAGTCGAATGGCGCGCCCGGCAGGACTCGAACCTGCTACCCCCGACTTAGAAGGTCGGTGCTCTATCCAGATGAGCTACGGGCGCGTAGCTCAGATTGTAGCCGCTGCTACCGTGGTTCGCGTAGTGTCGACAGGAACGCGGCAAGGCGTTCGGCGATCAAGGCCTCGCCCGCTTCGTTCAAGTGCGATTCGTCCGGGAAGTAAACATTCTCCCCACTCGTCGTGACGCGCTCCGACAGCGCCGGCGTCACGTCGAGCAGCGGAATGCCCGCCTCCTCGCAAAACTGGCGCATCAACTGGTTCTGCGCGAGCCGGTTCGCATAGAGCCGATCGACGACGACCGGCAGGCCATAGCGCTCGATCGAAAAACCGAACGCCCCGCGCAACTGATCCTGCGAAAACGATTTCTCGAGCAGCGGCAGATACACCTGGCTCTTGAACGGGATGTACATCACGACGAAGTTCGCGCCGAACGAGGCCGACACTTTCTGCATCTCGGCAATCGCCTCACGCGTCAGACGCCAACCCGGCCGGGCGGCGATCTCCTCGCGCGAGAAATTCAGCGTGTTGAGATACGGCGGCATGAACGCCCACTGCAACACGTGGCCGGCGACCGGCACTGAGAACGTGCCGCGGTCAAACGCCGGCGTCACCGGTGGCGGCGGCGCGGGCACGACCGGGCGCGGCGCTTCCGCCGCCGAGGCCGAGGCGGGGCCGGTGCGATTACTCAGCCAATGCCCGCCGGCTCGCAGCGCGCTCGTCACGAACCACCAATCCGCGCGACTGACGACGCTCTTGATCCGCCATCCCTGCGCCTCTCGCCGCTGCAGGCCGCCCGAGCGCTGGAATTTCTCGAACGCTTCCGCATCGAAGATGTCATTCCCGGCGAAGTACGCCAGGACCACGGTGCGAGGCCGATGGGGCGCGATGGTTTCCTTGAGGACGAGCAGTTCCTGCTGCGGACCAAAGCCGGCGGTGCCGTAGTTCTGGACCGGCTTGCCGGTGATGCGCTCGAGTTGCACCGGCCATGAATCATCCCCGGCCATCGTCATCGCGTCGGTGAACGAATCGCCGAGCGCGGCGATCTCGAATCGATCGCGCACGGCTGCGTTCCGGAAGCCTTCGGCGTCGGTGTGAAACGAAAAGCGATGCAGCGGTCCCGGAACGGCCGGCGGCGGGATGAATCCCATTCGAACGATATCGCCTTCGCGCCACTCGTTGAGCGTATCGACACTGGCGCGCAAACGCCGGCCGTAGTGCGGTGAATCGACCCAGTGCGGGTCGGCGGTCACTTCCCCGAGATCGTGACGCTCGACCACCATGCCATTCGGCAGTTGATCGCTGAGCGCGCGCAAGGCCACTTCCGACACCGTGAGCGCAGCGAGCAGGCTGATGGTTGCCGCGGTCCACTTGAATGCCACGAGGCGAACCCGGCTCTCGAATTCGGGGACGCGATACTGCGGGCCGCGGTGCCGCCACGTGAGCCAGGTCAATCCGATGAACACCGAGACCCACATGTAGGGCCACAGCGGCAGGTCACGCACGACGCGCGGATCAACCCACGTGGCCGGTCCATCGCTGACGAACTCGATCACCCCGGAGCCCGTCGGATAGTCACACGCCACGGAAACGGATCCACTCGCCGTGCCCTGCGCCAGCACGCGTCGAGTCGAGCCGGCGCGCCACTCGATCGCGTAGTGGGTGGGCCGCGACACGCGCAGGTCCACGTTGATGGTCGAGTCCCATCGCACATCGGTCGCGAAGGCCACGCGGCCGGGCCCGGTGACGTGAATCAGAGGCGCCACGCGCCCGCTTTCAATATCGAATTGCTGAGTGGCGGTGGATCGATCCGCGGACTGTTGCTGATCGAGAAACAGGCGAAAGGTCGGCTCGTAGGCCCAGTCCTGGAAGACGAGGAACAAGGTGAACGCCAGGGTCACGAGCAGAGCGCGCACAAACCACGGCCGAGGTCCCATCGCCCGGGCTAGTGCAACAACGATACCGCTTAGCTGAGGCTCTGAATCGGGCGCGGTATGACCGCTTCGCCCCTAACTGTCCCGCTCGCTACCGGTTCTTCCCCTTCTTCATCGCCATTCGCCACGATCCGGTCAGCAGATCGCGGAGGGCATCGTGCGGCAGGTGATCCATTCGCACCAGAACGACGGGGTGGCGCTCGTAGTACTCGGTCACGTAATAGGTCTCGGGGGCGTCCTCGAGCATGTACTGGCGATCCTCGATCTCCATGCGGACGACGAGCGAATCGGCGTCGGCGGATTCATCGGTCGCGATGCCGGCGAGAAACACTCCGCCCGCCTTCAACACCGGGGAGCCGTCGTACTTCGTCGAGACCTCGACGTCCGGCAGCGACATCCCCACCTCTTTCACATCGTCGAACGTAATCACTTCATCCAGTATGGCTCACAACTTGCACCGTCGTCAGCGTGCGCATCCTGGGCGTCGCCCTGCTGCTGTTGCTGCCGCGAATCGCGGCGGCTCAGGAATCCGAGACTCAGCCGCTGCAGGAATTGTTTCTCACCGAAACGGTGTATCCGCAAGAGAGGGGCGAGTTGCAATTCACGTTCGGGACGCGCATCGATCGCGCCAGCCGCGAGCAATCGTCGCTCCTCCCCTTCAGCGTCGAGTACGGCATCACCGATCGCTGGCAGATCGAAGGCGGGTGGGATGGCTATTCGCCAGCGCATTCACTGCCGTTCCAGGATCTCCGATCGGCGCGGTTCTCGATCGGCACGAAGTACAGCTTCATGAACATCGCGCGTTCACGTGTGCACGCATCGATTGGCACCGACCTCGAGTTTTCGAACGCCGCGGCCTTTCGCGACGGCGAGGGCGAGCAGGCCGGCGTTGAGATCGAGCCGGTGCTGGCGCTGGCGATCGATCTTCCCTTCCATGTCACGGTATTTGGGTCAGGCGCGGCGAGTTTTGCACCGCAAGAAGTGACGGACGTCCTTCAGGATCGCGGCACGATCAGCGTGGGCGCGCTGGTCGTCGTGCGGAGGGCGACGTTCGCCGCCGAGTACACCAATCGCAGCGATTCACTGCCGTGGCAGCTCGACGGGTCGGCCTTATTGACGCCGTCGATCGTGGTGCATCCGCCGGCGAAATGGGAGCTGGGCGTGGGCTTTCCGGTCGGGCTGCGCGGCAGGCACCAGGCCGGTGTCGCCATCAACATCATCAAGGAATTCAACTAGGCCGTTTCGATCGGCTCGCGGCGCTGATACCACCCCGGCGCCAGCATCGTCGCAAATCCTTCCGTGACCAGCGCGCGATTGCCGAGGCCGGCTTCCGGCCGCGACAGGCCGGTGACGCGCGCGAGCTCGCCTGGAATCGTCAGGCCGGCGCTCTGCAGGAAGCACCGGGCAATCTCCTTCACGGCGGTTTCGCGCTTGATGCGCTTGCGTAGCGCATCCGGGAACCTGCCCACCCCGATCGTCCAGATGTAGGTGAACTTCGGTTCGTAATACACCGCGCTCGGAATCACCAGCATCGCCGCCTGCAATTCGTCGAGCGCCTTGTAGAACTTCACGCGATCGGTGACGCCGGAGTCGATCTTCAGATCCGACGTCGCCATTTCCCATTCCTTGCGCAGGACCTTGAGGACCTTCTGCGCGTTCTTGCTCAGGGCCTCCGGCTCTTCCGATTTGCGTAAGCCCCAGATGGCGTTGAAGTACGGAATCATTCGCGGGGCGACGAACATCGCCTTGCCGCGCGCGAGTTTCGCGTAATACACGTTGCCGCGGCGAATCACTTCGTCCTTCAACACCCACGCGAGGGAGGCCTCTTCGTCCTTCTGGACATTGCGCGGCATCACCGCATCCCGTCGTCCGCAGACGGCGATGTAGAGCGACGGCCCGGGCCGGCGCGAGTCGGTCAGGCAGGCGGCAAACCCCACCTGTTCGACGAAACGCTCCGCCTCGATCGCGGTCGAGACCTGGCGCGTGCCTTCACGGCGCCAGCTGGCATCGCGATGCTCTTCGATTTCACTGGGGATCTCCGGCCGCTCTCTCACATCAATCTCTGGCCAATTGTCGCATTACAATGCGCCGGACATGAATCGGTGGCGCATTCCAATCGGCGCGGTCGCGGTCCATATCTGCATTGGATCGGTCTACGCATGGAGCACCTTCAACCGGCCCATCCAGGCGCTGTTTCCGGATCAACCGTGGTGGTTCAGTCCGCCGTATACGACCTTCACGACGGCGCTGGTGCTGCTGGGATTGAGTGCGGCGTTTGGCGGCCCGTGGGTCGAGCGGCGCGGACCGCGCGTGGCGGCGACGGCGGCGGCGTGCTTCTTCGGGACGGGTCTGCTGGTCGGCGGCCTCGGCCTGGCGATGCATCAACCGGTGATCGTGTTCCTCGGCATGGGCGTGATCGGCGGCATTGGCTGCGGCCTCGGCTACATCAGCCCGGTGAGCACGCTGGTGAAATGGTTTCCGGATCGCCGCGGCATGGCCACCGGCATGGCGATCATGGGCTTCGGCGGCGGCGCGTTTCTCGCCGGCTACCTGAACGTCTTCCTGATGGCCCGCTTCGGCGTCGCGAACACCGTGATGGCACTCGGCGTCGCCTATCTCGTGATCATGTTGCTCGGATCACGGCTGCTGGTTCGTCCGCCGGAGGGATGGGTGCCTGCAGGATGGATCCCACCCACCACCCGGCAGGCGATGATTGCCGATCACAGCGTGACGAGAAACGAAGCGCTCAGGACCGTGCAGTTCGCGCTGCTGTGGGGCATCCTGTTCATCAACGTCACCGCCGGCATCGGCATCCTCGCGCAAGCGTCGCCGATGATGCAGGACATGTTTCATCGCACGCCGATCGAGGCGGCGGCGGTGGTGTCGTTGATCAGCATCTTCAACGCCTCGGGCCGCTTCCTGTGGGCCTCCGCATCGGATTACCTCGGGCGCCGCAACACCTACACGATCTTCTTCGTCGCGCAGTTCATCATCTTCCTGTTGATTCCCGGCCTGGCGGCGAGCGGCAACTGGATCATGTTCGAGGCCGCGATGTTCGCGGTGTTCACGATGTACGGCGGCGGCTTCGCGACCATCCCCGCGTTCCTCGCCGACATCTTCGGGCCCGATAATGTCGGCGCGATTCACGGCGCGCTGCTGACCGCGTGGAGCGCCGCCGCGGTGGCCGGCCCCGTGATCATCACGGAACTTTCGAGTCGCGCCACGGCGGCGCTCGCGCCGGGCGCGGATCGCATCCATATCTATGACACGCCGCTGCAGGTCCTGGCCGGCCTGCTGGCCGTGGGCTTCGTCCTGACACTGCTGGTCAGGCCGCTGCCGCGCACGTCCTCCAACGGGCACTAAAAGATTGACCAATACCGAACCCGGTGCTACCTTCCGGGCGCATTGAAAGCCGGCTGCGATCAATCGTCCCCTTTCTGGAGGAATCGATGCGCAAGACCCTTGTCGTTGGTTTGTTCGCCCTTGCAACGCTGATTGGTTTGCCCCTCGCGGCCCGGGCCCAGGGCAGCATTAATGGCGCGGTGAAAGACCCGAGCGGCGCCGTCTTGCCAGGCGTGACCGTCGAAGCGTCGAGCCCGGCCCTCATCGAAAAGACCCGCTCCGCGGTGTCCGACAGCGCGGGCCAATACAAGATCGTCGACCTCCCGCCCGGCACCTACGCGGTCGCCTTCACCCTGACAGGATTCAAGACGGTCCGGCGGGAAGGCGTCGTGATTCAGGGCACGTTCGCCGCCCCGGTCAGCACCGAAATGCAAGTCGGCTCGCTCGAGGAAACGATCACCGTGTCGGGAACGCCGACGGTGGACGTCAGCAACAACACCGCGCAGTTCGTGGTCGATCGCGACATCCTCGACCAGATCCCCACGCCGATTCGCAACACCCCGGCGCGCGCGCTGCTGCTGCCCGGCACGACGGTGACGCCGTTCGTGCTCGGCCAGTACACGATGGCGGTGCATGGCTCGAATAGCGCCGACACGGTGATTGCCATCGACGGCATGCGCGTCAACAACCTCTGCGGCAGCGGCCAGTACAGCGGTTTCTACATGAACGACGCCGCGATCGAGGAAGTGACGTTCACGACCGGCGCCGAGTCCGCCGAAATGCAGAGTGGCGGCATGCGCATCAACAGCACGCCGAAGGACGGCGGCAACACCTTCTCGGGCACGTTCTTCGCCTACGGCGCCGGCAGCGGCATGCAGGCCGACAACCGCAGCGACGCACTGAAGACGACGCTGCCGAAACCCGGCATCGCGTACCTGTATCAGGTCAATCCGTCGTTCGGCGGACCGCTGAAGAAGGACAAGCTCTGGTTCTATTTCACCTACAAGTACGAAGACAACAAGACCTATGTGCCGAGCTCGTCGTTTGCGGACGGCAGCCGCGCGTTCCGCCAGGCGCAGGGCAACTACAGCGCCGTGACGCGGCTCACCTACCAGGCATCGAGCAAGGACAAGATCCGTTTCTACCTGGACCGCCAGTTCAACGGCGAGGACTACAACGGCTTCAATACCTTGCCGACCACGTCGCCCGAAGCGTCGACCGACGCGTTCGGTCTCGGGTGGGTGCCGCAGATCAAGTGGACGCAGACGACCACCAACAAGCTGCTGCTCGAAGCCGGGCTGTCGTACTACACGCAGGAGTACGAGCAGACGTGCCGACCGGAAGTGGGACCCAGGGACTTGCCGCGCCTCGAACAGACGACCGGCCGCCTGACCGTGGCGTGCGGCAACACCATCCCGCCCTATACGAGCTGGACGAAGTCGTACAGCGGCAGCGCCACTGCCAGTTACGTCACCGGCTCGCACGCCATGAAAGCCGGCGTGACCACGCAGTGGGGCACCAACTCGCGCACCTTCTCGTCGAACGCGCAGATCAACACGCTCGTCACCAATGCCGGGCTGCTCGGCGCGCCGGCCAGCGCGACCAACCCGGTGCCGTGCACGGCCCTGCCCTGCCCGCTGGCGGTCGTCGTGGAAAACACGCCGGCGACCGCGGAGCAGAAGGTCAAGAGTGACCTCGGCGTCTTCGTGCAGGATACGTGGACGATCAGCAAGCTGACGTTGAACCTGGGCGGGCGCTTTGACCACTTCAACGCCGAGGTGCCGGCGCAATCGTCGCCCGCGTCGACCTGGATTGTGGCGCGCAATTTCCCGGCCATCCCGAACGTGCCGAACTGGAACGACTGGTCGGTCCGCCTCGCCGGCGCCTATGACCTGTTCGGGAACGGCAAGACCGCCGTCAAGGCGAACGCCAGCAAGTACATCGCGGCGGCCGCGGCCGGGTACGCCGCCAACTTCAACCCGATGACCTATTGCGGCAGCTGCGCGGGCTCGACGCGCGCCTGGATCGACTTCGACGGCAACAAGTCGATCCTCGATGCGGCCGGCAACGTCCAATACAACGAAGTCATCGGCGGCACGTCGAACTTCGGCGGGATCACCAACGTCGTCGATCCCAACCTGAAGCGCGGCTACAACTGGGAATATAACGTCGCGGTGCAGCACCAGTTGATGCAGCGCGTCTCGGTCACCGGCGGTTTCTACCGCCGCAACTTCTACAACCTCGACGTCACCGACAACACCAACCTCGCGGTCACCGACTGGACGACGTTCGGCATCACGACGCCGGCCGATCCGCGGCTGCCGCTGTCGGGCACGCCGATCACGATGTACACGCTGAACGCCAACAAGGTCGGCGTGGCGACCGCGAACCTGCGAACCTTCTCGGACATCAACACCTCCGTCTACAACGGCTTCGAGCTGAGCGCCAACATGCGCCGTGAGAAGTTGCTGCTGTTCGGCGGCGTCACGACCGATCGCAAGGCGACCACCACCTGCGACGAGCGCGACAACCCGAACACCGCGCGCTTCTGCGACGCGACGCCGCCGTTCCGCACGACGTTCAAGCTGTCGGGCGCGTATCAACTGCCGCTGGAGTTCCAGCTGAGCGGCTCGTTCATCGCGTCGCCCGGGCCCAGCGTCAACGCCAACTATGCGGTGACGGCGGCGATTGCCGGCCGGCCGATCGTCGGCTCCACCGCCGGCGGCACGTCGATCACGGTGAACCTCGCCGAGCCGAACACGATCTTCCTCGATTACAAGAAGCAGCTCGACCTCCGGCTGGCGCGCACCTTCCGTTTCGGCCGCACCAAGCTGCAGGGTTTCGCGGACATCTTCAACGCGATGAACGCCGGCACGGTGCTAAGAGTCAACGAGACCTACGGCGCCGCATGGCAGACGCCGACGGCGATCATGGATGGGCGGTACGTCCGCTTCGGAATGCAGATGAGTTTCTAGGCAGGTCATCGGGTCATCGGGTCATCGGGTCATCAGGTCATCAGGTCATCGGGTCATCGGGTCATCGGGTCATCGGGTCATCAGGTCATCAGGTCATCGGATTTTCCTGATGGCCTGGTGACCTGATAGCCTGATGGCCTGTGATGCTTCCGCCCATCGAGCCCATGCTCGCCAAGCTCGCCGAGTCCATCCCCGCCACCAACGGCTTTCTCTTCGAACCCAAATGGGATGGCTTTCGCGCCATCGTCTTTCGCAGCGACAACGACGTCTATATTCAAAGCCGCGATCTGAAACCGCTCGATCGCTATTTCCCCGAGCTCCATGACGCGCTGCTCGAACGCCTGCCGCCTGGCTGCGTGCTCGACGGCGAAATCGTCATCGCCACCAGCAAGGGTCTCGATTTCGACCTGCTGCAGCTGCGGCTGCATCCTGCGGCATCGCGCGTCGCCAAGCTCGCGCAAGCGACGCCGTCCGCATTCGTCGGCTTCGATCTGCTTGCGGTCGATGGCCAGTCGATCATCGAGCAGCCGCAGCATCAACGGCGCGCGGCACTGGAGTCGATTCTCTCGAGCGTGACGCCACCCGTCTATCTCACGCCCATGACCCGCGATCGCCTGGTCGCCGCCGAGTGGCTGCAGCGCTTCGAAGGCGCGGGTCTCGACGGGGTAATGGCAAAGCCCGCGGACGCGGCTTATCAACCCGGCAAACGCGCGATGTTGAAGATCAAGCACGCGCGCACGGCCGACTGCGTGGTGTCGGGTTTCCGCTGGCACAAGAAGGCACCCGGCATCGTCGGATCCTTATTGCTCGGACTGTTCGATGACCAGGGGCGGTTGCATCACGTCGGCGTCACGTCGTCTTTCACGATGGCGAAGCGCCAGGAACTTGTCGCCGAGTTGGAGCCGCTGCGAAAGAATGCTTTGGCATCACATCCCTGGCGTGAATGGGCCGAAGGCCTCAACGAAGGCCAGCGCATGCCCGGGGGCCAGAGCCGGTGGAGCGCCGGCAAGGATCTGTCGTGGGAGCCGCTGCGCATCGAGCGCGTCTGTGAAGTGAAGTACGACCACATGCAAGGCGATCGCTTCCGCCACGCGGCGACCTTCTTGCGGTGGCGTTCCGACAAGCCGCCGCAGGATTGCCGCTACGATCAGCTCGAAGTCACTCCGCCTTACGAGCTGTCCGCCGTTTTCGGTGCATCTCTCGATACGCCGCGATCTGCTCCGGCGTAGCGTCCGCCCACGGATTCGGCGGTTCCTTCACCTCGCCTTGCGCCGGTCGCAGTTCTTCGGGCACGTGCTGCAGGTTGACGCGCACACGCGTCCAGGTGGACGAACGTCCTCGCATCGCGTCGACCAGCACGTCGGCCGCCTGCAAATGCTCGACGACCTGCGGATGCTGCTGCTTCCACACCTCGAGCTGCGCCAGTGCGTCGTCCTTCTTCGGCTCACGGGCGACGACGATCAACGGATGCTTCGGGATCCTGCGGCCGGCGGGACTTGGGGCCTGGGACTTGGGGCTGGCCACCTTGCGGGCGCGAGACGGTTGCACGCGCGTCGGCTCGCCGGGCTGCTTCGCATACTGCGGCGGCCACGGCGCATCACCCTGCCCTTCTTTTTCCTGCCTCGCCGAGAGCTCGAGCAATGACTCGAGCGAGCCGGGATGTTGATCGATCGCGGCATGGCGATCGCCATGGCTTGCGAACCACGCGGGGATGGTCTTCAGCGTGAAGTCGGCGGGGTCGCAGACGTCGATCTCGTCCCAGGCCAGGGGCGTGGACACGCGCGCATCCGGCCGCGGACGGACCGAATACGCCGAACAGACGGTCTTGTCTTTCGCATTCTGGTTGAAGTCGATGAAGACGCCGTGGCGCTCTTCTTTCCACCACTTGCTGGTGGCGATCGCCGGCGCGCGGCGTTCCACTTCACGCGCGAGCGCGAGTGCGGCGCGACGCACTTCCACGAACGACCACCGCTGGTGGATCCGGACGTTGACGTGAATGCCCCGCGACCCCGACGTCTTCGGCCATCCGACCAGGCCGAAGTCGGTCAGCACATCGTGGACCACGTTGGCGACCTCCTGCACCTGTCGCCACTCGACACCCGGAACCGGATCGAGATCGACGCGCAGTTCATCGGGATGATCGAGATCTTCCGCGCGGACCGGATGCGGATGCAGTTCCAGGCACGCCAGGTTCGCCATCCACGCCAGCGCGGCGGCATCGCGCGGCACGACTTCTTCGGCCGTGCGGCCCGACGGAAACTTCAGCGCCACGACCTCGATCCACTCGGGCCGTGATTCAGGCGCGCGCTTTTGATAGAAGAATTCCTCGCCGATGCCGTTCGGATGACGCACCAGCACGTTGGGCCGGCCGCCGGCGCCACGCAGTGCGCCGTCGGCCACCGCGAGGTAATAGCGAACGAGATCCAGCTTGGTATGTCCCGCCTCCGGAAACAGCACCTTGTTCGGGTTGGAGATCGCGACCTCGCGGCCTGCGATCGTCAACAACTCGCGTTCCACTTTTGCCATGTCCTGATCGGCAGCTGAAAGCGGCCGCTACCTGGGCGTTCGCGGTTTGGCGCCGCGCGGCGCCGCGCGAAGATACTGCGAGGGCCACGTCACGTCCTGCCCCAACTCCCGCGCCGCCCGCAGCGGGAAGTACGGATCGCGCAGGAACTCCCGCGCGATCAACACGGCATCGGCTTGCCCGGTAAAGACGATGTGCTCGGCCTGGGTCGGGTCGGTGATCATCCCGACCGCGCCGGTGAGGATGCCGGCTTCGCGCCGAATCCGATCGGCAAAGTGCGTCTGGTATCCCGGGCCGAGCGGGATCTTCGCGGTCGCCACGTTGCCGCCGGACGAACAATCGACCAGGTCGACGCCGAGCGGCTTGACCTGGCGCACGAGCTCGATCGACTGCTCGATGTCCCATCCGCCTTCCGCCCAATCGGACGAGGAGATGCGCATGAACAACGGCAACGCTTCAGGCCAGACCTGGCGAATCGCCGCGACGATGTCGCGCACGATCCGCGTGCGATTGTCGAAAGAGCCGCCGTACTGATCGGTGCGGTGGTTGCTCAACGGTGACAGGAATTCGTGAACGAGGTAGCCGTGCGCCGCGTGGATCTCGACCACGCGAAAGCCCGCGGTCAAGGCGCGTTGAGCCGCGGCGGCGAACGCCGCAACCGTGTCGGCAATGTCGCCGGTCGTCATCTCGATCGGCTGCGGATAGGCCTCGATGAATTTCTCCGCGCTCGGCGCCAGGACCTTGGTCCATCCGCCCTGGCTCTCGGGGACCATGCCGTCGCCGCTCCACGGCCGGTAGGTGCTCGCCTTGCGGCCGGCGTGCGCGAGCTGCATCCCGGCGACGCTGCCCTGCTCGTGCACGAAACGCACGATGCGCGCGAGCATCTCGATGTGCTGGTCTTTCCAGATACCCAGATCCTGGGGACTGATGCGGCCTTCAGGCGTGATCGCGGTGGCCTCGGTCAGGACGAGGCCGGCGCCGCCGACGGCGCGGCTGCCAAGATGGACGAAGTGCCAGTCGTTCGCAAACCCATCGTCGCTCGAGTACTCGCACATCGGCGATACGAACACGCGATTGGCAAACGTCACGCTGCGAATCGGCAGCGGATCGAAGAGGTGGGACATCTTCCCTAGAATAGTTTCTTGTAATCCGCGTAGTGAATCGGAATCGCGACCACCAGGCTGGTACGCGACGCCACCGCGGCACGAACTGCCGACGACAATTCGTCGGGATTCGCCGTGCGGATCGCCGTGACGCCGCAGGCCTCCGCCATCTTGACGTTATCGATGGGATTGAAGTCCATGCGATACGGCTCCAGCTTGCGGTTCTCCTGTGCGAGCTTGATCAACGAGTAGCTGCTGTCTTCGAGCACCACCGTCACGAACGGCGCGCCGACCCGCTCGGCGGTTTCGAGTTCCTGCGCATTCATCGAGAACCCGCCATCGCCGACGGCGGCGAGCACCGGCACATCCGGGCGCGCCAGCTTGGCGCCGATCGCCGCGCTCAGGCCATAGGCCATTCCCGACAGGCCATTCGACATCCAGAACGTGTCCGGAAGACGGCTCGGCCAGTACTGGCCGAACAGGTATTTATGCGAGCCCACATCGGTCGTCACGATGGTTTCGGAGGGCACCGCGGCCGACAGCGCGCGAATGATGTCTCCCGGCCACATCGTACCTGGCGCGCCGGCCGTGCCGTTCAGCATCTCGGCGCGCTTCTTTTGAAAGTCCGCAAACGGGCTCCCCCACGTCGCGGGGGCTGGTGCCGCCAACAGCGCGGCCAGCAGCGGCGCGTGAAAGACCAGCTCGACGTGCTCGGGAACCACGCCGGTGGCATTGCGAGCCTCGAGGACCCATTGAATGTCGAGTTCGGCATGCCAGGTCTTGTCGATCTCCACCGGGTCGAGACCCACACCGATCAACAGGTCCGCGGCCTTCAGCGCGTCGACCATGACGCCGTCGGCGGCCATCCCGCTGATCACGCCAACGAAGTTCGGCCGCGTTTCATCGACGATGCCCTTCACTTTCGGCGTCACGGCAACGGGCAGGTTCCAGTCGTTGATCCAGCGCCGCAGCGCGCCGGCATTCTCGGGGATGACGCCCAGGCCGATCAGCACCATGGGCCTCTTCGCCATCGCGCACCTGGCGCGAAGGTCCGCCGCGCGCGCGGCCGGATTCGCCATCGGCTGCGTCGGGGGTCCGTCGAAGGTGGCGCCGCCCAGCCGCGCTTCCTTGATCGCTTCCCTGGCCGACAGCGTGACATACGACACGCCGTACGGCCGGTCCATGCACGCCGACAGCGCGCGGTCCATCACGTCGTCCACGTTCTCCCTGGTGATCGTGTCGACGAGGCGGCACATCGGCCGGTAGATGTCGTGCAGCGGCAGGAGTTGATGCGTGTGCGTCGGCGGAAAATCGCCGGGGAGTTGCGCGGTGATGGCGAGCAGCGGCTCCTGGTCCAGATACGCGCTCGCTACCGGCAGCAGCAGGTTGGCTGCGCCCGGTCCGAGCGTGGCGATGACGACGCCGGGCTGGCGTTTCAGTTTTCCGTAAACGGCCGCGGCGATGCCCGCATTGGCTTCATGCCGCATCAGCACGAAGTCGACGCCCGCTTTTCGAAGTTCGTCGATCAGGACCAGCACTTCACCGCCGGGCAGCCCGAAGGTTCGTTGGATGCCGGCACCGGCCAGCGCTTTGGCTACTGCTGCCGCTGTATTCATCGCGGCCTAGTATGCCGCGAGCACGGGCAATCCCGGAAAAGGAAACCGCGCCTGCCGACGCCGGTGTCAATCGGCTTCGGCCGATCGTTTCCTCGCCGCCAGGATCTGCTTGATCGTCTTCACGTAATTCTTCGTTTCGCGAAATGGCGGCACACCGCCGTAGCGCTCGACGTTCCCGGGACCGGCGTTGTAACTGGCGAGTGCGAGGTCGATGTTGCCGCCGTGGTAATCGAGCAGGCGCTTCAAGTAGCGCACGCCGCCCATGATGTTGTCGCGCGGATCGAATGCATCGCTGACGCCCATCTGCTCCGACAGGTCCGGCATCAGTTGCATCAATCCTTCAGCGCCGGCGCGAGACACCGCGTAGGGATGGAACGCCGACTCGGCTTGCATCACCGCATGAATCAGGTTCGGATCCATGTCGAACTTCTCCGCCGCTTCATCGATGATCTCGTCATAGGCCTGGTTCGGCGGCACCGCGAAAAACACCGCCGACACATCCACTATCGGCCGCATCGTCTTCGGCGAGGGGAGCAATGCGATCGCCGGACGGGCCATCGGCGCCGACGACATCGCCGCTGCCAGCACGGCCGTGCGCATGCGACGTCGCTTCGACCCGCGACGGCGATCGGACGTGCCGCGTTCACTCGAGCGACGGTCGCGATGACGACGTTCGGGGCCGCCAAGAAGTCCTGAGCTGTTCCACTGCGGAGGCATTGCGCCACGCTCCTGTGCGCCAAGCGCTGCAACGCGCGTACCGGCACGCGGCTTGCTCACCCTATGGGCATGGGGGCATCAACGCTCTCAGAGTGAGGAAGCAGATGGGCATTCTTGGTTGGATCGTCTTTGGTCTGGTGGTTGGCGCAATTGCGAAGCTGTTGATGCCGGGTCGCGATCCGGGCGGCATCATCGTGACGATGGTGCTCGGCATCATCGGCGCACTGCTGGGTGGATTCCTGGGGCGCGCGCTGGGGATGTATAGCGCCAACGAAAGCGCCGGGTTCATCATGGCGCTCGTCGGTGCCGTGTTGGTGTTGCTGGTCTATCGCATGTCGATCGGCAGCCGTCACCGCACGGTGTGACAATCGGCCGGACGGGGCGGCGACGCCGTCCCGTCAGCCGGCAATCGCGCGATTGACCGCCCGCAACAGCATTTCCGAGGTGAACGGCTTCGCCAGGAAATGCTTCACCTGACTTCCAATCGACTTCGCCACCGACTCGTTCTCGTGAATGCCGCTCGCCGCAATGATGCGCACGTCCGGGTTCATTTTGACCAGTTCGCGCATGGTCGGCACCCCACCGAGCACCGGCATCATCATGTCGATGATCACCGCGGCGATCTGCGCGCCACTGGCGTGATAGACCGTCAGCGCTTCCTTGCCGTTCGCCGCCAGCATCACCTGGTAGCCGGCTCTCTCGAGCGTGCTCTTGAGCACCCGCCGCACGGACTCCTCATCGTCGACCACCAGCACGACCTGGCCGGCGCCCTTCGGCGCGGACGCGCTCTGGCCGGTCGCCGAGGCGATCGACGGCGCCGGCGCGATCGGCAGGTAGACGTCGAAGCGGGTCCCCTGGTCCGCGTCGCTCGACACGTGGATGTGACCGCCGTGATTGCGCACGATGGTCAATGACGTGGACAGGCCGAGGCCGGTGCCTTTGCCGGCTTCCTTGGTGGTGAAGAACGGATCGAAAATCTTGTGAAGCAGGTGCGCCGGAATGCCGGTGCCGGTGTCCTCGACATGAAAGACGACGTAGGGGCCGCCGGCGGCTTCGCCGGGCAGTTCGCGTTGCGACGCCGTCTGGGCTTCCGCCGACAATGTTAACCGGCCGCCGTTCGGCATCGCGTCACGGGCGTTGACGCACAGGTTCAGGAGCACCTGGTGGCACTGCGTGGGATCGCCGATGATCGGCGGCAGGTCCCGGCTGACCCTGGTGAGGATCTCGATGTTCTTGGGCAGCGTGTCCCTGGCAATGCGCACGACATCGCCGATGAGATCGGCCGGCAAGATTTGAGTTCGCTTCCCTTCCTGGCCGCGCGCAAATGACAATACCTGCGAGACCATCTTGGCGCCGCGCTCCGCGCTCGTCGAGATGGTGTCGAGGATTTCGAGGCTGTCGGGATCGGTCACTCGCTCGCGGAGCATGCCCATGCCGAGCAGGATCGGCTGGAGGATGTTGTTCAGATCGTGCGCGATGCCGCCGGCGAGCGTGCCGATGCTTTCGAGGCGTTGCGCGCGATAGAACTGCTGCTCGAGCTGGCGTCGATCGGTGACGTCGGTATTGATCGACAGGATGCTACGGCCCTTGCCGGAGCCGTCCTTGACGAGGGTCCAGCGGCTTTCGATGATCACCCGCCGCCCCGCCTTGGTATGCGGCTGCAATTCACCGGTCCACTCGCCGCGCGCCAGCACTTCCTCGTAGGCCTGCCGCACTTCCTTGGTGTCCCCGTTGGGATAGAACAGTTCGGTGACCACCTGGCCGAGCGCCTCGGCTGACGTCCATCCGTACAGGCGTTCCGCGCTCTTGTTCCAATACCTCAGGCGCCGGTCCAGGTCGGTGACGAGAATCGCATCCTGCGCCTTGTCGAGCAGCGACGCCTGTTCCTCCAGCGTTTGCTTGGCGCGTTCGTTCCGCGACAGCATCTGGACCCCGAACAGGCTCGCCGCGCCGACCAGCACCGTCAACAACACGGCGACGCCGTAATAGGCGCGACGCCGCCCGCGCACGCCGGCGAACGCATCGTCCTCGAGCGTGCCGACGGTGGCGATCACCGGGTAGTCGCGCATCGTGCGATAGGCGAAGACCCGCTGCTGTCCATCGAGGCCGCCAGGGCCGATGTAGGTGCCCACCGGATGGGCCTTCGCTTCCTGCATCAGCGGCGCGCCGGTGATGTCTTCGCCGAAGGAAATCGCGTCACCCCGCCGCCGCGCCAGCGTGACGCCGTTGGTCAGGACCAGTGACATGACGTCGGCCGCGCCGAGCGAGGTGGTTTCGAACAACTGGGTCAGGTAGCGCGGCGCGATCGAGATGGCGGCGATCCCGCCGAACGAGCCGTCGGCCTTGTTGATGCGACGGGTGAGCGTGATCGCCCAGCGGCCGCTGACGCGGCCGAGCACCGGCTCGGAGATCAACAGCCGGTTGGTGTCGCGCTGCTGGTGGACCTTGAAGAATTCGCGATCGAGGATGTTGGTCGGGGCAAATTCCTGCACCGATTCAATGACGTCGCCGCGCTCGTTGGCCACGCCGATGAAGGTGATCGAGGACAGCGATGAAAACACCGGCGCGACCAGGCGCTTCAGCGGCATGCGGGGCGGCGGGCCTTCGTACTGATCCTTGATCAGCAGCAGGAAGTGATCGATGCCGTTCAGCAGTTGGTTGGTTTGGACGTCGAGCGCCAACGCGAGGTTGGCGTTCTTGCTGAACTCGCTCGAGCGCGCTTCGGCGAGCTCGGCGTAGCTGCGTTGGGTGGTGACGAGCCAGAAGATGGCGATCAGGACCAGCCCGAAGATCGCCAGGGCCTTCCCGCCATATGGAATCCTGGTCACTGGTCCGCCCAAACGCCGTTCCCCTATCGAGCTGCCGGCATGGGGCCGACGGGTTTGAGGGCCGCCGGCTTCGCACCAGGCGCGCCGAGGGCGTCGTAAATCGCGGGGATCGTGTTGATCAAATCGTTGGTGTCGGCGATCACTTTCGCCAGATCATCGCGCAACTCGACGCTGCTGCGGATCTGCTGCGCCGTCGGCATCGAGGTCGATGCCATGATTTGTCCCTTGGTCTGGCCGAGCGATCCGCGGACGTTGCCCTGCTGTCCGCCGAAACCGCCGCCGCCACCTGGTTGATTCAGTCCAAGGCGGCGACGCAGATCCGCCAGCCTGGTGTTCGCGTCCGCGATCGCCGTCTTCGCGGCCGCCGGCGCGTTGGCCGCGGTCTTCAACAAGGATTCCGCGGCCGTGAGCTGCGTCGCCAAGGTCGTCACCGCTTCCGCCGCCGAATTTGCGACCCGCTGCATGTCGTGCAGGTTGAGCGCCGTGTCGTGCCAGGTCTTGCGCTCGGCGTCCGTCATCGGCGCGTCCTTGTCGCCGCTGACCCGCACAGTTTTGGTCGCGACATCCTTGCCGTCCACGACCAGCGTCACGCGATACTCCCCCGGCAACACGTTCGGACCGTTGTTGCCGCCGCCGCCAAATCCGCCACCGCCGCCGCCGGCCGGCTGACCCGCGAGCGGCGTCAACGGCTGATGACGCAAGTCCCAGTAGACGCGATTCACGCCGGCGCCGCGCGCATCGCGCAGGTCGTTGCCGGTCAGCTCACGCACCTGCGTGCCGGCGGCATCGCGAATCCGCAGGGCGACATTGGCCTGCGCCTTGGCCAGATAGAAACTGATCGGCGCCCCGTAGGACGGGTTCTTGCCCAGGAACGGCTTGTCGGTGAGGAAGCCGCGATTGTTCGCGGGATTGAACTGCATCGCCGGCCGCAGGTCGAACAGGAACGCCTCGTTCTTGATCGCCTCGGTGTACTGCTGGAGCGGTGTCGCATCATCGAGGATCCAGATGCTGCGGCCGTGCGTTGCCAGGATCATGTCGTTGTCGCGCGAGTGAAACACGATCTCGTGGATCGGCACCGTCGGCAGGTTGCCCTTGATGCGGGTCCACTTGCCGCCGCGGTCGGGGCTCACGAACAAGCCGAACTCGGTCCCCGAATACAGCACGTTCGGGTTCTTCGGGTCCTCGGTCATCGACGTGACGGTATGGCCCTTCGGAATGCCTTCACCGATCGAGCGGAAGTTGTTGCCGCCGTCGACGCTCGCATACACATAGGTATTCATGTCATCGGCGCGATGGTTGTCGAAGCTCGCGTAGACCACGTTGACGTCGAACACCGACGGCACCAGCCGCGACACATACGCGTTCTTCGGCACGCCCGGGAACTTACTGGTGATGTCGGTCCAGGTCTTGCCGCCATCCTTGGTCATGTGGACCTTGCCGTCGTCCGAGCCGGCGTAGAGCACGCCGGCCTGCTTCGGCGATTCCACCAGCGACACGATGTTGCCGTACGACTGCACGCCGTCGTTCTTGGCAATCTCGATGTCCGCCGCTTTCGTGTTCATCAACGTCAGCGTTTCGCGATCGGTGGCCTCGGTCAGTTCGGGACTGATCGTCGTCCAGGAATTGCCGCGATCGGTGGACTTGAACACCTTGTTCGCGCCGACGTAGATGGTGTTCGAGTCGTGCGGTGAGATCAGGATCGGCGTGTTCCAGTTCCAGCGATACGGCGCTTCGCCCCTGGCCGGCACCGGCCGGATCGACTTGCGCTCGTTGGTGACGCGATCGATGCGCGAGATGTTGCCGTCCTGCGACTCGGCGTAGATGGTCCGCGGATCCTTCGGGTCGATCTGCACGTCGAAGCCGTCGCCGCCCTGCACCGAGAACCAGTCGTCGTTGACAATGCCGTCGCGGCCGCGGACCGCGCTCGGGCCGCCCCACGAGTAGTTGTCCTGCAGGCCGCCGTAGACGTTGTAGGGCGAGTCCAGGTCGTAGGCGACGTGGTAGAACTGCCCGATGTCCATGTTGTAGATGCCCTCGAAGGTCCTGGCGCGGTCGTAGCTGATGCCGACGCCGCCATCGGTGCCCTCGATGATGTGATTGGGATTGCTGGGGTTGATCCACATCGCGTGGTGATCGTCGTGCAACGACTCCTGCAACCTGAACGTCTTGCCGCCGTCATCCGAGATGCTGAGGTCGACGCCGAGCACGTAGATGCGCGAGTCGGTCTTCGGATCGATGCGAATCTGGCTGAAGTACATCGGCCGCGGATTGGTGTCGGACATCATCCGCCACGTCTGTCCGGCATCATCCGATCGATACGTGCCGCCCAGCTTGGCGTGCTCGATGCGCGCGTAAACGATGTTCGGGTTGGCGCGGTAGACGTCCATGCCGATGCGCCCCAGCGGACCCGCCGGCACGCCGTTGGTCAGCTTCGTCCAGGTGCGGCCGGCATCGCTCGACTTCCACATTGCGCTGCCGGGACCGCCGCCGTTGAAGCCCCACGTCGCGCGCCGCCGCTGGTACGTCGCCGCGTAGAGCACCTTGTTGTTCGAGGGATCCATCACCAGCTCGGTGGCGCCGGTGTCGTTGTCCACGAACAGGACGCGCGTCCACGTCAGGCCGCCGTCCGTGGTCTTGTAAACACCGCGCTCCCCGCCGGCGCCCCACACGCTGCCGAGCGCCGCCACGTAGACGACGTCGTGATCGATCGGATCGACGATGATGCGGGCGATATGCTTCGAGGTGGCGAGGCCCATCGGCTTGAAGCTGTGGCCGCCGTCGATCGACTTGTAGACGCCGTTGCCCCACGATCCGCTCTGGCGGTTGTTGTTCTCGCCGCTGCCGACCCACACGGTATTGGCGTCGCCGGGATTGATCGCGATGTCGCCGATCGACACCGTGTCGTCCTGGTCGTCGAACAGCACCTCCCACGTGGTGCCGTTGTTCATCGTCTTCCACAACCCGCCGGTCGCGGTGCCGACGTAGAACACCGCCGGATTCGACTCGAGCACGGCGAGGTCGTCGATGCGGCCGCCCATCGTGGCGGGGCCGATGTTTCTGAACTTGAGGCCGGGGAATGGATCGGCGGGTGGGGCGGGTGCAACGGGTGCAACGCCGCCGGCCGGCCGGGCCTGCTCCGCGTGGGCACTGAGGCCGAACAGGCCGAAGGCCGTCACGACGGCCAGGGTGAATCGACGCAGGGTCATACAAGTTCCTCCAGGAACAAAACTGGCGGGACTGTACCACACGCCGCGCGGGGTGATTACTCGGGAGACTTGAGATGCGGGCGGACGATTTTCTCGATCTGATCCATCGCCTTGACGATGGCGATGCTGACCTGCTCCCGCTCTTCGGTGGTGAGCGCCGTGAGCACGCTATGCGCCTGCGTGGTGCGGCTGCGAATCCCGATCGTCATGTGCACGTCCCGCGAATCGTCCAGGAAGCGCTCCCGCGAAATTTCCATCCCGTAATTTTACTGCGGCCGCAGAAGGCGCCGGTAGCACAGACTCACTGCGGTGCAAAAGCGAGCAGCACGTTGCCGTTCGTTCCGCCGATGCCGAGGTAGTTGTAGCCCGCGTTCATGAACACCATGCCGCCGGCGATCACCGGACCGGGGCCATTGAACGATCCGCCCTTGGCGGTGACGCCGTTCACGGTGGTGTACGGCTGATTGGCGTCGTAGGTCCAGATCACGCGCCCATCCCTCGTGTCGTAGGCGCGCATCAGGCCGGTGGTCGTGCCGGAAAACACGGCCCCGGGGATCACGGTGACCGCCGCGGATTGCGCCTGGACGCAATTGCCGCCGGGCGCCTTGCAGTCCGCACGCGGCGGACGGGCCTCCCACACCGGCTCGCCGTTATCCAATCGCAGCGCGTGCAGGCCGCCGGCCGCTTCGGGTCCCATCAATAAATCCGACACGGGGAAGTAACCGATGGCGCCATCGGCAGCGGATCCCCACTCGAGACCGCCGAGCGCGCTGCCCTTGCCGACGCGCCGTTGCCACACGATGCTGCCCTTCTTGTCCGGATCGAGAGCCCACACCACGCCAGACTTCTGGCCGATGACGATGATGCCCTTGCCACCCGGCAGGTCGCGGAGGATCGCGGAGTTGCCAAAGTCGAAATCCGGACCTTCGTCGCCGTCCGGACAGTTCTCGCGCTGCGCGGTGCAGCCGACCACGTAAACGTCTTTCGGCGTGACCTGGCTGGTCCACGCGATCTTGCCGCTGTCGAGCGAGAGCGCGACGACGGCGTCGCTCATCGGGCCGCCTTCACCGGAGTACTGGTTGCCGGTGGCGACGTAGAGGACGCTGCGTTTCACGTCGATGGTCGGCGACGACCAAATCGCGTTGCCGGACGGCGCATACAGCTGCGTGCCCAGCTTGTTCTTCTTGGTCGGCTTCGGCGGATCGATCATGAAGGTCTGCCACACCTGCTTGCCGGTGGCGGCGTCGTAGGCGGCGACGCTGCCGCGAAAGGTGCAGCACTCGTAGTTGTCGTTGGCTCCCGAGCCCTCTTCGAACGACGACACGGGCACGTACAACCTGCCGTTGTAGAGCGATGGGGCGCCGGTGACGCGCGCGAACGGATGCGTATCGACGCGATGCATCCAGATCACCGCGCCAGTCTCGGCGTCAATCGCGAAGACGTTGGCTTTCAGATCGCCGAAGTACGCCACCGGACGCGTGCCGGCCGCCGTCTTGACCGTGCCGATGCTGATCGCGGTGCGCACGCCGGCCTTGGCTTCGAACGACCAGTAGACGCAGCCGGTGGCGGCGTCGAGCGAGTACACAAAGCCGTTGTCGGAGCCGACGAACACCCGGCCGCCGGCGATTGCCGGCTGTCCGTATGCCGACGATCCATTGGGGAAGCCGAACGCCCATTTCAATTGCAGGTTCTGAATCTGCGTCGGGCGCAGAGCCGCGTTCTCGGCGGTCTGCAGGCGCGAGTTCATCAGGTCGTTGCCCCAGCCGGACCAGCGCGGACCCGTGGCCGGATCGAATGCCGGCTTCGCCGTGCACTGATTTTTCATCGCCGAGGCCTGACCGGAGGCGGCGCTGCCCATCGGCCGTCCCGAGAGCAGCTCCGCCAGCGCGCGCTTCTGGCCGTCGGCAATCCCGGTGGCGTTCGCGGCCATCGATCCGGTGGTCAACGCCTCCAGGATGCGCTCGGGTGTCATCGCCGCCAGCGCGTTGCGGTCCGGCGCCCGGCGCTCGACGGCATTGCCGCCGTGGCATTGCGCGCAGCGCGCCTCGAAGACCGGCATCATCTGCAGGACCTGGGCTGACGCCAGGGACGGCATCAGCACGAGCAGGGCGGCGGCGAAGCTCGCCCTGAGCGAGCGCAGCGAGTCGAAGGGCTTCATGCGTGTTTCACCTGGATGGCGTCGTCATGGACGTCCACGACGACGCGGTCACCGTCTTTGACGTCGCCGAAGAGTAGCAAATCCGAGAGCGGTTTCTTGATCGATTTCTCGACCAGCCGCGCCATCGGCCTGGCGCCGAACGCGCGATCGAACCCCTTCACCGCCAGCCAGGTGCGGGCGGCGGGCGTCAATTCAATGGTGATCTTCCGGGCGGCGACCAGCTGCCGCAGTTCGTCGATGTGCTTGTCGACGACCAGCTCGATTTCCGTGGTGCCGAGCGAGTTGAAATGCACGATCGCATCCAGGCGATTGCGGAACTCGGGCGCGAACACCCGCTCGAGGACGCCGGTGTTCTTGGTCCCGGCCGCCTGTTCGAAGAAGCCCATCTTGCGCGCCGCCAGGTCGCGCGCGCCGGCGTTGGTCGTCATGATCAGGATCACGTGGCGGAAGTCGGCGTGACGGCCATGCGTATCGGTCAACGTCGCGTGATCCATCACCTGCAGCAGGATCGCAAACAGGTCGGGGTGCGCCTTTTCGATTTCGTCGAGCAGCAGCACCGCATGCGGCGACTTGCGGATCGCATCGATCAGCAGCCCGCCCTCTTCGTAGCCGACGTAGCCCGGCGGCGCGCCGATCAGGCGCGACACGGCGTGCTTCTCCATGTATTCGGACATGTCGAAGCGCAGGAAGTCGACCTTCAACACTTTCGCGAGCTGCTTGGCCAGTTCGGTCTTGCCGACGCCGGTCGGGCCGGCGAACAGGAAGTTGCCCATCGGCTTGTCGACCGCGCGCAATCCCGACCGCGACAGCTTGATCGCCGACGCGACTTCCTCGATCGCCGCATCCTGTCCGAAGATCACCGACTTCAGTTCCACGTCCAGGTTCCTGAGCGCGGTCTTGTCGTCGCTCGACACGGCCTGCACCGGCACGCGCGCAATCTTCGCGACAATCCTCTCGATGTCCGCGACGGTCACTTGTAGAGGCGAGTCTTTAGACTCGCCTGCGACGATCTTCTGCAACTTCTTCGCGGCACCGGCCTCGTCGATGACATCAATCGCCTTGTCCGGCTGATGCAGATCCTTGAGGTGCTTCGCCGACAAGGTCACCGCGGCCTCGAGCGCGTCGTCCGGGTAGGTCACGCCGTGATGGGTTTCGTAGGCGCCCTTGAGGCCCTTCAGAATCTCGATCGTCTCCGCCTCGGTCGGCTCGAGCACTTCGATCTTCTGGAACCGCCGCGCCAGCGCGCGATCCTTGTCGAACGATTGCTTGACGTCGGAGAACGTCGTCGATCCAATGCAGCGCAGCTTGCCCGACGCCAGGGCCGGCTTCAGCAGGTTGCCCGCATCCATCGTCCCGCCCGACGCCGAGCCGGCGCCGACGAGCGTGTGTATCTCGTCGATGAACAGGATGGCGTGCGATTTCTTGTCGAGCGCATCGAGCACCTGCTTGACGCGTTCCTCGAAGTCGCCGCGATAGCGCGTGCCGGCGACGAGCGCGCCCATGTCGAGCGAGTACAACTGCGCGCCCTTCAGGCCCTCGGGCACGGCTCCGCTATGAATCCGCAGCGCCAGCCCTTCCGCCAGCGCGGTCTTGCCGACGCCGGGCTCACCGACGAGCAGCGGATTGTTCTTTCGGCGACGGCCCAGCACCTGCACCATGCGCTCGAGCTCGAGCTCGCGACCGATCAGCGGATCGATGCCGCCGCCGGCCGCTTTCTTGATCAGGTCGGTGGCAAAGGATTCGAGCGGATCAGAGGCCGGCGTGCCGGTCTCGCCGCCGTCCGGCGCGCGCCCCGGCAAGGCCGGTTCGGGACCGCCGTGCGCAATCGATCGCAACAGCGACAACCGATCGACGCCTTGCTTGCGCAGGAAATACGCGGCGTGGCTCTCCTCTTCCTGCAACAGGAACACCAGCAACGCCCCGCTCTCGACCTGCTGCGCGCTGGAGGACGCCGCATGCACGACGGCGCGTTCGACGACGCGATCGAAGCCGAGGGTGGATTCAGGCTTGACGGCCTTGCGTCCGGGCACCGGGGTAAAGGCGCGATCGAGCACTTCCTCGAGATCGGTCTTCAGCACGTCGAGATTGACGTGGCAGCGCGCGAGAATCTCCCGCGCCTGCGGATCCTCGATCAACGCGTGCAGCAGGTGCTCGAGGCTGACGAGATCGTGGCGGCGATCCGACGCGACGCGGAACGCGCGGCGAATGCTTTCAAGCGTGTCGGGGGCAAACGGAACAGGGGTCCGGCTCATGCGCGCGTCTCCGCATCGGGCTCGATGGTGGCGAGCAACGGGTACTCGTTTTGTTCGGCCACTTGTTGCGTGGCCTTGACCTTGGTTTCGGCGACGTCGCGCGTGAAGAGTCCCGCCACGCCGACGCCGGACTGGTGAACGTGCATCATGATGGCAAACGCTTCCGCGGGCGGGAGGTGAAAGATCGATTCGAGGACCCAGACCACGAACTCCTGGGTCGTAAAGTCGTCATTGTGCAGCAGGACTTTCCACAAGCGCGGGTGCTCGACTCGCTCCTCGATGCTGGAGTCGGACTGGATCCGGTCGCGGACTTTCGGGTCGGACACGAGTCGATCATAATGCCTTCGGCCTTCAGCCTTCAGCCTTCAGCCTTCGGCCTTCAAGGTCCGGGGCGCGTGTTCGGGGCGGCCCGCCAGGTCCGCGTCCATCACCCACGGCGGCGCCGGCTGGTCCACGAGGGGGGCGATCTCGGCGATGAAGTCGCGGCGCGACAGGTGTTCGGCGCCGAGTGACATCAGGTGGGACGTCTCGAGCTGGCAATCAATCAGCGGGCACTCCCACCGCTCGAGCTGGGCGGCCAGCCGCACCATCGCCAGTTTCGACGCGTCGGTGCGCCGCGTGAACATCGATTCGCCAAAGAACACGCGGCCGATCGCGACGCCGTAGATCCCGCCGGCCAGCTCGCCGTCCATCCACACTTCGATCGAGTGCGCGCAACCCACTGCCTGGAGCGCGCTGTAGGCGCGCCGCATCGCCGCACTCAGCCACGTGCCGCTTTCCCCCGCTCGCGGCGCGGCGCAGCCGTCGAGCACGTGGGAGAAGGCGCGATCGATGGTCACGTAAAACGCGTCCTGGCGGAGACGCTTCTTCAGCGAATGCGACACGTGGACGCGCGACGGCCGCAACACCGTGCGCGGATCGGGCGACCACCACAGGATCGGATCGCCCTCGCTGAACCAGGGAAAAATGCCGCGGCGATAGGCATCGAGCAATCGCTTCGTCGACAACGACCCGCCCGCAGCCAGCAGGCCGTTCGGTTCATCGAGTGCCTGCGCGACCGGAGGGAACGGATCCGCCGGTCCAAGGAAAGGGATCATGCTAAGCTTGACTCCCTCTCAGAAAGCTTACTGTTACATGGTGTGGTTCTACGAACGGCAAGGCGCATTCATACGATGTGAGACCCGGACCGCGGCCAGCGGTGGCGGGTTCGAACTCGTGGTCATCCAACCGGATGGCTCTGAACGCGTGGAACATTTCGAGGATTCATCGACGCTTTCGCGCCGGCAAGCCGAACTGGAAAACACCCTGACGCACGATGGGTGGGCCGGGCCCTTTGGGCGAACGATCTGAGAGTTCAAAGACCGCTTTAAACTTTGAACGTTAAACCTTAAACTACCAGAGTCACCTTATGGTGAGTGTAGCTCAGTGGTAGAGCTCCGGATTGTGGATCCGGCTGTCGCGGGTTCGATCCCCGTCACTCACCCCACCTTTTGAACTTCTCCACTTTCCTCAAAGACCTCGAAGCGCGGCAACTCGCCGACCTCCGTTTCAGCGAAGTCACGCCCGCGTTACGCGCGCTGTCGTCGACCTATGTCGAGCGGCGCGACTCGGCACTGGCCGATCACAAGGCGCTCGACGGCAAAGGCAAACGCGCGGCGTTTGCCTTGTATTACGGGCCCATCCACTTCCTGCTGATTCAACACATCGTTCGCGAGATCGGCGCCACGTTCAAGCCCGGCACGGTCGTCGACCTTGGATGCGGCACCGGGGTCGGCGGCGCCGCCGTCGCCACCTCGGTCACGCCGCCCCTGCGCGTGTTGGGCGTCGACACCCATCCATGGACGCTCGACGAGGCGCGATTCACCTACCGGGCGTTCGGCCTGCACGCGGACGTGCGGCGCGGCCATGCGGCCCGGACCCGTTTTCCCGCCGACACGTCGGTGGTGGTCGCGGCGTTTGTCGTGAATGAGTTGCCGGAGCCCGATCGCGATGCGCTGCTGAAGCAGATCAAGGAGTCAAAGGTGTCGACCTTGATCGTCGAGCCGATCTCGCAGCGCATCTCGCCGTGGTGGAACCAGTGGGCCGAGGAATTCATCCGGCTCGGCGGACGCGCCGACGTATGGAAGGCGCGAATCGATCCGCCGCCGATCGTCAAGCGACTGGCCAAGGCCGCAGGGCTGCGGCCCGACATGCTAACGGCGCGAAGCCTCTTCGTCTGACGGTTCCGGCTGGTTGACGCCGGGATTCGGCGTCGACGGCAACGCCAGCTCGCCCTTGGCATGGAGTTCGACCGCCGCCTTCACGACCACGGGATCGAACGCCTGGCCCTCCAGGTCCTTCACCATCTGCAGCGCCTCTTCGAGCGGCAGGCCCTTGCGATACGAGCGATCGGAGGTCAGCGCATCGAGGAAGTCCGCGACGCCGAGCACGCGTCCCAGCAGCGGAATCTCTTCCCCCTTCAAGCCCTCGGGATAACCTTTCCCGTCCCATCGCTCGTGGTGATACTTCACACCGGGCAACAGCCTGACGACCTTGTCGCTCTGGATGTTCGACAGGATGCGCGCGCCGTGAATCGGGTGGAGGCGCATCTCCTTGAATTCCGAATCGGTCAGCTTGCCGGGCTTATTGAGGATCGCATCGGGGACGCCGATCTTGCCGACATCGTGCAGCAGGCCTGACAACTCGACCACCGCGCGGTTGTCGGCATCGAAGCCGAGATGCTGCGCCAGCCGCACGCCGAAAGCCGAGACGCGCTCCGAGTGCTTGTGCGTGTAGCCGTCCTTGGCGTCGATGATCGACGCAATCGCCTTCATCACGTCGAGGAACAGGCGCTCGACTTCCGCCATCAGCCGGGCGCGATGCAGGGCAATGCCCGCTTGATTCCCGATCGCGGCGAGCAGCTCGAGCTCGGCCTCGCTGAACTCGCGGGCCATCATGCTGTCGACGTAGAGCACGCCGAGAATCTCGTCGGTGGTGCGCATCGGCGCGCACATCACCGATCGGATCCGCTGGCGCACGATGCTTTCGCCGGCCCCGTACCGCTCGTCCGCCAACGCATCGTCGGTAAACGCCGAAATGCCCTTGTCGAGCACGTCGTGGACGACGGTGCGCGACAGCGTTACCTGGCCGGAGGCCTGGTTGTCCTTGGTGCGCACCGCGACCATGTCGACGTCGGCGGTCTCCTTGTTGCGCATCAGGATCGCGGCGCGATCGCCGCCGGTGACTTCGAGGATCGCCGACACGACCGAATCGAACAGCGCTTCCACGCTGGTCGCGCGCGACAGGATCTCCGACACCTTGTGCAGCGTCGTCAAGTATTTCTGGGCGGATTCGAGCAGGTGCGACTCGTCCTTGCGCTTGTAGACCTGCGACAGGAATTCGAGCTTGTTGGGATCGACGGCACGCTGCACCAGCGTGTTGCTGCGGCTCTCGACAATACTGAGCGACGTGGTGCTGAAGAGGCTGGGCGCGCCTGGTGCGGCCGCGGCGTCGGCCTCGAGCAATTCGAGGACCGTGGAGCCGATGCGAATCTTGTCGCCGCGATTGAGATCGACCGCCGTGATCCGCTTCTCGTTGACGAACGTGCCATTGGCCGACTGCAGGTCGGTGAGCACACAGAGGTTTTCGCGCGCGGTGATGGTGCAGTGCCGGCGCGATGCCGCCTCGTCGTCCAGGACCACGTCGCAGCCCTTGAGGCGGCCGAGCGCGATCGTCTGCCCGGTGCTGACCGCGACGGTGCGGCCGACCTCCTTGCCCGAACGGACGACAAACTCGAAACGCATGGGCAGATGATAATGAACATGGAGCCTCGATTGCCAGAATCCCTCGTCGACAAGCGCCTGCGTTATATCGAACGGCAGCGTGAACTGCACCGGGAGCGCGTGGACGTCGCGTTCGAGGGCCGCGCCCCCGAGGGCACCGGTCCCGCGAACCGCCACGGCATGCCGAAACTGCCCGTCGGCCAGCGCCCCGTGCCGAACTGGCCGGTGCTCGATCTTGGCGATTCTCCCGAGGTCTCACTCGACACGTGGCAGCTCGAAGTCGGCGGCAAATGTGACAATCCGTTCACGCTGACCTGGCAGCAGTTCCTCGATCTGCCGCAAGTGGAAGACGTCAGCGACTTCCACTGCGTGACGACCTGGAGCCGCATGGATAACCGGTGGAAAGGCGTGCGCTTTCGGACCATCGCCGAGCTGGCGATTCCGGCGGCGGAGGTCACGCACGTGCTGTGCACCGGCTACGACCACATGCCGGGCACCCGCATCCCCTACACCACCAACCTGCCCCTCGCCCGCGCGGTTGAAGAGGACGTCTTGCTCGTCCACACGTGGGAGGGCGCGCCGCTGCCGCACGAGCACGGCGGCCCGTGCCGGATGATCACGCCGAAGCTGTATGCGTGGAAGGGCACCAAATGGATCCGGAAGATCGAGTTCCTCGCCGGTAACAAACCTGGCTTCTGGGAAGAGCGCGGATATTCAGACACCGCCGAGCCATGGTTTGACGACCGCTATTCGTCCTAGCCGAGAGCCGAAAGCGGAGAGTTGAGCGCGACATGTTTTTAGCGAAAGATCTTCGGCCGATGCTGGCGACGCTGCCCCCGTCGCTGCCGAGTCTCACCGACAAGGCCTGCGTCTACGAGCCCAAGGTCGACGGCATTCGCGCGATCGTCGAAGTGCTCCCCCCCCTTCGCGAGGACGCTTCGGGGGGCAAGCCTGCAACACCTTCGGTGCGCTTCTGGTCGCGTAATGGCAACGAGAAGACCGCCCAGTTCCCCGACATCGTCGACGCCATCGCGGCCTGGCTGAAGAAGATCAAGGCGCCGATCGTGCTCGACGGCGAGATCGTCGCGCTTGATGAAGAGATGCGGCCCGCCGGGTTCCAGCGGCTGCAGCATCGCATCCACGTGACGGTGCCCGGCTTCAATTCGAAGAAGAAGATCCTTCCTCCACAGGAACAGCCGGCCGCGTTTGTCGCGTTCGATCTGCTGCGCGATGGTGATGACGATCTTCGTCCACAGGCGCTGACCGACCGCCGCAAGCGTCTCGAGGCGCTGTTCAAGAAACACCAGGCGCCGTCGTCCGACCTCGTGCGCGTCACCGCGCAGGTCGCCGGGGACGGAACCGCGCTCTTGCGGCAGGCCCGCGAGGAAAACTGGGAAGGCCTGATGGTGAAGCTGGCGCGATCACCGTATCGCACCGGCAAGCGCAGCCCCGAGTGGGCGAAGTACAAACTCAACAAGCAGGATGAGTTCGTGGTCTGCGGCTGGACGGATCCCGGCGGTACGCGCGTGCACTTCGGATCGCTCATCCTCGGTGCGCGGCGGGATGGTGCGCTGAAGTACGCCGGCGAAGTCGGCACGGGATTCAACGCCGCCGAGCTCGAGCGCGTCATGAAGCTGCTGCGCAAGCTCGAGACGCCGACCTGCCCGCTCGATCCGAAACCGAAGATTCTTTCCGCCAAGGGCGCGGCGCACTGGGTCCGCCCCAAGCTCGTTGCACAGGTGCGATACACCGAGATCACCGACGATGGCCGCTTGCGGCATCCCGCATATCTCGGCCTCCGCGACGACAAAAGGCCTGTCGAGGTGACGATGCCGGTGCCTGAAGTGCGTACGGTGCCTGAGCGTGCCAAAGGCTCGGTACCGAGCACCAAGGAAATCGACGCCATCGTCGAACAGCTCGACGCGCTCGAGAAAGCCCGGAAGAACGGCAGGCTCCACCTCCCGGACGGTGACTATCTCGAAGTCACGAACCTGCATAAGGTTTTCTGGCCGGCGATCAAGAAGACCAAGGGCGACCTCATTCGCCACTACGCCAAGATCTCGCCCTACATCCTGCCGGTCATCAACAACCGTCCGTTGGTGATGAAGCGGTTGCCGAACGGCGTTGACGGACCGTCCTTCTATCAACATCGGGCGCCCGACATTCCGCCGCCCGGCGTGCGCCACGAATCGCTGCCGAACGATGACGTGCCGACACGATTGATCGGCGGCCCGCTGAAGACGCTGCTTTACATGGCGCAGCTCGCGTCGATCTCGATGGATCCGTGGTTCTCGACGATGGACGACCTGGATTGTGCCGACCAGGTCGCGATCGATCTCGATCCCCAGCCGGGGGCGACCTTCTCGCACATTCTCGACTGCGCCGAATGGGTCGAGGAGGAGCTCGATCGCGTCAAGGTGCAGGGGTTCCCGAAGACCTCGGGCTCCGAAGGCGTGCACGTCTTCATTCCGTTGCCGCAGGGCACCCCGTACGAAGCCGGCATGCTGTTCTGCCAGATCATCGCGACGCTGATTGCCGCCAAGCATCCCAAGGTCGCGACCGTCGAGCGCATGGTCAAGCGGCGCAAGGACGGCACCATTTACGTCGACTATCTCCAGAACATCCAGGGCAAGACGCTGGCGTGCGCCTACAGCGCGCGCGCCAGTGCGTTTGCCGGCGTGTCGACGCCGCTGACGTGGCAGGAAGTCCGGCAACGGCCGAAGCCGCAGGACTTCACCATCGACACCATCCACCCGCGCCTCAAGAAGGTCGGCGACCTGTGGGCGAAGATGCGAAAGCACAAAGGGACGGATCTACTGGCGGCCATTGAGAAGCTGAAGAGGTGACGGTGACCGCGATCATCCTGTGCGGTGGCCGCTCAGTTCGCATGGGCGAGGACAAAGGCGCTCTGCTCTTCGGGAACGAGACGATGCTGCAACGCATCGTCCGCCTCGCCGGAACGATCACCGGGAAGGTGATCGTGGTCGGACGACGCGATCAGATCGGCGTCACCGTGCACGACGCCGTCGAAGATCAAGGGCCGCTGTCAGGAATCGCGGCGGGACTCGCCGCCAGCATCACCGATCTCAACCTCGTCGTCGCCTGCGACATGCCCCTGATCAAACCCGCCGTTCTGCAACGGCTCGTCGATGCCATCGGGGACGCTGACGCCTGCGTCGCGGTGGTCGATGGCCACGCGAGCGCGCTCTGCGGGGTCTATCGATCGCGCGTGGCGGCAGCGGCGCAGGCGCTGTTCGATTCGGGCGAGCGGCGCGTCATGCCGCTGCTCGACCTGGTACAAACGAAACGGGTCGATGCGGCGCTGTTGCGCGACATCGACCCGGATTTGGAAACCTTCGTCAGCTGCGATACACCAGAGAAGTTCGCCGACGCTCGCAATCGATCCCTGATCCCTGATCCCTGATCCCTGATCTCAGAACTGGAACCTGAGCTCGCCCATCACTTGGCGCTTGACGATGTCGCCGAACACGTGCGACTGGATGTCCTCGTCGAGCAGGTTGATCACCTTGGCCGTCGCGGTGATCTTGTCCTTCGCGAACTTCACGCCGAACGCGCCGTTGACCTGCGTATACGCCTTGGTCGGGCCGGCGAAGCGCGCATCGAGCACATCCTGGAAGAACGCGTCGTCCACGTAGCTCAGTGACGCGTTGCCGAGGAAATGTCCCTGGCTGAAGCTGAAGCCCGCGTTGACGCGGTTCTTCGGCGGCAGGTTCACTTCGGAGATGTCGAAGTCCGGATCCGGCTTCGCCTGATACGAGTAGTTGGCGAAGAGGTTGAGCGCCTGGTTCACCGCACCGTCGATGCCGAGCTCGAAGCCCTTGTTCCGATTGGTGCCGAGGTTGCGATAGCTGAACTCCGACGGCAGGCCGCCGCTGTTGCAGACGGCCGCCGCGCAGGCCGGCGGCAACACTTCGAGGATGCCAAGGATGTTCGGCAACGGCAGGATCGGCGCGCCGCCTGGGGAGAAGGTCTGCACCCAGCCGGCCGGCGGATTGGCCGCCCGGTAGCGGCCGGTCTGCGTGAAGAAGATCTCGTCGTGGTTGGTGGTGAAGTAGACCGCGGCCGAGACCGTCGCGCGCTTGTTGATCACGCCGGTGTAGGCGACTTCATACGAGTCGATCGATTCTTCCTTGAGGTCCTCGTTGCCGATCGCGTGCACGGCAAACGCGAAGTTGCGCCCCGGCAGGCCGGCGAACCCGGCATTGATCTGCGCCAGGTCGAGCCGGTTGAGGATCGTCGTGTTGAGGAAGTTGTTGACCAGCGACGGCGAGCGGAACGCCTTGTTGAACGAGACGCGGATCGCCTGATCGGCCGTCGGCTTCAGGATCAACGCCAGGCGCGGCGAGAACACCGGGTCGGCGATGTTGTCGAACTTGTCGATGCGCGCGCCGACGTTCAGCCGCACGTAGTTGTTCAGGAAGATTTCGTCCTGGATGTAACCGCCCAGCTCGGTGCGGCTGTCGCCGTTGGGCGCGATCGACAGGTCGAAGGTGTTGTAGCGAACGTTGCCGCCGTAGCTGACGACGTTCTTGGAGCCGAGCGCGTTGATGTTGCCGAACTCGACGTCGTAGGTCTTGGTGTTGAACTTGAACAGGATCGGCTTGCCGTCGGTGCCGATCGCCAGCAGCCCGTTGGCATCGCCATTCAGCTGGTTGGTGAAGACGTTGAACTTCATCGCGCCGCGCGAATAGCGCATGGTGCCGTAGCCGACGCCGATGCGGTTGCCGTCGAACGGCCCGATGCCGGTGTGGAAGATGCCGTCGGTGCCCGAGTAGCCGCCGGCGAACACCAGCTTGTACTTCTCGGCGTCGTAATCAACGCGCGCGTCGAACTTCGGCTGCGTGGTGCCCTGGTTGGTGAAGTCCGGATACTGCGTGCCGGTGCCGTTCGGGATCGCCCCGGTCGGGCGCGCGAACGCATCCGACGTATAGCCGCCGGCGGAGATCTTGTATGCCCACTTGTCATTGACCGCCTGGGCATGCGTGCCGTTGATGCCGAACAAGGTGCCCTGGCCCAGCTGCTGGCCGCCGTCGATGTCGCGGCCGAACGAGCCGAAGGTCATCGTCACGCTGTTACCGCCGTTGGTGGCGAGCTCGCGCGGCGTCTTCGAGATGAAGTTGACGACGCCGTTGAGCGCGTTGGCGCCCCACACCGCGGACGCGGGCCCGCGGATCACTTCGATCTGTTTCAGCTCGTTCGGGTTGACCGGCAGCAGGTCCCACGCGACGAAGCCGAAGAAGTCGAGATAGAGACTGCGGCCGTCGAGCAGCGCCAGCGTCGACGTCGCCAGCGTGGAGGAGGCGCCGCGCATCGTGATGTTGAAGTCGCGCGCGGAGGTCTGCGACAGGTTGACGCCCGGCACCGAGCGGAACAGCTCGGCATAGTTGGTGGCGGGCGTCGACGCGATCACGTCGGCGGTGACGACCGACACCGTCGCCGGCGCGTTGACGAGCTGCTGCTCGACCTTCGACGCCGTGACGACGACTTGTTCCTCGTAGACCGGCTGATCTTCCGGTTTGGCGGGCGGCGTCGTGGTCTGCGGCGTGCCGGACTGGGCGAATGCGGACGTCGATGCGACGAGCAGCATCGCGGCGAACGCGAACTGACGAGCTGTCATGAAACCTCCAAGAGCACGGGCGCACGCCCGTCTCGGTTCTGTGGGGGACACAGGCCGTTATTGTAACGCCGGGGGCGTGGAACCAACGAGGGCGAGATAGTCGGGACGATCCGCCGGGGACCGGTGGCGGTATTCGGCGAGCACGCGGTCGTGCTGCACGAGAAATACACCCGGTAGCTGCCGCATCATCGCCGGCGTCTGCGCGCCGAAGCCGTGGGACAAGGCACAGATCGCACCGCGCGTCCACACCGTGGGATCGACGAGCGACGCGGCCGTCGTTCGTCCCAGTCCAAACGCCCGGTAATGCGCGAGATGCGGATCGCTGATCGCCACGACGTCATCGAGACCGAACTTGTGGAACCACGGCGCCGCTTCGGCCGGCGACGCGCCGTGCACGAACGCGATGTTCGCGGACGAGGCGATCGTGGACTTGATCGCGGCCACGTCGGCCATGGCCTCGCGGCAAAACGTGCAGCCGAACGATCGCAGCAAGACGACGAGCGTCGGGCGGCCCGGATCCAGCGTCCGCAGCGGCGAGTCCGCGGGCAGATCGAGGTTCACGCGGTCGCGATCGCCTTGGCCGCGAACTGCTCGAGCTTGCGGGCATCCGCGTAGAAGCGGCGAATGCCGTCGCCAAGCTTCTCCGTCGCCATCGCGTCCTCGTTCTGCATCCAGCGATAGGTCTTCTCGTCGAGCGAGATCTTCTGTTCACCCGAGGCGCGCGCACCTTCGGGCGTCAACTTCGGCGTCAGCTCGCCCGGCGCCTTCTGCAGTTCATCGAGCAGTTCGGCGCTGATCGTCAGGAAATCACAGCCGGCGAGGTCGATGATCTGCTCGACGCGGCGGAAGCTCGCGCCCATCACCTGCGTCTGGTAGCCGAACTTCTTGTAGTAGTTGTAGATGCGCGTCACCGACTGCACGCCGGGATCCTCCGCCGGCGGAATCTCCGCGCCCTTTTCCTTCTTGTAGTAGTCGTAGATGCGTCCGACGAACGGCGAGATCAGCGTGACGCCGGCTTCTGCGCACGCCACCGCCTGCGCAAAACTGAAGAGCAGCGTCATGTTGCAGTGGATGCCTTGCTTCTCGAGTTCCGCCGCGGCGCGGATCCCCTCCCACGTCGTCCCGACCTTGATCAGGATTCGCTCACGCGAGATCCCGTCCTTCTCGTACAGGCCAATCAATTCCTGGGCCTTGGCGATAGTGGCGTCCTTGTCGAAGCTCAATCGCGCCTCGACTTCGGTCGAGACCCGGCCGGGAACGATCTTCAGGATCTCCTTGCCGAAATTCACGGCCAGGCGATCCATGAACGCTTCCGCACGCTTGTCCGCCCCGACGCCGGCGCGCTCCGCATCCGCCAGGGCCGCATCCACCAGTGGCCGGTATTGCGGCTGCTGCGAGGCCTTGAGCAGCAGCGACGGATTGGTGGTGGCGTCCTGCGGCTTGAATTGCCGCATGGATTCAATGTCGCCGGTATCGGCAACGACCGTGGTGAACTTCTTGAGTGAGTCGAGCAAGGACATGCAATACAGAATACCTGAAGGTCCTAGGGTCCTAAGGTCTTAGGGTCTTAGGGTCCTAAGGTCTTAGGGTCCTAGGGTCCTCTTCTAAGACCTTAGGTCCCTAAGACCCCAAGACCTAGAATGTTCAGAGATGCGTGTCTTAGTCATCGACATCGGCGGAACGCACGTCAAGTTGATGCATTCGGGAAGTCCCGAAGCGCGGAAATTTGATTCGGGCGACGGGTTTACGCCGCAGCAGGTCGTCGCCGGGGTCAAGACCCACACCGCCGGCTGGAAATACGACGTCATCACCATCGGGATTCCCAGCCCGGTGCTGCGCGGCGCGGTCATGGAAGAGCCGTGGAACCTCGGCAAGGGCTGGGTCGATTTTGACTGGGCGGCCGCGCTCGGCAAGCCCGTCCGCATCCTGAACGACGCGGCGATGCAGGCGCTCGGCAGCGATGAGGGCGGCCGGATGCTGTTCCTCGGCCTCGGCTCAGGCCTCGGCACGTCGCTGGTCGATGACGGCCGCATCGTGGCGCTCGAGCTCGCGCATCTCCCGTTCAAGGATCAAACGTTCGAGGATCTCCTCGGTCAGCGCGGACTGAACGCACTCGGCGAAGCCGCGTGGAAAGACACCGTCCTCGAAGCCGCGGCGCTGCTGCGCGCGGCCACGGCCGCCGAATACGTGATGCTCGGCGGCGGCAATGCCCGGCTGTTCACGACGCTGCCGGAGAGGTTCCGCAAGGGCGATAACGACAAGGCGTTTGAAGGCGGCTTCCGCGCGTGGGACGGTCCGGAGCCGGCCGAGTCCGGGCCATCCCCGCTCAAGGCGCTGGCCTCGTTCGCGCCCCGCGAACGCCTGCGCGACTTGTTTGCGAAGGATCCCGGACGCGCCGATCGGTTCTTCCTCAAAGTCGGCGAACACCTGTTCGTCGATTACTCGAAGAACCTGATCACCCAGGACTCGATGCGGGCGCTGTTCGCGCTGGCCCGCAAGACCGGCGTCGAGGCGCTTCGCGATCAGATGTTTGCCGGGCAGCCGATCAACAGCACCGAGAACCGCGCGGTCATGCACGTCGCCCTGCGCAATCGATCGACGCGTCCCATGCCGGTCAACGGCCAGGACGTGATGCCGGACGTGCGCGCGGCGCTCGATCACCTGCGCGCCTTCTCCGAGTCGGTGCGCAACGGCGCGCACCTCGGCTACTCCGGCCTCCGCATCACCGACGTCGTCAATATCGGCATCGGCGGATCGGATCTCGGTCCCGCGATGGTGACTCAGGCGCTGACCCCCTATACGCACGACGGGCCGAACACGCACTTCGTGTCGAACGTCGACGGCGCGCACCTCGCCGACACGCTGCGATCGCTGCACCCGGCCACGACGTTGTTCACGATTGCGTCGAAGACGTTCACGACGCAGGAAACGATGACCAACGCGCGATCGGCGCGCGACTGGTTCCTGGCCCGCGCCAGGAACGAGTCGGCGATCGCCAAGCACTTCGTGGCGATTTCCACCAACGAGAGCGAAGTCCGCAAGTTCGGCATCGCGCCCGAGAACATGTTCGTGTTCTGGGATTGGGTCGGCGGCCGTTACTCATTGTGGTCGTCGATTGGATTGCCGATCGCGCTGGCCGCGGGCTTCGGCCACTTCGAGCAGGTGCTCGATGGCGCCTTCGAAATGGACGAGCACTTTCGCACGGCGCCGCTCGAGCAGAACGTGCCGATCGTGCTCGGCCTGCTGGGCGTGTGGTATGCCAGCGTGCTGGGCGCGGACTCCCACGCGGTGCTGCCCTACGAACAACACCTGCAGCGGCTGCCGGCGTATCTGCAGCAGTTGGAAATGGAAAGCAACGGCAAGCGGGTCGACCGCGAGGGCCGCCTCGTCGACGTCCAGACGTCGCCGATCGTCTGGGGCGAGCCCGGCACCAACGGCCAGCACGCGTTTTACCAGCTGCTGCACCAGGGCACGCGGCTGGTCTCGACCGATTTCCTCGTCGGCATCGAGACGCACGATCAGCTCGGCGACCACCATCGCCTGCTGGTCGCGAATTGCCTCGCCCAGACCGAGGCGCTGATGCGCGGCAAGACTGAAGAGGAAGTGCGCGCGGAATTACAGCAGCAGGGACTCCCGGCGGAGGCGATCGATCAACTGGCGCCGCACAAGGTCTTCCCCGGCAACCGGCCGTCCACGACGATGGTGTATCGGAAGCTGGGCCCGCGCACCCTCGGCATGTTGCTGGCGCTCTACGAGCATCGCGTCTTCACGATGGGCGCCGTGTGGCACATCAACTCATTCGACCAGTGGGGCGTCGAGCTCGGCAAGCAGCTCGCGACGACCATCGCGAATGATCTCGCCGGCACCGCGTCGGCGGCGCACGATGCGTCGACGATGCACCTGATTCGATTGGCGAGGGGCCTGGACTAACCCCCAGCGCGCTTGCGGCAGAGCACGATCGACGACAGCCGCGGCAGGTTTACCGATTCGACGGCGATCGCCTCCAGGCCGGCATCCCGCAGGAACGAGTCGAGCGGCACGTCCCAGTTCACCGAGAAGAGATTCGCGATGCGGCCCGCGACGTGATTCGTGAGGTTGCTGGTCTCGGGCACGCCCTCGAAGTGATTGAGCAGGACCACGCGTCCGCCGGGACGGCAGACGCGCACCATCTCGCGGCCGATCGCTTTCGGATCCGGCACCACGTTCACCACATGCGGCGCATAAACGGCGTCGAAGCACGCGTCGCCGAACGCCAGTCTCGTCGCATCCATCTGCACGAAATCAAAATGCGCTGACGTCGCGTGGGTGACGCGCCTGCGGGCGCGTTCGAGCATCGCCCTCGACAGATCGATGGCGGTCACGCGGCTGTCGTCGGGATAGCCGCGGAGACCGGCGCCGGTGCCGACGCCGACTTCGAGGATCGCGTCGCCGGCCCGCGGCTGCAGCAACTCGATCGCGCGGCGGCGGCCCTCCTGGAGCAGCGCGCCGAACACCACGTCGTAGAGTGGCGTCAGCCGTCCATAAACCAGGTTGGCCAGAGTCATCGGCAGGGGGCGGCCGAATCAGACAGCAGATGGGGGTTAGTTGTCCAGTATCGGAATCGCGTACGGCGCGTTGGCCAGCAATTCTCCGAAGGTCGCGGCGTTGACCGGCGGACTGAAGTGGAAACCCTGCCCCTCGTCGCAGTTCTCCGCGCGCAGGTACGCATACTGCTGCAGGGTCTCGACCCCTTCGGCGACGATGCGGCAGCCGAGGCTCTTGCCCATGGCGATGACGGCGCGGACGATCGGCGCGCCGTCGGGCAGCGGCGTGATGTCGGCGACAAATGACTGGTCGATCTTCAAGACGTCCACCGGGCAGCGCTGCAGGTAACTGAGGCTCGACGGTCCGGTGCCGAAATCATCGACCTTCAGGATCAGGCCCTTCTGCTTCAACACCTCGAGGAGCATGGTCGTCGACGCGGTATCCACCATCAACGCGCTCTCGGTCAGCTCGAGCTCGAGATACCGGGAGGCGAGGTCCGACTCCTGCAGGAAGCGCAGGATGTCTTCGAGGAATCCGGCGGTGCGGAACTGCAGCGCCGACACGTTGACCGCGATCGGAATCGGCGGCAGGCCGGCGTTCTGCCAGGCCTTGGCTTGACGGCACGCTTCACCGAGCGCCCAGCGCCCCATCGGGACGATCAGTCCCGAGGCTTCCGCCGCGGGAATGAACTGGTCGGGAGCCATCAAGCCCTTCTCGGGATGGCGCCAGCGCATCAACGCTTCGGCGCCGCTGATCACGCCGGTCTCCAGGTCGATGGTCGGCTGGTAGAACAGCTCGAGCTCGTTCTTGTCGAGCGCGTTGCGCAGCTCGGACTCGATCGACGAGCGCTTGACTGCCGGCGCTTCCATGTCGGCGCGATAGAAGCCGACGCGATTGCGGCCGGTGTTCTTGGCGTAATACATCGCCGTATCGGCGCGCATCACCAGCGACTGCGCGTCCTGCCCGTCCTCCGGGTAGAGCGCGATGCCGACGCTCGCGGTCAGCGTCAGTTCATGCCCGGCAATGAAATGCGGTTCGGCAATCGAGGTGACGATTTTTTCCGCAATCGCGCCGGCATCCTCGATCTGCTCGAGCTCCGACAGCAGGATCAGGAATTCGTCGCCGCCGTGGCGGCTGACGGTATCGGATTCGCGCACGCAGGACGACAGCCGCCTGGCAATCGACTTCAACACCTGGTCGCCGATGGCGTGGCCGAGCGTGTCGTTGATGTGCTTGAAGCGATCGCAATCGAGGAACAGCACGGCGAGGCGGCGGCCGTAGCGGCGCGACAGCGCGATCGATCGCGCGAGGCGATCGTTGAGCAGCAGGCGGTTCGGCAGGTCGGTCAGCGCATCGTGCTCGGCGAGGTGCAGCATCTGCAGGCGGCGTTCACGCGACACGATGACGTCGCGGAAGACGATCACGGCGCCGAGGATGTTGCCCTGGCGATCGTGAATCGGCGCCGCCGAGTGTTCGATCGCGGTCTCCTGGCCAGTGCGGCCGACCAGAACGTAGTTGCCCTTGAGGCGGACCTTCTTGCGGTGCTCGATGGCGAGACGCGACGGGTCTTGCGCGTGCTGGCCGGTCAGGCCGTCCGTCACATCGAAGACTTCGGAGAGCGGCCGCGCAAAGGCCTCGGCGCGGGTCCAGCCCGTCAGCCCCTCGGCTTCGGCATTGAGATAGGTGACGTTGCCGAGCGTGTCGGTGGTCATCACCGCGTCGCCGATCGAGTTGAGCGTGACATCGGCGCGCTCGAGTTCGACAAAGCGCTGTTCTTCGCTGGCCCGCCGCTCGAACATCATGGCGATGAGCTGGACCAGGCTGCGCGTGTCTATTCGATCGGTGACGATCGAGTCATTGGCGCCGCGATCGACCGCGCGGCGCGCCAACGCCTGCTCGGCCGCGGGCGCCAGGATCATGATCGCGACTTTCGGCGCGACCCGCCGGATGTCATCCACCGCACTGAGGTTGCGCGCTTCGGGCAGCGTCAAGTCGAGCAGCACGGCGCTCACCGGCTCGGCCCTTAAGCACGCCAGTCCTTCTTGCAGCGTCGCCACGTGCTGGACCCGCAAGATGTCGCGCGCGCCGGCCAACACATCGCGAACGGTCGTGCGATCGCTCGCCGCCGCTTCAATCAAGAGCAGGCTCGGTGTGCCTTGAGATTCCATCGGCGTTCTGTTGAGCAATTCCTTTGCCGCTTCACGGTGTGTCGCCTCATCGTGCAGATGTGTTCGGGAGGTGCATCAACGGAGGACAAAAGTCGCTCAATTCAGGCACTCTGCTGCACTCTCGTAATTTTCCTGACGTTTTTGCAGCGAAGCGGCACGTCCAATGTTGGCAGATCGTTTGCTCTATGCCAGGACGAGCCGGCAAATAGTCCGGCCAATAGTCGCGAGAGTGGTGGCGGTGACCTCGCCCGGATGTGGCGAACTCAAACCGCCGCCACCTGGCACTCGTCAGGAACTGAATGACGCGCTCGAGAGAACAGCTTGTGTCCGTGGTGCTGGTGCTCGGCGCGCTGCTGGCGGTGTATTGGCCGGTGCTCGCGGGCCTCGTCTCCGCCTGGTCCACCGACGACAATTATTCCCACGGCTTCTTCATCGTCCCGCTGGCGCTCTACTTCGCGTGGGAGCGCCGTTCGGCGATCCTTGCCGCGCCGCAGCGCCCATCCATGCTCGGGGTGGTGGCCGTCGCCGGCAGCTTGTTCTTGTTGCTCGCGGGCATCCTCGGCGCGGAGCTCTTTCTCTCCCGCATTTCCATTCTCGGCGCCATCGCCGGCGCGGTCTGGTTCCTGTTTGGCTGGCCGATGCTGCGTGTCCTGATGTTTCCGCTGGCCTTCATGCTGCTGATGGTTCCGTTGCCGGCGATCATCTTCAACAAGATCGCCTTCCCGCTGCAGTTGCTGGCCTCGCATGTCGGCGAGTCCACGATCCGGTCGCTCGACATACCGATCCTGCGCGAGGGCAATGTCCTGATCCTCGCCAATGCCAAGCTCGAAGTCGCCGAGGCGTGCAGCGGTATCCGTTCGCTGGTGTCGCTATTCACGCTGGGACTGGTGTTCGGCTATTTCGTCGATCGCCGTGTGTGGGTGCGGACCGTCATCGCCCTGTCGGCGATCCCGGTGGCGATCCTGGCCAACGGCCTTCGCGTCGCCAGCGCCGGCGTGGCCGCGCATAATTTCGGGAGTGCCGGCGCGGAAGGGCTCTTTCACGAATTCTCCGGCTGGGTCGTGTTCGTCGTCGCGTTCCTGATGATGTTCGCGCTGCAACGGCTGTTGCAGCGCTTCGTGCCACCGGCGGCGCCGGTCGCCAACACGGTGTCCGCATGAGGCACACCCTGACGCGAGCCGCGGTGTTGTGCGTGCTGTTCGCCGCGACGTCGATCTTTCTCGCCAACGCGCGCCGCTCGGAAGCGCCGGTGGCGCGCGCCACGTTCGAGTCGTTCCCGATGACGCTGCAGTCGTGGCGCGCCACCGTTGATCCGCCGATGGATCCCGCCATCCTGAAAGTCCTCGGCGTCGACGACTACCTGTCGCGCATCTATTTCAAGCCGGATGGAAAAGCCGTCGGCCTCTACATGGGGTATTACGGCAGCCAGCGCCAGGGCGACACCATCCACTCGCCGCTCAATTGCCTTCCGGGCGCCGGATGGGAGCCCGTTCAAGAAGGACGCCTGGCGATCGCCAACGCGGACGGCGCCGGCCGCGATATCACGGTGAATCGCTACGTCGTGCAGAAAGGCCTCGAGCGACAACTCGTGCTCTATTGGTATCAGAGCCGCGGCCGCGTCGTCGCCAGCGAATATTCCAGCAAGTTCTTCTTGATCAACGACGCGATTCGCAGCAATCGCACCGACGGATCGCTGGTGCGGGTGATCGCACCGATTCCTCCCGCCGCCGACGATCACGGCGCGGCTGCGGAACATCTCGCCGAAGAGTTCGTGCGCGTGTTGTTCCCATCTCTCGGCGCTTATCTCCCCAACTAATTCGTTCTGCGTCACCTTTAGTCTGCGAAATGCGGGTTAAGTCGTACTCGGCAAGAGCGCGACTTTTGTCTGACCTCTGGATGACATCGCGCTATCTCCGCAGACTGCAAACACTTGCGACTCTTCGATTTGCAGACTCCGTCAATTCACTGACAACGCCGACGATGGCAACGCGCTTGCTCAAGGACAGTGCGTGAACCAAACCCCTTGGTGATGGACACAGAGGCTGAAAACGAAGGTTGAGAAGGATAGAGGGAGGACACGATGTTTAAGGGTCTTAAGATGTTGGGCGTTGCCGCCGCGGCGGCCGTCCTGATGGCAGCACCGGCACAAGCGGCGACTGTTATCGATTTTCAGTCAGGTCTCGCCGGCACCGGCGGAACAATCACGTGGGACGGTTCGAATCTGATCGGCTCGAACATTCCAGTCGGTGTCGTGGTCGTTTCAGACGCACCGACCAACAATGGCGTGTTCACCGTGACCGGCACGGCGACGGGCTCGGGCGGCAGCGGTTTCGGCAGCCTGAACTTCAACACCAATTCGGATGGCAACTTCCTCAGCATCACGGGTTGCATCCTGGGCCTGAACGTCGGCGGCTCGCAGAGCTGCGACCCGGTCACGCTGCTGAGCGGCACGTTCACCAGCTTCACCGATAGCAACAACGGCTTGACCGATGCCATGGGCGAGGATCAGAAGAACACCGACTTGCTGAACGCCATCGGCTTCCCGACCAACCTGCCCTGGCAGTTCTACGGGTTCGCCGTGACGACGCAGAACAACCTGAACCCCAACGGTACGCCCGGCAGCGTGATCAGCACGGACATCCGCAACACGGCCGTGCCGGAACCGGCGACGATGATGTTGCTCGGCACGGGCCTCCTGGCCGCGTTCAAGGCTCGCCGCCGACAGGCGTAGCACCGTGTGTCCTTCCATCGGTAGGGAGCGCGTCATGCGCGCTCTCTACCGATTACTACGTACGGTCAATCCAATTCCCCAAATTGAGAGACTTTCTCCCGCATCTCGCGTTCCGCCTCACCGAACACGCAGACTTCTCCCCAGCGGCGAACTTGGCGTGCTTCTTGTAAACGGCAAGCCCATGATGTTTCGATTCTCGACGGTCGTGATGGCGGTGATGACGGTTTCCGCGCTGGCCGGTTGCACGAGCGACCCCAAGGTCACGGCGCGGCAAGCGCTCGAAAAAGGCAACCAGCACCTCGCGCAAAAGAAATTGCCGGAAGCCATCATCGAGTACCGGCGCGCGGTCCAGGCGGATCCGCGGCTTGGGGAAGCTCGACTGAAGCTCGCCGACGCGTATGCATCCACCGGGGACGGGGTCAATGCCTTGCGCGAGTACGTCCGCGCGGCAGACCTGATGCCTGAAGACAAGCAGGCGCAACAGAAGGCCGGCACGTTCATGTTGCTCGCCGGCCAGTTCAACGACGCGCAGGCGCTGGCGCAGCGCATCCAGCAACGCAACCCCAAGGACGTGGACGCACAGGTGCTGCTGGCCAATGCGCTGGCCGGCGTCAAGGACATGGACGGCGCCATCACCGCGTTTGAGAAGGCCGTCGAGTTGGATCCGAATCGTGCCACGACCTACTCGGAGCTGGGATCGGCGCGCATGGCGAAGGGCAACAAGGACGCCGCGGCCACCGCCTTCAAGAAAGCAATCGAGATCGATCCGAAGTCGGCCGGGGCGCACCTGTCCTATGCCAACTTCCTGTGGGCCCTTGGCGACATGCCGCAAGCCGAACAGGAAATCCATCGCGCACTCGAACTGGATCCGCAGCACATCACCGCCAACCGTGCCATGGCGATGTTCTACATGGTCACCAACCGGCCTGAGGCGGCCGAGCCGCACCTGAAGATCGTCGCCAACAGCAGCCCCGATCCCAATCCGAAATATTTCCTCGCCGAGTACTACCTCCGCCTGAATCGCACCGACGATGCGCGCAACACCCTGACGCCGCTGCTCAAGGATGACGACACCTTTGTAGGCGCGTCCGTGCGTCTCGCCCGCGTCGAGGTGCTGGCGAAGAAGAATGACGAAGCGCATCGCGTCATCGAGGCGGTCCTGGCCCGCGATCCGAAGAATGCCGATGCCCTGATCACGCGCGGCAAACTGTATTTGACCGAGGGCAACACCGTGAACGCGTTGTCGTCGCTCCAGACGGCGGTTGATGCCAACCCGCGCTCGATCGAGGCCCAGCTCGCGCTGGCACAAACCTACGTGATCCGCGGCGCCGTCAAGGAAGCGACCGCCTCCTTCAACGACGCGTTGAAGCTCGATGGCAAGAACATGGAGGCGCGCCTCGGCCTGGCGCGGCTGCAGATCAACAACGGCAACGCGGCGGACGCCGTGCCGCTGATGCTCAGGATCGTCGAAGAGAATCCGCGTCATCTCGAGGCCCGATTGCTGCTGCTCCACGGCTTGATGGCGGTCGGCGACCTGCCACAGGCCACCCAGCAGTTGAACGTCCTGCTGCAGGCCAATCCCAACTCCGCCACCGTGCAGACCGCGGCCGGCATGCTGGCGACGCTGAAGAGCGACACCGAGGCGGCCAAACGGGCTTACGGCAAGGCGCTCGATGCCGATTCCCACTCGTATCAGGCGCTCGCCGGACTCCTGACCGCGCAAATGCAAAGCAAGGACATGGGAGCGGCCAAGGCGCTGATCGAGAAACAGCTGGCGCAGAATCCCAACGACCCCAACGTGCTGCTGATGTCGGCGCAGACCTACAACGCGCTCGGTGATGCATTCGCGATGGAAAAGGCGCTGAAGAAGACCGTCGAAGTGGAACCGCAGAGCCTGCAGGCCTACGCCATGCTCGGCAAGATGTATTACCAGCAGGGCCGCCTCGACCTGGCCCGCAACGAGCTCGAGACCTATGTGAACCGCGCGCCGAACTCGGTGCCGGCCAACACCATGCTCGGCACGATCCTCGAGCTGCAGGGCAAGAAGGCCGAAGCCAAGCAGCGGTACAACAAGGCGCTGCAAACCGATCCGCGCGCGGCCGTGGCCGCCAACAACGTGGCGTGGATCGACGCGAACAGCAACGGCAACCTCGACCTCGCCCTGCAACTCGCCCAGACGGCGAAGGCGCAGTTGCCGACGCGCCATGAAGTGGACGACACGCTCGGCTGGATCTATTACAAGAAGGGGCTGTCGTCGATGGCCGTCGAGGCGCTGACCACCAGCACCCAGCGCGCGCCCGACAACCCGAACTACAACTACCACCTCGCGCTCGCCTATCACCAGAGCGGCAACAACGCCGAGGCGAAGAAGTACCTCCAGAAAGCGTTGTCGAGCAAGTCGAAGTTCGACGACGCCGATGAAGCCCGCAAGCTCCTGGAGTCGATCAAGGGATGAGCCACCTTCGCCAGGGCTACGGCGGGCCAGGCTTGGCCGCGCTCGCGGGCGACCTCCGGGAGATGGTCCGCGAGCAGTACGACTTCCGCGAACTGCTCTACCAGATGACGCGGCGGGATCTGCTGCTTCGCTACAAGCAGACCGTGATGGGTTTCGGCTGGGCGATCTTCATGCCGCTCGTCAACACCGCGGTGTTCTCGGTAATCTTCACGCGCGTCGCGCCGCTCGACATGGACATGCCCTATCCGCTGTTCGCGTATTGCGGGCTGCTGGCGTGGAACTTCTCGGCGTCCTCGTTCCGCTTCGCCGTGCAGTCGCTGACATCGAACGCCAGCCTGGTCACCAAGGTCTACTTCCCCAGGGAAATCTTCCCGATCTCCGCCGTCCTGGTGTCGCTCGTCGACTTCGTCGTCGGCGCCACGGTGCTGATCGGGTTGATGATCTATTACCACGTCGTCCCGACGGTGGCGCTGGTGGCCCTGCCGTGGGTGCTGGCGGTGCACATCATGTTCACGCTGGGCATCAGCTTGTTGCTCGCGATGGCGAACCTGTTTTATCGCGACGTCAAGTATCTCTTCGAGCTGGTGCTGACGATCTGGATGTTCGTGAGCGCGGTGCTCTATCCGGTCAGCCAGGTGGGCGGCATGATGGGCCGCGTGATGGCGATCAATCCCGTCACGCCGATTCTCGAGGCCTATCGCGACGTCATCCTGCGCGGCCATTTTCCCGATGCCGCGTCGTTCATGATGACGACGCTGGTCTCGGCGCTGCTGCTCGCCACATCGTGGGTCATCTTTCACCGCGCGGAGTACGCATTCGCCGAGAGCGTGTAGCGACGATCGCGCGGATCGCGTGGGCGCTGCTCGGCGCATTCATCATCTACGGCAGCCTCGGCACGTGGGAGTTCTACCAGCCGGGCATCTGGGCGCCGACCCTGGTGGTCGGCTCTGATGTCGTGGAGAATGTGCTGCTTTACGTGCCCTTCGGTGCGCTCGGCGCACTATCGCGGCGCGACGCCTATCCGCGGCACTGGAGCCGGCTGGTCGTGCGGTTGACGGCGCTCGCGATTCTCTTCAGCGCGGCGAATGAAGCGTTTCAGCTCTACACGATCGATCGCGTGGCGTCGCTGACCGACATCGCCTCGGCGGCGTTCGGCGCCTGCGCCGGCGCGGCCGCGGTGGTGGCGCGGCGCGCGCCCAGGTACACGCCGGCGTATTCATCCACCATCCGCGCGACCGAGAAGTGACGCTTGACGCGGAACCGGCCGGCGTCGCCCATCGCATGACGCCGGCGCTCGTCGTGGATCACGCTGCCAATCGCATCGGCCAACAGGCGCGGCTGGCCGCGAACCAGCAGTCCCGTCTCCTGATCGATCACCACTTCGGGATTGCCGCCCACCGGCGTGGCGATCACCGGCAGCGCCGTGGCCATCGCTTCAAGAATCGTGAGTGACACACCTTCATACGTCGAGCAGTTCACGTAGACGTCGAAGGCCGACATCAGGAACCGCACGTCGGCGCGATACCCCGCGAACGTCACCGAACTGGTGACACCAAGGTCCGCGGCATGCCGCTCGAGCGATTGCCGCTCGGGTCCGTCGCCGATGATCACGGTGCGTACCTGCGGATGCGACGTCACGAGAAACGCATGCGTCTGTAACAGCGCGGCCAGGTTCTTCACCGGATCAAGACGGCCGACGGCGCCGGCGATGAAGGCGTCGTGCGGAAGGCCGAGCGACGCTCGCGCTGACGCCCGCTCGGTCGGCGTGGGGCGCCGCCCGGGATCGATGCCGTTATACGTGACGCCGACCCGGCGCGACGGAAATCCCTCCGCGACCATGTGATTGCGCAGGTCCGCCGACACCGCGCACACCTTGCCGGGCCACGTCGACAACAGCGGATTGACGAGACGTCGCTTGCGCGACGGCGCGCCGTCCGACAAGCGGCCGTGTTCCGTAAAGACCAGCTTCACGGAAGGCTTCATCACCGAGGCCAACAGCCCGTACACGTAAGGCGAATAGTGATGGCAATGCACGACATCGACGTCGCGCTCCTTGAGGACGCGCGCCAGGCGGACCGCCAGGCTGGGATGGAAGCCGGGCGCCCGCCCGAGGGCAATCACCGGTACGCCCATCGCGGTCAATTCACCGGCCCACGCCCCCGGTTCGTCGAGGCAACAGACCACTGAATCAATTCGTGACGCTAACGCGCGCACGATCTCAATCACCAGCCGCTCGGTGCCACCCGGCGACAGGCTCAGCACCAATTGCATCACGCGAGGCTTACGCACACGTTCAGCTAAGCCAACCTCGTGCCACGCACGGATGCGCTTCTGCCCGGCGTAGCCCGGCGCTACGGCCCGGCTTGTCGCTCGATCACGTGAAGAAAGTCTGCCTATTCCCTGCCTTCCGTTCGCCAATTGTGTGGAGCGGATTGCACTCCGCCCCGCGGCAAGCCCGGCTTTTGTTGGCGAACCATTTGCTATAGCTCGCCCCGTGTGCGGCATTTGCGGCGTGGTGAGCATGGATGGGGACCTGCCTCCGCAGGTTGCTGATGCGCTGCCGGCCATGACGGACCGGCTCCATCATCGCGGGCCGGACGGCGGCGGGTATTTCCACGCGCCCTGGGTGGCGCTCGGGCATCGCCGCCTGGCGATCATCGATCGCGCCGGCGGCGAGCAGCCGATGGCCAACGAAGACCAGTCCGTCTGGATCGTTTTCAACGGCGAGGTCTACAACCACCACGAATTGCGCCGCGACCTCGCGCCGCGCGGCCATCGCTTCCGTTCGCAGTCCGACACCGAGGTCATCGTGCACGCCTACGAGGAGTGGGGCGATGCCTGCGTCGAACGGCTCGACGGCATGTTCGCGTTCGCGATTGCGGACCTGCGGGCGCGCCGGGTGCTGTTGGCGCGCGATCGCCTCGGCAAGAAGCCGCTGTTCCACGCGATGTTCAACGGCGTGCTGCATTTCGCCAGCGAGATCAAGGCGATCAAGGCCAGCCCGCTCTGGAACGGCCGCGTGAACCTCGAGTCCATCGAAGGCTACCTGTCGCTCGGCTACTTCATCGCGCCGGCGACCGCGTATCACCACGTCCACAAGCTCGAGCCCGCGCACACCTTGTCGGTCGAGGGCTCGCACCTCGTCACGCGCAAGTATTGGGACATCGCGACGTTCGATAGCGACCATCGGGCTCACGGAGCCCTCGTCGACGAAGTGGATGCGCGTCTCGCCGCGGCGGTGTCGCGGCGTCTCGAGAGCGAAGTGCCGATCGGCGCGTTCCTCTCGGGCGGCATCGACTCCGGCCTGATCGTGTCGTACATGGCCGACGCGCTGGGCAACGCACCGGTGACCGCCTCGGTGGGCTTCGATCATTCCGCGCACAACGAGCTCGAGCCCGCGGGACTGACCGCGGCGCATTTCGCGACGCGTCATCACACCGAGACGATCGAGCCGAACCTCGAGGACGTACTCGATCCGATCGTGCGCTCGTTCGACGAGCCCTTCGCCGATCCGTCGGCGATTCCGACGTATTACGTCAGCAAGATGGCGCGCCAGCACGTCACGGTGGCGCTGTCCGGTGACGGCGGTGACGAAGCGTTCGGCGGCTACGCGTGGCGTTACGGGCCGCACGCGCTCGAAGCCCAGGCCCGCAAGTTCGTGCCGGGGTCGGCCGGCCGCGCCGCCGCCGCGTGGCTGGGCGCGCGCTGGCCACGCGCGCGCTCGTTCCCGCGTGCGTTGCGGCTCGGCAACGTCCTCGAGAACCTCGGACGCGACCCGGCCGGCGCGTATTACGCGGATCTCTGCTTCCTCAAGCCGCACGATGCCCGGGCGCTCCTCGGCAAAGCGCCGTCGCGCGACCCAGCGGACAGTCCGGTCTACGACCAGGTCACGCGGCCCTATCGCGACTGCCGTTCCGACAGCGCGGTGCAGCGCGCGCAGTACGCGGACCTGAAGATCTACCTGCCGAACGATCCCCTGGTCAAAGTCGATCGCATGAGCATGGCCCACAGCCTCGAGATTCGCTGCCCGCTGCTCGACCACCGGATCATCGAGCTCGCGTTCCGCATCCCGACCCATCGCAAGATGCCGAACGGCCAGCCGAAGTCGCTGTTGCGCGGCCTTGCCGAGAAGCGGCTGCCCCGCAAGGTCGTGCGCATGCCGAAGCGCGGCTTCACCGCGCCGACCGGCGCGTGGCTCGCCGGCCCGTACGCCGAGCAGTTCCGCAACGATGTGCTCGGGCCGTCGGCGCGCTCGCGCGACATGCTCGATACCGATCGCGTCGCCAGGCTGTTCGACGAACACCGGCGCGACCGGGCGGATCACAGTTTCGCGTTGTGGGCGGTGTGGATGCTGGAGCGCTGGGCCCGGCAGGAACCGCGTGCCGCCGCCGCAAGGGACGAACGCGTCCCGGATTTCGCGCCGGCAGTGGCCTGACACCGTGTTTCGAACCATCTTCGTCTTCATCGCGCTGATCACCGGCTGGGCCTTCGCGCTGCAGAGCGCCCTCTATGCGGCGTGCCTCTACCTGTGGATCGCCTACTTCCGTCCCGAGTCGTGGGCGTGGAGCGACATCTTCACGTCGCTCAACCTGTCGTATATCGCCGGCGCCTACCTGGTGATTCGCACGCTCCTGTCGGGCACGCGGCTGAAGCTCGATTGGCGAAGCGGACTCTTGCTGCTGTTCCTCGGGCAATCGCTGCTCGCCACCGCGCTTGGTGTCGATCCGGCCTACTCATTCGGCCAATGGCAGGACTTCGCGAAGATGATCGTCGTCAGCATCCTGCTGGCCAACATCATCCAGACCACTGCCGATCTGCGACTGGTGCTGATCGTGATCGCACTGTCGCTGGGGTTCGAAGCCGCGAAGCAGGGCTGGGCGCAGCTGGTGTTGAACCCGGGCGGCCGCAACGACAACGGCGTGCCGTTCCTCGGCGACAACAACCTCGTCGCCGTCGGCATGGCGATGCTCGTGCCGATCATCGGCGTCCTGGCCACGACCGCCACCGGCTGGCAGAAACGCGCGTTCCAGTTCCTCAACATCGGTGTCGTGTATCGCGCGATCAGCACGTACTCGCGCGGCGGGTTCCTGTCGATCGGCGCCGTCAGCGCAATGTGGTTCTGGCGCTCGCCGCACAAGCTGAAGACCTTGGCCGCCGTCCTGATTGCCGCCGCGCTGATCCTGCCCGTCCTGCCTCACCAGTTCTGGGATCGCATGACGAGCATCACGGCTCCGGCCGGCGAGCGGGACGATTCGGCGGCCAGCCGCCTGCACTTCTGGAAGGTCGCGGTCGCGATGGCCAATGACCGGCCGCTGATCGGCGTCGGCCACTCCGGGTATCCGCGAGCCTACAACCGCTACGACTGGACCGGCGGTCAGTTCATGACCAACCGCGCGGTGCACAGCGCCTGGTTCGGCGTGCTGGCCGAGCTCGGGTATCCGGGCCTGCTGCTGTTCATCCTGATCGTCGGCGGATCGTTGCGGGCGTGTCGTCGCGTGCGCCTGGCGGCGAAGCGCGGCGAGATCACCGGACCACTCGGCTTGTATGCCGTCGCCTTTGAAACCTCGCTGATCGCGTTCATGGTCGGCGGCAGCTTCGTGTCCTTCCACTACTGCGAAATGCTGTGGCATTACTTCGCGCTGACGATTGCGCTGGAGCGCGTCGCGGTGCGCGAAATGGCGGCGCAGCGCGAGCGTCACGGCGTCGAGCAGGCGTCGCCGATCGACACGGCCACGACCACGGAGCCCGAGTTCGCCTGGGGTTAAGGAAACCTATGCCACATGTATCGGTGATCATCCCGGCGTACAACGCGGAAGCCTTCATCGCGGAGACGGTCAACTCCGCGCTCGGCCAGACCTACTCCGATCTCGAAGTCATCGTCGTTGACGATGGCTCGAAGGATGGGACGGTGGCGGCGCTGGCGCCCTTCGGCCATCGCATTCGCGTGCATCAACAGGCGAACGGCGGTGTCGCCAGGGCCCGCAACACCGGCGCCGGACTCGCGACCGGGACGTTGATCGCGTTTCTCGACGCCGACGACCTGTGGCTGCCCGAGAAACTGGAGCGGCAGCTCGCCTTCTCATCGGCGCCGATGACGTTCACTGATCGATTCAACTTTGGCTCCCGCGGCGACCTGCCGGCCGTGCAAAGCGAGGTCACGCCGATGCGCGGCGGCGATCTGTTCGTCGCGTTGATGCGCGAGGGCAATTTCATCACCAATACCAGCGTGGTGATGCGCCGCGCCTTGTTCGAGAAGATGGGCGGCTTCTTCACCGGCCTCAACGGCACCGAAGACTGGGACCTGTGGATCCGCATCGCCGAGCACCATGAGATCGGGTTCGTGCCGGAGCCGCTCGTGCGCTATCGATTCCATCCCGGCGGCCTGAGCCGCAATTTCGTCAAGATGGGACGCGAGCGGATGCAAGTGATCACGCGCGGGCTGGCCCTCGAGCGCGGCCGCGCGCTGGAGTGGCACGTTCGCCGCCAGATCTGGGCGGAGACCTGGCGCACCAACGGCTATGAAGCCGGCCGCGCCGGCGCACGCCGGCAGGCGCTGTTCGATTACGCCCGGGCCGCCGCGGCATGGCCGCTTGAAATCCAGCCTTACAAGGAAGCGATGAAGGTGTGCCTCAATGCCTGAACGCCGGTTGCGAGTGGCGGTCGACGCGCGTTGCCTGAATGTCGAGCACCTGCGCGGCATGGGCAAGTCGCTGCACGAATTCATCACCCGGACATCGAACAGCGGGTCGATCGAGTGGCATCTGTTCGGCGATCGTCCCGATCGGCCGATGCACGTGCCCAATGAATCGTGCACCGTCTCGGTATTCGAGACACGGGGGTATCGCTTCGCGGCCTGGGAGCAGTATTCATTGCCCAGGGCCGCTGCCAGTCTCGGCGTCGATGTGCTGCATGCGCCGGCGACCACCGCGCCGTGGTGGCAACCGGTGCCAACCGTGGTGACGGTCCACGACACCATTCCGTGGCAATCGCAGGACGATCCGCATTGGCGTCCGGGCCTCTATCGTGATCGCGTCTTGCCTGCCGCCTACCATCGCGCGGCCGCGGTGATCACGGTCAGCAACACGTCGCGCCGCGATATCCTCGCGCGCTGGCCGGCGTTGAAGCCCAGGCTGCACGTCATCTCGCCAGGCGTGGACGAACGCTACCTCGACGCCGGGCCCGATCGGCGGCCGATCGTCCTCGGCGATCGCGTCATCAGTGAGCCGTACTTGCTGTATCTCGGTGGCGCCGATCCCCGAAAGCGCCTGATGTGGGCGCTGCAGGCGTGGTGGATGGGCGGCGCGGGCGCATCGATGGTGGTGTGCGGCCTCGAGGCTTCGGCGCATGCGCAGGTGCGCAGCGCAGTGCCGCATCACCTGCACGATCGGTTGATCCTCGCGCCCTTTGTCAGCGAAGAGGACATGCCTCGTCTCTACATGCGAGCCACGGCGGTGCTGTATCCGTCACTCTATGAGGGTTTCGGCATGCCGGTGATCGAAGCGCAGGCGGTCGGCACGCGGGTGTTGTTCAGCGACGTCGGCAGCCTCTCCGAGCTCAAAGGCCCGGGCGCGATCGTGTTGCCGGTCGACGACCTGCAGGCCTGGGTGAGAACGATCGATCTGATCATGCAATCGCGGGCCTCGCACCATGGGCCCGACCGCATCGCGCGCGCGTGGGCACGCCAGTATTCGTGGGACGCCTACACGGATCGGACCTTGGCGGTCTACGACTCGGTGACCAGGCAGCCCTCGATGCCAAGCGACCGCGATCATCAAATCAGCCAGGGCGCGACGCCATGAAGAAGGTCCTGTTTCTCGCCTACCTGTTTCCGCCGATCGCCAACTCCGGGACGCAGCGGCCGTGGAAGTTTGCGAAGTACCTCGCGGATTACGCATGGCAGCCGACGGTCATTACCGCTGCACACTTCGACGGGCACCACACCGACTGGCGTCTCGAATCCGATCTGCCGCCCAACGTCACGGTCGTTCGCGTGCCGATGTTGAACGACCAGGTCGGCGACACGATTGCGCGGCTCGGCGGCGGCGGCGCGCTCGCCAGGCGCGTGGGCGACGCCGTCAGTTGGCGCATGCGCAACTACCGGCGCATGCCTGACCTCTATTCGCTCTGGACACCAACCGTGATGCGGGCCGCGATGCGGCTGTTCAAGGAGCAAGGCTTCGACGCGATCTACGCGACGGGCTTTCCCTGGACGTCGTTGTTGATTGGCGCCCAACTGTCGAAGGCCACCGGCCGGCCGCTCGTCGCCGACTTCCGCGATTTGTGGTCCGGAGAAAACCTGTTTCGCGCCGACCGCCCCTCACCAGCGGAGGAACTGGCGCTCGAGCGCTCCGTCGTCGAAAGCGCCACGGCGGTCGTCACCGCGTCGGCCTCGATTGGCCGATGGCTCGCCAGCGCGCATCCGTCTGCGGATCCGGAGAAGTTCGTCGCCATCCACAACGGCTTCGACGCCGCCGACTTCGCAGAAGCGGTGGAGCGGCCTCGCGGCAGGCGTTTCCGCATCGTGTTCACCGGTGTGTGGAAGGAAGGCTACAACCCGGGAGAGCTGTACGACTCGATCGACTGGATTCGCCGATCGAGCCCGCAACTGCTCGACGATGTGGAGGTGGTGGCGGCGGGGTTTGCGCCCGGCGAAGCGCGCCGGCGCGGGCTGGGCGATTACATCACCGAGCGCGGCGTCGTCACGCACGACGAGGCGCTATCGCTGATGCGAACGGCCGACCTTCTGTATCTCTCGCATGTCGATCCCGAACGCCAGTGGGTGGTGCCGGGCAAGCTGTACGAGTATCTGGCGAGCGGCACGCCGGTGCTGGCGCTCACCGATCCCGGCAGGGAAACCGCTCAGATCATCAATCGCGTCGGTGGCGGTGTGGCGATCTCGGCTGACGATCCCGGGACGCTCTTTCAATTACTCGCCGAGGTGTGCCGGACGAAGTCGTTCGCGGTTCCGCCGCGCAATCCCGACGCGCTCGCGTCCTTCGAGCGGCGGCACCTCACCGCCAAGCTGGCCGCGGTGCTCGAGGACGCGGCCGGTCAGGTCCACCTGCATCACACCGCTCTCAGGATGGATACGGGTTCGTCGGCGATGCTGGTGACGCGCAGTTCGTAAGCCGGCTCGAGTTCCGCGCAACCGGCGACGCGCGTCGTTTCATGCACGACGAACGAGGCCAGGCCCGAGATCGCAATCGGCGCCCACAGCTTGTTCATGTCCAGCAACTGCACCACCACGCGGTAGGTCCCCCGCAGCAGATTCGCGCGGAAGTGCGTGGTGAATGCCAGCGTCGATCCGGCGTCGAGATCGATCGGCGGATCGCCGTCGACCATCGGGCTGCCCTGGAACATGATCAAGCCGTCGCTCCTGATGATCGAGAACTCGACCCGGCACCGCGGCAGCGGCGCATGGGCGCGGATCCGGGCCTCGAGCGTCAGCGTGGCGCCCGGTGCCACGGCCGACTTGAGCGATCCGAAGCTGCCACGCTCGGTCAACTGCACCGACTCCACCGCGATGCGCGGATCGACGGCCTGGCCGTCAGGCGATGCGTAACGCGCCGCCATGTCGGCGACCGGCCCCATCAGCGCGCTTCGGCCGGGGCGCAACAGCAGCGCCTGGTCGCACAAGCTGACGATGGCCTGCATGCTGTGCGACACGAACACGATCGCGGCTCCCGATCGCCGGAATTCCGCCAGCCGCTCGTAGCACTTCTGTTGAAACGCAAAATCGCCGACCGCGAGCACTTCATCGATCAACAGCACGTCGGGATCGACATGCGCGGCCACCGCGAAGCCGAGGCGCGCATTCATGCCCGAGGAATAGCGCTTCACCGGCGTGTCGATGAAGTCGGCGATGCCCGCAAAGTCGATCATCGCGTCCATCTTCCGCGCCACTTCCTGCCGCGACATGCCGAGGATCGCACCCTGCAGGAACAGGTTCTCGCGACCGGTGAGATCGGGATGGAAGCCGGCGCTGATCTCGATCAGCGCGCCGACGCGGCCACGCGTATAACACCGCCCGCTCGTCGGCCGCAGGATCCGGGTGAGCAGCTTCAGCGAGGTCGACTTGCCGGCGCCGTTCGCGCCGATGATGCCGAGCGCTTCACCCGGTTTCAACTCGAACGAGACGTCGCGCAGCGCCCAGAACTCCTCGGCTTCGAGCTGATCGGCGCTTTTCTTCTTCGCAAAGGGTTTCTTCGCGAGCGCCGTGAGGGCGTCCTTCAGGCTGTCGTGACGCTCGCCACGCCGGAACTTCTTCCAGACTCGATCGAAGACGACGACGGGTGCGCTCATGGGACTCGGAACACGTGAATGAGGGGACGAAACGCATAACCGTCACGATCGGCCTGCGACTGCACGATGAAGATGCGTTGATGCGCCGCGTCGTAGGCGACCCCGCCGATGCGGACGTTGGCTTCAGGAAACGGCAACTCGAAGGGCCACACGCCGTACGGCTTGACGGACCACGGATCGCGCTTGCCGGCACGGACCTCGGCGAGCTCCGCGAGATCGTACGCCCACATCTGGTAGCGATACGGATACGCATGCTGCGCCTTGTCGGCGTTGGTCGGATCGAAACAATATTTCTCGCCGTCGGTGCCGCGCGTCTCGGCGATCGCGCGGTCGCCGGTGCCGTTGCCATAACAAAAGGCGCCGAGGCCATTGCGGCCGATGAAGAGCGCGGTGCTCGTGCCGCCGATGATCGCGACGCCGCCCACTTCCATGGTGCCGCCGTAGGTCGGATTCGATCCGTCCCAGGGGCCCAGCGTGGCGTGATCCGACGGGTAATAGAGCAAGGGTTCGGCCGCGGCCGGCTTGCCCGGCGTCAGCGCCGCGGGATCGAAGGCAAATGCCGAAGGCCCGAGCGACGATCGCGAAATGATCGCGATGCAGCACTGCCCCGTAATCGCGGGACCGCCCAGTCGCGGCTGCCACTCGGGCGGAACGCTCGCCATGTAACCGGCCACGTAACCGGTCTTACCCGGCTGACCGACGCGCACCATGCCGCTGACGGCGCGCTCGGTCAGCGAGAGCGGCCGCGAAAAATGCGACAGCGCCTGCGTGTTGTTCGCGTCGTAGTAAATGAGGCCCGTGCCGATGAGGCGGTGCTGGTGAACCAGCAGGCCGGCCAGTGACACGCCGTCGGCGGCGACGTCTTTCAGGTGGCCCTCCGCGGGATCCGCGAACGGCTGGAGGTAGCTCGCGACCGGAAGCGAATCGATCTCTCCGCTCCTGGATGGCTGCGGGACGCTGACCTCTGCGACGCGTCCACTCCGTGCGCCGAGGAACAGCGAGTTATGGTCGGGGTTGTACGCGGCCGGTCGCCCGCCGAACGAGAAGCCATCGCCGTTGACGTCTTCTGCCGGCAACCGGAACGCGCCTTCGTACGTCAGATCCGCAAACGCCAGGCGCCGCAGTTGAGCGGGATCGCCAATCGGCTCGATGCGCTCGATCGGTTCCGCAATCGCCGCGGGCCGGCCCAGCGACTGGAGGCCCACGGCCGCCGCGCCAAGCGCCGCCAGCCCGACTACTGCGGCAAGCCCGACGGCCAACGCCACATGTCCCCAGGGATTTCGATAACCGTGCACGTGGCTTGGCAAAGCGAAACTCATGCCCGGCCGTGAGCGGCCCGAACCGCGCGGGTTCCCGGCAAGTCTGCCGGTTGGCGAACTTTCGTCGCGTCAACATGCGACTCAATTCATCCGTATCGCTCCCCAATATATGCAGCGCGCCCGCTTCCAGCACGGCAAAAGCTGGCGAGGTCTTTGCTCCAGTGTGCGTCGTGCGGCCACTCGTCTCGTTTGTGATCCCCGTGAGAAATGACGCGCTGCGTCTCCAGCGCTGTCTCACCAGCATCGCCGGCAATGCGTATCCCCGCGACCTCATCGAGATCGTCGTCGTCGACAACGAATCGACGGACGGCTCAGCTGCGGCGGCGCGCAACTACGGGGCGATCGTCATCAAGTCGCCCGGCGATTCGGTGGCCGCCCACCGCAACCGTGGGGCGCGGGCGGCCCTCGGCAGCGTCATCGCCTTTGCCGATTCCGACCACGAGATCGATCGCGCCTGGATCGAGACCGCAGTGGCCGTGCTGGCGGATCCGCATGTCGCGGCGACCGGCTCCGCGTATCTGACCCAGCCGTCTCCCAACTGGGTGCAGCGGCACTACGACGGCATGCGATCGCGGCCGGCCCGGCGTGAAGAGGTCGAGTGGCTGGGCAGCGGCAACTTTGCGGTGAAGCGCGCGGCCTTCGAGAAGGTCGGCGGCTTCAACGCGGCGCTGACGGCGTGTGAAGACGTCGATCTCTGTAATCGCCTGCGGCTCGCCGGCCATCGCATCGTCGCGGATCCGGAGCTGCGCAGCGTGCACTTTGGCGATCCCAGGACCCTGAAAGCGTTGTTCTTCGGCGAGTTGTGGCGCGGGCGCGACAACCTGCGCGTGACGTTCAGTGGCCCGCGCACGTTTCGGCACCTGCGGAGCGCGCTGCTGCCGATAGCGGACTTGATGTGCATCGCCGCCGGCGCCGGGATGCTGCTCGCCGGGCATCCGGCGATCGCGCTGCTGCTGTGGACGCTCGCGCTCGTGCCGGCGGGCATCAAGGCCGCGTTCATCGTCCGCCGGCAACTGCGTCGCGGGCTGGTCAGCGCGGCCCAGGCGTTTGCCGTCACGGTGGTCTTCGACCTGGCTCGCGCTTTTGCGCTGCTGGCGCGCGGCAGTCATCGCGCGCGCCGGACCGCATGACGTCATGATCAGTTCATCACCGGTCCGGGTGCTCGAGTTGCGCAGTGTTCGCGGCACTGGCGGCGGACCTGAAAAGACCATCCTGCTGAGCGCCGCGATGGCCGATCCCGGGCGCGCCCAGGTGACCGTCTGCTACCTGCGCGATCAACGCGATGACGTCTTCACGATCCACCAACGCGCCGCCGCCGCGCAGGTCGATTACGTCGAAGTGCCCGAACGTCACTCGTTCGATCCCCAGGTGTGGGCGAAGCTCAAGGCGCTGATCGCCGATCGCAAGATCGACCTGCTCCATGCCCACGACTACAAGACCGACCTGCTGGCGTTGATGTTGTCGCGGGCAACGGGCACGCGGGCCATCGCCACGGTCCATGGCTGGACCGGGCACTCAACGCGCGAGCGCTACTGCTACTACCCCGCCGACAAGCGCGTGCTGGCGCGATTCCCCCGGCTGATCGCCGTCTCGAGCGACATCGCGCGGGAATTGGTCGATCACGGTGCCGACCCCACGCGCGTGACCACGGTGCTCAATGCGATCGATCCGAAACAGTTCCACCGCGACCCGGCACGCGTCCCTGAGGCGCGCGCGTCATTGGGATTGACACCCGGGCAGATCGTGCTGGGCTCGGTCGGGCGTCTCGAACCACAGAAGCGCTTCGATCTGCTGCTCGATGCGTTCGCCGTGGTGCATCAGCGGCATCCGGACACGCGTCTCGTCATCGCCGGCGACGGCAGCCTGAATCGCGCGCTTCATGAACAGCGCCAGGCGCTTGGCCTCGATGACAGCGTGATCCTGACCGGCCACCTGGCCGATGTGATCGGCCTGCACCACGCGCTCGACTTGTACGTGCAATCGTCGGACTACGAGGGCACGCCGAACTCGGTGCTCGAGGCGATGGCGATGGAGACGCCGATCGTGGCGACGGAGGCCGGCGGCACGGCGGAACTGGTGCACGACGGCGAGCACGGACGCATCATTCCGATCGGCCAGGTCGCGCGGCTGATCGGCGGCATTGAGGCGGCCCTCGCCGATCCGGCGGCGACGAAGGCGATGGCCGATCGCGCCCGCCGGCGCGTGCAGGGCGATCTGTCGTTCGAGGCGCGCGTCCGGCGCGTCGAACGCATCTACGGCGAAGTGATGGGCGCATGCGTGAAGCACTGAAAGCGGCGGCCCACGGCGCGGCCTGGATCGCGGTCACCCCGTCGGTGGCGTCGTGGTGGCTGCGCGCGCGGGTCATGGGACCCGATCGCGCGATCGAAGGATCGACGCAGGCCTGGGCGCTGGTGCCGGGCCTGCTTGGACAGTACCTGCGCCGCGCCTTCTTGTCGCGCACATTGGCGTCGTGCGCATGCAACGCCACCATCGAATTCGGCACCATCTTCTCGTCCGCGGCCGCGACGATCGGCGAGCGCGCCTACGTGGGGCCGCGCTGCCATCTGGGATGGGCGCTGATCGGCGACAACGCCTTGCTCGCGGCCGGGGTGCACGTGCCGAGCGGCGCCCGGACGCACGGCATCGACGACCTGTCGATCGCCATTCGCGATCAGCCGACGATCAAGTCGGCCGTTCGCATCGGTGCCGGCAGTTGGATTGGCAGCGCCGCCGTGGTGATGGCCGACGTCGGCCGCGACGCCGTGATTGCGGCGGGCGCGGTGGTGACCCGGCCGATCCCCGATCTGGCGATCGCCGGCGGTGTGCCGGCGCGCGTGCTGCGGCACCGCGGCCCCCGGCTGGAGGAGCGCTCCGCATGAGGATTCTCGTCCTCACCCATCGCCTGCCCTATGCGCCGAATCGTGGCGATCGCCTCCGCGCGTACCACATGATTCACGAGCTGCGCGAGCACGCCGAGATTGACCTGGTCTCGCTCGTGCACGACGACGAGGAGGCGTCGCACGTCGATGAGGTGCGCGCCTTCGTATCGAGCGTCACGGCGCTGCCGGTCACGACATGGCGCAGCCGCGCCAAGGCGGTGCGCGCCCTGGTGACCCGGACGCCGCTGACCCACGCGCTGCTCGATGCCGCGGGCATCGGTGCCGTCCTGAAGAACATCGTCGAGACCCGGCCGCCGGACGTCGTGTTCGCGTATTGCTCCGGCATGGCGCGCTTCGCGCTGCAACCGCCGCTCGATCACCTGCCCTTCGTGCTGGACTTCGTCGACGTCGATTCGCAAAAGTGGCGCGACATGGCCAAGGCGAGCCGCGGGCCGAAATCATGGATTTACGCCCGCGAGGCCGTGACGCTTGGCGCCTTCGAAGCTCGCGCCGCTGGCCTCGCCGTCACGTCACTCGTCGTCAACGAACGGGAGGCCGAGATCGCACGAGCACTCGCGCCGGGCGCCGCCATCCAGGTGATGCCGAACGGCGTCGAGCTCGAACGCCTGCGGCCGATCCATCCGCCGACGGCCAACCCGCGCGTCGTGTTCTGCGGCGTGATGAGCTATGCGCCGAACGCCGAAGGCATGACCTGGTTCGTTGAAAAAGTGTGGCCGCTGGTCCGCGCCAATCGCGCTGACGCGACGCTCGCGGTCGTCGGACCCGATCCGTCGCCGGCCTTTCGCGCGCTGTGCGGACATGATCCGTCGATCACCGTCGCCGGACGGGTGCCGGATGTTCGCGAGTGGCTGCGGGAATCGGCCATCGGCATAGCGCCGCTCCATGTCGCTCGCGGTGTCCAGAACAAGGCGCTCGAGGCGATTGCCGCGGGACTCCCCGTCGTGATCACCGAAGCGGTCGCCGGCGGCCTCCCGCTCGAAGCCGCCTACGCCTCACGCGTCGCCAACACGCCTTCGCAGTTCGCCGGGCATGTCCTCTCGCTGCTGGCGCAATCCCCCTCCGAACGTCGCACGATGGCGGCGGCGGCGGACTTCAGCCAGTTGACCTGGGCGCGCACGCTCCATCCGCTCTGGCCGATTTTTCAATCGGCCGTGCGCCACACTGTTTCGCCGGAAGCCCGCCTCAACCAACTGCGACGACAGACCGCCTAAGCTCTTCCTTGCAGCGATCGCGCTGATTCCCCTCTGTCAGCGTTACGGATCTGTTGTGCGATTGCAAAAAAGGTCGGCGCGGCGATCGGCGCACCACCAAGTTCGATCGTGCCGCATCGTTTCACGATCAGATCTGTGATCGACTCGACGAACTCGTTACGAGGATCGCCGTGATCCGCGTGTAGCGATTGCAGTCACTCGCGCGCGCTTCTGCAAATTCCCGCCACCTTTTCCCGCTTCGTATCGCCGGCCGTTTCGCGGCTGATGTTGGTCTGCCGCTTGCGATGTGTCGCCCGCGAGCGGCGTGTCGATCGATTCGACGCGTAGCTCACTCCTAACAATTCAAAAAAGGAAAGAGCGTCAATGGGGAAGAAGTGTGTTCGTTGGACGGAGTCTGCCAGAACCTCCCTGATCGTCTGCGTGGCGATCGTTTGCGGATTGATCGGGACGCCGCGGGCGCAATCGAATGATCCGACGGCACAGCCGCGACTCGCATTCACCGACATCTCGTATGTCGGCGGGTTCCGCCTCCCCGCAGAATCGTCGAACGGCGACAGCTTTTCCTTCGGCGGACGCCAACTGACCTTCAACCCGGCGGGCAACTCCCTGTTCGTGGGCAGCCGCGCGGGCCGCGTCGCCGAAGTCAGCATTCCTTCTCCGGTCAACAGCAGCAACGCGGCGGCGCTGCCGTTTGCCGCCTACCTGCAGCCCTTTGCCGATCCGACGGAAGGCCACCTGTCGCAAATCAGCGGCGAAGGCGTTGCGCTCGACAGCCTGATGGTCTACGGCAATCGCCTCTACGGCACCGCGTCGGTGTATTACGACGCCAACAACACGCAGCAGGTCTCGCACTACTCGCGATCGCTGCAACTGAACGAACCCAGCTTCAAAGGCTGGTCGAGCGTGTGGGAAGCCAGCAAGACCGGTTTCGTGTCGGGCGCGATGTCGGTGGTGCCGGCGGAATGGCGCGGCCTGCTCGGCGGGCCCGCGGCGACCGGCCAGTGCTGCATTCCGATCGTGATGCGCACGTCGTGGGGGCCGTCGGCCTTCACATTCGATCCCACGCAGATCGGCCAGGGCGTCGTGAACGCGTCACCGCTGCTCTACTACACCGGCACGCATCCGACGCTCGGACAGTGGGACAACGCGAACCCGACCTACGGCGCGACGATTCAAATGGGCGGCATGGCGATGATCGCCGGGACGCGCACGGTGCTCTACATCGGCCGCAACGGCCTCGGCACCAACTGCTACGGCAACGGCACGGCGGACAAGAGTCTCGAAGGCACGATTGGTCCCGACGGCGCGCATTGGTGCTACGACCCGACCAGCAGCGACAAGTCACAGCACGCCTACCCGTATCGCTACCAGATCTGGGCCTATGACCTGAACGATTTCGCGGCCGTGAAAGCCGGCACCAAGCAGCCGTGGGAAGTGGTGCCGTACGGCGTGTGGCCGTTCGATCTGCCCACGCCAGAGGCCTCGGTCAGGATCGGCGGCATCGGTTACGACCCGGCGACGCAGCGGCTCTTTGTGTCGCAGCTGCTCGCGGATCGCGATGGCTATTCATATCGACCGGTCGTGCACGTGCTTCAGATCAGTGCGACCCCCGGCTCGAACGAACCGGGGGCTTCGGACACGCCGGTGCCGCCACCGGCCACCACGCCGCCCACCGATACCACGACGCCAACCACCAGCAACGTGGTCAGTGCGATCACGCTGTCGGTCAACCGCACCGTGCCGCAGGTAGCAGGCACCCCCGTCACCTTCACCGCTTTCGCCATCGGCGGCGTGGTACCCCAGGAATACAAGTGGCTGGTCGATGATGGCACCGGCTTCAAGGCGGTGACGGGCTGGTCGGTGATCGACACGTTCACATGGACGCCTGGAACGGCCAACAGCAATTACCGCGTCGGTGTCTGGGCGCGCAGTCATGGCAACGCGAATGATGCGCCCGAAGCCTCGGCCTCGACCGCGTTCGCGATCACCGATCCCGCGCCGCTGCCGGTGACGAGCGTCACCGTGGCGACCAACCGGACCGCGCCGCAGGTCCTCGGCAGCGCGATCACCTTCCAGGCCACCGCCGGTGGCGGCTCTGGGCCCGCGGAGTACAAGTTTCTGATCTACGACGGCAGCCCGACGTGGGCGCCGGCAACGGGGTGGACGACATCGAACACCTTTACCTGGACACCAACGGTGGCGAATCCGAATTATGCGATTCGCGTGTGGGCGCGCAGCGCGGGCGTCATCAACGATGCGCCGCAAGCGCAGGCCGAGATCGCGTTCCCGATCAATGCGCCGACGCCCGTTCGACTGACCGCGGTGACGATGACCACCGACAAGGCGGCGCCTCAGGCCGCCGGTAGCACCATCACCTTCCAGGCCTCCGCCGTCGGAGGAGCCGCGCAGTACATGTTCCTGTTGTATGACGGCAGCCCCACCTGGCAATTCCTGACCGGCTGGACGACGCAGAGCTCATTCACCTGGACGCCGACGGCAGCGAACCCGAACTACACGATGCGCGTATGGGTGCGAAGCGCCACCAGCACCAGGGACGAATGGGAAGCGGAGACCCGCATCGACTTCCCGATCAACTCGGCCCCGGTCACGATCGCTCCGGCGCCAATCGCGCCCGCGCCGGCTCTGCCGATCTCCGCCGTCACGCTCTCCACCGACAGGCCTGCGCCACAGGTGGCCGGGACGACCATCACGATCTCCGCCGCCGTAAGTGGAGGCTCTTCGACCTTGCAGTATCGGTGGCTGATTCACGACGGCGGATCGTGGCAGGTGGTGACCGACTGGACCTCGTCGAAGACGTATGCGTGGACCCCAACGGTCGCGAACCTCAACCACTTCGTCGGCGTGTGGGTTCGTAACGCCGCGAACAGCAACGGCGAGGCAGAAGCCACGTCGTCTCTGCCATTTCCGATCAAGTGAGGCACCGGAAACGCGCGGATTGGATCAGCAAGAACGACACGCAACAATGTAATTGTTAACCGGCCTTTCGACCCAAAGCTCTCCCGTTCTCCTCCACGGGAGAGCTTTCTCTTTTCAGTTTCGTCAGTTTCATTCCATAAATCGCTTCACGCGAAGAAGTCTCCGCTCTGGATACTGAAGTGGCGCGTGCCTTGCGTTAGCGGCGTCGTCAAGTCACAACGCTGAAGTGGTGTGACTTCTCAACACAACAATTAAGAGGGTCTACACCTGATGTGGAAATTCCGCTACGCCTCCGTGTGCGCGATGATCGCGTGCCTCGTCTTGACGACGCTCGCTCCAGTCTCGGCGCAAAGCGATCCCTCAACGCTTCCGCTGATTCAATTCGCTGACCTCTCCTACCTCGGCGGCTTCAGGCTGCCCGACCAGTTCGTGAACGGAGACGGCTTCACGCTCGGCGGGTTCCCACTGGCCTTCAACCCCTCGCGCAACTCCCTGTTCATCGGCAGCCGTGTGGACAACGTGGCTGAGGTCTCGATTCCATCGGTGGTCAACAGTAACGTCATCACCCAGTTGCCGTTTGCGACGTTCCTTCAGGGCTTCTACGAGCCGACGGAAGGGACCATTTCGCAGCTGGCCAGCATTGGCGACGCGTCGATCAGCGGCATGCTCGTGGCCGGCGACAAGATCTACGGCTCGGCCTCGATTTATTACGACGCGAACAACACCCAGAAGGTCTCGCACTACGTGCGGTCGACCACGCTGTCGGCCACCAGCGTGATCGGCATGCGCCAGGTGTGGACCGACGGGCACGCCGGTTTCGTATCGGGCTACATGTCGAGCGTGCCAGCGGAATGGCAGGCCAAGCTGGGCGGTTCGGCGATCACCGGCCAGTGCTGCCTGCCGATCGCGTGGCGCACGTCCTGGGGTCCCAGCGCGTTTGCGTTCAATCCGGCCGACATCGCGTCCAAGGCACAGGTGCCTGCCACGCCCCTGCTCTATTACTCAGACAGTCACCCGACGCTGGGCAGCTGGGATCACTCGAACCCGACCTACGGCGGCACCACGCAGATCACCGGCGTGGCGGTGATCGCCGGATCGCGCACGGTGCTCTACTTCGGCCGCACCGGAACCGGGCCGTTCTGCTACGGCAACGGCACCAACGATTCGAGCTTGTCCGGCAAGATGGGCCCCGACGGCATCCAGTGGTGCTACGACCCGACGTCAACCGCGAAAGGACAGCACGCGTATCCGTACAACTATCAGATCTGGGCGTACGACTTGAACGACCTTGCCGCAGTGAAAGCCGGCACCAAGCAGCCCTGGGATCTCGTGCCCTACGGCGTGTGGCCGTTCGGCCTGCCCTTCACCGAGCCCTCCGTGCGCATTGGCGGCATCGGTTACGACGCCAGCCGGCAGATCATCTACATCTCACAGGTCTACGCGGATCAGGACGGCTACGGGTATCGCCCGATTATTCACGCGCTGAAAGTCGGCGGCGGTGCAACCGGAGCGCCCCTGCCGTCGCCCGACAATTCCGTGCTGCCTCCGCTCACGAATTCGACGCCCACCAATCCGGTCATTACGGCGTTGGCGCTAGCGGCCAGCAAGGTCGCGCCACAACCGTCCGGCACCACGATCACCTTTTCGGCGACGCCGACCGGTGGCGTGGCGCCGCAGGAATACAAGTGGCTGGTTCACGACGGCACGTCGTGGAGCGCGGTCACCGGATGGTCGACGCTCAACACCTTCAACTGGACGCCACCCGCCGCGAACTCGCAGTACCGCGTCGGCGTCTGGGTGCGGAGCTCGGGTAACACCACCGACGCCGGCCAGGCCACGTCGAGCATGGACTATCCGATCACGACCGGGACCACTTCATCGGCCCCCTATGTCAAGACGCTGGCGGTCTCGATCGCCGCCGACAAGGCGGCGCCGCAGGCCGCCGGATCGATGATCACTTTTGCGGCCACGCCGAGTGGCGGCACCGCTCCGCATCAATACAAGTGGCTGCTCCACGACGGCACGCAGTGGACCGCGATGACGTCGTGGTCCACGACCAATACGTTCGTCTGGACGCCGGCGATTGCCAATGCCGCGTATCGCGTCGGCGTGTGGGTGCGCAGCGCCGGTGGAACCGCGGACGCCGGCGACGCGACCGCGAGCATCGATTTTCCGATCTCCGGGAGTTCGACCACGACCCCGACGACTCCTCCTCCAACGACGACGACCGCCGCGAAACTCAGCGCGGTGACGCTCAGCGCCAGCAAGCCGGCGCCTCAACCGGCCGGCACCAGCATCACCATGACCGCCGTCCCGAATGGCGGCGCCACGCCGCAGCAATACAAGTGGTTGCTGCACGACGGCGCCTCCTGGAAAGTGATCGGCGACTGGACCACGACCAATGCCTTCACCTGGACTCCGGCAGCGGCGAATTCGCAGTACCGATTTGGGGTCTGGGTCCGCAGCTCCGGCAACACCGTTGACGCCGGCGAAGCCACCGCGAGCATCGACTACCCGATCAGCGCCTCGACGACAACCGCTCCCGCGCCTCCGCCGCCGACCGCCCCGGCGGCCACCCTGTCGGCCGTGGCCTTGAGCGCGAACAAAGTGGCCCCGCAACCGGCGAACACCACCACCACTTTCACGGCGACGCCGAACGGCGGCGCCACGCCACAGCAATACAAGTGGCTGCAGCACGACGGGTCCTCGTGGCGTGTCGTCGTCGATTGGACGACGTCGAATACGTTCAACTGGACGCCGGTCGCGGCCAACTCGCAATATCGGATCGGTGTCTGGGTCCGCAGCGCGGGTAGCACGGTCGATGCCGGCGAAGCCACGGCCAGCGTGGACTTTCCGATCACCGCGGCCACGACGGCCGCCCCCACGCCACCACCGACGACGACCACGACAGCGCCGCTGAGCGCGGTGACGCTCGGCGCGAACAAGATCGCCCCCCAGTCAACGGGCAGCGTGATTACGTTTACGGCGATTCCCAACGGTGGTGCCGCACCGCAGCAGTTCAAGTGGCTCCTGCACGATGGGCAGAGCTGGAAGGTGGTGGGCGACTGGACGACGTCGAGCACGTTCAACTGGACGCCGACCGCCGCCAACTCGCAATACCGGTTTGGGGTCTGGGTCCGAAGCGCCGGTAACACCGTGGATGCCGGCCAGGCGACGGCCAGCGTGGACTACCCGATCAGCGGATCGACGACCACCACCGCGCCGCCACCAGCGACGACGGCGGCGCCGCTGTCGGCCGTCGCGTTATCGGCCAACAAGGCTGCGCCGCAAGCGGCGGGAACGGCGATTACGTTTACCGCGGTTCCAGCCGGGGGCGCGGCGCCGCAGCAATACAAGTGGCTGCTGCACGATGGACAGAAGTGGACGGCCGTCACCGGATGGTCGACGACCAACACCTTCACCTGGACGCCGACGTTCGCGAACTCGCAATATCGCGTCGGGGTGTGGGTGAAGAGCGCGGGCAATACGGCGGATGCGCCGGAAGTCACGGCCAGCGTCGATTACCCGATCCGCTAGGACGCCGATCAGGGCGATGGCAGCCGGTACAACACGGCGTCATCGCCCTCGATCATTTCCGCAACGCTGTGCTCGATGCGGCCGCGCAAGCGGTTGCTCTCGGGCAGCCAGGCGGCCGCGCCGCGAATCGATTCGAGCGCCTTTCGCGTCAGTGTTCCCGACGGATACGCATGATGCGTCCAGATGGTGATGGCTCCCGCCGGCACGTTCCCAACCTCTGACGGCAATGACAGTTGGTACGACGAGGTGTACACCTTCGCCGCCTGGCGATCGAGCAGCGCATACTCGCCCGGCAGCGGCGGCGCCACGATCGTCATTCGGTGCTCATCGAATCGCGCGTGATACCAGACCGCAATGTCGCGATCGGGCGCCAACAGGCGCAGCACACGCGCGCTGTAATAGTCGGTGTGCAACGAACCGGGACCCAGCGTCTTCAGCATGGGTACAACGGCAAAGGTATTGCGCGTGCGCTCGCCGGTCGACACGCCGAGATACAACAAGCACGGTACCGCGGTGAGTCCGACGACTAAGGCGACGGCCCTCGCGCGTGCTGCCCGCTCGCGGAACATTGCCGTCAGCCAGGCGCCCACCGTCAGCATCAGCAACGGTGTCGCGAGCGCCGTATAGCGAGGCGTTTTCGGCAGCGGCGAATAGCTGCTGAGCGATCCACTGCCGAACTGCAGGTAGACCATCACGATGAATAGCACCACCGTGATGAACGCGATGCCCGCACATTGGCGCCGCGAGCGCCATGCTGCCCACGCGGACGGGACCGCCAGCCACCACATCACGCCGACCTGGACCGGCAACAACCATAGCGTGCGCACATACGCATCCCATCGCCAGATCTCGGAGATCTGCAGATCGGCGCCGAGGGCGGCGCCGAGACCCGATGTCGCCGTCAAGCGGAAGAGCGCGTGGCCGGTCGTCACCCAATAGAACGCGCATTCACCCACGAACACCGCCGCCGCGCCCCCGCAGACCGCGGCCATCGATCCCAGGCGCGGATACGCGGCGATTACGGAGGCGATCGCCATCGCGGGCACGACGATCGCCACGTCCTCCTTGAACAGGTAACCCACACCGAGCGACAGCCCGGCTCCGACGGCCCCGAGCCAGCGGCGCGCGCCGGCCGATCGTTCGGCCAGCGCGATGAGGGCGCACGCCGCCGCGATCGACGCCACTTGAAAGCTGGTCGGGTAATACATCGCTGATTGCTGCACCGCGAGCGGATACACGGCATACAGGCCGGCCGTGCACAGCGCCGCTTCCGTCGTGCCGATCATCAACCACGCCGCGATCGACAACGACACGAGCGCGCACAGGTCTGCGGCGAGCGTCAGCAGCCAGAATTGCGCGGGCCCGACGACACCCGCCGCCAGCAGCCAGCCAAACGGGTACGACATGCCGACGCGAAGGCGGAAGAGCGGAAACAGGTTATCGAGCGGCAGCCGTTCGCTGACTCGACGCGCCGCTTCGAGATACCCCGCGTCGTCGAGGATGTCGAGCTGTGGCGCGAATGCGACACGCAGCGCGACCGCGGTAATGGCGATCCCGGCCGCGGGCACCAGCACCCGCTCGCGAGCCGCCCACCGCACGAGCGCCGCAGCCCTAGCTGACCTTGCGAATGGGCGGCGTGTCGAGACGGCTTCGCCTTGACTCATACAGCATTTCCTCGAGCTCGAAGCGGACGCGGCCGATCAGATCCGCCAGCAACGCGACCGCGCCGAGCAGGAATCCAAACAGGAAGCCGCCGACGCTGAGCGTGATCAGCGAGGTGTAGGGCGCGGTCTCGCCGGTGCGCAGCCAGTGCACGGACACGAACAGGCCCATCGCGAACGACACCGCCATCGCGATCAATGCGAACGCGCCGAAGAACTTCATCGGGCTGTAGTCGCGAATCGCGCGGACCAGCACCGGACCCGAACGCACGCCGTAGCGCAGCACGCTGCCCATGATTCGCGATTCACCGACCGGACGTTCGGCGAGCACCGGCAGCGGCACTTCTTCAATCGTCATCCCGAGCCGTCGCCAGTTCAGCAGCGACTCGTGAATGTATTCGTAGTTGCTGTGAATGTCGGCGCGCAGGGCCGCCTCTCGCGACATCGCCCGGAACCCGCACGACACGTCGGTGAACGGCGTGTCCGCAATAAAGCTGATCGCCCGCGTCAGCAGCGCATTGCCGGCGCGCTTGGCCAGCGGCATGTCGCCGATCAAATTGCCGTTGGCAAACCGCGAACAGAGCGCCACATCCGCCCGTCCTTCGTAGATCGGTTCGATCAACTTCGCGATGTCCTCACCACGGAACTGGCCGTCCGAATCCATGCTGACGATGATGTCGGCGCCGGCGCGCAGGGCCGCCGACACGCCGGAGACAAAGGTCCGTCCGGTGCCGAGATTCCTGGGATGCCGAACGACCATCGCGCCGTGGCGCTGGGCAATCTGCGCGGTGCCATCGGTCGATCCGTCGTCAATGACGATGGTGCGAACCGACTCGACGCCGGCCAGCCGGGTGGGAATGGCGTCGAGCACGCTGCCAATCGTCTCGGCTTCATTCAATGCGGGAAGATAGACCACTACTTTCATGACGCTCCGTCAGCTAATCAGCAGGACGATGACCAGCACGGCGGCGGCGGACAATCCCGCGCCGGCCCACGCCAGGCGTTTTGCGAGCCGCTGCCGTAGCGGCGTGAAGGACTGACGATCGAACGCCGTCGGCATGACGGCGGAAGACACCGCGGCAAGATCAACCATCGGCCGCTGGAATCCGTACGCCAGCAGCAATACCAGGGGACGGGTCAACGTGCCGGTCGGCGCCTTGGTCAGCGCCGCGACGGCGTAGTCGACAAAGCCGTCGGCCCGCGCGAGAAAACACGCGCGCGCGCCGTCATCGGTGGTGTGGCGCGCGGCGAATTCGAAGACGGCCGCCTTGCGCAGATCCTGGGCGGCCCACGTCTCGGTCGGGAACTCGAGCTTCTCCGGCGTCTCGAGATACGGGCGCTCGTTGGCGCACATCCACATCGCGTACTTGAGCAGCACGGCGCGCGCGTACTCGAACCGGGCATCGACCAGGCCGCGGTCGGCGCGATACTCGAGATACTTGCCGAGCGCCTGCAGGAACACGGTGTACGACCAGCGGTTCTCGGCATCGAGCGGATCGATCGCCTGGGGGTCGTCGTCCGGATGGGCGGCGCGCGCGATCAGGGCATCGGCCTTCTCGAGAAACCGCGGCTCACCGGTCAGGCGATGCGCGTCGAGCAGCGCGTTGATCGAATTGCCGGCGCCGCGCCCCGGGCCATGGAAATCCGGCGATCGCGTCACGCTGGCGAGGCCGGTGTCGCGACGATCGATCCAGCGGAACCGCGACTTGCTGCCGTCGTCCATGTCGAGGACCCACGTGGCAAGTTGAATCACCGCCGCCCGCGATCGTTCCGAGCCGGTCATGAAGTGATGCAGCATCAACCCGGTCGTGTAGTTGTGCTCCGAGCACGGACCACCGCCTGACGATCCCGTCAGCTTCGAGTAGGCGCGGTGCGTCGCCGTGCCGGCCGCCTGGTAATGCTGCGTGTGCCAGAAGTAGCCGCCGTTGTAGGCGGCGCGGTCGCGGGTGGTGTGATACAGGTCGATGTCGGTGACGTGGCCGGCGAGTTCGTCGGCCAGCGCCCACCACTGGGGCTCGCCGGTCTGGGTGAACCGCGTGATGAAACCGGCGATCGCGTCGTACTGATTGTTGTAATGCGACACCAGCGCGCCTTCGTGATCCGCATAGAGCTCGCCGAAGTTGCGCCAGCCGTATTCGTCGATCGCTTCGCGCCGTTCCAGGAAGGATTGCGGTCCGCGGACCGCGGTGGTCACGAGCGCGTCGTAGTGGCTGACGCTCATCGCCGAACCGGCGCCGAGCGGCGCCCACACGCCGGCCTGGCGATAGGCGAGCGCGTCCGCTGACACGCGGAGTGGCGAGCGCATCCACGCCAGCGGCTCGGCGGTCACCGTGTCGCGGCCGAAGCACATCGCCAACGTCAGCGTGCTGCGCTCGCCGCCCTGTAATTCGTGCAGGTCGCCATGCGCGCGCGGAAACATCGCCACGGCGCAATGGCGCGCATCGGCTTCGATCGACTTGGGACAGACCTGCCAGAACCGCGGCAACGCCACGCTGACGCGCGTGTCGCCGCCGCCGATCGAGGTGATCGGGGTGGCGCGCAGGCCTTCCACTTCGCGGCCACCACGCTCGGCACGGAAGCCGCGGAATCGCGCCGCCACGCGGCGCTCGCGCGTGAGATGCGTCGGGTGCTGCCAGCGCTGGCCGCCGCTCGATTCCTGGTGCACGGCAAAGCGCTCGCCCGCAGGCTCCATGTGATCGGTGCCGTCGATCGAGCCCCACACGTCGCCAGGACGTGTCCGTGACGGCATCAGTTGGATCGACAGGTCGCGGATCAGGACCGAGCCCGGATCGCCGAGGTCCCACGCGCCGCCGGGGTGTTTCGCCGCGCGCGGATTGGTGATCGACAGTTCCACCTTCGCGGTCCCCAGGCCCGCGAAAAAGTGCAGGCGCAGGGCGACGTCGAGCCAGGGACGCCGCGCCGCATCGACCAGGGCGCCATCGATCCGAATCACCGCACGCAGCGCCCCGGCGCGCTCGATCGTGGTGCGCTGGATCGCCAACTGATAGCGCGCCCCGCTGGCATCCTCCGCGACAATTGATGTCGATTCGAGGAGCGACTGGCCGGCCACTTCGGCCGACGCAATGAATGTCGATCCGGTGCGCGGCACGTCGATCGCCGCCACCCCGGTCCACACGCGCACGCTCTCGCCGGCGTGTTCAATGGAAATGCCGGTCGGCAATTCCGCCGCCGCATCGGGCGCCAGCGCGTACGCACTGGCGCCGTCCGCATCGACATCCGCCTGAAACTCCGCGAGCAGCCACCGCACGCTCCCATCGCCCCATCGATCGAGCACCGTGGCCTGGACCGGCACCGGGCGGCCGCGTTGATCGATCAACGTCCATCGCTCGGATCGCGTCACGCTGCCGCGTGGACACGCGACACCGATGGCAACGGGCTCGCCGTGCCGCTCGAACGGCGGCAGGTCAGGATCGGTGGACACGGTGATGACGATCGGCCGGAACGCCATGAGGGTCACGGAATCGCGCGGACGATCATCGGACCGACCCGGAGCGTCACCGCCAGCGGCAGCTTCTGCCACAGCGCGATCGCCCATTGATATTTCGGGTTGGCCGGGCTGACGTTCGGCAACGCCGCCTGTGACAGCAGCTGGTATTCCCAGTGCAGCGGCACCGGCTGGGCGCCCCATTGCGCCTTGAACCTGAAGGTGCCTTCATTCGGCGTCGAGCGCCCCATGTCGAACACGCCGGCGCCGGCCTCGTTCGCGAACTGGATCGCGTCCCAGTAGAGCAGGACGTTCGGGCAGAGCGTGTTGTAGCTGCGCAGTGATGATGCCCACGGTAATTGCACCATCGGCGCGGTGCGGTAGGTCAGCCCGGCGGCAATCGCCAGGCCGTTGAAGCGCACGACGTGAATCTGCGCGCGATCGGGAAACACGCGCATCACCGCCTCGAACAGCCGCCGCGAATACACCGGCGTCCCGAGATCGCGCATGTTGCGCGCGAACACATTGTAGAAGTCGCCCACCAGCCCCGCGCCGCCACGCTCCACCACCAGGCCCGACTTCTCCGCCTTGCGGATCTGGTTGCGGACCTTGCGATCGAGCGCCTCGAACATGCCGGCGCCGATCGGCAATCGCATCGAGACCTTGTGCTGCTTGCACGGCAGCTCGGGAAACTGCGCGCCAACGTGGCGCAGTTCCACATGGCTGCAGCGCCGCTCGCGCGCTTCATGTTGGGCGGCCTCGATCAGCGCCTGCGCGACCTCGGGCCCATCGGCCATCACCCCGCCATAGTTCACGAACGGCAGTGACGTCAGCGTGCGGCCAAACAGCAGGCTCTTGATCTGCACCATCGGCAACACGCCGGTGATCAACCCGCCTTCGCGCGCGACGAGATACACCGGCTCGTGCCCGAACGCGTCCTCGAACACCTCGCGCCAGCGCCACGAGTGGTAACCCGCCGCGTCGCCGCGCGCATCGACATAGGATTCCCAGGCGCCGCCGTCGCTCGACCGGGCCGTCGAAACGCGAATGCTACTCGGCATAGGCCAGGCCTCCGAGCGGGCACGCGTCAGCCGCCGGTTGATCGACGAGCGTGGCGGCGACGGTGTCAAATGCAAAGGCCAGCAGCAGCCTCTCGAGACGGTCGAGCGTTTTCTCCAGGCCGCTGTAGTGCCGCCAGGCCGTCACGCGGCCCACCGGGAGGCGCGGCTGAGCGGGATCGACTTCCCACGGGTGCAGGTAGAACACCACCGGCTCGCCGGCGCGATTGGCGCGCGTCATGCCCCAGTGCGTCCACGCGTACGGCAGCAAGCGGAAATACCCGCCGCCGGCGATCGGCAGGTTGCGATCGCCGAGGCGCACGGTCGCCGCCGGCACCTCGATGATGCTGCGCGTCCCGGCGGGGCCGCTGCGCGCGTGCTTGCGCCGATCGCGATCGATCACGTGCATCGTGCGCGGCGCGTCCGGAATGCCGTAACGATCGTGGCGAATCGGAAAGATGCTGGCGTCGTAGCGGTAGCCTTCTTCGATCAACACGTCGAGCGCCCATAGGCTGGGCTCGACGATCGAAAAGCTCGGCGCGCGATACCCGGACACCCGGCGGCCGGCCGCGTCTTCAATGGTGCCCTTCGCGCGGCGCACATCCTCCCGGAACTGATCGACCGTCAGCGTGTAGATGAGCTGATGGTGGAAGCCGTGCGAGGCGACCTCGTGACCGCACGAGGCAATGTCGCGCACCAGGTCCGGGAAGCGCTCGGCGACCCACCCCAGGACGAAGAACGTCGCGTGCACGCCGGCGCGTTCGAAGCATTCCAGCAGCACCTCGGTATTGCGCATCACCCGGCTCTCGCGGCCGGCCCACGACTCGCGCGACACGATGCGATCGAAGGCGGAGGCGTGGAAGTAGTCCTCCACGTCCACGGTCATCGCATTGACGACGCCGCTCATTTCGCGCCTCGCCGCAGCACGACGGTCTTGATCGTCTCGAGGGCGATCATGAAGTCGAACCGCAACGACATGTGCTTGACGTAATAAAGGTCGTACTGCATCTTCTCGATGGCGTCTTCGACGCTGGCGCCGTAGGAGTAGCGCACCTGCGCCCAGCCGGTGACGCCGGGCTTGACGACATGGCGCTGGCCATAGAACGGGATCTGCTGCGTCAACTTCTCGACGAACGACGGGCGCTCCGGTCGAGGACCGATCAGGCTCATGTCGCCGCGCAGCACGTTCCACAACTGCGGGATCTCGTCGAGCCGCGTCTTGCGCATCAACCGGCCGACGCGCGTGATGCGCGGGTCGCTGTCGCCGGCGCTCCACACCGGGCCCGTGCCGGCTTCCGCATCGCTGCGCATCGTCCGGAATTTGTGAATGGTGAACGGCCGGCCGTTCAGGCCGACGCGCTCCTGGTGATAAAGCACCGGGTCGCGTGGCGACTCGAGCTTGACGACCAGCGCCGAGACCAGCGTCAACGGCAGTGACAGGATCAACCCGCAGACGGCGGCCACCATGTCGAACGCCCGCTTGGTGATCGTCAACAGCCGCGTCTTCCGGAAGCCGGTCGAAAACACCAGCCAGCTCGGACGCAGGTTCTCGAGCGCGATCTTGCCGGTGTATTCCTCGTAGACCGACGCGAGATGATCGAACAGCACGCCGCTGCGCAGGCGAACGTCGAGGAGCTGGTCCATCGGCAGCTTGCCGCGCTCGTCCGACAGGCTGACCACGACGCGATCGACCCGCATCCGCGACGTCAGGCCGGGGATGTCGTCGATCGTCCCCACCACGCCGGGGTTGATGACCGGTGCGCCGACGCGCGCCGGATCCGGATCGACAAAGCCGACAATGTCGACCCCGAGCTCCTGCCGGCGTTCGAACAGTTCGCGCGCCAGCACCACGGCCGCGGCGCTCGTCCCCACCAGCAGCAGCCGCTCGCGCGGGGCAATGTGCGCGGTGACGATCTCAAACGCCGATCGCCAGGCCATCACCATCACCGCCGAGAGGGCGGCCGCCAGCAGGAATACCCCCTGCTGCACCACGAGCAGCGGGAACAGCCAATAGGCGATGCCGAGGATCAGGGACGTCGCGCCGATCGCGCGCATCAGGCGCGTCGCCAGGTCGCCCTTGGTCTGGATCGTTCGCAGGTCGTAGAGGTCGCTGTAGTGGAGGCAGACCTGGCAGACCACGACGATCAACAACACCCGCAGGAACGCGGTGTTATCGCTCAATAAATCCCAGGCCTGCGCGCCGCCGATCACGACACTGCTCACGACGACGGCCGACGCGAGCAGCGCGGTTTCGCCGACCACCAGGATGAACGAGCGCCAGGTCTTATTGAGCATGGCGGAGCCAGCCAAACCAACGACGACGCCGGGGGGTGGGATGGTCCAGTTGGTGTTTCTTCGTTCCGTAATACGCGTAGTTGGCGGGCAGGCCTGTCTTCTCGGCGCGATTGAGGACGACGCCGAGGATCCGGCTGGTGCCGACGGCCTGCGCCGCGCGCTGCACCATGGGGTACGGGGTGGATTGCGCCGACACGACGAGCAACGTCGTATCGATCATCGCCGCCAGCAAGTTGGCATCGGGCAGAATCGCGATCGGCGGGGTGTCGACCACCACCCAGTCGAACGACTCCTTCGCATCGTCGAGCAACTGCTTCATGGCCGGCGAGACCAGCAGGCTCATCGGGTCGTTCAACACCGCGCCCGACGTCAGCACCCAGAGGGTTGGCGTGACCTGCTGCACGGGCAGCCGGCCTTCACGCCGGGCCGACGACAGGCTGTCGGTCAGGCCCTCGGCGCCCGGCAACGCAAACATTTCCTTCATACGAGGACGCCGCAGGTCGGCGTCGATCAACAGCACGCGTTTCTGGTACGACTCGCTCAAGGTCAAGGCGAGGTTGGTCGCGGTCAGCGTCTTGCCTTCGGCCGGTAACGCGCTCGTCACCATCACGCTGCGGACGTTCGACGCCTTCTGCGCGTGATGCATCACCGCCGCGAGGTGGCGGTATTGCTCGACGAGCGCCGCGTCGACACTGTCGCCGACGATCAACTTGTCGCGGTCGGCGCCGAAGCGCGGGTGGACCGAGGCGGCGGCCGGAGCCGGGACAAACGCGGGCACGTCTTCGGCCGGGACATGCATCGTTTCAACCGGCGCGAACTGCCAGGTGGCGGCCGGCGTGGGCGGCGTCACCTCGGCGGTGCTGAGCGGCGGCGTGTTGGCCGTTTCCGCCGCGCGTTTGAGGGCTTCACTGAGTCGCGTCATGGTGGTGACCTACCGTTAAAAAAAGGAAAAGCGGCGCTTGGCAACGCTCGCAAACATCGGTGCACGGGCGGCCACCGGCACGGGTTCGGGTGCGAACACCGGCGCCGCGGCAGCGGCGGCCGGCCGGGCGGCGTCGCTGACCGGCAGCGACAACGACTTGCAGACTTCGTGAATGGTGCCGGCCCCGACCGGTTTCTGATCGGCGGCAAATCCGTTGACCAGGGCGTTGTCGCAAATCACGCTGATGACGCGCGGGATGCCGTTCGAATGCTGATGGATCGCGATTACGGCGTCGCGGCTGAAGAGTTGCGCGGCCTCGCCGCCGGCAGTCTTGACGCGCGCGGAAATATAGGCGGCGGTGTCCTTCAAGCTGAGCGGCGTCAATTCGCAACGCAACACCACGCGCTGCTTCAGTTGACGCAGCCGGGCCTCATCGAGCCGGCGGCCCAGTTCGGGTTGCCCCGCGAGCACCACCGCGAGCGAGCGGCCGATCGACGACTCGGCGTTGGTCAACAGCCGGATTTCCTCGAGCAGCTCATACGGGACGCTCTGCGCTTCGTCGACGACCAGCGCCAGGCGCGGGCCGCCGGCGTTGTTCAACGCGCTTTCGAGCTCGCGCAGAAACTGGATCTTGGAGCGGCCGGCTTGGTCGCTGAAGCTGAAACTCGCCGCGAGGTATTCGAAGAACTCCGCGCGGGTCAGCGTCGGGTTCGTCAGGTGCACGATGGTGGCGTGTTGGCTCGACGCCTCGAGCGCCTTGCGCACCAGCGTGGTCTTGCCGGTGCCCGCCTCACCCACCAACACGGTCACGCCGGGCCGGCCGGCCAGTCCGTACTCGAGGTGCGCGAGAGCTTCGCGGTGCTGCGGCGTGAAGCAGAGGAACCGCGGATTCGGCGACAGGTCGAAGGGCCGCTCTTGCAGCCCATAGAAACGTTCATACATGACTTATCTCAACAGCCTCCACGCAACGGTCGCGCATACGGCAAGGATGGTGACCGCGCCGGCGCCCACCGTGACGGCGCGCCGGGCACGCCAGATCGAGGCGCGTGAGGTTTCGCGCATCAGCGGCACCGTGGCCAGCACCATCAGGTTCAGGGCGGCGCGCACATCCGCCTCGCTGCGCAGGGTGCGATCGAAATACTCCGCGGTGGCGGCGCAGCCCAGGCCCACCGCGAGGGCCGCCAGGACGGCAATCAGGTAGAGCCGTGGGCGGTCAGGGCTGGCGGGTTTTTCCGGCAGCCGCGCGGCATCGAGAATCTTGAACTGCTCGCCGATCTGGCGTTTCTCGAGGTTCGCTGACATCTGCGACTCTTCTTTTTTCTGCAGCAGGTTGCGATACGACATCTGCAGCGTCTCGTAATCGCGCGACAGCCCCGCCAGTTCGGCCTCGCGCGCCGGCGTCGCCTCGATGCGCGCCTGATACATGCCGATCAGGCCGCTCAACCGGCTGGCTTCCGCAGATTTCGCCTGGATCTGCCGGTCGACATTTTCGATTTCGGCGCGCGCATCGGTGAGGCGCCGACGCTTGGCCGGATCCAGCGTCACCGGCGCGGCGGTCGGCCGGGACGCGAGCGTGCCGTCGAGCTTCTGCGCGGCAACGCGCTTCTCCAGTTCCTCGACGGCGCGGCGCTGCTTCTTGACGTCGGGGTGATCAGGCTTGAACTTCAACTCCATCGCGAGCAGCGCCTGCTGCGCCGTGCGCAATTCATCGCTCAGCGTCTGCGCCATCTCGGCCGGCTTCGCCGTGCCGTCGGCGCTGGCCGGCTTCTCGTCCGGCGTGTCGATGATGTCCGCGACCTGTCGCTCGAGCAGCATCCGCCGCTCGCGATCGCGATTCAGGCCTTCGCTCAGCGTCTGCAGCGCCATCTCGGCGTTGTGCTGGCCCTGCAGGTTGGCGTCCATCTGCGCGGGCAGCTCGCCGTTATGCAGGCGCTGGTATTCCTGCAGCTTGTTCTCGTTGAGCACCAACTGGCGGCGCGCTTCGTCGAGCTGCGTGGACAGGAACTGGCTGGTGCCCTCGGCCAGCACCTCGCGATCGCGCAGGCTCTCGTCGATAAACAACGACGCCAGCCGCTCGGTGACGCGCATCGCAACGCGCGGATCGCTCGCCTGGTAGCTGACGCGGAACGCATCGCCCTTGATGATGTCGATGCCGATGTCGCGGGTGCGCATCTTTTCGACAATGTCTTCCATCAGTTCCTTGTCGGCGCGCTCCTTCGCATACAGGTTGAAGTCCTGGACGATCTGCTCGAGGCGGGTGCGGCTCAAGATCTGCTGCGAAATCGCCTGCAGGCGGTCCTCGATGCGCGCGGTCACCGTCGAGCGCACGTAGCTTTCCGGCACCCGCTGCGGCACCACGAGAATCAACGTCTCCGACCGATACAGGTTTGGCAGATACGCGACGATCGCGACGCCGATCGCGCCCACCAACAGCGCCGGCAGGACGATCAGCCACTTGCGGCGCTGCAACACCTGCATCAACGTGTCGAACGAATATTGCTTACCGGGGATCACGGGTCACCTTTTCCTTGTCGAAGATCGACACCCAGGTATTGACGCCGATCGAGACGGCCTGTCGCGCGCCTTGCGGCAGCAGGAACAGCGTCAGCGGGTCGGGGGGCATCTGGTAGTGGTAGTAGACGTACTGCGTGAACAGTCCGAGATGGCGCGTGACCGCGAGCGTCAGCTTGGCGTCGCCGCCGTAGGAGATGAACTTGCGCGGATCGTTGAACCCGGCTTCGCCCTGCCCGCCGTCCGCGTTGACATTCAAGGCCAGTCGCTTGGCGAGATAGCCGGCGAGTACGAAATGGCCGTGTTCGGTAAAGACCGGGGCCCGGAAGCCGGGCAGGAATTCCGTGGACCGCCGGGCCGACACCTGCACCAGCCAGCTGCGTTCGAAGCGGCGTTCGAGGATCGCGGTGCCGTTCAGCCGGAAGTGTCGCGTGCCGAAGGTGTCGCGCAGCATCGAGGTTTCGGTGCTGAACGACAGCGAGGTGCGGCGCGCCAGCGACAGCGCCTTGGCATAGTCGACGCCGATGTCGAGCAACTCGTTGGTGTACACGGTATCGACGCCATCGAACCGCTGCAGTAATTGTTCGCGGCCGTAACCGGCGCGGATCGCGACGTCGCGGTTCATCTGCCGCTTCCACTGCGCGCGGCCGCCGATCGACTGGAAGTTCTGCGCCGGCGAGGCGGCGAAGCTGGTCTCGCGCGCCTGGCCGGACACGGTGAGGCTCGAGCGCTTGGTGTACTGGCTGGTGAAGCCCGCGCTGCCCTCGACGGTGTCGTTCTGCATCAACAGGATCGCGGAGCGATCGAGCGGCATCGTGGCCACGGGATCGGGCGCGAGCCACAGCAACCGGAAGAACGGCGAGCGCGTGAAATGGCCGCCGGCCTGGAACGACAACCGCGTCGTCGGCTTGAGGTTCGCGGCGAGGCCGGCATCGAACGACGGCGCGCCGAACGCCGGCTCCCGTCGGTATTCCTGGTAGCTGTAACGGCCCTGGCCGACGACCTGCACGCGGTCGCGCATGTATTCGACGTTCAGCGCGCCGTCGGCGCCACCGGAGATCCCTTCGGGGATCACCGTGTCGGGCGGTTGGTCTTCCTGCTCGAGCGTTTGCCCGAACTGCGCGCCGGCGGTGCTGCGGAACTGCACGGCGGTGAACTCGCGGCCGCTGCGCTCGGTGGCGCGGCCGAATAATTCCGCGAAGGGGTTGCGCGGCGGTTGCGCCGACGCCACCGCGGGGACGAGCACCGCGAACGCCAGCGCGGCGCGGCAGGCTCGCAGGGGCGTGCTCACGGGACCACCACCGTGTCGCCGGGCTGGAGCTCGATGTTCTGCTTGAGGTTCTTGCCGCTGACGACGTCCTTGTAATTGAACGACAGGCTGACCTGGCGGCCGTTCTCCGACCGCATGATCACGATCTTCTTGCTGTTGGCGTAGTCGCGAAGACCGCCCGCCAGCGAGATCAATTGCATCACCGTCGTCGGCGACGTCAGCGGATAGGGGCCGGGCTTGTTCACTTCGCCGGTAATGAACGCCCGCCGGCTGTTGATCTCGCGGACCACCACCGTGATGTTGGCGTCCTCCATGTATTTCTTCGATTCTTCGGTGAGCTTCTGCTGCAGCTGGCCGGGCGTCAGCCCCGCGGCCTGCACCTCGTTCAGCAGCGGCAGCGCGATGCGTCCGTCGGGACGCACCTTCGCGTCGGCCGACATGTCCTTGTCTTTCCAATACACGATCGACAGCAGATCGTCCGCGCCGATGATGTAACCGGCCGGAACCACCGGGTCGGTTGGGCGCGGCGCCGCAACGGCGGCCGCGGCCGGCGGCACCGATTGCGCGGGCGCGTTCGGCTTCTGCGCCTGCGCGAACGCGGGCAGTGCCGTCAGCAGGACGAGGCTAGCGATACTCTTTGAAAGGCAGTTGGCAGTCATGTTTCCTCAGGAAATTCAGGAAGCGCTTGTACTCGCGCGATTCCATGTTGAACAGGCGGGCGACGATCTTGTAGTTGCCGCGGGCTTCTTCAAGACCGCGCCGCACGACGTCCCGCACGTGAGCGCGCGTGATTTCGCGCGCCATATACATCGGGTAGACCGTGGCCCAGAACGACTCGCGCTGTTCCGTCAGCCGGGTATAGAGGTCGTCCGCGACCGTGCGACGCCGCTCCCGGCGCGGGCGAAAGGCGACGTTGTCCTGCGCGCGCACTTCCGACGGCAGGTCGTGCAGCTCGATGGTGTCGTGCTGGACGCCGACGACCATGCGCTCGATCAGGTTTTCCAGTTCGCGCACGTTGCCGGGCCACGAATAGGCGACGAGCGCCTTCATCGCCTCCGGGGCGACGCCGGTAATCGGCGAATGATTCGCGGCGACGAACCGGTTCAGGAAGTGCGTGATCAGCTCCGGGATGTCCTCGCGGCGTTCGCGCAGCGGCGCCACCAGGATCTGGATGACGTTGAGCCGGTAATAGAGGTCTTCCCGGAACGTGCCCTGGGCGATCATTTCGCGCAGGTTGCGGTGGGTCGCGCCGATGATGCGGACGTTGACGTGGCGCGCGCCGCCGTCGGCGCCGACCCGCTGCACTTCACCGGTTTCGAGGAAGCGCAGCAGGAGGCCCTGCATGCGCAGCGTCATTTCCCCGATCTCGTCGAGGAACACCGTGCCCATGTGCGCCGACTCGAGCTTGCCGGGCTTGTCCCGATAGGCGCCGGTGAAGCTGCCTTTGACGTGGCCGAACAGCTCCGATTCGAGCAGCGTCTCGGGGAGGCCGGCGCAGTTCACGGGCGCGAACGCCATCGCGGCGCGCGGCCCGTTGTAATGGATGGTGCGGGCGACGATCTCCTTGCCGACGCCGCTCTCGCCGCTGATCAGAACCTTGGCATCGCTGCGGGCGACGCGATCAATTTCCGCCTGCAGCGTGGCCATCGGCTGGCTACGGCCGATGAGGCGCACGTGCTGCTTGCTGCGCGACGCCATGCCGGCGCCGATGGGGGTGACCGTGCTGAAATCTCTCGTCGCTTCCACGTTATTCCTCACTGATCCGCAAATCGTTCGATGACCCGCTGGTCCTGACGGCTGAGCGCCACGAACGCCGCGCCGATCGCGAACTTCTCCGGGCCGGTCGCGCCGCGCGATCGGTCCAGCCGCTCGACGCGAACGTCCGCAGAAAACGGGACGCCGCCAAAATTGAAGCGCAGGGTCCCGCGCGTGCCGAGCTCCACGGGATGCGACGCCTCGAGCAACACACCACTGACGCTGATGTCGAGCAACCGCACCGGAACGGGAAAGGCGAGGACTGATAATTCGGTATCCGAGATCACGGACCGGGGAACCCGTCGACGATCGGAAGCGCCATCACTCATGGGATGGCTGCATTGCAAGGAAGTCGCCAACATCTGGCAGTCAGTTGTCGGCGTCAGGGATGACTAGTGCCCCCGCGACGACAAAAGTCGCTCGATCTGTGGGTCACGCCTTACGCAAGTTCGGTAGGGATTGCGCGGTACGCCATCAGCCGATCCACGGCCTCGAGAAAACCCGTCGGCGCGGCAAGAAACTCAACACCGACGAGGTAACGATCACCGTCGGAACAAAACTGGGGCTTGAGGTGGCGGACGCGGGCGTCGGCCACCGCGGCCTGGCCGTCGAGCATCAGGCACACCGATTGAATCGATTCAACCGCGAGCGGCAGCCGCGCTTCGATCAGCGCGCCGTAATGGGTGAGGTTGTGGACCCGGACGGCATCGCCCGCATCGAACGTGCCCCAGAACGCGCCGAACACTTCAAACCGGACGCGGGCTCGGCGGTCTCCGGGTGCGCGCATCATCGATAGCGATCCATGTCTGCCTCCCGTGGTGCAAGCCAGCCGCCACAGCGGCGTAACGCATCCTCATAGGGGAATCACCGCACGCCTGTGCAGCAAGGTCGTCATAAGGTCGACGCCACGGTGACTAATTTCACGCCGCGCGCAGACAGCTGGCAGGATTGTTGCTCCGGCGGCGCCCAGTGATCCTGACTCCCCGGTCCGCCGTGCTCACCGTATCGACGGCGATCGTCATCGGGCTGGCCGCGCGCGCGGCCGAGGCGAGTGCGATCAACCTGATGCAATCGGCCACGCCGCAAGCACCCGCGATCGACGCCTCGGCCATTCGATGGGACATCGACGAGGAAGTCAGCGCGCTATTTGACGATGACTGCGTGGCCATCAGCGACGATCGGACGATGACCACGCGAATGGGTTTGGTGGGTTGGCGCGCAGGAGAGTTGATGTGGCGCTGGGATCGGGCCGGCGATCCGTTGCTCGTCTATCTGGTGTGCGCGGACCGCTCGGCTCGCGAGCTGATGGATGGCGGACTGGCGCTTGCTTTCCGTCTGACTGGCATTTCAACCGGCCGCATCAGAGCCACTGGTCCGTGGATCGCGGATCCCAATCCTTCCGCGGCGCCTGACGACGAAGCGAGTCCCGTTGCGGTGCAGATGCCGACGGCAACGGATCTCTTGAGCGGATCGCTGACCAACACGCCGGTGCCGGAGCCTGGCTCGTGGTTACTCATGGCAACGGGTTTCGCGGTGGCTTGGCGTGCGCGCCGGCGGCGAATGTAAGGCAAGGTGGCTTGCCACCCGTAGCGCGGAGCGCGAATCGTGGCTTGCCACCCGTAGCGCGAAGCGCGAATCGTGGCTTGCCACCCGTAGCGCGAAGCGCGAAGGGTGGTGCGCCCAGCAGGCTTCGAACCTGCAACCTCCAGTGTCGGAGACTGGCGCTCTATCCAGTTGAGCTATGGGCGCGCGACCACCAATCATACCCCTGTGGGCACCTCCGGCACAGTACGCACCTCAAGCACCGACGAGTTTCTTGATGAGTTGTATCTGCCCCGCGTGATAAGCCGCGTGCCCGGTGATGCCGAGCACCAGGTCGAACTGCTCCTTTTCGTTGAGCGGCGACGCCTTCGTTCCCGCCGACACCGCCGTCACCGTCCTGGCCAGGCGTTCCTGCGCGGCGTCGAGCGTCGCCCGGATCGTCTTCCAGTCAAGCGCCTTGTCGCTGTTCAGCTCGAACCAGTCCTCGCCGGACAGTGGGAATTGCCCAGCCGCGGCGCCGGTCAACTTGCTTTCGATCTGCCCCGCCCAATACGCGTGATGCAACGCCACCTCGGCGATGTTGTGCCGGCCCTTCGCCGGCCGCGCGTAGGCCTGCGCCGCGGTCACATCCGCCACGGCCGCCTTCATGTCCGACCCGTACCACGCGCCCGGACCATACCCTTCGTTCAAGACTCGATTCATGTCCATGCCGCTGCTCCTTGTAACCTTCTAACGATGACTTAACGGTTACGGACAATATCCCGGCCAGGGTAACTAGTCAAATGCTTTTTGGTAGTTACCGGACAAACGGCTAGAATCGGGTCAATGGCCAAGCTGTCGGTGCCGGAAGAATCGGTGGACGCCGAACGTGTGCTGGCCTTTATCAACACGCTCAGCAGCCGCCCGACCGTGGCACCCGTCGAACGCCTCGATTCCTACGAGGCGCTGGTGCTCTGGGCCAGGGAGCAGCACCTGGTGTCGGCCGCGGCTGCGGAACGCCTGCTCGCCGAGGCGAAGAAGCACCCGCATCACGCTTCGCTGGTGCTGGCGCGCGCGAAACAATTCCGCGAAGCGCTCAATGGGCTGGCGGCCGCCATCGACACCGGCAAGCCGCCCCATCACGACGTGCTCGCCACCATCGGTGAATGCCTCGCCGGCGCCTACGCCAATGCGCGGTTGGTCCCGCACGAGGGCGCGCTGCAATGGGTGGCCAGCGCCGACGACGATCTCGAACGCATCGTCTGGGAGATCGGACGCGCCGCCGGACGCCTGGTCGTGTCCCCTCGCCTCGCCCGCGTCCGCGCCTGTGCGGCTGGTGATTGCGGCTGGTGGTTCGTGGATGACACCAAGAATCGGTCGCGCCGCTGGTGTGACATGACGTTGTGCGGTAATCGAGAAAAGATGCGTCGTTTTCGATCCAAGGGTTCCAGGGGTTCCAAATGATTCCAAGGGTTCCAAAGGCGTTGTTCTGTTGGGTTCCAGTGGTTCTGGTTCTGTTCGGGAGCGGCGTTCTTTCGGCCCAGGCGCCGGCGCGTTTCGTCGTTCAGTTGGACACGACGAAAGGTCCCATCGTCATCGAATGTTTTCGCGAGTGGGCCCCGAAGGGAGCCGATCGTTTCTATGAATTGGTAACGAGCGGCTACTTCGACGACAGCGCGATCTTTCGCATCCGCCCGAAGACGTGGGCGCAGTTCGGCATCAACGGCGATCCGCAAGTCTCGCAAGCGTGGCGGCCGCGCACGATTCCCGATGATCCGTTTCAACCGGCGCACGGCAGCGAGCGCGGCACCGTGTTCTTCGCCTGGGCCGTGCCCAACGGCCGGACGACGCAGGTGGTGATCAACTTGAAGGACAACCGCGAGGTCCACGACAAGGAGCCGTTCGTGCCGTTCGGCCGTGTCATCGAAGGGATGAACGTCGCGGATTCGTGGTTCGATGGCTATGGGGAAGCCGCCGGTGGCGGGATTCGTGCCGGGAAGCAGGATCCGGTTTTCCAGGGTGGCAACGACTACCTGCGGACCAATTTTTCAAAGCTGGACTACATCAAGACCGCCCGGGTGTTACGCTGAACAAATGCGGAACGTCTTCCTGATTGCCGTTGCCCTTTTTCTCTCTGTCAATTCGGCGCTCGCGCAACGCCTGCCCGGCGGCGTGTCGCCCACTCATTACAACCTGTGGTTCGCTCCCGACCTCGACAAGGCGACCTTCCGCGGCAAGGAATCGATCGCGGTGACGCTGTCGGCTCCGTCGCCGACGATCACGCTGCATGCCGCCGAGATCACGTTCGGCGACGTCACCATCGAGTCCGCCGGCGGATCGCAGACCGCCACGGTGTCGCTCAACGAGAAAGACGAAACCGCGACGCTGAGAGTGGCGAAACCGATCGCGGCCGGGCCGGCGACGATTCGCATTACCTATACGGGCATCCTCAACGACAAGCTGCGCGGCTTTTATCTGAGCAAGGCCAACGGCCGCAATTACGCCGTCAGCCAGATGGAAGCCACCGATGCACGGCGCGCGTTTCCATCATTCGATGAGCCTTCGGCGAAGGCGACGTTCGATGTCGCGCTGATGATTGACGCCGCCGATTCGGCGATCTCGAACGGCAAGCAACTGTCCGACACGCCCGGTCCCGAGCCCGGCAAGCACACCATCGTCTTTGCGACGACGCCGAAGATGTCGAGTTACCTGGTGGCGCTGCTGGTCGGTGATTTCGTATGCCGGACGGGCGCGGCGGGATCGACGCCGGTGCGCGTCTGCGCGACGCCCGACAAGCTGGGCCTGACGGCGTTCGCGCTGGCGGCCGCCGAGCAGGAAGTGCTGTTCTTCAACAAGTACTTCGGCATCAAGTATCCCTACGAGAAGCTCGACATCATCGGCGTCCCGGACTTCGCCGCCGGCGCCATGGAAAATGCCGGCGCGATCACCTTCCGCGAGCGCATGCTGCTGGCGAATGAATCGACGGCCTCGGTCGGCGTGAGGAAGTCGGTCGCGTCTGTCATCGCCCACGAACTCGCGCACCAGTGGTTTGGCGACCTGGTGACGATGAAGTGGTGGGACGACATCTGGCTGAACGAAGGTTTCGCGACCTGGGCGGCGAACAAGCCGCTGGCGGAGTGGAAGCCCGAATGGCGGATGGACGTGAACGCCTCTACCGAAACGCAAGTGGCGCTCGGACTCGATGCGCTGCAGAGCACGCGCGCGATCCGCACGCGCGTCAACACCCCGGCGGAAATCAACGAGGTCTTCGATCCGATCGCCTACGAAAAGACCGCTGGCGTCCTTGGCATGATCGAGGCGTACGTCGGCCCCGAGAAGTTCCGTCAGGGCGTGTCGTCGTACTTGAGCAAGTACTCGACGAGCAACGCCGCCGGCGAAGACTTCTGGACCGAGATGACGCGCGTCACCGAGAAACCCGTCAACCGGATCATGCAGAGCTTTGTGGAACAGGCCGGCGCTCCCCTGCTGAAGGTGAAGACGCGCTGCGTCGGCGGATCAACCGAAGTGTCGATCGCGCAGTCGCGATTCGTCGGCGCGCCCGGCGCCAAAGAGGCGGCGCCGCAGCACTGGACGCTGCCGGTGTGCGTCAAGACCGGCAACAACGCCGCCAGTTGCACCATTGTGACCGAGGCCACGCAGACCGTGCGGGCGGCCGGCTGCGGCGCGGCGATGGTCAATGCCGACGGCCACGGCTACTACTTCACCGAGTACGAGCCGGCCACCGTCGCGGCGCTCGCGCATCGCGATCCGCCGCTCACGGCGCCCGAACGCATCAGCCTGCTCGGCGACGAATGGCGCATTGTCCGCTCGGGCCACCATGACATCGGCACGTACCTGGATCTGGGAGCGGCGTTTGCGAACGATCCGACGCCGGCCGTGGTCGGCGACATCGTCAGCCGCCTGTCGTTCGTCCGCGGCGCGATCGCGGATGCCGATCAGCGTCCCAGGTTCGACGCCTGGGTGGCGAAGACGTTCCGCCCGGCGCTCGATCGCATCGGCATCGAGCCGAAGGCCGGTGATTCGGATGACGTGAACAGCGTGCGCGGCACCCTGCTGCAATTGCTCAGCACCGATCCCGACGTGCAGCAACGCGCCCGCGCGCTGGCGATGCGCTATCTCGAGGACCCGGCATCGCTACCGCCGACGCTGGTCTCGGCGGTCCTCCAGGTCGCGGCCGCCGGCGGCGATGCCGCGCTTTACGATCGGTATGTCGCGAAGATGAACGCGTCGATGGCCACGCCGGAGGAGTATTACCGCTTCTTCAACGCGCTGGCGACGTTCCGGGGCACGGCGTTGCGAACGCGGACGCAGACCTTTGCGCTCAACGAAGCACGCTCGCAGGATACGCCGTTGATGCTGGCGCAATTGCTGGGATCGGACACCGACAGCGCGTCGTGGAATTTCGTGAAAGAAAACTGGCCCGCGCTGGTGCAGAAGCTCGGCACCTTCCAGGGCATTCCCGGAATCATCAACGCCCTCGGCGCCGGCTGTTCGGAATCTGCCAGCGCCGAGATGAAAGCGTTCTTTACCGCGCACCCGGTGCCCGAAGCCGCCCGCGCCTTGCAGCAGGCGTATGAGCGCATCGCGTCATGCGTCGCCGTCGATCAGCGACAATCGCCGGCGTTCACTAAGTGGCTAGGTGCCCAACCGTAGGCACCTGAGGCACGGTACGCACTCAGGCACTTGGGGTGTCAGTGCCCGACGTCAGTTGTTGCTGACGGAGGGCCGCTGCTCCCATCAGTCCTCCCATGCCCATGGATTCGACGGCGCTGCTCGGGATGATCATCAGCGCGCCCTTTTCCTTCAGCCCTTCATAGAGCATGTTCATCGCGCGCAGGTGCATCGCGGTCGGATTGTTCTCGTAGGACTTCGCCGCCTGCGCGAACGACGCCGCAATTTCGAGTTCCGCCTGGCCAAGGATGATGCGGGCCTGCTTTTCCCGCTCGGCCTGCGCCTGTCGTGACATCGCATCCTGCAGGGCGCCGGGGATCACCACGTCGCGCATTTCCACCGATGACACCGTCACGCCCCACGGATTCGAGCGTTCGTCAATCAGCTTCTGCAATTCGTTCTGGACCTGCTCGCGCCCGCGCAACAAGTCCGCCAGCGTCGTCCGCCCGATAATGTCGCGCAGCGCCGTCTGCGCCGCCCACGCCACCGCGCGCGCGTAGTCCTGCACCTCGAGCGCGGCTTTTTCGGCGTCGTGCACCATCCAGAACAACACCGCGTCAACATTCACCGGGACGGTGTCGGCCGTGAGCGTCTGCTCGGCGGCAAACCCGGAGGCGATCGTGCGCTGATCGATCACCGACGAGACGCGATCGATGAACGGCACGATCCAGAACAGGCCCGGGCCGCGCAGCCCGACGTAGCGGCCGAAGCGCAAGACCACCGCGCGTTCCCATTGCTGCGCAATCTGCGGCGCCGGTGCGATCAGCAGGCCGATCACGATGCTGACGACCAGCGGGACCGGATTGCCGAGGATCGCGGACACGATGCCGCCCACGATCGCGGCCGACAGCACCACGGCCACGGCGACGACGTTCAGTCCCGCAGCGGCGACGCCGGCTGAGGGTTCTTGCGTGCGACGAACGGATGCCATCACGGCCATTACCTGCCTCCCTGATGCGTATGCAATTGCTCGATGACTTCTTCCACGGAGAATCCCGCCGTGCCTGCTTCCGCCAGCAGGCGGGTCACAAATGCGCGCAGACGTTTCTCGTGTTCCTTCGGCGGCCGCGCCTTGTCGGCGGTCGCGGTCACAAACGAACCCACGCCGCGGCGCGTTTCGATCGCGCCGCTGCGCTCGAGGTCCGCATACACCCGCGCCACGGTATTGGCGTTGATCTTCAGTTCGACGGCCAGCGAACGCACCGTCGGCAGCTGATCGCCTGGCCGCAGGCGGCTGGTGGCCATCGCCGCCCGGAGCGCCCGCTCCAGCTGCGTATAGATAGGTGTCTTGTCCCGGGTGTCGATGGAAACGAGACTCACAAGCCTGTTGTACTAATACATTAGAACAATATCAACCCTTCGACTCGAGGCCGGATTCCGGCCCCTCGCTCAGGGCAAGGCCGCCGTAAAATGCGGTGGGTTTCTTATGAGAAGACTATCTGTGCTTTCTGCGGCCCTGGTGTTGGTTTCTGCGCATGTCGAGGCGCAGGTCACATCCGCCGACTACCAGCGCGCGCAGGCGCTCGGCGACAAGTACGAATCGGCGGCCGTCTTCGTCCCGGATACGCCGACGTGGGTCGGCGGCACGCATCGCTTCTACTACCGGCGTTCGCTCGCCAACGGCTTCGAATTCGTGATGGTCGATGCCGACACGCGCGGGAAGCAGGCGGCGTTCGATCACACGCGCCTGGCCGAGTCGCTGTCGAAGGCCTCCGGTCATGCCTACACCTCGACACGACTCCCCTTCCAGGGCTTCAACTTCAATGAGGCGTTGAGTGCCATCGACTTCACCATTGATGGCGCGCGCTGGACGTGCACGCTGGCCGACTATGCGTGTCACACGCCGGAGGTCCCGCCACCTGGTGAGATCCGCCGCGGCATCACGGGCCCGGTGCGCGGTATGACTTCTGCGGCCGCTCCGCGGCCGCGGCTCTCGCCCGACGGCAAGTGGATGGCGTTCATCGACAACTACAACGTCGCGATTCGGCCGTTCGGGGGCCAGAAACACATCGCGCTCAGCACCGATGGCTCCGAAGGCAACTATTACGACGGTGCGACGCTCGCCTGGTCGCCGGATTCATCGAAGCTCGTCGCCTATCGTGTGCGCCCTGGTTATCGCCGCTACATTCACTACGTCGCCTCGTCTCCCGAGGATCAGTTGCAGCCCGAGCACTGGGCGTCGCAGTACGCCAAGCCCGGTGATCAACTCGACCTCGAGCAGCCGGTGCTGTTCGACGTGCGCGGCCAGAAAGAAATCGTCGTCGATCCACGACTGTTTCCGAATCCGTACGACATGTCGGATCCGGCGTGGCGCAAGGACAGCCGCAGCTTCAGCTTCGAATACAACCAGCGCGGCCACCAGGTGTATCGCGTCATCGACGTCGATGCGCAGAGCGGCGCCGCGCGCGCGGTGATCTCCGAAGAACCGAAGACGTTCTTCTACTACAACCGCTCCGCCGCCACGTTGCAGGCCGGCAAGCGCTATCGCTACGACATCGCCGACGGCAAGGAAATCGTCTGGATGTCGGAGCGCGACGGCTGGAATCATCTCTATCTGATCGACGGCGCCACCGGCGCGGTCAAGAACCAGATCACCAAGGGCGCATGGCCGGTACGGCACGTCATCAAGGTGGATGAGGAGAAGCGGCAGCTGTGGTTCAGCGCCGGCGGCATGACTGCCGGCGAGGACCCGTACTTCCAGCATTACTACCGCATCAATCTCGATGGCACCGGTCTCACGCCCCTCACGCCGGTCGCCGCGAACCACACGGTCGAGTTCTCGTCCGACATGCAGTTCTTTGTCGATCACTATTCACGTCCCGACCTCGCGAGCGTGCTCGAGCTCCGTCGTGTGGAGGGCGAGGGCTTAAGCCCTCGCCGCGATTCAGCGGCGGCTGAAGCCGCCGCTCTCCAAACGTGGGAGATCGAAAAGGGCGACATCACCTCGCTCGTCCAGCTGGGATGGAAAGCACCCGAGGTCTTCGTCGCCAAAGGCCGCGACGGCACGACCGACATCTGGGGACTGGTGTGGAAGCCCTCGAAGTTCGACGCGACGAAGACATACCCCGTGATCGAATATATCTACGCCGGCCCGCACGGCACGCACACGCCGAAGACGTTCATGGCCTCGAGCGGCATGCAGGCCCAGGCCGAACTCGGCTTCATCGTCGTGCAGATGGACGGCATGGGCACGTCGAATCGCTCGAAGGCGTTTCACGACGTGGCGTGGCAGAACATCAAGGATGCCGGCTTCCCCGATCGCATCCTCTGGCACAAGGCGTTCGCGGCGAAGAATCCGTGGTACGACATCACGCGCGTCGGCATCTACGGCGGCTCCGCCGGCGGGCAGAACTCGATGGGCGCGCTGCTTTTCCATCCCGACTTCTACAAGGTCGCCGTGTCGTACGCCGGCTGCCACGACAACCGCATGGACAAGATCTGGTGGAACGAACAGTGGATGGGATGGCCGATCGGCCCGCAGTATTCCGCGTCATCGAACGTCGATCATGCGGACCTGCTGCAGGGAAGACTTCTACTGATGTTCGGCGAGCTCGACACCAACGTCGATCCGTCCTCGACGATGCAGGTGGTCAATGCGTTGATCAAGGCGGGGAAGAATTTCGACCTGCTGATTTATCCCGGTGAAGATCACAACGCCGGACGCGGCGGTCAATACGCAGCCTACGGCGAACGGAAGCGATTTGATTTCTTTGTGCGACACTTGATGAATCAGAATCCGCCCGAATGGAGTTCGGATTCAGAGCGCGCCACGAAGAGCAGCCAAAACTAACCACGAAATTCACGAAACTCACGAAGAACATCTTTTTGAAATGCATTTGAAAAAAATCGTCTTCGTGTGCTTCGCTGGTTTCGTGTCCTTCGTGGCGAGCCCTGGCTGCAAGGCCCCTTCCGAGCCTCAACAGATCGTCTCGGTGACGCGGCTCGTCGGCACCTGGCAGGGCCGCGGCATCGCGTCCGTCGGCGACATCCCCAGCGAAACGGGGCGGTTCAAGATCACTTGGGAAACGTCGAACGAGTCCCCGGCCGGGGCCGGCCGTTTCAAGCTGACGATGAGAAGCGCGGTGAGTGGTCGTCCCATGCAACTGGTCGCCGATCATCAGGGAGTGGGCTCCGGTACCGCCTCGTACGACGAAGGCCCCAGAACCTACGATTTCCTCGTGGATTCCGCCAACGTCGACTGGAAATTCAGCGTCGAGGAAACCACCGGCGCTTTTGAGCAAGGGGCCAGAAAACCCTGAGCTAAATTGAGTATTCTTGTCGGGTGAATAAGCTCATTTTTTCGGGTACCGCACTACTCCTGGCCGTCGGCCTGTCCGCGGCGTGTAAAACCGCCAATCCCGGCTCCGCCACGGGCACCAAGATTCTTCAGCCGGGCGCACCGGGACAACAGACCAGGACCATCACCACCGCCGAGGCGACTGACCTCTCCAAGGTCGGCGCGACCGCGGCGGACGTGAAATTCATGCAGGGCATGATCGGCCACCACGCCCAGGCCGTGGAAATGGTGGCGCTCATTGCCGATCGCAGCGCCAACCCGCAAATGAAGCGGCTCGGCTTGCGCATCCAGATCTCCCAGGATGACGAGATGAACATGATGCGCAAGTGGCTCGCCGAGCGCGGCGCGGCCATTCCCGGCCCGCACGCGCATCACGAGCCGGGCGGCATGATGCCCGGCATGCTCTCCCCTGAAGAAATGCAGCAGCTCGCCGACGCCAAGGGCGTCGAGTTCGACCGGCTGTTTCTGCAGGGCATGATCAAGCACCACGGCGGCGCGATCTCGATGGTCGAGGAGCTGTTCAAGACGCCCGGTGCAGGACAGGAAGGCGGCATCTTCGCGTTTGCGTCAGACGTGGATGCCGATCAGCGAATGGAGATCGATCGGATGGGCGCGATGCTCAAGGAGATCACGAAATGAAATCGGTGGCTTGGAAAGTTCTCGGTGTATCGGCGGCACTCTGTTCGTTCGTCCTGGTTGGCGCGGCTCAGCAGAAAGCTCCGGATCCGAAGGATCCGCGCGTCGGCTTGAAGCCCGGCTTGCGTGACGCCGGCGTGGCCGCGCGCGGCATGGAGCTGGTGGCGACGCGCCCTCGTCCCGAAGGGTTCTTCGATCCCGAACATCCCGCCGGTGATGCGATGCCGCCGGAACGTCCGGCGAATGCCACGGCGCCTGCGCCTGCGCCCACACCGCCACCCGCGGCGCCGGCCGGCCCGCCCCGCCCGGGCGGACTCGACTTCGCCAACTCCGACATCGCCTTCAGCGGCACGCACATGGTGATCGGCAATTTCCACGGCTTCAACACCTACGACATCGAGAGCTCGAAGAGCCCGCGCGCGATCGCGTCGGTGGTCTGCCCCGGCGGCCAGGGCGACGTCTCGATCTACGGCAACCTGCTGTTCATGTCCGTCGAACAGACGCGCGGCCGCATCGACTGCGGCACGCAGGGCATCAGCGAGGCGATCAGCAAGGAGCGCTTCCGCGGCGTGCGCATCTTCGACATCACCGACATCAAGAATCCCAAGCAGGTCGCGGCGGTGCAGACCTGCCGCGGTTCGCACACCCACACGCTGGTGCCCAAAGACAAGCAGACGCTGTATGTCTACGGCTCCGGCACCGGCGGCGTGCGCTCGGGCGAAGAGCTGGTCGACTGCTCCGCCGGCGATCCGAAAGACAACCCGAACACGGCGCTGTTCAGCATCGACGTGATCGAGGTGCCGCTCGCCGCGCCCGAGAAGGCGCGTGTCGTCAATCGCCCGCGCATCTTCGCCGATGAAAAGACCGGCGCCATCGCCGGCCTCAACCCCGGTGGCGACCACGGCCCCGGCACGCAGCGCAGCAGCGCGACCAACCAGTGCCACGACATCACGGTGTACCCGGAAGTCGGTCTCGCGGCCGGCGCCTGCTCGGGCAACGGCATCCTGATGGACATTTCCGATCCCGCCAATCCGAAGCGCCTCGACGTGGCGTCGGATCAGAACTTCGCCTACTGGCACTCGGCGACGTTCAACAACGACGGCACCAAGGTGATCTTCACGGATGAATGGGGCGGCGGCACGCGGCCGCGTTGCCGCGCGACCGATCTGCCCAACTGGGGCGCCGATGCGATCTTCGACATCGTCAACAAGAAGCTGGTGTTCGGCGGTTACTTCAAGATGCCGGCCGCGCAGACCGAGCAGGAGAACTGCGTCGCGCACAACGGCTCGCTGATTCCGGTCCCCGGCCGCGACATCATGGTGCAGGGCTGGTATCAGGGCGGCGTCTCGGTGTTCGACTTTACCGACGCGAAGAACCCGGTCGAGATCGCCTACTTCGATCGCGGCCCGCTCGACGCCAAGAACCTGATCATCGGCGGTTACTGGTCGGCGTATTGGTACAACGGCAACATCTACGGCTCGGAGATCGCGCGCGGCCTCGACATCTTCAAGCTGGTGCCGACCACCTACCTGACGCAGAACGAGATCGACGCCGCCATCCAGGTGCGCGCCACCGAATTCAACGCGCAGAACCAGAAGAAGCTGGCCTATCCGGCGACGAGCGTCGTCGCCAGGGCGTATCTCGATCAGCTCGGCCGCAACAACGCGATCGCCGCCGATCGCGCCAAGGCCGTCCGCGACAACCTCGCCAAGGTCGATGAGCTGCGCACCGGCAAGGAAAAGAACGCGGCCGCCGCGCTCGACGCGTTGAATGCGGTCGCCGCGCAGGTCGAGGCCGATGCCAAGACGAAGAGCGGGCGTGACGCCATGCGCCTGACCGCGCTGGCCGACACGCTCAAGGGCCGCGCCGCGGCGTTGAAATAAAGGGAGTTGATGATGAGACTGACGACGTTATTCGCGGGCGCGATCCTGGTTTCGACCATCGCGACTGCGCACGCGCAACAGCCGGCACCCGCCGCACCCGCCGCACCCGCGCAGGCCGGCCCGCCGCGCCAGCAGCCCGATCCGATTCCGCCCGATAACCTGCCGCGCCCGTCGACGACCGATCCGCGATCGATGCTGAAAGCCGGCGGCCCCGGCCAGAAGGCCGCCGAGGCGGCGTGGAACATGGAGCTCGTCACCAACCTGCCGAAGCCGGAAGGCTTCCAGGATCCGCTGCCGCTCGGCACGCGCGCGCCGGAGCCGGCGCCCGGCGCGCCGCGCACGCCGCCCAACCCGAATGGCCTCAGCTATACGAACTCGGATCTCGCGTTCAGCGGCAGCCACGTGATCGTCGGCAACTACCACGGCTTCAACACCTACAACATCGAGCGCGCCAACAAGCCGCAGTTGCTGGCGTCGGTCGTGTGTCCTGGTGGCCAGGGCGACGTCTCGACGTGGGGCAACCTGTTGTTCATGTCGGTCGAGCAGACCCGCGGCCGCCTCGATTGCGGTCTCCAGGGTGTGGTGCCGACGGTCAGCAACGAGCGCTTCCGCGGCGTCCGCGTGTTCGACATCAGCGACCTGAAGAATCCGAAGCAGGTCGCGGCGGTGCAGACCTGCCGCGGTTCACACACGCACACGCTGGTCCCCGATCCGAAGGACAAGAGCCACATCTACCTGTATGCCTCCGGCACCGGCGGCGTCCGCTCGGGCGATGAGCTCGTCGGCTGCTCCGGCAAGGATGCCAAGGAAGACCCGAACACGTCGCTGTTCAGCATCGACGTGATCGAAGTGCCGATCGCCGCGCCCGAGAAGGCGCGCATCGTCAACCAGCCGCGCCTGTTCGCCAGCGACAACGGCAACATCGCGGGCCTGTGGATGGGCGGCGATCACGGTGAGCACACGCAGCGCACCAGCACCACCAACCAGTGCCACGACATCACGGTGTATTCGGAAATCGGCCTCGCCGCGGGCGCGTGCTCGGGCAACGGCATCCTGATGGACATCAGCGATCCGCGTAATCCCAAGCGCCTCGACTTCGTGTCCGACACCGGCTTCGCCTACTGGCACTCGGCGACCTTCAACAACGACGGCACGAAGGTGGTGTTCACCGACGAGTGGGGCGGCGGCGGCCGGCCGCGTTGCCGCGCGGTCGATCCCCTGACCTGGGGCGCCGACGCGATCTACGACATCGTCGACAAGAAGATGGTGTTCAGGGGCTACTACAAGATGCCGGCGGCGCAGACCGAGCAGGAAAACTGCGTGGCGCACAACGGCTCGCTGATTCCCGTCCCCGGCCGCGACCTGATGGTGCAGTCGTGGTACCAGGGCGGCGTGTCGGTGTTCGACTTCAGCGATTCGACGCACGCGAAAGAGATCGCGTATTTCGATCGCGGGCCGATCAACGGCGAGGCGATGATCTCGGGCGGCTACTGGTCGTCGTATTGGTACAACGGCAACATCTACGGCTCCGAGATCGCGCGCGGCATCGACGTCTTCAAGCTGAAGCCGAGCGAATTCCTGTCGCAGAACGAAATCGATGCGGCGATGCAGTTCCGGCTGCAGGAGTTCAATTCGCAGAATCAGCCCAAGGTCGTGTGGGAACCGACGGCCGCCGTCGCGAAGGCCTACATGGATCAGTTGAGCCGCTCGAAGAGCATCTCCGCCGCCCAGGTCAAGACGGTGAGCGATGCGCTGTCGAAGGCCGATGGCAAGAGCAAAGCCGCGGTCGATCAGCTCGAGACGCTGGCCGGCCAGTTCGACGCCGATGCCGCCAAGGCCTCGGGCCTCGATCAGAAGCGCATGAAAGCTCTCGCGGAAACGCTCCGCGGCCGCGCTGCTCGCTTGCGCTAACTCGAATTAATTCGTTTTCGTCAAAAGGGCCTGCTGTTTCAGCGGGCTCTTTTTGTTTGTACCTTGGAACCCCATCGGAACATGCGCACACCGCTCAGCTTGCAAGATTGCGTTGCGCTGAGAAGAATCAGGACCTTGTCCGTCTATATTATCGATGCCTGCGCGAGTGGCACGTTCTCGTCGTCCTCTTGCGAATGCATCGCCTGCAGAGTCCTTCTGTAGACGTCATTACAAATTTGAGATGACGTCTTCCATTTCAATCCCGTTCACCGGTTGCCTAACAAAATCGCCGAGGCTTCGAATGGTTAAGCGACGTTTCTTGCCCAGCGCGTTCGTTGTACTGCTGAGTTGCGTGCCCGAACTGGCGTCAGCTCAGCAGCATCCCGTTCTTGATGCGCAGGGTTTTGTTGTCTCCCGCAGGTCATGGCCAGAAACTACTTGAACGATTGACGCAACTGAATCGGCTACTCGGACAGCGGGGTTGTCTGATTCCGATCGCTCTGTTGCAGAGCGACTAGTACGAGAGATTAAGGAAGTGCTGCAATGAGCAGAACTCTTCTGGCCGCCGACGTTCCCGCCTTTCTGGCTAAAGCGGTAACCTCATTTACTGATTCGCCGGAATATCGCCAACTCGACGAGAGCTCTCAATCGGTCCCGGGTTTGGTGGTCGGCCAACTTGGGAAGATGCTGCAACGACTGCAAACCGAGGCGTCGGAGCGACAGCCCACGATCGAAGTGACGACAACTCTGGGTGAAGCATATTCCGCGCTTGAGGTCCTCTCCTCTGCACCGGCGCCCGCGGTCCAGAACTTGGTTGTCGTGGAGGTACTAGAACACCTGCATGTGTCCGAGGACGTTCGAGATTCGATAGTCGCGAACCTTGGCGAGCGTACTCAACAACTCTATCGTCAATGGGTTAGCCCTCGAACGGAGAGCCCGTAATGAACGGCGCCCCTCCCGCGCGAACCGAGCGGAGTGGCGCGTGGCGTTTAAGCGCTGAAGGCGCTCGCGGAACCCCGCCGCGGCCGGGCTGCTCGCTTGCGCTAGAAATAACAAATTACAAATAACGAATAACAAAGGGGTCCTGCGAGCGCAGGGCCCCTTTTCTCATGTACGGAACTTTATCGCTCCTCTTTACGTCCCACAGGAACGAGCTATACTCCTCTGCGCATCCAACAGGAGCACCTCATTAGGAGATGTGATGGGCGAATCGAAATCCGACATCCTGCAAGGCACGCTGGACCTGATGGTCCTGAAGACCCTCGACGCCATGGGGCCGATGCATGGCTACGGCATCGCCCGCCGCATCGAGCAGATCAGCGAGGAGGCGTTGCAGATCAACCAGGGCACGATCTATCTCTGCCTGATCCGGCTCGTGCAAAAGGGATGGATCGACGCCTCCTGGGGCATCTCCGACAACAATCGCAAGGCGAAGTTCTACGCGATTTCGAAGGCCGGCAAGAAGCAGCTGGCCGAGGAAGCGAAGAACTGGGAGCGCATCTCGGGCGTCATCGATCGCCTGCTGACGCTGAGGAAGTCGTCATGATCGCGATGGTGCGCCACTTCATCGCGCGCCTGCGCGCGCTGGTTCGCGGCAGTGAGCTCGATCGCGACTTCTCGCGGGAACTCGAGACGCATCTCGAGATGATGACCGAGGACCACATTCGCCGCGGCCTCTCCCCCGCCGAGGCCCGCCGCCAGGCCGCCATCCGGCTCGGGGCCGCTTCGTCTCTGCAATCCCAGCATCGCGACGCACGCGGGTTTCGCGCGCTCGACGACCTGTTCCAGGACCTCCGCTTTGCGGCTCGCTTGTTAATCAAGGACCGCTGGTTCTCGGCGGCGGCGATCGCCGCGATCGCGCTTGGCATCGGCGCCAACACCATCGGCTTCAGCATCGTCAATGCCGCGTTCATCCGCGGGTTTGCCTTCGATCGTGCAGAAGACCTGCTGGCGATTTCGTGGCGGCCGCAGGCCGGCCGTCGCACGGGATCTTCGCACCTGGATTTCGAGGACTGGCGCACGCAGTCGCAGTCGTTCGAATCGATGGCGGCGTACGGATTCGGTGCGATGAATATCAGTGACGATCATGCCGCCCCCGAACAGACCCAGGGCTCCATCATCAGCGCCAACTTCTTCGACATGCTCCGCCAGCGTCCGCTCCTCGGCCGGACGTTCATCGAAGGCGAGGAGCGGCGCGCGTCCGACCTGGTCGTGATCATCGGCTACGACATCTGGACGAACCGGTTCGGCCGCGACCCCAACATCCTCGGCCACGCCCTGCGCGTCAACGGCAAGCCGTCGACGATCGTCGGCGTCATGCCCGAGGGCATGAAATTCCCGGACAACAGCGAGTTGTGGGCGCCGTTCGGCATCAACGAGGCGCAGTCGGCCCGCAACGTTCGGCCGCTCGGTATCATCGGGCGGCTCAAGCCGGGCGTCAGCCGGCGCGAAGCGCAGACCGAGATCGACGGCATCGCGAAGCGCAGCATCGCCGCACATCCGGAAGAGAACAAGGGCCTCGCCGGCGGCCAGGTCGAGACGTTGCTGCAACGCTTTCTCGGCGGCGCCGCCCGTCCGATGTTCATCACCATCATGGGCGCGGTGATCTTCGTGCTGTTGATCGCGTGTGCGAACGTCGCCAACCTGCTGCTGTCGCGGGCCCTCTATCGGTCGCGGGAAGTCGCGGTCCGCTATTCACTCGGCGCCACCCGCTGGCGCATCGTGCGTCAGTTATTGATCGAGAGCGTCGCGCTCGCCGGCCTCGGCGGCCTGATCGGCCTGGCGTTCGCGACATTCGGCGTCCGCGCGTTCGACGCCGCCGTGCAGGCCTCACAGGCGCCCTATTGGCTGCGCTTCACGATCGATTACCGCGTCCTTGCCTATGTCGCGGGCACCTGCGTGGCGACCGGCGTGTTGTTCGGCCTCGCGCCGGCGTTGCACATCTCCCGCGAACAGCCTGCAGACACGTTGAAGGATGGCGCGCGCGGCATGACCGGCGGCGGCCGTTCGGGCCGTCTGGGCAACGGCCTGGTGATCGCCGAGCTGGCCCTCACCGTGGTGCTGCTGTGCGGCGCCGGCCTGATGGTCCGCAGTTTCATGGCCCTCTACGCCATCGATCCTGGCTTCGAGGTCAACGGGTTGACACGCATGCGCATGCAACTGCCGCCGGCGAAGTATCCGGACCCGGCGTCGCGCGCGCGATTGCTCGAGCAACTACAGCCGCTCGTGGCCGCGATCCCCGGAGTGCAACATGCAGCGTTTGCGACGAGCGTGCCGCCGCTGCGCGACGAAGAATGGCGATTCGAACTGGATGGCGATCCGCCCGCGGAGGACACGCAACGGGCGTGGACGAGCACCATCAAGATCACGCCACACTACTTCGACCTGCTGGGCGTGAGCATCAACCGCGGGCGGGCGTTGAACGCCTCGGACGGCTCACCGGGCGCCGAGAACGTCATCGTCAACCAGATGTTCGTCGATCGCTATCTTGCGGGCCGCGATCCAATCGGCCGCCGCATTAAGTTCGTGCCACGGCGGCAGCCCGAGGTGCTCGCGACCGATGCCGCCTTCGCGCAGTCCTGGCGCACCATCGTCGGCGTCAGCGCGCCGTTCATCCAGGGATCGACCGACGACGCGTTCCGGAGTCCGGTCGTCTACCTGCCGTTGCGGGAATTCTCACCGCGCACGGTGTCGTTGATGGTCCGCAGCGCGCTGCCGCCGGGCAGCGTGATGACCGAGGTCCGCAAGGCGATGCAATCGATCGACGTCGATCAGCCGGTGTTCACGATCCAGACGATCGCGCAGGTGTTCGCGGAAGAGCGCAGCATCTATCGAATCTTCGCCACGCTGTTCGCGGTCCTGGCGGCGATCGGCCTGCTGCTGTCCGCGATCGGCGTTTACGGCGTGATGGCCTACGCGATTTCGCGGCGCACGCAGGAGATTGGCCTGCGCATGGCGCTCGGCGCCAGGCGATGGGATGTGTCGTGGCTGTTCTTGAGGCGCGGCCTCGTCCAGCTCGCCGTCGCGCTCGCGATCGGATTGCCCGCGGCGTTGGGTCTCGCCTCGGTCGCACAGTTCCGCCTCGTCGAGATCGAGCCGAGCGATCCGGTGACGATGATTGGGATCACGATCGTGATCGTGACGGTGGCGCTGCTGGCCTGCGTGCTGCCCGCGCGCAGAGCGGCGCGCGTCGATCCGATGGTGGCGTTGCGAGCGGAATAGAGGGCTGCGGGCGCCATGGCGGTGTCGGGTTGCACGGCGGTCCAAATATAGTGATAATGCCTACATGATCGATTTCGCCACTTCCCGGAAGACGGTGACCGCGGTGGACGCCAACCGCAAATTCTCCGAGCTGCTGCGCGATGTGCGGAACGGCGACAGTGTCATCGTCACCGTGCACGGCAAACCCGTGGCGAAGATCATCCCCATCGACGAAAAGACCGCCGTGGCGGACGAGGCGCGGCAGTCGCTGGTGGCGCGGCTGGGCCGTCAACGGGCCGTGAATGCCCCCGCCTGGACGCGCGAATCCCTCTACGACGAAGCATGAACGCCGCGCTGGATACCAACATCCTCGCCTACGCCGAAGGCGTCAACGACGATGACCGGCGGAGGAAGGCGGTGGCGATCATCGAAGGCCTCGAACCGGATCAGACGTTCATTCCCGTCCAGGCGCTGGGCGAGTTGTATGCGGTCCTGGTCAAGCGCGGCAAACGGTCCCGCATCAAGGCGCGCGACGCCGTCATCCAGTGGGGAGATACGTTTCCGCTGATCGAATCCTCGCCGGACGTGTTGTTGCGGGCGATGGATCTGGCCGTCGATCACACGCTGCAGGGTTGGGACGCGCTGATGATCGCCGCGGCGGCTGAGGCGGGGTGCCGGGTGTTGCTCTCCGAAGACCTGCAGGATGGTTTTAGGTGGGGCGGACTCACCATCGTCAATCCTTTCAGCCCCGATCGTCACCCACTCCTGACCAAGCTCCTGTCGAAGCGCCGCTAACCGGAAACAGGTTGCGTTCTACCGCACCGCGATCGCCGTCGCCAGCAGCCGGTTGAGATCCGCGGCCAGGCGGACTCCCGCGAGGGCCATGCGATCGTCGATCGTCGGGATGAAGCGCCGGTAATACCCCTCATCGATGCTCGCATCATTCGCGACCAGCGCTTCTTTCGCGAGCTTGAACGATTCGTTCGTCCACTGCACGGGCGTGCCGGCCGGCTGCGATCCCAATCCCTTGTCGGCGATCAGTTTCTTGAGCGCGTCGAAATACTGCCCCTCGTCGAGATTGCGTCGCGCAATCAGCCGGCTGTCCCACACCGAATGCAGGTTGCACGGCGACGGCCTCGCCGCATCGTTGCCGTCCCTCGACTGTGCTCGGGACGGCCCTGAGCTTGCCGAAGGGCCACAGTCGGTCTGTCCGAACACTTTGACGTGGACGTCGTTGCCGCCGCGGCCGACACCGAGCGCATGAAACGGCTGATGTAAATCGCCGATGAAGTGCACCACGAATTTCAGCGCGGTGGCGCGATCGGCGCGATCGAGCTTTGGATTGGCGAGCCGCTCTTCCCAATACCCGATGCGATCGACCACGCAGTCGCGCCAGCGATCGCCGCGTGATCCCATCGTCACGCCCGGCTGCACCGGGCAGTCGCGATCGCGATCGTAGGCGGTCGCATCAGGCGGAATATTCAGGTAGTGCCACGTGGCCGTCTGTCCCTGGTCGCCGGTGATCGAGTCCGCCCAGCTCGCCACATCCGCCAGCGTCTGGCCATCGAGCAACCACGCCACGTTCTGCTTCGCGATCGGCGTCAGGCGATCGGCCGCGATCAAGCCGACGAGCCGATGCCCCTGCCCGCCCCACGCGTGCAGCAGATTGATCGATGAAAAAAGTGTGACAAGAATCGCGGCCGCCGTTCGAACTCGCATTTTCCCCAGCCTGCTCCGCCGAAGCACGTCCCATCGTTGAGACCATGCGGAGGCGAGTCCAGATTATGCGACAGAAACGCTGGCACCTCGCTTGCTTCCTCAGCCGTAGCGCCTATCTCTCCCGGAGGAAATGACCTTGTCTTGGAACAATCGCACTTCAATCATCACCATCACATCGCTCGTCGCGGTGTTGAGCGTGCCGGCCCTGGCCCACGCGCAACGCGGCGGTGGCGGCGGACGCGGACGGGCGGTGGTCGCCGCACGCCCGGTCGTCGTCTCGCCGTTCTTCTCCCCCTACTTCTCACCGTTCTATTCGCGCTACTACGATCCGTTCTTCTTCGACGTCTACGGGTGGGGATTCCCGGGCTTCTATGCGCCGGCGTTCTACAACCGCGGCATGGTGGAAGACAGTTCAGCGCGCATCCAGGTGACACCGCGCCAGACCGAGGTCTACGTGGACGGCTACCTCGCCGGGGTCGTCGACGACTTCGACGGCATGACCCAGCGCCTGCGCGTCACGCCAGGCGAGCACGAGATCGAGTTGTATCTGGATGGTCATAGGACCATCTCCCAAACGATCGCCTTCGCTCCCGGACAGAGCTATCGCATCCGCCACACCATGGAGCCGCTTGTGGCCGGAGAAGCTGCACCGGCGCGGCCGACCCCGAGGCCTGGTGCGCAAGCGCCGGCCCCACGCGGCCCATTCGACGCTTTCGGCCAACCGTACGGCCGCGGACCGGCCCCACAACCTGGAATGAGTGGCGGACGAGAGGGATCGACGTTGGCGATTCGCGTGCAACCCGGTGACGCCACGATCCTCATCGATGGCGAGCGCTGGCAGGGATCGGGTAGCGAACGCCTCGAGATCCAGGTCACGCCCGGTGAACATCGCATCGAGATTCAGAAGGATGGCTATCAGCCGTTCACCAGCACGGTTCGCGTCCGGCCCGGAGAAACCAACGCCGTCAACGTGAGCCTCACCAAGTCGGGAGACGAATAGCCATGCATCGCCTGATTCGCAACATCGTGTTCGGGGCGTTGGCCGTAGGCGCCTTTAGCAGCAGCGTGTTTGCCCAGTCCTCACCTGCCCAACCAGCCCAACCCGCCCCACCCGCCCGATTGGTCGTCGAGGAAATCCAGAGCGGCTGGCTGTTCTCTCCTGACGCCCGCGCCACCGACCTTGACGGCAAGACCGGCGCGCTCGCCGGCGGCTACATCGGCCACATCACCGATCGTACCTGGGTGATCGGCGTCGGCGGCTACTTCCTCACCAACCGCGACGACGACTTCAAGCTGGCCTACGGCGGACCGGTGTTCGAGTGGTTGATCCGCTCCGATCGCAAGATCGGATTCGGCGTGCGCACGCTCGTCGGTGCGGGCACCGCCACGCTGCCGCGCACGTTCGCCGGTCTCGTGGATACGCGACAGTTGCCGCGGCGTGACGGCCGCACGAACGTTCGCTTCGGCAACTCGAACCAGACCATCGCGGTGAACGACGACTTCTTCGTCGCCGAACCGCAGGTCAACGTGATGTGGAACCTGTCGAAGGGCCAGCGACTGGTGTTTGGCGTCGGCTATCGAGCCGTGGCCAACGCGCCGCTGCTTGGCGATCAACTGAACGGCGTCAGCGGATCGCTGTCGTTTCAGATCGGCGGGAAATAACGCCCGACTCGGAGACGTCGAGCTCACAGCCGTTGAGATCGGCGAAGCGTTCACGATCGAGGCGCAAGGCGATGGGCGTGTCATAGCCCATTTCCTTCGCCACGATCAATCCGAGCAGCAGGATCGCGTCGGGCTCGTGAAGGACGATCGCCGCGGGCGCGCGCTTCGCGTGCACGAGTTCGAGCAGGATGGCCGCTGCGGACGACGAGCCAATCGTCGCCGGCACCAGCAGGACGCGGCCCACGACCGATTGGCCGAACTCCGGATGACGCGGCTCGGCGATCGCCCCGGTCTTCGGATCGACCCCGCCCCAAAAGCTGATCGGTGCGGTCAACGCCAGCGCAGACGCACGCGTGGCGGGACCCGGCAGCAGCACTTCGGTTGGAATCGCCGTCACGACGCGGCTCCAAACACCGGCTTGCCGGCCACCGCGCTCTCCACGCAATCGGCCATCGATCCGTAGAGCACTGCATACCCGGTGTTCGCCGGCGCGTAGTGCGAGAACTTTCCCGAATTCGTCATCAGGATGGCGCCGGGCTTCTCGGGAAGGATCGGCGTCACGACGATGCAGGTGTCGGCGACGATGATGACGCCGCTTGATTCGAGTGTCTGGCGATGGCCGTCGCGCTCGAGGATGCTCAGCACATGACGGCCGGTGCACGCATAGATCGGCACCGTCACCTTTCGGCCGTTCAGCAATCGCAGGAGCGTGTCGAATTCCTCGAGCGACAAGTGCGGGCTGCCCACGGCGACCGCATCAATCCGATCCGCTCGCTCCGTCGTCGACAGGCGCGCCTGCGCATCGCGCACCATCGCCTCGGTAACGAGGATCCGTTCGGCCGGAGGTTGATGCTGTAACGCTGTCGCCTCATCAGGCGCTTCAGGCGTTGCACCGGCAACGTGAAAGAGCCCAACGGATCCGGTGGATGCCGCTGCCGCGCCAAACGCCTTCAGGATGTCTTCCCACGGACGAAAAGAGAGACCGGTGATCACGCCGACCGCATCACCGATCACACGGCCGTAGAGATTGCCGAGGACCGGCCACGCCACGGGGGAAAACAGGAACGCCGGATCGATCGCCGACACATCGAAGACCACGGTCGCGCGGCGATTCTCCGTGCGATGCAGGCCATAGTCGGGCGCGCGGCCGGCGATCGCGCACGCGATGTCGAGAAAGTCTCCGTAGCGATTCGTGCGGGCGCCGAGGACGGAATTGCAGAACGCCACGGCGTTGGATTCGCCCCACGCCACCTGGCTGCCGAATGACGGGCGATGACCGGCCTGGTAAGGGGCGCAGGTCCAGGTCGGCTCGCAGCCGAGCGATCGATACGCCGTCATCATGCGGCGCGCCATGCCGAGCTCGTGCTCGGGCAGCCGATTGCGCGAGCAGCCGGTCAGGTCGATCGCCCCCACATTGAGCGTCGCGCGCACGGACGTCCTGGCGCCGCCGGCGACCAGGCGCTCGGCGAAGAGCGTGCCGGAATCACCGTGATACAGCGCCCCGTCGATGTGCGCCGACTCAATCGGGATCAGGCGCGATGCGCCGACGAGGCGCGCGGTCTCGGCGACGATTCGCATCGCCATTGCCGCGCCCTCGCCGTGCTGCCCTGCGGCGATGGCCCGTTCTTCGCTGGTCAGGAGGACGGCCACTCACCGCAAGTGTATCGCCTGTGCCTACCAGCGGAACGTCAGGCCGACCGCGCCGCGCCAGAAGTTGAAGCTGCCGAAGTTCAGGTCCAGCGCGTTGTCGCCCTTGTTGTCCTGCAGATCGCGGAAGTAGCGGATGTCGCCGCGAATGCCGAAGTTGTCGTTGAAGTAGCCGTTGAGACCGGCGCCGACGTTGACGCCGAGATCGTTGGTCGACAAATCATTGAACAGGCCCGACGCGCTCTTGACGTTGGCCCGCATCAGGCCAACACCCGCGGACGCATAAGGATGCACGCCGCCGCCGGGAGGAACCGTGAACAGCACGTTGCCCATCAGCGTCGTCACGTTGCTGTCGCCGAACTGGAAGTTGCGATCACCGGCGGTGTCCTGGAAGAAGTTCGGCGCGAACCCAAGATCCACTTCGAAGCCAACCACGCTGGGATTCCATCCGAGCGTCGCGCCGAACGTCATCCGGCGTTCCACTTCGTCATCCGCGTTTGGGAAGCTTCCGAAATTGGCGTTGCCGCCGAAGTTGCCGCCAACAAAGGGAGAGAAGAACCAACTCTGCGCAAATGCTGACGTGGGGAGCAGCATCAGGGTAAACGCAGAGACCATCAAAAGCTTACGAACAAACATCACGCCTCCTCGGGATCCACGAATAGCCGTGCTCCCGCATGGAGTTTTTGCAAGGCGTATGCCGCTATGGATGGAACAGGGTGCGATGGACGATTTTGTTAGCGATGGGCACGTACTCGTCCCAGGTGCCAATGGGTGCGTCCGACCACACCAGGACTTTCCACGGATTCCTCGCCGCGAACACGAGCATCAACATGCACGAGATGGCGGCAACGGCGATCACCGTTGCTCGCATGCGCGTCTCGATGACCCACGGCAACAGCAAGATCACCAACGCCGGCGAAAGATACGTCGCATGACGGAACCCCACGGCTTCGCCGCCATAGTTGTTCGTCGTGAGCAGCGCCGCCGTAAGGCTGAGGATCGCGCCACCCAGCAGGACCAACTGCGGACCGCGAGCGCGACGCCACCATCCCCACGATGCAACACCGGCGGCCGCGCCCAGCAGGCACAGCGGAGCAAACGTCAGGAAGCCCTTGTCCACGATCAGCGATCGCCATGCATAGAGGGAGAATTCGCCGATGGCGTCGTACTTGATGCCGCCGCTCAGCGAGGAGCCGGTGAAGACCGATCCTGGGTAGTCGAACAGCTCGGTATGGAACCCTGCCGGAATCACGTCGCCGGTGAGTGGGATGTTGATGGCTGCGTGCACCAGCAGGGGCGCCATGAGTCCGGCGGCGGCATACAGCCACGCGCGCGCATCGAGATCGCGGCGCGCCGCGAGATAGATCAGCGTGAGCGGCACGAACGACACCAGCGGCAGCATCTCGATCGCGACGAGCAACCCCAGGACGAGCCCGATCGCCAGCACGCGGACGTGGCTGACCGCGTTCCACTCGAGCAGCAGCAGCAAGTACGCGAGCACGGCGACCAGTAATCCCGAAATGCCGTGATTGTTGGTGACCAGGGCGTAGGGCAACAGCCAGGTGCCGCATGGCAGCAGCACTGCCAGCCAGTTGCGCCATGGCGGCGGGACGCCGGCGAGTGCCAGGATCTGCGCGAACACCACCACGGTCAGCGCCAACGCGATCCCGTTGGTCAGCAACGAGAACGCATAAGTCATGATGAAGCGGCCGCGATTATTGAAGTGGGTGCCGGGCAGGCTCAGCACCCAGTAGACCGGCGCTTCCATCGTCGACAGCAGCGGCGGCTGGTGCGAGTAGAAATGCCCGCCGCGATAGATCTTGTCGCGCGTGGTCACGAACGTCGAGTCGTCGAGCTGATAGGTGCCGCGCGTGACGAGCGATTCCACGGTCCCGAGACGCGAGTACTCGTGTGCGCTCTGCGGATCGGTTTTCGTGAGCAGAGCGAGCACGCACATCGTGCCCAGGAACAAACGCCGCATTGGTCCCAAGCATCATACCGGCAGCGCGGGACTAATGCCGGGCCGTCAACACGCCGTGATCGACGAACGTCCTGATCGCCAGGCGAGTCGCATCGAGCCCATCGACGCCGCCGGTCGCCCGCCAGACCGCGCTGGCGAAGACGATCTGCCGTTGATCGACGGTCAGCCGTCCGACCAGCCAGCTCACGCTCTCGCCGGACTCCACCGTCGTCGCGCCGGTCTTCGCATTGAGGGAGATGCCGCGGCGCCACTGCGCCTCGAGCGTCGTCATGCCGCGCGCGTTCTCCACCGTGCCCGGGTCCTGCGCGAGCGCGCCCTTCAGGTGCTCGACGTGCGTCTTCGACACCGGCAGGCTCCCGTCGTAGAACTTCCGGACGAAGGCGAGCTGTTCGTCCGGCGAGATGCGCAATCGGCCGTTGAGCCAGTACTGCGTGATCGACCCGGACGTATCGGCGTTGCCGTATTGGAAGCGCTGCAGCCATTCGTGCGCGCGCGCCACGCCGATCTTCGGCGCCATCGCCTGGAAGAACCACACGACCGACGGCCGCATCGCCGACAGCACGGTGTGATCCTGGTTCCATTTCGGCTGATCCGGATGCTTCACGCCGTCCCACTTCACGAGCGTCGTCTCCGTGATGACGCCGGTCTCGAGGCCGATGAGCGCGTGGGGGATCTTGTAGGTGGAGGCCGGCGACAATCGCGACGCGCAGTCGGCGGCCGAGCCGCTCCACCGCAGGGGCGTGCCGTTGTCAGTCAGCACCAGGCAAGACCGAGGGGCGCCGGCTGGCGTTTGCGCCGTCACGGGCCATCCCCCCAGGAGAAGTGCGGCCAGCGCGATGAATTTCCGGAGCATGAATAATCCTTGGGTGGCGTTTGAGCCCGAGCATTGCTATAGTAAAGGGCTGCCGGGCCCGTAGCTCAACTGGCAGAGCAGCAGACTCTTAATCTGTTGGTTGTAGGTTCGATTCCTACCGGGCTCACCATTCGACGCACCTTCCAGCTTGCCTACCGCAAGCCGAAGGTTTGCTCATGGCTCGTCCGGCTTGCCGCCGCTGACGTATCCGAACTGCAACAGGCCGAACGTGATCACCGTCAGCAGAGACGCGACGATTCCCTGGATGCACCGGGCATCGAGACCGGCGGCGCGCAGCGTCGCGGCATATTGCCTGGTGTGGCGCACGTCCAAGATCAGCACGCGCCCGCCCGGCTTGAGCACCCGCGCGATTTCGCGCACGGCGGTCTGCCGCTCGCCGGCGTTGTAGATATTGTGCAGCGCCATGCTCGAGAGGACGACATCGAAGCTCGCGTTGTCGAACGGCAACTTCCGTGCATCGCCGGTTTGCACCTCGACCTTGTCGGCCACGCCTTCGATCGTCGCGTTGTGGAGTGCCCCCGCAGCGTTGTTGCCGCTGAGATCCTCGGCCTGCCACTTGTCGATTCCGACCGCGCGGCCGGTTGAGAGCCGCCGGGCGGCGCCGATCAGGAACAATCCCAGCCCGCACCCCACATCCAGCACGCGCTCATCACCCCGCCAGGCAATCTTGTCGAGATACTGTTCGCGCTCGCGCACCTTGCCAATCTTGCTGTCGTAGATCATCCACAGGGCCATCGCGCCGCTGCCCAGGCCAGCCCCGATCAGCGGCCTGGCGATCATGACGATCGCATCTTCCCTCGACCACACACCCAGCAGCCGCGTGACCAGCGAGATGATTCCCAACGCCGCGACGATGAGCAGATTACGCACCACCAGCGGAGCGTCCAGGCCGTAGTTTGGCAGTCGATTGCCTTTCATCCGTTCCCTCTTGTGAACTGGGGCAATCTAATCTCGCGGACGCCCTGGTGACAAGAGACACCCGCGATCAAGCTGCCCAGGCGGCGGCCAGATATTTGCAATTACTGTTCGTCAGGTTGCGGATCAGCAGGAGGCGCTATGGACGGGCATAAACAGTCGGGCAGGCACGACCAGATGATGAAGATGGGCTGGGGACGTTTTGCGGGGATGATCGGAACCTCGACCATCATCATGTTCTTCCTGATGTATCAGCTTGTCTACTCGACCGATCACGCCATGTTCAGCATCAACCGGCTCGTGGCCTCGCTCGTGATGGGCTGCGTGATGTCGATCGTGATGCTCTTGTTCATGTGGTCGATGTATCGAGACCAGCGAATCAAGATCGCGATTCTCGCCGGCGCAGCCGTTGGTGCGGTGCTCCTCGTGGCCGTGAACAGGACTCAGGCATTAGTCAGCGATGTCGCCTTCATGAAATCGATGATTCCGCATCATTCGATCGCCATCAACAACGCGCGAAAGTCCACTATCACCGACCCCCGTGTCCGCAGGCTCGCGGACGGGATTATCGAATCACAGGTTCGGGAAATCGCTGAGATGAAGCTGCTGATCGAGGATATCAACCGGCAAGGAAAACGCGGCGCGAACGAGCTTCCCGCGCGCCCGGCACAATTGACGCCTGACATGGAAGCGGAGATTCGCGAAGCGGTTCGCTAGGCGCACCGAGGACGAGACAACCGCCCTGCCGTTTCGGGAACACCGCGTCGCCTCCAAAAGGTCTGGCGGGGCGTTTCTCCGCGCCACCGTGAAGAATCCCGCGACGATCTGCTGAGCGTCTCAGCCCGACATCATCGAAATCACTCCTGTTTCCGGGGATTTCCGCAAGTCTTCGACGCGCGCGACGTGGCCCATCAATTGCCTAGGTACCGCGCAGGAGTCCCATCATGTTCAAGAAGACTATCGCCCTCCTGCTGTTGGCCGTGGCCATCACCTCGGGTGCGGCCCAGGCGCAGGATCAGCGCAAGAAGCGAGTCGCGGTCTTCGACTTCGATTACGCGACGGTGCACGGCGGGGTCGCGGCGATTTTCGGTCAGGACATCGATGTCGGCCGCGGTGTGTCGGACCTGCTCGTCACCACGCTGGTGAAGGACGGGACCTACTCGGTCATCGAGAGAAACGCCCTCAATAAGATCCTCGCCGAGCAGAATTTCTCGAACAGCGACCGCGCCAACCCCGCATCGGCCGCGCAGATCGGCAAGCTCCTGGGCGTCGATGCCATCATCGTCGGCAGCATCACCCAGTTCGGCAACGAAACCAAGAACACCGGGATCGGCGGCGCCGGCGGCGTGCTTGGCGGTTTCGGCATCGGCGGTTTCTCCCACCAGAAGTCGAAGGCCATTGTCGGATTGACGGCGCGGATGATCGACGTGGACACCGGTGAAATCCTGGCGGTCGCCGAAGGGCGCGGCGAATCGAAGCGCGAGAGCACGTCGCTGCTCGGCGGCGGCGGAGGCTGGCACGGCTTCGGGGGCGGCCAAGTCGATTTCGGCACCAGCGACTTCCAGAGCACGATCATCGGTGAAGCGGTCAAGGCCGCGGTTGACCGGCTCGGCGTCGGCGTCGCCGGCTGCGACGACCGACTGCGAGTCCGGCAGGTGACGGTGCAGGGGCTGGTAGCGGCCGTCGACGGCAGCCAGATCGTCCTGAATGTCGGGTTGAAAAACGGTGTGAAGGTCGGCGATCGTCTCGCCGTCGAGCGCGTCACGCGGGAGGTCAAGGACCCGGCGACCGATCGAGTGATCCGGCGGCTTACCGTTCCCGTCGGTGTGATCCGCATCGTTGATGTCGATGAGTTGTCGGCGGTCGCGGCGGTGGTCTCGGGCGCCGGCTTCAAGATCGGCGACGCCGTGAAGTCGATCGCGCCCTAACCTTTGTCGAATTCCTGTCGGCGCGCCGTCTTTCCGGACTTCGGGACGACGGCGCCGGAGAACCTGTCATGACAACGAACACCTCGCAAGCCCCGAAAGACCTGATTGGATTCCTCGACTACTATCTCGTCGTCCGCGCGCCGTTCCAGATTCCGGGCAACGCCAGGGAGTGGATCGTCCAATTCGGTCCCTGGATCACCATCGTGCTCATGATCCTGACGCTGCCCGTGCTCCTGGTGGCGCTCGGTATTGGCACCGCGCTCGTGCCGTTCGCAGGCATGCACTACGCGTCCGGCTTTACGTTCGCGGCCATCGGCGCGCTCGTACAGATCGGTCTGACGGTGGCGGCACTGCCCGGGCTGTTCGCCCGGAAGATGAGCGGTTGGCAACTGCTCTTCTACGCGACACTCGCGAGCGCCGTCGTCTCGCTGCTCAGCGGATCGATCGTCGGCGCGATCCTCGGCGCCCTGATCTCCCTCTACATTCTCTTTCAGGTGCGGACTCTCTATAAGGCGTGAGAGCCGCAGGGCTCGCGCATGGACGGTCGCGCCGCCAGCGGGACCGTCCAGCCGGTATGCATTTTGCTCCCTCCCTCGCTGTGCGAACACGAGTGATCCTGGCAGGGGTTTTTGTCCTGAGCGCGTTGGCGGCCGCGGGACGCGCAGCTGAAGCGGACGTCACCCGCGAACAGCGCCTCGCCGCCATTCGCCACGCCAGGGTGTGGAGCGCCACCAACGTCCGCGCCATGGATCTGATGCACGGCCCGCAGGGTTCGCTCGCCTTCCAGCCCGGCGAGACGGTCACGTGCACCTTCACGCCGAAAGAGCACGGCAAGGGCAGCACACCGAAGTTCGAGTGCGCCCTGCCCTCCGGCCGGGCGTTGAAAGTGCGCTACGGCAAAGACAACGGCGAGGTGTATGCGCAGGTGGCCGCCACCCGACTGCTCTGGGCGCTTGGATTTCCCTCGACCCGCATGTATCCGGTCACGGTGGTCTGCCGCGGCTGTCCGCCGGACCCGTTCAAGGACCGGACGGCCGCCCCGCGATCGGGTGCGACGACGTTTGATCCGGCGACGATCGAGGTGAAGGCGGACGGCGAGACCATCGAAACCAAGCCGGACGAGGGCTGGTCGTGGGACGAGCTCGAACTCGTCGACGAGAACGCCGGCGGCGCGCCGGTGCGCGAGCGCGACGCGCTGAAGTTGCTCGCCGCGCTGATGCAGCATTCGTCGAGCAAGGCGATCAATCAGCGCATCCTGTGCCTCGATTCCCCGGCATGCCATCGCACCGAGATGCTGCTGCTCGACGTCGGCAAGACGTTCGGCCGCGCCAACCTGTTGAATAACGATGCGAAAGGCGCCGTCAACTACAAGGCGTGGGCGGGAGTGCCGATCTGGAAGGGAGCCACGGGCTGCGTGGCCGACCTGCCGGGATCGCTGAGCGGCACCTTGCACGATCCGCGCATCAGCGAGGGAGGACGAAAGTTTCTCGCCGATCTGTTGAATCAGCTCAGTGACGCACAGATTCGCGACCTGTTCGACGTCGCGCGAGTCACGACGCGGGATCCATCGGCGACTGTTGCCGACTGGGTCAATGCCTTCAAGGCCAAGCGCGCAGCGATCGCGACGCGGACTTGCCCCTGACAAGCACCCTCACCAGAACTTGCGTTCAATCGGCCGTTCGCGCAACGCGCTCCGCACTTCCGCCCTGAGCTCATCGAGCGTCAGCGTGTCGACCAATCGCTGCCAGGCGAACTTCCGGGGCTTGCTGCGCACGCCGCGCGCGGTGCCGCGCCGTTCCAGCACGCCCAGCGCCTCCGCGTGCCAGAGCAATTGCGCGATCGCGAGGGGATCCGGAGTGGGATTGCGATCCGCCTGTCGCAGTACGCGAATCCCAAGTTGATTCGAGGTTTCGACAATGCGTATTAGACCCCACCAGGCCGGGGCTTTCGCGGCCTCGAGCGCTTTATCCGTCGCCACCAGCCAGGCGCGATCGACCACCTTGGAGTAGACACGCCGCTGTTTGGGCCAGCGCGCCAATGTATCGGCGGGACTCTTGATTTCGAATCCCGACAGCTCGCCGTTGATGGCCGCCACATCGACGCGGACGTCGCCTTCGCAGAGGCCGAGCTCGTCGAGAATTAGCGTCGGTGTGTCCGCATGAAGCGCGGAAAGATGCCGCTTGAGCAGCGCGCGCACGTCACCGTCGCGCGACGGCGAAGTTGTCACCCTCCGGGCCAGTGACAACGGCGATCCGAAAGTCATCCTGCTTCACTTTTCGGCGCTTCGCCGTGGCGACGATACGGCTAGCGAAACAGGTCGCTGTCGCGAAACATGGCGGCGCATTGCGGATCGGCCATGGTGCGGCGCCACGCGGGGAACCTCCAGAACCTCAGGAAGGGATCGTGCCCCTCAAACGCACCGGCCAGCAAGCGGCGCGCCTCGTCGGGGTGACCCGCCGATGCCGCGACTGCCGCCTGTTCCGCCAGGCCGACATAGCCGGCGGTCGCGCGCTGGCGCAGTTCCTGGTAAATGGATTCCGCCCCTTCCTCACCGCGCGCGTCCGCGATCGCGGCCAGCTCGGCCAGCACGCGTGGATGGCGGCCGGACATCGCGAGCGCAGGTTCGGAGGCCTGCCGCGCTTCCGCGTCCCGGCCCGCCCACGCCAGCGTCAACACCAGCGTCCAGTGCGCGGTGAAATTCTTTTCGTCAGCGGCGACCGCCCGCTCGGCGCACACCACCGCCTCCGGCACATGTCCCAGGCAGGCCAGGCACATCGATTCCACCGACATGACCCACGCATTCAACGGGTCGCGCTCGCGGACCAGGCGCATGTCGCCAAGAATGCGTTGCCGCCCTTCAGGTGAAATGACCGGGACCGTCATGGCGTCGGCAATCGCGCGTTCGGCCATGGCCCGAACATGAAACGGATCGATGGCCAGGGCGCGGGCGGAGAGTTGATGGCTGGCCTCGGAATTCCAGTGATAGGACGTCGCGATATTCGCCAGCGTCGTCAAGGCCTCGACCTGTTTCGGATCGATTGCCAGCGCACGTTGGGCCGCCGCCTCCGCGCGCGGCATCCCTTCCGCCGGGGGCACCAGGCCGTAGAGTGCGGTCAACCGATGCGCGTCGCCGAGGAGCGCGTGCGCCTCGCTCAGGTTCGGATCGAGCGCCACCGCCTGCTCGAACATGCGCATCGCGTCGAAGATCGCGCGGCCGCGACGCGTCAGTAGTTCGCGGCCCTTCAGCAGCAACTGGTAGGCCTCGAGATTCGACGTGACCTTCGGCACCAGGCGCGTCTCGCCACGATCGATCAGCGTGACCTTCAATCGTTCGACGATCGCCCGGGCGATCTCGTCCTGGACGTCGAAAATGTCCTTCAACTCGCGATCGAAGCGCTCGGACCAGAGTTGACGGCCCTCGCGAACATCGTTCAGCTGCGCGGTGATGCGCACGCGGTCGCCGGCACGGCGCACGCTGCCTTCGAGCACCGTCTCCACCTGCAGCTTGTCGCCGATCATCCGGAGGTCTTCGGCCTTGCCGCGCAACGAGAACGACGAGGCGCGGGCGGCGACCTTCAGGCCGGGCAACGGCGACAGCGCGTTCAGGATTTCCTCCGCAATGCCGTCGCAGAACCACTCTTGATCCTTCGCCGCCGAGAGATCCGTGAAAGGCAGCACCGCGATCGATCGCTCGTCTGCCGATCGCGCCGGCGTGGTGATGCCGCTGACCGTCCGGACCGAACCCGATTGCTGCTCCCGGATGCGGCTCAACTCGGTGTGGACATCACGCGCCGACTGCATGCGGCTTTCGACGCGCTTCGCCAGGCACCGGTCGATCAGCCTGGCGAGCGATTCAGGAATGTCGCGACGAACGACCGTGACACCAGGAGGTGTGTCTCGCAGGATCGACGACATCACCATCGCCGATGAACTGCCCGTGAACGGGCGATGCGCGGTCAGGAGTTCGTAAAACACGATGCCGAGCGAGAACAGGTCGCTCCGCGGATCCAGCGGCCGCCCTTCGACTTGCTCGGGCGACATGTACGGCATGGTGCCGACCACCATGCCCGCATGCGTGACCGCTGCCCGGGTGGCGTCGGCTTCGATGTCGACATCCGCGCCGCCGATCCTGGCCAGGCCGAAGTCCAGCACTTTGACGCGGCCGTCGCGCGACACCATCACGTTGCCGGGCTTCAAGTCGCGATGGGTAATCTGCTTCTGATGGGCCGCCGCAAGGGCGTCGGTCAGGGCCAGGCCAATCTCGAGGAACCGATCGAGCGGCAGCGGACCCGCGGCCAGGATCTCCGCCAAGGTCTCCCCTTCAACCAGCTCCATCGTCAGGAAGCGCAGGCCGTCGATGTGTTCGGTGGAATAGATCGTGACGATGTGAGGGTGGTTCAGCGCCGCTATGGCCCGCGCTTCACGGTCGAAGCGTTCGAGGCGGCCGGGCTGATTGATCACATCCGACGGCAGGATCTTGAGCGCCACCTCCCGGCCCAGCCGGGCATCGCGGGCGCGGAAGACTTCACCCATGCCGCCGGCACCGAGTGAGCCAATGATTTCGTAGGGGCCTAACCTGGACCCGGCGGCAAGCGACATGCGGAGGACCGATTATGCCCCAGCCTGCCGCTCCGCCCAACGCGATTGCGTCGCGTTACTGCTGCGCCGCGAGCTTCTTTCGTTCGTCGAGCAGGTAGGCGCGCAGTTGCGCGACCGCGGGCTTGTCGAGCTCCGCGAATCGCGGCATGCCGCGCTCGACGAGCGCGCCGTCGAGGATCTTTTCGAGTCCCGTCAGGACCGCCGGCGCCGAGCGGCGCAGATCGGGCAGCACGGTGGCGCCGCCATGGCAACGCACGCAGTAGGTCGCATACAACTTTCCACCCGCCGTCACGTCCGCCGCACTGGCGGTGCTGGCGATCGTGGTCACGCGACGTGGCGCCGCTTTCGTCAGCGGCGTGGCGCTGCCGCCGATCGCAAACGTCAGCAGGCGGCCGTAGCTGCGGAATTTCTTCGGGAACGCGCCGCCCCATCCCGCCATCACCGAGACG